>Ga0182012_10001859_pt1 | contig 23012 bp, 18 predicted proteins | sample 612S2SmetaG_FD_120486 | JGI IMG/M metagenome (GOLD analysis project Ga0182012, IMG submission 120486) | Permafrost microbial communities from Stordalen Mire, Sweden - 612S2S metaG | ecosystem: Environmental > Terrestrial > Soil > Wetlands > Permafrost | place: Sweden: Stordalen | collected... | reverse complement strand
GGAGGGGATGAAAACATGGCTTCTCAGTAGGGGTTTTGGCGACTGGGAGAGCGCAAACTGGGTACAGACGCGGAGCACGTCCCCTGCTTTCGGCGGGCTGGAAACGCCCACTGGCGGAAGATGGTAGGGTGACAATTGCGCGGGAAAGTCCGCAGGTTCGCACCATGACCCAGTCTCCTAATCAAGCTGCGCCGCAGCAGGTGACGCCGCTATTGGCGCTGGCCACCGAGATGCTCGCGGCCGGGCAGCCAGCCGATGCTATTGTGCCGCTGCGCGAGGCAGCGCTGCTTCAGCCGTCCAACGCCGTTATCCAGCATGATCTCGGCCTGGCTTGCCTGGAGGCGGGCCGCCTAACGGATGCGATTGCGGCACTGCAACAGGCCGTTGCCAGCAACCCGCAATATGACGACGCCTATTTCCACCTCGGCATCGCGTTGGAAAAGCAGGGGGACAGCGGGGCCGCCATTGTGGCGTATCACCGCGCTACTGAACTCCAGCCACTGCTGACTGAGGCGTGGTTCCGGGCGGGCGCCTTAGTTTACACGTTAGGCCATCGCGAGGAGGCGATTGGCTGTTTCCGCCGCGCGGCGGCGAGCGGAGGTAAGAGCAGCTTTGGCCGTTTGGGCAAAGCGCGGGCGCTACTGACCGAGGACCGCAATGAAGAAGCCGAAAAGGTGCTGCGCAAAACGCTGGCGCTCGACCCGGCGAATGCCATGGCGTATGAACTGCTGGGCAATCTGCTCTCTGAGTGCGGGCATTTTGCCGAGGCCCGCGAATGCTTCGAACGGGCGATCGCGCTGGCGCCGTTGCTGGCCGGAAGCTATTACGAACTGGTTCGCTGCCGCCGTATCACGCGTGACGAAGAAGGTTTACTGGAACGGATGGAAGCCGCTTTGGCTACGCCGGGACTGGAAGAGGCGCAACGGCAGCGGGTTCACCTGGCGATCGGCAAGGCGGCGGACGATCTGGGTGACTACGCCTTAGCGATGCGGCATTTCGACGCAGCCGACGACGCGCGGCGAGGCTCAGCCCCGTTCGACGCGCCGGCATTCTCCGCCGAGAGCGAGCGACTGATTGCCCGCTGCACGGCGGAATTCATGGCGCGGGCGGCGGAACTCGGCAGTTCCGATGCGAGACCGGTGCTGATTATCGGCATGCCGCGGTCCGGCACAACTCTGGTCGAGCAGATCATCTCGATGCATCCGGAGGTTGGCGCGGGCGGCGAGTTGAATTTCTGGAACGAGCGCGGGGCGGCGTGGCACGGCTCGGGGCGGGCAGGGAGAGAGACACCGTTCTTCGCTAAGGCGGCGGCGGAATACCTGGGCGTGCTGCGGACGGTCGCGCCGAAAGCGGCTCGAGTGACCGACAAAATGCCATTCAACTTCATTTGGGCAGGTTTGATTCACTTGACATTCCCGCGCGCGACCATTATTCATTGCCGGCGCGCTGCCATCGACACGGCCCTGTCCATACATCAAACGCATTTCCATCCAGGCTTGGCCTTTCCAACCGGGGGGGCCGAACTGGTGGCGTACTTCCGCAGCTACCAGCGGCTGATCGACCACTGGCGGAGCGTGTTGCCGGCGGATCGGTTCCTCGAGGTGGATTATGAGGACCTGACCGCCGACCCCGAACCGGTAATCCGGCGAATGATCGCAGCGTGCGGCTTGGCGTGGCACGAGGCGTGTCTGCGGCCCGAGAGCAATCAGCGGGCGGTAAAAACTCCAAGCAAGTGGCAAACCCGGCAACCGATTTACCGGACCTCGGTAGCGCGCTGGCGCCGCTACGAACCATGGCTGGGGCCGCTGCGCGCGCTCGTCGACGAGGCGTTGGAAGGGGCCGCGGCTGGCGCCCGATCGTGATTTTTCGAAGATAACGGAATGATGGTCTTCGTGGAAGGCCCGGCTTACGACCTCGCAAAGGAGTTTTCCCAGCAAGGCTCGCGAGTTGTTACCATCATGGAGGGTATTTGAGACCGGGAGGTATCTGGTGTCCTCTAAAGCTTTGTTGATCACAGCCGTCTTTTTGCTGCCGTTGACGGTTTGGTCCCAGGAAGATAAGCCGGCTTTGACAGCCAAGGAGCTGTACTTGCAGGACGACGACAGCCCACCGGTAAAACCGGCAAAGAAGAAGACGCAACCGCCGAAGACGCCCGTGCAAAGCGGCAAACCAGCGGGAGCGCAGCAAAGTGGAGCGGTTCTCACGCCGGTAGTGCATCACCTCGGCCTGCGCTACAACATTCTGCTGGTTGACGGTGCGGCGCGCAAAGCGGTCTCGACCGATCGCCTCTTTCATGCGAACGAATGCATCCAACTGGAATTTGCGCCAAATGGCGCGGGGTACATGTATGTCTTCCTCAAAGGCACCAGCGGGAAGTGGCAGGTGCTGTTTCCCTCCGCGCTGATGCCCGAAGAAGTGAATAACGTGAAAGCCCGGGAGACCGTGCGCATTCCCGCTAATTACTGCTTTAGGATTGAGCCTCCTTCGGGAGCTGAACATCTGTTTGTCGTGCTATCCCAAAACGAGGAGAGTATCGATTCGTTGGACAAAGCTGTGCGCGGCAGAAGCCAGATTGAAGCGAAGCCGCAAGCACCAACTCCCGATCGTTCAGCGATCATCGCCGATAACAGATTAGACTCCGAAATCCAGCGTATGCAGTCCGAACTCGGTTCCAAGGATATGAGTATCCAGAAGGTGGGCGAGCCAGACCGCCCGGGCGAACCGGAGAACGCGGTTTATGTAGTGAATGCTTCGAATGTTTCGGCAGATCGACTGGTATCTGAAATTGTGATCAGGCATGATTAGTGTCCTGCTATTTCCGCTCTTAGCATGGTTTGCTCAGCAAGGCGCAAGTAGACCGCAGACTGGCGGTGGCGAGATAGAACTCAAATTAGAATTGCGCCGAGGCGCGCAGTGGCAACCGGTGGACGTACACACGGTATTCCGCGCGAAAGACGAAATCCGTTTCCGGTTCAGAACGCCGTTCGCAGGCTTTTTGAAAGTGGTCAATCAATCGAGCGATGGACGCACGTCTTCGCTCTTCCCTTCCGGTGATGGCAAGCAGGCCAGCCCGGTGGAAGCCAACGTGGAGTATCTGATTCCGAGCGGCAGCGGTTCATTCGTGGTGGGGGGCAAGCCTGGCTTTGACCTTACCGAGTGGGTTGTTAGTTCCCTTCCGCTGGCGGGAGATTGGCAGCCTACGGCATTTTTAAATGAACCAAGCACGCTGCTTCCTAAGTGCCAAGAGGGGGACCTTAAAGCGCGCCGCTCTTGCCTGGATAGCCGCGCCGGACCTGCGCCCATTGCCGCTTCCAAAAACCAGAGCGCGGCGGCTAATGCCCCCCTTACATCTCCCGATTTGAATTTCCGTAGCCGGGATCTCTCGGCGCTGATCTCCGTTCCCGACGTATCCCAAAAGGTGGTGGCGTATGAATTTCGCGTCGCACATCGTTAGCAGCTGGTGGCAAAAGTGCCGGCAGGCTGAATGCCTGCCCCACCTGCTTGGTAAGACAGTGAACTGCTGCGACTCGCAGTTTTCCAGGCTTTTGCCACGGGCTGCTCGATCTCTGTTATTTATCGCCGCGCTCGGGGCGACAGCGGCACAGACTCCCACGCCGCAGCCGCCGGCCAGTAAAGACTTGACTCCACAGAAACTGCCTGACGCGACGTCACAGCAGCCAGCCGGCAAAGATTTAGCGCCCGTTCGCCTGCCGGACCGTCCGGTTCCCGATAACGGCGTTCCCCGTGCCTATGCGCTCGTTGTTGGCATCGCTAAGTACCAGAAGTTGGATCCATCCGAGTATCTGCACTTTACCGAGAGCGACGCGGAGGCCATTTATCGGACGCTCATCAGCAAAGAGGGCGGCGCGTTCCCGTCGGAAAATGTTCACTTATTGGTGGGACCCAAGGCCACGCGCGCGAATCTCGAATACGAAGTCGAGAAATGGCTGCCGGCGGTGGCCAACCATGCCAGTGACCGGGTAGTTGTGTACTTCTCGGGACACGGATTTATCGCCAATGGCCATGGTTATCTCGCACCTTGGGATGTGGATGCCTCTAATGCGCAAAGCGCGCAACTGACGGGTTATTCGATGGATCTGCTCGGCAGCACCCTCACTCGACAAGTGGCGGCGCAATCGAAGGTGCTGCTGATCGATGCGTGCCACTCCGGAAAAATTACGCCGGAGACGAGTGACGATGCGGTGATCGGCCAACTCCACCAGCTCCCAAAATCGCTGCTTACATTTACCGCGACGCGCGCGGCGGAGCGCAGCTTCGAGGATCCGAAGTTATCTACCGGCTATGGGCTCTTCACTTATTTTCTGATCCAGGGACTGCTGGGCAATGCCGACAACGACCCCTGCGATGGCGTAATCACGGCCGATGAACTCGTAGAGTACGTGCGTGCGGAAGTGCGCAGCTACGCGCGCCAGCGGAACGTTTCGCAAACTCCGCAAGACCAGGGCGATCTTGATTACCGGAAGGTCATTTTGGCGGCTCATCCGGCTTGCATCAGCGGATTAGTCACGCAAGGAGTGCCGCTGGGCAGTATCGTGGTTGAGTCGAACATGGACAATGTGGACGTTTATCTGGACGATAATTTCGCCGGTAAAGTGGATACGAAGACTCCTCTGGTCCTGCCAGGACTGTCGACCGGCTCCCACACGATAAAGGGAGTTCGCCAAGGCTACGAACCGGATACCAAACAGGAACTGGTGATTCAAGGACAGCGGCATACCGTCACGCTGCGCATCCAATATCTCCGCGAGTACAAACGCTCGGCCGTTGATCTGCTCAATAGCGGCGAGAAGTTGCTTTTTCAGCCAGCTACTCTGGGCCGGTCTTTCGACCCACTGGCCGTCTACACACCGGCCCGTCAAAGACAAGGAGAACTGCAACATGCGCGCGAACTGTTTACGGAGGCGCTAGCGCAAGAGCCGAACTATGCCCGCGCGGCTTTTGATCTGGCACAAACCTGCGATCTCTTATCCGATGAAAAAGGAATGTTTGAGGGATTTCGGAGCGCCGTCGGCAGCGACCCGAGCTACGTTGACGCGCGCATAGACTACGCCGGGGCATTAATTGAGTCGGGCGATCCTAACGAGGCAGTCCGTCAACTGCTGGAAGCGATTCGCCTCGATCCGAAACGCGATCTCGCCTATTCGCACCTGGCGCGCGCCTATCTCGATAAAGGCGTCTTTCCGAATGCTGTTGAATCCGCCGATAAGGCGATCGCACTCAATTCCGACAATCACCAAGCTTATCTTTGGAAAGGCGATGCCCTGCGGCGGTCTGCCGCCCAGGAGCAGAACGCCGCCATTCAGCGGCAAATGTACGAGCGTGCCGAGGATGCTTACGATTCTTACGTAGAGCTAACCAACTTTTCGACGCCCCTTTTCCAGAAATTTGCTTATCTGGCCGGGCTCGGCTTGGGCGGCACAAGAAGCCGAGCGGATCGCCCGCTCGTTTATGCCTATCAGCGCAGTCTGGCCTTCATGGGGCTTTGCGAATGTGATGACATGCTAGGGAATCGGCAGCATGCCATTGAATCGTGTGACAAAGCCATTCATTACGATTCGAACGATCCGAACGCACGTTTTCTGCTGGCCAATGTATATATTGATCTCTTCAATCAAACGCCGCGCCGCGAGTATCTGGTTTCAGCCCGCAGCAATTACGTGAAGATGCTCGAAATTAATCCAAACGTGGAACAGGCTTCTCACGCCAAGGGCTATGTGGAAAAGATCGACGTGCTGCTGGCCAAGCTGAACAAATAGTGTTACGGATCTTTGGCGCAGCGGAAGCCGAGGTCTGGTCCCGTAGCGCTGGGCGGCATCTTGAATGAATCAATTATCAGATCGGCTTCCTTGCCCTTCTCCGGCACGAATCTAAAACTGCCACCTCTTAGCTGATAGAAAGGCGCTGTGCGGGAAAGCGGGGTATCGACGTGATAGGTATGGCTATTCACCACCAGATTGAATTGCTTTTCATCTGGAATGGCGGGCGCATTGACCCACTCCCAGGCGTTTCCAATCATATTGACCGCGCCGCATGGGCTTCCCACGGACGTAAAGGAAAGCGCCGGAAACAAGTGGGCTGTCTTGCGCGCGTCCTTGTCTGGCGGAATATTCGCGTCGCCTTGCTGCCACTTATTGCCCCATGGAAACAACTGGCCTTTGGGTCCACGCGCGGCCTTCTCCCATTCAGCCGCGGTGGGTAGCCGTTTCTTGGCCCACTGAGCGTAAGCTTGGGCGTCTTCGAACGAAACGTTGACCACTGGATGATCGGCCGGGGCGGATCGCGCGCCCCCCGGTGCCGCGTGCCCCGCCGCCTGGCAGAACGCCAGATATGCCGCATTCGTTACCTCCGTCTTGTCTATGTAGAACGAAGGCACATTGACCGACTTTGCATCCTGGCCCATGCCAATGACAGCTTCGCCGCCATCAACCAGCACCATTTCCCCTGTGTCGGTCTCAATCGTTGGTGGGAGATTCGCCACCACGGGCTGCACCACGGTAGGGGCCGGCGGCGGCGGTGGATTCTCCACGTTGTGCGAAGAAGTCCGATTGAGCAGAAAAAATGTCACACCGAGGGCCAGCAGCAAGGCAGCAGCCAGCGCAATCGCCAGGGGTGTTCTGCTTCTCGTCGCCGCGGCCGGTGACGGCGCCAATGCAGCCGTCCGTTCCGGCGCAACAAGCAATTGCAACGCCTCGCATACTTCCGCGAAGGATTGAAAGCGCTTCTCCGCTTGTTTCTCCAAACAGCGTTTGACAATTTGCTGTACGGCTTCGGGAACGCGCGCGCTTGTCAGCACCTGATAATCGGGTGTGCCGTTTATGATGGCGGCCCAAAGAGTATCGAGCGTCGCACCCTGGAACGGCCGCTTCCCGCCGCTCAGCATTTCAAAAAGCACGATCCCGAATGCCCAGATATCCGTGCGGAAACTAATCGCGTTACCTAGAATCTGCTCGGGCGCCATGTAATGCGCCGTCCCCTTTACCAAGCCGGCCTGCGTTTTATTCCATTCCACCGATTTGGCAATGCCGAAATCCACCAGCTTCACGCGGCCGTATTGATCCACGTGAAGATTCTGCGGCTTCAAATCGCGATGCACGATGTTCTGGGAATGAACATATTCTATCGCCCGGGCAATTTGCAGCGCGATGTTCAGAACGTTCTTGAGATCTCCCTGTTCGCCGCTTCTGATCAGTTTGTCGAGTCTCTCGCCGCGCAAAAACTCCATGACAATGAAAGGACGCCCCTCGAACTCCCCTTTGTCATAAGTGCTGACGATGTTTTCGTGCGAACAGCGGCTCGCCAGTTGCACTTCGTCCAGAAAAGAGGCGCGGACTTCCGGGTCGTCCTCGTTGGACGGCTTTAGAATCTTGATGGCTACATCGCGCGGCAGTTCGCTATCGCGCGCGCGGTAAACGTCCGCCATGCCGCCGCCCAAGTATGCCTCACAGCGATACCGGCCGGCAAAGAAAGGAACTTGCCTCGAGCTGACCGGTGGTTCCATATGTAAGCGTGATTCATCATTCTAACGAACTCCTCACACTTCAACTACCGCTTCTTTGACCGCCGCACTCGATCCGCTTTTCAGCGTCTGTTTGTCAAAGCAGCGCTGTAAAGCCTGTTCCAGTTCTTTCACATTGATCGGCTTGGTTAGAAAATCGTCAACGCCTGCTTCAATACATTCGTCGCGATTTTCTTTCATCGCGCCCGCTGTCAACGCCGTGATCCATGGGCGGTCCGCTCCCCACGTTGCAATAATCCGCCGGGTGGCATCCAGCCCATTCATTTCCGGCATCTGCACGTCCATCAAAACCAGGTCGTACGTCTGCCGCCGCAACGCATCCAAAACCTCCAACCCATTACCCACCGCATCCACGCGATAACCCAAACGTTCCAACATGCGGACCGCCACCTTCTGGTTGACTGGATTATCTTCCGCCAGCAGGATGCGCAGCGGCGCGCGCCTCGAAAATTGATTGTCGAATATCTTGGCGCTGGGTACCGCTTGATTCGCCGTCACTCCGCTGAGCACTTGTTCCAGTACCCTCTGCAGTTGCCGCCGCCTTACCGGCTTTGCCACCACCGCCGCGAACAGATTGGTCCCTTTCCCTGTCGCTTCCTTACCGGCAACACCGGAATTCAATAGCACCATTGGCGGCGTGTCGCTTACAAATTCCCGATTCGCCACTAATGCCAGCTGCGCCCCTTCCATTTCGGGCATGTGCGAATCGATCAAAACTGCGTCCCAGTGCGCCGCACGAAGCGCCTCCAACGCTTCTTTCGCTCCGCCAACGGCTTTTGCGGTGATCTTCCATGCATTGAGATAAGACACCAGGCCCACGCGGTTGGTCTCGTTATCGTCTACCACCAGCACTCGTTTGGCGCTCCAGTCTGGCAGCGTTGCGGCCGGAATTGCCGCCGGCATGGCCACGGGCTTGTAAGGAATCTCCAGTTGGAAAACCGAGCCCAGATCCTGTTCGCTGGTCACCCAAATCTTTCCGCCCATCAATTCCGTTAAGCGTTTCGAAATCGCCAAACCTAAGCCCGTGCCGCCGAAGCGCCGCGTCGTCGAGGCATCCACCTGGCTAAACGATTGGAACAGCGCGTCGATTTTGTCCTTCGGTATGCCAATGCCCGTATCGCGCACTCCCAAATAGAGCAGCGTGTTTCCATCGGCCTGTTTACGAAGCTTCGCCATCACCACCACTTCGCCGTATTGGGTAAACTTAACCGCGTTGCCCACCAAATTGAGCAGAATTTGCCGCGTCCGCGTGATGTCGCCCAGCACCCATTCGGCAACCTGCGGACTGATCTGCGCTGCCAGTTCAATCTTCTTCTCCGCCGCCCGATTTGCCAGCAACTCCAGCACTTCTTCAATGCAATCCTGCAAAGAGAACGGCTCGCATTCCAAATCGAGCTTGCCCGATTCGATCTTGGAAAAATCCAGAATGTCGTTGATAATCGTCAACAACGCATCCGAAGACGAGCGAATTGTGTTGACACAATCAATCGTTTCCGCCGGCAGATTCTGATCCAGAATCAGGCTCGTCATCCCCATGACCGCGTTCATGGGCGTGCGGATCTCATGGCTCATATTGGCCAGAAATTCGCTGCGCGCTTTCGCTGCCTGTTCCGCTTTGGCGCGCGCGTTTTTTGCGCCGGCCAGTGCCTGCTCGGCGGTTCGCCTGGCCGAATCGATCTCCTGGCCGCGTTGCTCTTCCAGAAAACGGTCCGCCAGTTGCTCCCAGAAATCCCTGTTCACTTGCCGGCCCTGCAGCATGCCAAACAGCAGCATCGCCACATTCGCCAGCGCATATTGCAACGCTACCGGACTGTGCAGCCACAAAGCGTACCCCAATGCGGGAAGCAGCAACGCGCTCAACTGAAGACGGAAGATCCGCGTATTCGGCGCCAGATTCACAATCGAACTAGCCACCGCGACCGTATCCCAAATCATCACCACGGTGGAATTCCAGTTTCCAAATCCGTAATTCGCGATCGCGTGCACCAGCAGGAAGCCTAAACTACCCGACGTCAAAAGCGTTGCGAGCGCCACCAGTTGGTACCACCAACTGCTCGACCGGCTCCATATCCTTTGGCGGCCTCTGATCGTCAACGCATTCGCCACAATTCCCAGCACCAGCAATACCGTCACAACTTCAAGAACTTCGTAATGATCTAACAGGTAACTAGTTGAAAACCAGACAGAAAGCAGAATCAACGCCTGCACCAGCAACATGCTCTGCAAGCGGCTGGCGTAGACCGCTCCGGCCTCCGTTTTCGCTTTCGTGCGAGTCTCCGCCGATAGCCGCGACAGTGTCTGTGGTTGCTCGCGAAGTTGCATACGTGGGCATCTCTCTTATCGGCCCGCTTTGCTTCGTCCTGTACCCGCAAAAGGGGAGCAGACCACCTCAATTGGGACTGTAATACGCTAGCAACAACATGACGTCTAGCACATCCAACCGCCGAACATTTCTACTCGCGACCGGTCTACTCACCACTGGCCTTTCCGCCGCCCCCAACTCCGCCGGCAAAGTCCGCTTCGGCGGACCCATCTTTATTGAATCGACCGATCCCGCCGAACTCGCTCGCGAACACCGCCGCTTAGGTTACAGCGCAGCGTACTGCCCGCCGGCTAAGGTCGGGGATACAGCCCATATCCAAGCCATCCGCGATGCCTTCGCTAAGGAAAACGTCGTCATCGCCGAAGTCGGCGCCTGGAAGAACATGCTCGATCCCGACGACGTCAAACGCCGCGACAACCTTGCTTATGTCACCGAACGCTGCGCCTTGGCCGATGAAGTGGGCGCACGTTGTTGCGTTGATATCGCCGGCTCCTATAATCCCACTGTCTGGTACGGACCAAACCCGAAAAATCTCTCTCAGGAATTCTTCGATGCCACCGTCGCCAACTGCCGCCATATCATCGATTCCGTGAAACCCAGCCGCACCAAATTTACCATTGAGATGATGGGTTGGAATCTGCCCGATTCGCCCGACACTTATCTCGCTTTAATCAAAGCCGTCGACCGCCCCGCCTTCGGGGTACATCTCGATGTCTGCAATGGCATCAATTGCCCCACTCGTTTCTACCGCAACACCGACTACATCAACGAATGCTTTAACAAACTTGGCCCTTGGATCATCTCCTGCCATGCCAAAGACTTACAGTGGATTACTGAACTAAACATTCACTTCCTGGAAGTCATTCCCGGCCACGGCGAAGTGGATTATCGCGCGTATCTACGAGGTGTCGCCAGCCTGCCAGTGGACGCGCCGCTGATGCTCGAACACCTGAAGACAGCCGAGGAATACGCCGAAGGCGCGGGCTATATCAGAAAGGTGGCGGACTCTGTCGGGATTTCGTTCGCGTAGCAGCTTGTGGCAAAGGCCCGGCAGGCTGAATGCCTGCCCCACCAGCTTCGCAAACCACTGATCTACTTCAGGTGGCGCAGGCGATTTCGCCTGCGTTCCAGTTTCTGGATACTTTTCACACAGACGGCCAAACCACCGCATGCTAAACTGCAGGTCACTCCTTCCTCCCCCTGAAAGAACAATTCGGTCTTCTTTCCATGGAACGCGCTGCCCGGCTGATTAACAAAAACAAACTTTCGAAAAAAGTCTTTTCCGAAGAAGATCTCGCGCGCGCCGTCTGGCCCGCTGCCGTCGGCAAAGCCATTGCCGCCCACACGTCGCGCATCACCCTGGTGCGCAGCACCCTCGTGGTCGAAGTCGAAGATGCCATCTGGCAAAAACAGCTCTTCACCTTGCGCGGCCAGATCCTTGATCGCTTGCGTAAGGTAACGGCCAGCAACGCCGTAGAAGACATCGAATTCCGCATCGCCCTGCTACGCCGCCAACCGCAGCGCTCCGTCACGCGCCAAAGTCCGGGCACGGAAAACGCCCTGCCTTACGACGAGGCCGATTCCATCCAGGATGCTGTGCTAAAGAAGGTATATCGACTCTCCCGCAAGAAGGCCACTGCTTGAACTTAACTGAAAAAGAGGTCCGTTACGTTGCCGATCTGGCGAATCTTCGCCTGTCCGATGAAGAAGTGCCGCGCATGTCGCAAGATCTCGGCCATATTCTGACTCACATCCAACAGCTCAACGCGCTCGACACGTCGCAGGTCGAGCCCATGGCGCAAGTCCTCTTCGACGCCGACGAAACCGCCACCCTCCGCGAAGACATACCGCACACCACGCTCAGCAATCACGACGCTCTCGCCAACGCCGCCTCTTCGGGCGCAGGTTATTACAAAGTGCCGAAAGTGATCGACCGCACATGAGCGTTCCTCCTTCCCTGCCCTCGCTCACCATTAGCGCCGTCCAAGACGGCCTGCGGAACAAAGACTTCTCCGCCAAGGAACTGACGGCAGCCGCCCTCGCTTTCGCGCAGGCCGAAAATCCGAAGACTAACGCTTATCTCACGTTCTCGCCGGAACGCGCCCTCGCTGCCGCAGAGAAAGTCGATGCCGCGCTTGCCCATGGTGCACCCATCGGCGCGCTGGCTGGTGTGCCTTTGGGCGTAAAAGACGTGATCGTCACCAAGGGCGTGCGCACCACCTGCGGTTCACGCATTCTGGAGAATTACATCCCGCCCTACGATGCCACCGCCGTCATCCGCTTGGAAGAAGAAGGCGCTATCGTGATCGGCAAACTAAATTGCGACGAATTCGCCATGGGCTCTTCGAATGAAAATTCGGCCTATGGTCCGGTGCGCAACCCGCGCGCGCTCGATCGCGTGCCTGGCGGTTCCAGCGGTGGTTCCGCGGCCGCCATCGCGCAAGGAACGGCTGTGATTACGCTGGGCTCCGATACCGGCGGCTCCATCCGCCAGCCCGCCAGCTTCTGCGGCGTGGTGGGTGTTACACCCACCTATGGCCGCGTTTCCCGCTATGGCTTGGTGGCGTTTGCCAGTTCACTCGATCACATCGGCCCTTTCGCGCGCAATGTGGAAGATTGCGCAACGGTTCTGAAAGTAATGGCCGGCCGTGACGAACAGGATTCCACCTCCGCCTTCGCGCCCATCGACGATTACAACGTTCTGATGAAGCATCCGGTCAAAGGCCTGAAACTCGGCCTCCCAGCGGAATATTTCGAAGGGCTCACCTCCGAAACCGGCACTGTCATTGAAGCCGCTGTGAAGAAGCTCGAATCCTTGGGCTGTGAGATACGCCAGATCAGCCTGCCTCACACGAAATACGCGCTATCGTGCTACTACATCATCGCCACCGCCGAAGCCAGCTCAAACCTGGCGCGCTATGACGGCGTCCGTTACACCATGCGCGCCGACGGCGCAACACTCTCCGACATGTACCGCAACACGCGCGGCGCGGGTTTCGGCGCGGAAGTCAAACGCCGCATCATGCTGGGCACCTATGTCTTGAGCGCCGGTTACTACGACGCCTATTACAAGAAAGCGCAACAAGTTCGCACCCTCATCGCGCGCGATTTTACCGAAGCCTTCCAAGATGTTGACGCCATTGTTGCGCCTGTCTCGCCTTTTCCCGCTTTCAAAATCGGCGAGAAGGTAGACGACCCGCTCACCATGTATCTTGCCGATATCTATACGCTCACCGGTGATTTGGCCGGCGTCCCCTGCATGAGCGTTCCCTGCGGCCAATCAAGCGACGGTTTGCCCATCGGCTTGCAAATCTTCGCCAAACACTTCGACGAAGCAACCATGTTCCGCGTGGCCTACAATTACGAACAGGCGACTTCCTAACCGCCTCATGCCAAAGCGGAGCCTGAATCCTAGCCGGTGAAGACATCGAATCGCGCCAAACCAAGTTACCCGGCGACTTGCTGACCGCAATCGCCGCAGTGGTCTCTCCCCCCTATTTTCATTTCCTACACATATCTGACGTTGGATCAGTATTCTTGTGTTGAAATGTAGGAGCTTAGGTGTAAATGCGATCTCAATCAACCGGTTACGTTCACCGAGAGTTTGGTAATGATGGCGAAATGTGGGGGCTAACGGAAGGAGTTCCGCCCGCCGCGGTCGTTTTTGTCCATGGATGGTCTGGACACTTTGAGACTACTTGGACTTGGAAACAAAAGTCTCGCCACTGGGGTTGGCGACGCAGCCCGCCCTTGAAAGCCGTCCACCTGATTAACGACCTGCTGATCAAGGACCCTACAATTCGGGCAGATTGGTACAGTTTTGGACATGCCGCCGGTCGGATTGATATCTCAAGAATCGAAGATCTCGCTACGGCACTCCGCACATTTATCGACGTCCATGTGATTGGTGCGGGACGCGACATCCCAATAATCCTGATAGGCCATAGTTTGGGGGGATTGATTTGTCGAAGGGCGATCGTTGACCGTCTGAACGCAAATCTGCCCTCCAGAGCCCAGATCATTGGGCTCTTAACATTGGGGACCCCGAATCTTGGCTCCGATTTGGCAAGGATCTTCCATCCTGTTATTCCGTCTCAGTCTCTCAGGGACATGAAACCATGGGAAATTTTTTTGCGGCAGCTTAACCGGGATTGGCTGGCCCACGTTGCCAACGGAGGTGATCCATCTCTTCCACTCGCCAGAAGAACGAGACTCGCGTATCTCAGTGTCTTCGGTGAGCGCGACAGCGTCGTACCAGCTGCCTCCGCAACCGCCGCAAGTAGCCTTGGCGATCAGCAATCGATAAATAAGAGTCATCCAGAATTGTCGCGCGCGGAGTCGCCAAACGATTCGACGTATAAAGTTATCACTGGATTCATCGGTGCCTGTCTCGAACGCAACAAGAATTTTCCGATCAGCTCCGCCGCGGATGTAATATCCGAACGCGTTAGCCTCCATCTCAAGGGAACGAGCCTAGACGCTTCCGACTGGACGTCATCGGAACAAGATGAGATCGAGCTCGTTAAGGCAGGGCGGGATTTGCTTAAATGCAACATCTATTCCGTTCGGAAGGCCTGGCTTGTACGCTCCAGACTAACGATGTGTGTTGGGCTCGAAGGCTGCGAGCCACCGGATTCAGATTACGAACACTTGCTCGGTCCCGGTTTGTTAACAAAGGAGGAGTACAGAACAATCGCGGACCTCTTAACGAGGGCGGTCGCCACGCCGAACGACATTGGGAGCATTTTCAATGCAGTATCCCTGAGCGTAATATCCGACGGCGTTCACGCTGAGTACGAGTTTGAATCCAGTCGAACAGGACCCGGCCATATCCTACTTACATACAGAATAGAAATGAATGGGCTTCCTCCCAGGGCTGAACTTCACCTCAGGCTTTCAACGATAGTTAGTTCCAAACATGCTTGGTATACATATCACGCACGCCGGACAATTCTCGAACGCCTCGCCGTCAGACTCACAGCGGAGTTTGAGATATTTGCGCTTAGGAGTGGGCTATGGTGGTGTGATCCGGAACATCAAGCCATCGAGATCGGGGATGGCAAATGGACAAGTCTGGTCGTCGTTCCCGGGCCTGTTCCGGTAGGCACCGAGATCTTCTGGATGCTCGGCACGGAAGGCTGGTGAAGATCACATTCCTTTCCTTGCTAGGATTAGGGGCATGGCTACGAAGAAAGCATCGAAGAAGGCCGCTAAAAAAGCGAAGTACCACAACGGCGGCGGAGGAATAGGAGGCTGGGGCCGAAAGTCGGCAAAAAAAGCTGCTAAAAAGGCTCCGGCTAAAAAGAAGAAGTGAGCCGAGTGCTTTAACCTCTTGCCGACACCCGCGAAATCGGCCAAGCCGCCAAACGAAACCACTAACCAACTTCCTGCACGCTCTTGTTCTTCCAATAACGATTGAAATTATCCAAACTCATCAGCGTGCGTGGATTCATGCGGTCTATATAAACCGTGCCGTGCAGATGGTCAATCTCGTGCTGCAGAATCCGCGCATACCAGCCCGTGGCCTCAATCACTTTCGCATTGCCCTTGTGGTCCAGACACTCCACTTTCACTTTGCGCGCCCGCGCCACCACCGCGGTAAACCCCGGAAAGCTCAAGCAGCCTTCGAAAAATTCAACGTCCGCCGCTCCTTCTAAGGTGATCCGCGGATTGATCACTACATGAAACGGCACCGGTTTGCGCTCGCGTTCTTGCAGAAACTCCGCCGGCGCATCCTTCATATTCTCCGGCCGGTCTTCAACCACGGCAATCTGCAAGCCCAGCCCAATTTGCGGCGCGGCTAATCCAACCCCCGGCGCGTCGTGCATCGTCTCGCGCATCCACTCAATCAAGTCCTGCGTCTCGGGGCTGCGAATCTCATCTACCGTCAACGCCTTTGCCTTTTGCCGCAAAACCGCCTCACCCAACTGCATTATCTTGAGCCGCATCTTCCTATCATCGTCGTACACTTGACAAGAAGATGGATACTGCGAACGCCACCCAGCCGCTGCCAAAGACCGAGCCTGAACCGCGCTGGCCGGCCATTATCGCGGTGCTCGCGACTGGGGTTCTTTTCTTGTTTATGCCGGAACGGCTCACGTTCGGTCCGAACTGGCTGTTGCTGGCCGCCGTCGCCGTTCTTACCGTGCCGGCGCTCATCACCCATCGCATGGGCAGCGCCAAACTCAACTACTTGTTCGGCCTTTTGCTCTCGGGAGTCATTACCTGCGCCCTCGTTTGGTCGCTCGCCACTCTCATCGCGGGATTACCGTCGAAGAAGGAGAACCCTACCGAACTACTGACCGCCGCCGGAGCGCTGTGGATCTCGAACATCCTCGTGTTTGCCTGGTGGTACTGGCGGCTGGATGCCGGCGGCCCCAATTGCCGCGATCTGCGCCGCTTCCACACCGACGGCGCTTTCCTCTTCCCGCAGATGACGCTGCCGGCCAACTCGAAGTTGCTCAAGGCAAATTGGCGGCCCGGCTTCGTTGACTATCTTTTCCTGGCCTTCAATACTTCCACCGCGTTCTCCCCTACCGACGTCCCCGTGCTTTCCCGCTGGGCAAAGCTGCTCATGATGGTGCAAAGCAGCTTGTCGTTGGGCACTTTGGTGATTCTGGCGGCGCGCGCCATAAATATTCTTTGAGCTGGCGGGAACTATCTACCCATTCGGGACATTACCCAGGTTGAGTCTCCCATGACGAGCGACGAAGATCTCTTGCTGCAATTCCAACGGCTCCCGCGAAGCCTTGGAAGAACTCTTCGCGCGCTACCGGCAACCGCTCTATAGCTTCTTCCGGCGCCGTCTCAGCAACGACGCGCGCGCCGATGATCTCATGCAGGAAACCTTTCTCGCCGTGATTCGCGCCAAGGTCCGCTATGAGCCGCGCGCCTTGGTCCGCACTTATCTCTACGCCATCGCCCTCAAGCAGGTCTCCGCCGAGCGCCGCTGGCAAGCACGCCGTCCCGCCGCTGCGCCTTTGACGGAGCAAGCCGCCAGTGCGCACGAAGATGATGCCGCAATCTGGATTAAGCAGGCCATCAGCAAGCTCGAAGAGATGGACCGCGAAATCCTCCTGCTGCGCGAATACGATGATCTCAGCTATAGCGAAATCGCCAAACTCCTCCATCTTCCGTTGAACACTGTCCGCTCGCGCTTATTCCGCGCCCGGCTCGCACTAAAAAATCTGCTGGCAGGTGACCGGTGTCAATAAAGCCTCACCCTGTCCAGAGCCACGACGTGATGGCCTATCTCGATGGCGAACTTTCGCCGGCGGATGCGGCCGAAATGGCGGCTCACCTTGCCCAATGCCGCACGTGCCAGGAAACCGCCGCCGATATGCAAGCTGTCTCGCGTCAACTGGCGGGTTGGAGCACCGAAACGACGGAGAGCGGCAACTTACCTCCGAAAATCTTGACTGGACTCGCCGAGCGTGCAGCGGGCAATGCAAAGCGACCCAAGCCCACCTGGAGCTGGCTGCTTACTCATCGCGCCTGGGCCGCAGGCGCCGCGGTAATAGTGGTGATCGTGTTGGTGGACGTATTTCATCCGGCCACACAAAAACGACTCATATCGGTCGCCGACCCCTACGCGCCGAACGTTCCAGTCAGGCAAGCGTTAGCCCAACCTCCAGGGGTGATCGCTGGGGTAATCGGCGGCGTTGTGACGCCCTCGCCCGAAACGCAACTCCTGGTCCGCACTGCCGATCTCAGCCTGACGGCCCGCGACTTCGATAATATCCGGGCCAAACTGGATCGCATAATATTGCAATTCGGCGGTCTCGTCGGCGAGCTGAATCTAAATTCGCCCAACGGCGAAGCGCGCACCCTGAACGCCTCCATTCACATTCCGGCCGCGCAACTCGAGGCTGCTTTGGTTGAGGTGCGCAAACTCGGCCACGTCGATGGCGAATCGCAGCGCGGCGAAGATGTCACCCGGCAATCCGTCGATCTAACAGCCCGCCTGGCTAATTTGCGTCACACTGAAGAGCGCCTGACCGAGATCCTGCGCACCCGCACTGGTAAACTTTCCGACGTCCTCGAAGTAGAAGAAAAGCTGGATCAGGTTCGCGGCCAGATTGAACAATCGGAAGCTGAACAGAAGGCCTTGAACAACCGCGTGAGTTTTGCAACGCTCTCCCTCACCGTGACTGAGGATTACGCCAAAGCAGTCTCAACAGGTTTGGGTGGCGCGGCGCTGGGCGGCCTGCACCATGCTTCAAACGTAATAGTCGCGATAGCTCGCGCCGCCCTGGAAGCCGGTCCAACTGTACTTCTCTTCGCCCTGCTTCTCGGTTTACCGGCTTACTTGCTCTGGAAGAACTTCCGGCACGCCCGTTGAATCCACCTTGAGCTTTTTCTTACTCACGAGTCGATCGAGATACAGATAAATCACCGGCGTGATGTAAAGAGTCAGCAACTGCGAAACGACCAAACCGCCCACCACGGCGATGCCTAAAGGACGCCGTGCCTCGCCGCCCGCGCCGGTACCAAAAGCAATCGGCAACGTTCCGAGCAGCGCCGCCATCGTCGTCATCATAATGGGCCGGAAGCGCTGCAAACAACCTTCGAAAATCGCCTCTTCCGGAGACTTCCCTTCATTCCGCTGCGCCGCGAGCGCGAAATCAATCATCATGATGGCGTTCTTCTTGACAATGCCGATCAGCAAGATCAAACCAACGAAGGAATAGAGGTTCAGATCTTCGCCGAAAATCAAAAGCGTGATCAGCGCGCCGAATCCCGCCGCCGGCAATCCGGAAAGAATCGTAATCGGGTGAATGAAACTCTCATACAAAATGCCCAACACCAGATAGATCACCAACACTGCAATTAGCAGCAGCACGCCCAAACCGCGCAAGGAATCTTTGAAAGCGGCGGTGGTTCCCTGATAGCTAAACGCTACCGTGCTAGGCAAGGCAATGGAAGCGGCGGCTTTGTCTATCAACGCCGTGGCCTCGCTCAAAGCCACCCCCGGCTTCAAATCGAATTGAAAGTTGATAGCCGGCAGCTGTCCGATGTGGCTCACCGATAACGGCGCGACCGTCTGCTTCACATCGCTCACGGCGGCTAGCGGAACCATCTTGCCGGTGTTCGAACGGATATAAAGATCACGCAACGCGGCCGGATCGCGCTGGAATTGCGGCAATACTTCCAGAATCACGTCATATTGGTCGGACGCCGCCGTAATGGTGGTCACACGCCTGTTGCCATATGCGTCATACAGCGTATTGGCAATCGTATCCGGCGTCACGCCCATCGCCAGAGCGAGATTGCGGTCAATATGCACATCCAACCGCGGGCTGGCAAGACGCAGATCGCTGAAGACGTTGGTAAGTTCTGGGATCGAGTGCAGTTTCGCTTCGAGCACCGGCGCCCATTTATACAGCTCATTCAGATCGGCGTCCTGCAACGCCAGCGAATATTGGCTGCGGCCCTCATTCTGTCCCAGCGTGATCAAGGGCGGAGACTGCAGAAAAACATCAAGGCCGGGAATCTTGGCGAATTCCCGCTGCAACTGCGCGATGATCTCGGTCACCTTGGGACGATGCGGAATGGCCTTCACCATGAAAAACGCGAAACCCGCATTCTGGCCGCCGGCCAGACCGCCCACGCCCGATCCGAAATGTTCCACCCACGGGTTCTTACTGAGCACTTTGTTCACTTCGCCCTGCATCCGCACCATTTCGTCGAACGAAGTATCCTGCGCCGCTTCGGCTCCGCCAAAGCCAAAGCCTTGGTCCACCACTGGCATGAAGCCTTTCGGCATCACCGCAAAAAGATACACCGTGGCGGCAGTCAGCGCCAGGCTCGCCAGTAAAGTGGCTAGCCGGTGGCGCAAAACGCCCTTCAAAGTGGTGCTGTAGACGCTATTCAGCCAATCAAAGAAGCGTTCCGACCAGCGATAAAACCCGTTATTCGGCGCCTTGTCGTGATGCAGGAAACGGCTGCACAGCATGGGCGTCAGCGTCAGCGAGATCAAGCCCGAAATGAGAACAGCCACCGCGATGGTGATAGAAAACTCGCGCAACAGACGCCCGATAATGCCTCCCAGGAACAGAACAGGGATGAACACCGCGACCAACGAGACGGTCATGGAGACGATGGTGAAGCCGACTTCGCGCGCGCCTTCAATAGACGCTTGCAGTCTGCTCTTGCCCATCTCCATGTGACGCACGATGTTTTCCAACATCACAATCGCGTCGTCCACCACAAACCCGACCGAGAGCGTCATCGCCATCATCGACAGCATGTCCACCGTGAAGCCAAGCATTTTCATGGCGCCGAACGTTCCTAGGAGCGACAGCGGTACCGCGAGACTCGGTATAAGAGTGGCCGAGACGTTCCGCAGAAAGAAAAAAATGACGCCGATGACCAGCGCAATCGTAACCAGAAGCGTCGTTTTCACATCGGCGATCGACTCACGAATATTTTCCGATGCGTCGTGCGACCGGTCGATCTGCACGCCCGCCGGTATGGATTGCTTCAAGATGGGCAGCAGAGCTTTCACCGCATTGGCGACTTCCACCGTGTTGGCGCCCGGCTGTTTCTGCACCGCCAAAACGATGCTCCTGCGGTTGTCGTTCCAGAAGATGGATTTCTCGTCGGCAACGCTGTCATAAACATGCGCCACTTCATTCAAATACACCGGGCTGCCGTTCTTATAGGCGACAATCAGCCGGCCGAATTGCGCGGCCGAAGTGAGTTGGCTATCGGATTGAACGGTGTACGCTTTCGAGTAGCCATACAAGGAACCGGCGGGCAAATTCACGCTGCCCGTGGAAAGCGCGGTGCGGATCTGCTCCAGGTCAATCTGCTTGGCGGCCAGTTTCGCGGGATCGGCTTGCACGCGCACGGCGTACTTTGCCTCGCCGAACAAACTCACGCGCGCCACACCGCTAACCATCGATATGCGGCGCGCCATCATGTTGCTGGCATACTGATCAAGCTGCGAAAGCGGCATCGTGTCGGAGTGCGTGCCGATATACATGATGGGCTGCTCCGCGGGATTCACCTTCGAGTAAGAGGGCGGCGTGGGCATATCCAGCGGCAATCTTCCTTGCGCCCGCGAAATCGCCGCTTGCACATCTTGCGCGGCGGCGTCGATATTGCGGCTCAAATCAAACTGCAAAGTAATCGCCGAACTCCCGAGCGAACTGGAGGACGACATGCTGTTTAAGCCAGCGATGGTGGAGAACTCCGCTTCGAGAGGTGTCGCCACGGACGACGCCATCACATCCGGATTCGCCCCCGGCAGGGAAGCGCTCACCTGAATGGTCGGATATTCGACGGCGGGAAGATTGCTGACCGGCAGCGAGATATAACTAAGCAGCCCGAACACTAGGATGGCCGCCATGATGAGCGTGGTGGTAATCGATCGGCGGATGAAGAAGTCGGTAAAATACATGGTCGGAATTCCTTTACGCAGGCCCGTGCGCGCCGGTGCCCGATTCACCCACTTGGCCCTCTTGCTTCAGCAAATTGACTTTAGCGCCGGGCAATAAGCGCATTTGGCCTTCGGAGATGACTTGCTCCCCCGGCTTTAGTCCGTTGCCGATGACGGACTCTTCCGGCATGCTTGCACCTTTAAAAAGCCGCACCACTTCCACCGGGCGCATGGCCACCGTAGCATCGGCCGGATTGAGCACCCACACATATTTACCTTGCGGGCCGCTTTGGATGACCCGGCTCGGCACCACAATTCGGTCGCGCTCCAGTTCCAGACGCGTTTGCACGTTCACGAATTCGCCCGGCCAAAGCGCACCATCGCGGTTTTCAAACTCGGCTTTCAGTTTGATAGTGCCGGTGGACGCGTCTACCTGATTGTCGATAAACTTGAGCATTCCGTTTTCGGCCTGTTGCCCTTGCGCGGACGCGGCCACTTCCAGCGGACGTCCAGCGTTGTGTCGGCGAATCTCGGGCAAAAGCTGCTCCGGCACGCCGAAACTAACGTAGATGGGCGACATCTGCAGCAGAGTCACCATAACGGCGTCGTTATCTTTCACCAGATTGCCGGCCTTTACGCCGATGGCGCCGGCGCGGCCGGTGATTGGCGCTGTAATCTTCGTGTACGTGAGTTGCAGTTCGGTTTGGGCCAGCCGCGCGCGGTCGGCATTGATGGATGCCGTAGCGCTTTGAATGGCTGCCTTGTCGGCATCGAGCGCGGCTTGCGCCGTATCGTTGGTGGCTACCACTTGCTCGGTCTGCTCTTTGGAAAAAATGCCTTCCTTGGCGAGTTCCAAGCCGCGATTGGCGGCGGCGCGCGTCTGCTTGATTTGCGCTTCGTCTTTGGCGACATTCGCCTTGGCCTGTTGTTCCAGCGCCAGATCTTTGCTTAAGTTCGCCTGAATCTCGGCAATCTGCCGCTTAATCAGCTCCGGGTCGATCTCGAAGAGCAGCTGGCCCTGGTTGACAGTTTGGCCCTCCTGGAAATAGACTCGCAGCACTTGCCCGGCAACACGCGATTTCACCTCAACCGTGGCCATGCTCTCCACATTACCGACCGCGGAGACATCAAGCGGGACGTCCGACTGGGTAACGGCAACGGCGCGCACGGAAGTTGGCGCCATCATCATGCCGTTTTGCTGCTGCTTCGCGGCGCAGCCCGCGAGACTGACAAGAGCCGCGGATAAAAAGATAGAAAAAATATATTTCACAGAAGGGGTTGTTTTAATGGTCCCACAGATCGGCGTGCCATTCTGATGGCATGCCATCCGTTGCCGTTCCAGGTAGGGTCAACCTGATTGGTGAGCACATTGATTACCATAATCTGCCAGTACTTCCCATGGCGATTCAGCGCCGCATTCGTCTCGACTATGAGCCTTTGGATGCCGGCGTGGTGCGGGCGCGTTCGGAACATTACGAGCCGCTGGCAATAAAGCTGAACGGCAGGCTTTGCGTTGGTTTACCTGGTGATTGGGCAAACTATGTCAAGGCGGCGATTGAGGCGGCTAAAACCCGCTGGCGCGTGCCGCATGGCATTGAAGCCAAAGTAACTTCGGACCTGCCAGCGGCGGCCGGCTTGTCTTCATCTTCGGCGCTATTGACCGGGTTCACCATTGCTTTATTACGCGCCAACGGGATCGAGCCGAGTGCGGAGGAACTGATGGACATTTTGCCGGATGGCGAACAGTTTGTCGGCACGCGCGGCGGCGG
>Ga0182012_10001857_pt1 | contig 23022 bp, 19 predicted proteins | sample 612S2SmetaG_FD_120486 | JGI IMG/M metagenome (GOLD analysis project Ga0182012, IMG submission 120486) | Permafrost microbial communities from Stordalen Mire, Sweden - 612S2S metaG | ecosystem: Environmental > Terrestrial > Soil > Wetlands > Permafrost | place: Sweden: Stordalen | collected... | reverse complement strand
GCCCAACCGCTGGGAATCGCCTTGGGCGCCTTGGTGATACCCGAGCTGACGGAGCGCAACCCAAACGCCGGGCTGATGTTTCCGGCCCTGGCGTGCACGGTAGCCGCAGTGGCCAGCGTGATCGGCATTGTCGACGCGCCGCGGAAACCCCGCGCGGCCGCCAGCGCGAAGGAACTGGCCAGCCCGTATCGAGGGTCGTTCACGTTGTGGCGAATTCACCTCGTTTCGTCGCTGCTGATGATGCCGCAGGCGGTGACGGTCACGTTCATGCTGGTGTGGTTGATGGACGACCATGGCTGGTCCGTCGCAAAGGCGGGCGGTGTGGTGACCATCTCCCAGCTACTCGGCGCGCTGGGGCGCATCCTGGTGGGCCGGTGGTCTGACCGCGTCGGCTCACGAATGCGACCGGTCCGCATCATCGCCCTCGCCGCCGCTTCGACGCTGTTCCTACTCGCGCTGGCCGATCACCACGGCTCGCGGTTCGAAGTGCCGCTGATGATTGCGGTTGCTGTATTCGCCGTGCTCGACAACGGTTTGGAGGCGACCGCGATCACCGAGTTCGCCGGGCCGTTCTGGAGCGGGCGCGCGCTGGGCACCCAGAACACCACCCAGCGGCTGATGGCGGCCACCGCACCCCCGCTCTTCGGTGCATTGATCACCGCGGCCGCCTATCCACAGGCATGGGCGCTGTGCGGATTGTTCCCACTGGCAGCGGTGCCGCTGGTACCAGTCCGCTTAATCCCGCCCGGAATGGAAATTACAGCGCGGCGACGATCCGTTCGCCGACTTCGCTGGTGGCGCGCCGTTCGTTCCCACGAGTCGCCAGATAAGTCGCGACCGCCCGGTCCACCCGGGCAGCAGCCGCATCCTCACCAAGGTGCGCCAGCAGGAGAGCCACCGACATGATCGCCGCGGTCGGATCGGCGATGCCCTGACCGGCAATGTCGGGTGCGCTGCCGTGGACCGGCTCGAACATCGATGGATTGGTCCGGGTGGCATCGATATTTCCGCTGGCGGCCAAGCCAATTCCGCCGCACACCGCCGCGGCCAAGTCGGTGATGATGTCGCCGAACAGATTGTCGGTGACGATCACGTCAAAGCGACCGGGGTCGGTGACAAGGAAGATCGTGGCCGAGTCGACGTGTTGATAAGCGACCTCGACGTCTGGATATTCCGCGCCGACCTCCGCGACGATCCGAGACCACAACGTCCCGGCGAACACCAGAACATTGTTCTTGTGCACAAGCGTCAGGTGCTTACGACGTTGCCGGGCCCGCTCGAACGCGTCTTTCACTACTCGGCGCACACCGAACGCGGTATTGACGCTGACCTCGGTGGCGACCTCGTTGGGCGTTCCGACGCGGATCGCGCCACCGTTACCGGTGTAAGGGCCCTCGGTCCCCTCGCGCACCACCACGAAGTCGATGTCGGGGTTTCCCGCGAGCGGACTGTTCACCCCGGGGTATAACCGCCCGGGTCGGAGGTTGACGTGATGATCCAGCTCAAAGCGCAGGCGCAGCAACAGGCCTCGCTCCAGTACGCCACTGGGGACCGACGGGTCGCCGATCGCCCCAAGCAGGATGGCGTCGTGTTCACGTAATTCGCCAATCACCGACTCGGGCAGGATTTCACCGGTCGCGTGGTAACGCCGCGCACCCAGATCGTAGGTGGTCTTCTGCACACCCGGCAGGACCGCATCGAGGACATTGACCGCCTCGGCCACGACTTCCGGACCGATCCCATCGCCGCCGACCACAGCCAGTCTCACGACAGGTCAACCACCTCGAGCTTGTTGGCGCCCACCGCGTCCGCGATCGCCGACCGCACATCAGTGGCCACGTCTTGGTCGAGCCGCAGCAGAATGGTCGCGCTCGGGCCCGCGGCGTCCTCGGACAGTTGCGCGGCTTGGATATTAACCCCGGCCGCACCCAGCAAAGTGCCGATCTTGCCCAGCGCTCCGGGCTGGTCGGCGTAGTTGATCACCAGGTTCGTGCCCCTGGCGCGCAGGTCGAAGTTGCGCCCGTTGATCTGGACGATCTTCTCCACCAACTGCGGACCGGACAGTGTGCCGGCAACGTTGACAGTCGAGCCATCGTGAGCGACCGCACGCACATCCACGACGCTGCGGTGGTTGGGGCTTTCCGAAGCTTTGCTGATTTCGGCAGTAACGCCGCGTTCGGCGGCCAGTGCCGGCGCGTTGACGAAGGTGACTGGATCCTCGATGACCGCCGAGAACAGGCCGCGTAGCGCCGAAAGCTTCAGCACCTCGACATCTTCGGCGGCCAGTTCGCCGCGCACCTGCACCGACAACGATGCCGGCAGGCCGTCGGACAGCGCCGCGGCCAGCACACCGAGCTTGCGCGTCAGGTCCAGCCAGGGCGCCACCTCCTCGCTGACGACACCGCCGCCGACGTTGACCGCGTCGGGAACGAACTCGCCCGCCAGTGCGAGCCGCACGCTCTCGGCGACGTCGGTACCGGCCCGGTCCTGAGCCTCTTCGGTGGACGCTCCCAGATGCGGTGTGACCACTACCTGCGGCAGCTCGAAAAGCGGGCTGTCGGTGCAAGGTTCCTTGGAGAACACGTCGATTCCCGCGGCCTGCACATGCCCGCTGTTTACCGCGTCGGCCAGGGCCGCCTCGTTCACCAGACCGCCGCGAGCGGCGTTGACGATGATGACGCCCGGCTTGGTCTTTGCCAGCGCCTCCTTATCGATCAGGCCGGCCGTCTCAGGCGTTTTGGGCAAGTGCACCGAGATGAAGTCGGCGCGGGCCAGTAGATCGTCCAGGGCAAGCAATTCGATGCCGAGCTGCGCGGCGCGGGCCGGCGACACATATGGGTCGTAGGCGATGACGTGCGTGCCGAAGGCCGCGATCCGCGCAGCGACCAACTGGCCGATCCGGCCCAGCCCCACCACGCCGACGGTCTTACCGAAAATCTCGGTGCCTGAGAACGACGAGCGCTTCCAGGCGTGTTCGCGCAGCGTGGCGTCGGCCGCCGGGATCTGGCGAGCTGCGGCCAACAACAGCGCCAAGGCGTGCTCGGCGGCACTGTGAATATTCGATGTCGGGGCGTTGACCACCAGCACACCGCGCTCGGTGGCGGCGTCCACGTCGACGTTGTCCAGGCCGACCCCGGCCCGGGCGACGATCTTCAGCTTGGGGGCCGCTGCCAGTACCTCGGCGTCGACGGTGGTGGCCGACCGCACGAGCAGCGCGTCGGCCTCCGGCACCGCGGCCAGCAGCTTCTGGCGGTCGGGCCCGTCCACCCAGCGCACCTCGACCTGGTCTCCCAGGGCGGCGACGGTTGATTGGGCGAGTTTGTCGGCGATTAACACAACAGGCAAGTTCACCCGATCAGGTTATAGCCAGCGTCTCCAGCTGTAATTGAGCGGTGGACGTCACAGTCGTCGGCAGCGGGCCCAACGGGCTGAGTTTGGCCGTGATCTGTGCTCGTGCTGGCCTGAAAGTGCAGGTCGTCGAAGCGCAGCCAACCTTCGGCGGTGGCGCCCGAACCGCCGCTGACTCAGAATTTCCCGGAGTAGAACACGATATTTGCTCGGCGGTTCACCCGTTGGCGCTGGCGTCCCCGTTTTTCGCCGAGTTCGACCTGGCCGCCCGCGGCGTGCGGCTGGCCGTTCCCGAGATTGCCTATGCCAACCCGCTGCCGGGCCGGGCCGCGGCCATCGCCTATCGCGATCTCGACCGCACCTGCGCCGAACTGGCAGACGGTGCGTCCTGGCGGCGCCTGCTCGGACCGTTGGTGACGGACTCGGCCGCTGTAGTCGGTGTAATGCTCGGCGATAAACGTTCGGTTCCCGGTTCGTTGCCGACGGCGCTGCGCCTCGGGCTGCGGATGCTGGCTCAAGGCACTCCGGCGTGGGGGTCGCTGGTCGGCGAGGATGCCCGCGCGTTATTCACGGGTGTTGCCGCCCATGTGATTTCGCGGATGCCGTCAATGGCGGCGGCCGGCGCCGGCTTGATGCTGGCAACGCTCGCCCATTCGGTGGGCTGGCCGATTCCGGTGGGCGGCAGCCGGGCGATCACCGATGCACTGATCGCCGACCTGCGTGCGCACGGCGGCGAGTTGACGGCTGACACCGAAATCGCCTCTCCTCCCGGCCCTCCCGGCTCGGTTGTCGCGTTTGACACGGCGCCGACGGCGCTGCTGGCGATATACGGTGATGCCCTCCCGCGTCGGTACGCTAAGGCGCTGCGCCGGTACCGGTTTGGTCCTGGAGTTGCCAAAGTCGATTTCGTGCTGAGCGACGAAATTCCTTGGACGGATCCGCGGCTGCGGCAGGCACCGACACTTCATCTCGGCGGCACCCGCGACCAGATGGCGCGAGCCGAGGCGGACATTGCGGCGGGGCGCCACGCCCAGTGGCCGATGGTGCTGGCCGCCTCACCGCATGTCGCCGATGCCGGCCGAGTCGAATCCAGCGGTCGTCGGCCGCTGTGGACCTACGCTCACGTGCCGTCGGGTTCCACCATCGATGCGACCGAGGCCGTGACCGCGGTCATCGAGCGGTTCGCGCCCGGCTTCCGCGAGACCGTGGTCGCGGCCCGCGCCGTGCCCGCCGCGCGGATGGCCGACCACAACGCCAACTATGTCGGCGGCGACATCGGGATGGGCGCAAACTCGGCCTGGCGTGCGCTCGCCGGCCCTCCGAACTCTAAGTCGCGCCTGGACCCATGGCACACACCGATTCCCGGGGTGTACCTGTGTTCGGCGGCCACTCCACCCGGCGGCGGCGTGCACGGCATGGCCGGCTACTACGCCGCCAGAACCCTGTTACGCCGCGAATTCGGTATCACCGCCATGCCTAAGCTGACACTGTGACCAAACTCGCGACGATCCGTGCAAGTTCGTCGATGGCAATCCGTACGGGGTGAGCCTGGTGGCCACCCACGACAACATCACCGAATTCGACGACGCTACCGAGGACGCCCTTGCCCACACGGAGCGCCGGGTGGTCTCGGTCGCCGACCGCCTGACGTCCCAGCTATCGCGCTAAATACGTTCCGTGCCCGTCGATCACCAGGTCGCCCCTGAACCGGAGCACTTCACTCACCAGGCCACCATCTTGGTTGCGGTAGGCAATGACGATGGTGTCGACGCCAACATAGACATCCTCGACGGCGAACCGCAGGTTCGGAATACGCTGCAACGCCAACGTCCAGTAACGTCGCAGCTCCGACTTGCCCCGAACGAGGCCAGCGGTTTCCGGCAGGACACTGGCGGCTACCGGCGACGTGAACACCACCTCTTCGTGAAAATGCTCGACCACCGCCTCGACGTCGTGGGCGTTCCATGCGTCGACCCACCGCTTACTGAAGGCGACGGCATCGAGGTTCACCTGGGCACCTAAGCCACCGAGCGTGCACTCACGGCGGAAAATTCACCGAAACCTCGCCCTGAGTGCACGTTCGGCGCCGGAAACTAGGCGGTTTCGGTGATCGGGCGGTCGACCCAGCTCATCAGGTCGCGCAGCTTCTTGCCGGTGACCTCGATGGGGTGCTCGGCGTTCTCCTTACGCAACTGCTCGAGCTGCTTGTTGCCGCCCTCGACGTTGGCGACCAGCTTCTTGGTGAAGCTGCCGTCCTGAATGTCGCGCAGGATCCCGCGCATCCGCTCCTTGGTGTCGGCGTCGATGACCCGGGGGCCCGATATGTACCCGCCGAACTCCGCGGTGTCGGACACCGAATAGTTCATCCGCGCGATGCCACCCTCGTACATCAGGTCGACGATCAGCTTGAGCTCGTGCAGCACCTCGAAGTACGCCATCTCCGGCGGGTAGCCCGCCTCGACCATCACATCGAAGCCGGTCTTCACCAATTCTTCTGTACCGCCACACAATACGGCCTGCTCACCAAACAGGTCGGTTTCGGTTTCGTCCTTGAAGGTGGTCTTGATGACGCCGGCCCGGGTGCCGCCAATGGCCTTGGCATAGGACAGGGCCAGCGCCTCGCCCGTGCTGGTCGGGTCTTGGTCGACGGCGATCAGGCACGGGACGCCCTTGCCGTCGACGAACTGGCGGCGCACCAGGTGTCCGGGGCCCTTGGGCGCCACCATCGCGATGGTGACGTCGCCGGGCGGCTTGATCAAGTCGAAGTGGATGTTGAGTCCGTGACCGAAGAACAGTGCGTCACCGGCCTTCAGGTTCGGCTCGATGTCGTTCTTGAAAATATCCGCCTGGGCGGTGTCGGGCGCCAGCAGCATGATGACGTCGGCCCACTTGGCCACTTCTGCCGGGGTATCGACATCTAGGCCCTGCTCCTCAACCTTGGGCCGGGACTTCGAACCCTCCTTCAGTCCCACGCGCACCTGGACGCCAGAGTCGCGCAGGCTCAGCGAATGCGCGTGCCCCTGGCTCCCGTATCCGATCACAGCGACCTTGCGGCCCTGGATGATCGACAGGTCTGCGTCGTCGTCGTAAAACATTGGCAATGCCTCCCCAGATGGGTTTGTCACTGCACTATCTCCTTCTATGTTTGACTGCTGAAAATTATTTGGCGGTGCCGATACCGCGCGGACCGCGGGACAGCGAAACAACTCCCGATTGAACGATTTCGCGGACACCGAATGGCTCCAACACCCGCAGCAGCGCCTCGAGCTTGCCGCGGTCACCGGTGGCCTCAATCGTCAACGATTCTGACGTTACGTCAATCACCTTGGCGCGGAACAGATTAACTGCTTCGATCACCTGGCTTCGGGTGCCGGCGTCGGCCCGCACCTTGATCAGCGCCAACTCCCGGGACACCGAATTGTCGTCGTCCTGCTCGATGATCTTGATGACGTTGATCAGCTTGTTGAGCTGCTTGGTGATCTGCTCGAGCGGAGTCTCCTCAGCGGAGACCACGATGGTCATCCGCGACATGTCTTTTTGCTCGGTGGCCCCGACCGCGAGCGATTCGATGTTGAAACCGCGCCGGGAGAACAGCGCCGCCACCCGCGCGAGCACACCGGGCTTGTCTTCGACCAACACCGATAACGTGTGGGTCTTCGGCGATCCGCTCATATGCGCCGCTCCTTCTGCCCTTTTCGGATCACACTGCCCCGTTGACCGTCGCCGCCGCGCATCAGGCGTGCCCTTCGCTTTCGTCATCGAACAGCGGACGGATGCCGTGGGCGGCCTGGATCTCGTCATTGCTGGTCCCGGCGGCCACCATCGGCCACACTTGCGCGTCGGCGCCGACGATGAAGTCGATCACCACGGGACGGTCGTTGATCGCCCGCGCCTGGTTGATCACATCCACGACGTCTTCTTCACGCTCGCAACGCAATCCGACGCAACCCAAAGCCTCCGCCAGTTTGACGAAATCCGGAATGCGGTGAGAGTGGGTCGCAAGGTCGGTCTGCGAGTAGCGCTCCTCATAGAAGAGCGTCTGCCACTGGCGCACCATGCCCAGGTTGCCGTTGTTGATCAGCGCCACCTTGATCGGTATGCCCTCGATCGCACAGGTGGCCAGTTCCTGGTTGGTCATCTGAAAGCAGCCATCGCCGTCGATCGCCCAGACCTCGGTGTCCGGGAGCGCGATCTTGGCGCCCATGGCCGCCGGGATGGCAAACCCCATGGTGCCCAGACCTCCGGAGTTCAGCCAAGTGCGCGGCTTTTCGTATTTGATGAACTGCGCCGCCCACATCTGATGCTGGCCCACCCCGGCGACGTAGACAGCGTCCGGGCCGGCGATCTGGCCGAGCTTCTCGATCACGTATTCCGGGCCTAGGCTGCCGTCGCTCTGCGGCCCGTAGCTCAACGGAAAGGTTTCTCGAATGCCGTCCAGATATGCCCACCAGTCGGTCATGTCTGAGATTGCCGGGTTCTCAGCACCCCTGTCCTGGCGCAGCATCGCGATGAGATCGGTGATGACGGCCTTGACGTCGCCGACGATCGGCACATCGGCGTGCCGGTTCTTGCCGATCTCGGCCGGGTCGATATCGGCGTGGATGACCTTGGCCTCCGGGGCGAACGAGTCGAGCTTTCCGGTCACCCGGTCGTCGAAGCGGGTCCCCAGCGCGATCAGCAGGTCGCTGCGCTGCAACGCCGCCACGGCGGCGACCGTGCCGTGCATCCCCGGCATCCCCAGGTTCTGCCGATGGCTGTCCGGAAAGGCGCCGCGCGCCATCAGCGTGGTGACCACCGGGATACCGGTCAGCTCCGCCAACTCGCGCAGCTGCTCGGTGGCCTCGCCGCGGATCACGCCACCGCCCACGTAAAGCACCGGTTTGCGAGCGGCCGCGATCAGCCGGGCGGCCTCACGAACCTGACGGTTGTGCGGTTTGGTGTTCGGCTTGTAGCCGGGCAGATCCATCTTCGGCGGCCAACTGAACGTGCACTGACCCTGCAGAACGTCTTTGGGGATGTCGACGAGCACCGCGCCCGGACGCCCGGAGGATGCGATGTGGAAGGCCTCAGCCATCACCCGGGGTATGTCGTCGCCGGAGCGGACTAGGAAGTTGTGCTTGGTGATCGGCATGGTGATGCCCGAGATGTCAGCCTCCTGGAAGGCGTCTGTGCCGATCAGTGCACGCCCGACCTGGCCGGTGATGGCGACCACAGGGATCGAGTCCATCTGGGCGTCGGCCAGCGGGGTCACCAGGTTGGTGGCACCCGGACCCGACGTCGCCATGCAGACCCCGACCTTGCCGGTCGCGTGCGCATAGCCACTGGCGGCGTGACCGGCGCCCTGCTCGTGGCGGACCAGCACGTGGCGGAGCTTTTGCGAGTCGAACAGCGGGTCATAGACCGGCAGCACAGCGCCGCCCGGTATCCCGAAGATGATCTCGACGTCGAGCTCCTCCAACGAGCGGATCACTGACTGTGCACCGGTAACTTGCTCCGGTGCAACGCGTTTCGGCTGGGGCGGCGGAGTCTTTGCCGCGGGTTTCGCGGTGCCCGGCACGCCGTTGGCCGCATCCTGCAACTCCGGCTTGGCAGCCGGTGCTGGTGGCCTGGTGGGTGCGCTCACTGTGTCCTCTTTGTCTTCATTCGATTTAGTTCTCATTCGATGTGGAAATCTCGACGGTACGCAAGAAAAAACCCCCGTCAGCTCAGCTGCTGAACGAGGGTTGCGCGTTGGTGCTGGATCGCTTCAAATGCTGAAGGTCTAGTCAGGCACCAACGCGCCGACTAAGTACTACGAGCATTCCGGGCTTTCCGGCGGTATCCATAGCGTCCGACGGTAGCCTTCGCACTGCTCAGCAGTCAAATCCGGTCCCGCTGGGTGCGAGCGGCGGCTTGCAAGCGCGCCGAAATTTCGGCCGCGAGACCGGATGAAATGATGCTCGGGTGGCTACTGGTCCGTCTGCCCAAACACCGGCCACCTCCCCGGTGGTGATCAAGGTGTCGCCGATGGCACACCTGGCCGTCGGGTTCCTCACCCTCGGGCTGCTGGTGCCGGTGCTGGCCTGGCCGCCGACCGCCCCGCTACTTGTCATCCCGGTGGTGTTGTCGGCGTTGATCATCCGGCTGCGCACTGTCGCCGACGATAAGGGCGTGACCGTTCGGACCCTGCTGGGCAGCCAGACAGTGCGCTGGGACGACATCGACGGACTGCGCTTTCACCGCGGCTCCTGGGCCCGGGCCTGCCTCAAAAATGGCCCCGAGAATGGCAAAGAACTGCGACTGCCCGCGGTCACTTTCGCCACCCTGCCGCTACTGACCGAGATCAGCTCCGGGCGAGTTCCCAACCCGTACGTGTGACTACTTGCGTCCAGCGTCGAGTTTTCGCGCGGATCCGCCCAATTTTGCCCAACAACTCGCCGGTCGGCGCAAAGATCAGCCGATCGGATTGACACCGTTGAGTAGCACCCACACACCCACACCGGCGGCGATGCCGGCGATCAGGGCCACGAACGACCCGATGAAGGGTCGATAGGCCCAGCCCCGGCCCGCGTCGAGGCCGTAGCGGCCGGGACCGGACAGGATGACCGCTGCGGCGACGACGATCAGGGTGATCTGGTACTCATGCCCATCCGGCAGGAAGTACGAGAAGGTGTGCGAGTGCGGCCTCACCGAGATGCTGGCGAGCAGGCCGTTGATCAGGAACGCCAGCGCGCCAGCGGCGGCTACCGGGGTAAACAATCCCAGCACCAGCAATACCGCCGCGACAACCTCGCCGCCGGCGCTGACGTAGGAGAGGACATCCGCGTGTTGGTAGCCAACATCGGACAGTGAGTTCTTGAATCCACTCAAACCCGAGCCGCCCCACCAGCCAAACAATTTCTGCAGCCCATGGGCGCCCAGCACCACTCCCAGTCCGACTCGCAAGATCAGCAAACCGAGGTGTTGGGTACCGCGACGGCCGACGCCGCTTAGCTGCTCGTTGTCCTCACCGGACTCGATCTCACCGGGCTCGACAGTTGTGTGCCGGCCCACCAGCTGCTGCGGCGGCGGCTGAACGTACGGCAGCGGCTCCTGCTGGTCGAGCAGACTGTATGGCGAGGCATTGGACCCAGCCGCCTGGGCGATGTCCTGGTACGGGATGACGGTGGTGGTTCCAAAATCGCCGGGGTAGCCGACTGGCGTCAGGTCGTCTTCAGGGTCGACCAGCCTTGCCGAGGCGGGGTGTCCGGGTGTCGGCTCCGGGGGTTCACCCGGGCGCCGCCAATGTGTGTCATTCGATTGACTGGGCACGTGTGCCAGGGTAAGTGCTTTTGGTTCTGAATTGGGGATTTGAGCGGCGCTTTCGCGAGACATTCCAGTACTTAGCCCGCCAAACTGGCCCGGATTGGCCCCAAAAGGCGGCAAAAGGGCGGCCACGCCGGGGATACCGCCGACTTTCGGCGGCACACCAAGTGCATGCGTGTGGCGACGGTGGCCGCCATGTCCGTAGCCTGTCGATCATGCGAATACGGCGGTCGGTCCGGTGCGGACTCGCTGCACTCTGCGCCGCAATGCTGGTCTCGAGCGGCTGCGCACGGTTCAACGACGCCCAGTCGCAGCCCTTCACCACCGCCCCCGAACTCAAGCCCCAGCCCAGCTCGACGCCTCCCCCACCGCCCCCGCTGCCGCCGACACCTTTCCCGAAGGCGTGCCCGGCCCCCGGCGTGATGCAGGGCTGCCTGGAGAGCACCAGCGGCCTGATTATGGGCGTCGACAGCAAATCCGGGTTGGTCGCCGAGCGCACCACTGGGGCGGTCAAGGAGATCTCCGTCAGCGCGGAGCCGAAGGTCAAGACGGTCATCCCGGTCGACCCGTCCGGGGATGGCGGGTTGATGGATATCGTGCTGTCACCGACGTACTCGCAAGACCGCTTGATGTACGCCTACATCAGCACGCCCACCGACAACCGGGTCATCCGGGTGGCCGACGGCGACATCCCGAAGGACATCCTGACCGGGATCCCCAAAGGGGCCGTCGGGAACACCGGAGCGTTGGTCTTCACCAGCCCCACCACGCTGGTCGTGCTGACCGGGGATGCGGGTAACCCGGCGATGGCCGCCGATCCCAAGTCGTTGGCAGGCAAGGTATTGCGCATCGAGCAGCCCACCACCGTCGGCGAGGCGCCTCCGACAACGGCACTGTCCGGAGTCGGATCGGGCGGCGGGTTGTGCATCGACCCCGTCGACGGCTCGTTGTATGTCGCCGATCGCACCCCCACCGCGGACCGGTTGCAGCGCATCACCAAGACCTCGGAGGTCTCCACGGTGTGGACGTGGCCGGATAAGCCCGGCGTGGCCGGCTGCGCGGCTATGGACGGGACAGTGCTGGTCAACCTGGTCAACACCAAATTAACGGTCGCGGTCCGGCTGGCGCCGTCGACGGGTGCGGTCACCGGCGAACCAGACGTCGTCCGTAAAGACACCCATGCGCACGCGTGGGCGCTGCGGATGTCGCCGGACGGAAACATCTGGGGCGCAACGGTGAACAAGACGGCCGGCGACGCTGAGAAGCTCGACGACGTGGTGTTCCCGCTGTTCCCGCAGGGCGGCGGCTTCCCACGGAACAACGACGACAAGACCTAACTCATTTGAAGGCTCGATCAAAGGCCGCCAAGGGTGAACCTCAGGCCCCCGTATGGGCGCGTCGCGTCGCGTGGTGCACGTTGGCCCAACCGGGTGTCGGGATCGTCGTCGTCAGATTCGAAATCATCGAAATCGGACAGGTAGAGCAAATCTTCTTCTGGGTCCTCGGGAGCCCACGCGGCGACGGGCTCCAACAGGTTGCACACGTGATCGCCGATTTCGCTCCAATTCAGTGCCTTGGCGACGAACCACGCGGCCGCTTCGTCGAGGATCGGCATCCCGAAGGGGCCGGCGCGCCAGGAGCAACGCCGGAATTTCTCGTGCTGATCGACGGTCTCGTCGCTGAAGAGTTCAGCCAACCCATGGCCCCGCCGCGATAGTACGTGCACCGCCAGGTACTCGAATTGGCTCGCCAACCCGATGTTGTGGCTGTTGTTCGGGATACCGACGAGAAATCTCGGGGGCCGCACGCTGATTTGGGTGGCAAAGCTGACCCGACAACCTGATGGTTGGCCATCGGCCTGGGTAGTCACGACGAACACCGGGTAGTCCAACATCGCCATCAACTGATCAAACGGTTCATCGTGCACATCAACATCATGCACCGCAGTGCTGGGACGGCCCTGCCGACCGATCAGTCGGCGAACTCGCGCCGAGGGCTAACCCTGCCCGCAGGCGGCCAAGACCAGTTCGCGCACCCGCGCCGCGTCAGCCTGCCCGCGGGTGGCCTTCATCACCGCACCGACGATCGCGCCCGCGGCCGCCACCTTGCCCGCACGAATCTTTTCCGCCACATCGGGGTTTCCGGCCAACGCCTCGTCGACGGCGGCCTGCGTCACCGAGTCGTCACGGACCAATGCCAAACCGCGGCCGACCATCACCTGCTCGGGCTCACCTTCGCCGGCCAGCACACCCTCCACGACCTGGCGGGCCAGCTTGGTGGACAGCGTGCCTCCCTCGACGAGGGCCACCACCGCCGCGACCTGGGCGGGAGTGATGGCCAGTTCGCCCAACGCGATGTTCGCCTCGTTGGCCTTCTGCATCAGGAAGTTTCCCCACCAGGCGCGCGCCTGCTCGCTGGGCGCGCCGTTTTCCACCGTCGCAGTGACCAATTCGATCGCGCCCGCGTTGACGAGATCTCGCATCACTTCGTCGGAAATACCCCAGTCCTCTTGAATCCGGTTACGGCTCAACCACGGTAGCTCGGGGATGGTCTGGCGCAACTGATCGACCAGCTCCCGACTGGGCGCCACAGGCTCCAGGTCAGGCTCGGGGAAGTAGCGATAATCCTGGGCGGTCTCCTTGGCGCGACCCGGGCTGGTGTATCCGGCCTCGTGAAAATGCCTGGTCTCCTGAGTGATCTGACCTCCCGACAGCAGGACGGCGGCCTGGCGTTGCATTTCATAACGGACCGCGACTTCAACACTTTTGAGCGAGTTGACGTTCTTGGTCTCAGTCCGGGTGCCGAATTCAGCAGCCCCGGTCGGCTTCAGTGACACATTGGCGTCACACCGCATCGAGCCCTGATCCATCCGGACATCAGATACCGCTAAGGCGCGCAACAGATCTCGCAACGCTGTCACATAAGACCGGGCGATTTGTGGCGCTTGGGCACCGGCGCCCTCGATGGGCTTGGTGACGATTTCGATCAGCGGTACGCCGGCACGGTTGTAGTCGATCAGCGAACCAGTGGCACCTGAAATCCGGCCGGTCTCACTACCGATGTGGGTCAGCTTCCCAGTGTCTTCTTCCATGTGCGCCCGCTCGATGTCTACCCGCCAGGTAGTGCCGTCTTCCAGTGGCACGTCGAGGTAGCCGTTGATGGCGATCGGTTCGTCGTACTGCGAAATCTGATAGTTCTTCGGCATGTCGGGGTAGAAGTAGTTCTTCCGTGCGAAACGGCACCACGGCACGATCTCGCAGTTCAGCGCCAGTCCGATCCGGATCGCCGACTCGACCGCGGCCTGGTTGAGCACGGGCAGCGAGCCGGGCAGACCCAGACACACCGGGCACACCTGGGTGTTGGACTCGGCGCCGAATACGGTGGAGCAGCCGCAGAACATCTTGGTCACGGTGGACAGCTCGACGTGCACCTCGAGGCCCAGGACTGGATCAAAACGCGCCAGAACCTCGTCGTAAGGCAACAGTTCAACCCCGGCAGCGACACTCATAACGTCAATCCTAATGAGGGCGGCGCGCCCCGCCGAACCGGCGGCTGACTACCCGAAGAAGGCGGCGGCGTCGTCGTAGCGGCTGTCGGGCACCAGCTTGAGGTGGCGCGTCGCATCCGCCAGCGATACCCGACCGATCTCCTGGCCGCGCAGAGACACCATCTGGCCGTATTCGCCCGCGTGCGCGGCGTCGGCGGCGTTGATCCCGAACCGGGTGGCCAACACGCGGTCGTAGGCCGTCGGGGTACCGCCGCGCTGAATGTGGCCCAGCACGGTCACCCGGACCTCTTTGTTGATCCGCTTTTCCACCTCATAGGCCAGCTGCGCAGCCACGCCGGTAAAACGCTCATGGCCGAACTCGTCGATACCGCCCTCGCGCAACGCAATCGAACCGGGGATCGGCTTGGCGCCTTCTGCGACCACGCAGATGAAGTGCGAATCCCCACGCTGGAAGCGCCTTTTGACGAGGCGGCACACCTCCTCGATATCGAAGGGCTGTTCGGGAATCAGTGTCATGTGCGCGCCAGAAGCCAGTCCGGCGTTCAAAGCGATCCAGCCGGCGTGCCTGCCCATCACCTCCACCAGCATCACCCGCTGGTGGGACTCGGCGGTGCTGTGCAATCGGTCGATGGCGTCGGTCGCTACCATCAACGCGGTGTCGTGGCCGAAAGTCACGTCGGTGCAGTCGATGTCATTGTCGATGGTTTTCGGCACGCCCACCACGGGAACATTCTCTTCTGACAGCCAGTGTGCGGCCGTCAGAGTTCCTTCACCGCCGATGGGGATGAGCACGTCGATGCCGTTGTCGTCCAGGGTCTGCTTGATCTGGTCCAGTCCGGCCCGCAGCTTGTCGGGGTGGACTCGGGCGGTGCCGAGTACGGTCCCGCCCTTGATTAGCAGCCGGTCGTTGCGGTCGTCGTTTTTCAGCTGCATGCGCCGGTTCTCCAACAAACCACGCCAGCCGTCTTGGAATCCGACCACCGACGAGCCGTACCGGGCGTCGCAGGTGCGCACCACCGCCCGGATGACGGCGTTGAGCCCCGGGCAGTCGCCGCCTCCTGTGAGAACTCCGATACGCATGCTCATATCTTGCCTCTGCGGCCAGTCAATAGCGCGAGCAGACCCAAAATCGCCCCGAATCGGCGCTTGGGTTCTGGGGCGATTTTGTGTCTGCTCGCCGCGGTTCGGCGCTAAATGGCGGACGGCAATGGGCCGCGGGCGGCCTCGTAGGCAGCGCCCACCCGGTATAGCCGGTCGTCAGCAAGTGCCGGCGCCATGATCTGCAGCCCCACCGGCAGTTGGTCGTCTGGGGACAGTCCCGAAGGCACCGACATGCCGCAATGACCGGCCAGGTTCAGCGGCAGCGTGCACAGGTCGAACAGGTACATCGCCAGTGGATCGTCGACCTTTTCGCCCAGCGGGAACGCGGTGGTCGGCGTCGCCGGCGACACCAGCACGTCGACGGATCGATAGGCTTCGTCGAGGTCGCGGGCGATCAACGTGCGCACCTTCTGGGCCTGGTTGTAATAGGCGTCGTAATAGCCCGCCGACAGTGCGTAAGCGCCGATCATGATGCGCCGCTTGACCTCCGGCCCAAAGCCGGCGGCCCGGGTCAGCGCCATGACCTCCTCGGCGCTGTGGGTGCCGTCGTCGCCGACCCGCATCCCGTAACGCATCGCGTCGAAGCGAGCCAGGTTGCTCGAGACCTCCGACGGCAGGATCAAGTAGTAGGCGGGCAGCGCGTATTCGAAATGCGGGCAGTCGACTTCGCTCACCTCAGCACCCAGTGCGGTCAACTGCTCGACCGCCGCTTGGAACGAGGCCAACACCCCTGGCTGGTAGCCCTCGCCGCGCAGCTGCTTCACCACCCCGATGCGCACCCCGCGCAAATCACCTGCCGCGCCCGCTTTGGCGGCGCCGACGACATCGGGAACCTCAGCATCCACCGATGTCGAGTCGCGGCTGTCGTGGCCTGCGATGACCTGGTGCAGCAGCGCGGTGTCCAGCACGGTGCGCGCACACGGGCCGCCCTGATCCAACGACGAGGCGCACGCCACCAGCCCGTACCGGGACACGGTGCCGTAGGTCGGTTTGACACCGACGGTCGCGGTCAGCGCGGCCGGCTGACGGATAGAGCCCCCAGTGTCGGAGCCGATGGCCAGCGGCGCCTGGAACGCTGCCAAGGCGGCCGCGCTGCCGCCTCCCGAGCCACCGGGCACCCGGTCGACGTTCCACGGGTTGCGGGTGGGGCCGTAAGCGGAATTCTCGGTCGACGAACCCATCGCGAACTCGTCCATGTTGGTCTTGCCGAGTATCGGGATGCCGGCCGCGCGCAACCGCGCGGTGACCGTGGCGTCATAGGGCGAGCGCCAGCCCTCCAAGATCTTGGACGCGCAGGTGGTCGGCATGTCAGTGGCGGTGAACACGTCCTTGAGCGCCAGCGGCACCCCGGCCAGCGCCGACGGCAACGGTTCCCCGGCGGCTATCGACTTGTCGACGGCGGCCGCCGCGGACAGTGCCTCGTCGGCCGCCACGTGCAAGAAGGCGTGGTACCGGTCGTCGGTTGCCTCAATCTGGTCAAGGCAGGCCTGGGTGATCTCGGTGGACGACAGTTCCTTGGCGGCGATCTTGGCGGCCAGTGTCGCGGCGTCGAATCGGACGATCTCTGACACTGGGTCCGTCACTGGCTCTCCCCCAGGATTTGTGGGACGGCGAAGCGGCCCTCGACGGCCACCGGCGCCCCGGAGAGCGCCTCCTCCTGGGTCAGGCACGGCACGATCTCGTCCGGGCGCGTGACGTTGACGTCCTTGAGCGGGTTGTCGGTTGCCTCGACACCGGTGACATCGACCGCCTGGATCTGGCTGACGTGGGTCAGGATGGCGTCGAGTTGGCCAGCGAAGCTGTCCAGCTCGGTATCGGTCAACGCAAGCCGGGCCAGCCGGGCCAGGTGCGCAACCTCGTCGCGGGAGATCTGGGACACGAGCGAAAAGCCTAGCCGGGCGACCCGGATCGGAAGGGGCGGCCCGCTTCGGGCCGCTGAGGAGCCGGGCAATCAGACCTAGCCCGGCGACGATGCGGCCCGCTTCGGGCCGCTGAGGAGCCGGGCAATCAGACCTAGCCCAGCGGGGGAATCATCCCAGCCACGAGCGTGCATGGCGAGGCCAGCCGAAATGCCGTGGGCGCAACCCTGTGTAACAGTGTTGCCCGTGCCGTCGTATCTGTTGCGCATACAGCTGGTCGACCGCCCAGGCAGCCTGGGCTCGCTGGCCGTTGCGCTGGGTTCGGTGGGCGCCGACATCCTGTCGCTCGACGTGGTAGAACGCAGCGCCGGCTCTGCGATAGACGACCTTGTCATCGAATTGCCCCCGGGTGCGATGCCCGACACCTTGATCACCGCCGCCGAGTCATTGCCCGGCGTCCGGGTCGATAGCGTGCGTCCGCATACGGGTCTACTCGAAGCGCACCGCGAGTTGGAGCTGCTGGATCGTGTCGCCGCGGCCCAGGACAAGGAAGCCAAACTGCGGGTCCTGGTCAATGAGGCACCCCGGGTGCTGCGCGTCAGTTGGTGCACGGTGTTGCGCAATTCATCGGGAGACCTGCAGCGCCTCGCCGCCAGTCCGGGAGTGCCGGAGACCCAGTTGGATTCGGCGCCCTGGTTTCCAATTGAAAAGGCCACGACGTTGGACACCAACGCCGATTGGGTTCCGCAGGCCTGGCGCGATATGGACACGACGATCGTCGCGGCGCCATTGGGCGACCCGGACACCGCGGTGGTGCTGGGCCGCCCGGGCCCGGACTTTCGGCCTTCGGAGGTGGCCCGGCTCGGCTATCTGGCCGGAATCGTGGCCACCATGCTTCGCTGAGACAGTGCCGGCGGTCTCACTCGACAGGCTCCTCTGCGGGCGGCGGTGCTCCGTCCTCGAGCAGCCGGCGGAAACCGTCTTCGTCGAGTATGGGCACACCCAGCTCCACGGCCTTGTCGTATTTGGAGCCCGGTGAGTCCCCTGCGACAACGTAGTCGGTCTTTTTCGACACCGAACCCGAAGCCTTGCCGCCGCGCGCCAGAATCGCCTCCTTGGCGTCATCGCGAGAAAATCCGTTCAGCGACCCCGTGACCACGATGGTCAGCCCGACCAGGGTGCGCGGCACGCCCGCTTCGCGCTCGTCGGCCATCCGCACTCCGGCCGCCTGCCACTTCCGCACGATGGCCCGGTGCCAATCGACGGTGAACCACTCGGTGACCGCATCGGCAATGGTCGCTCCCACCCCGTTGACCCCAGCCAGCTGCTCGGTGGACGCGTCCTCGATTGTTTCGAGGCTGCCGAACTCGGTGGCCAGAGCGCGGGCCGCCGTCGGCCCGACATGCCGGATCGACAGCGCCACGAGCACCCGCCACAATGGCGCCGCCTTGGCCTTGTCGAGGTTGGCCAGCAGCCGCTTGCCGTTGGCCGACAGCGTGCCGCCTTTCGTGGTGAACAGCTCGGTGCGCAACAGGTCGTCCTCGGTGAGCGAAAACAAGTCTCCCTCGTCGGCAATCACCCCGGCCTGCAGCAGCGCGACGGCCGCCTCGTAGCCCAGCGCCTCGATGTCGAACGCCCCGCGGCCGGCGACGTGAAACACCCGCTCCCGCAACTGCGCCGGACAAGACCGGGCATTGGGGCAACGGATATCGGCATCGCCCTCCTTGGCCGGGGCCAACTCGGTGCCACACTCGGGACAGTGTGTGGGCATGACGAATTCGCGTTCCGAGCCATCGCGCAGCTCGACGATGGGACCCAGCACCTCGGGGATCACGTCGCCCGCTTTGCGGATCACGACGGTGTCGCCGATCAACACCCCTTTGCGCTTGACCTCGGCGGCGTTGTGCAACGTAGCCAGCCCCACCGTCGACCCCGAGACCTGCACCGGCGTCATGAACGCGAACGGCGTGACGCGTCCCGTCCGGCCAACATTGACCCGGATGTCGAGCAGCTTGGTCTGAACCTCTTGGGGTGGGTACTTGTACGCGATCGCCCACCGCGGTGCCCGCGAGGTAGATCCCAGCCTGCGCTGCAGTGCCACCTCGTCGACTTTGACAACGACACCGTCGATTTCGTGGGCGACGTCGTGGCGGTGCTCACCCCAGTAGGCGATACGATCCAGCGCGCCTGCCACGCGTTCCACCCGGGTGGTGTGTTCGGAAACCGGCAACCCCCAGGCCCGCAGTGCCAGATACGCGTCGTGCAGCGTCGCCGGTCGAAAACCTTCGATGTGTCCCAGCCCGTGGCAGATCATTCGCAGCTTGCGGCGAGCGGTGACCGCCGGGTCCTTCTGCCGAAGCGAACCCGCCGCACTGTTGCGTGGGTTGGCGAACGGCGCCTTGCCGTCTTCGACCAGTGCGGCGTTGAGCGCTTCGAAATCGGCGACCCGGAAGAACACCTCGCCGCGGACCTCAAGGACAGCCGGAATTGGATACTTCTTGCTGGCCGTTAGCCGCTCGGGGACGTCGTCGATGGTGCGCGCGTTCAGCGTGACGTCCTCGCCGGTGCGGCCGTCGCCGCGGGTTGCCGCCCGCACCAGCCGACCATCGCGGTAAACCAAGGCCAGGGCGACACCGTCGATCTTGAGCTCGCACAGATACGGCACGTCACTACCGACCTCGCCGCGAATACGCCCAGCCCACAGATCGAACTCCTCGGTACTGAACACGTTGTCCAGGCTGAGCATCCGTTCCAGATGGTCAGCCGAAGTGAAATCAGTGGCGAAGCCTGCACCGCCGACGAGTTGGGTAGGCGAATCAGGGGTGCGCAGTTCCGGATACTGCTCCTCGAGCGCGGCGAGCCGACGCAGCAATAGGTCGAATTCGGCATCGGAGATGATCGGGGCGTCACGCACGTAATAGCGGAACTGGTGTTCGCGTACCTCGTCGGCCAGTTCACGCCATTGCCGCCGAACCTCGGGCGGAACGGGGTCAGCGTCGGGCGAACTCACCTTGGCAGGCTATCGGAGGACACCGACATCGTCCGTGAGCGTTGCCTCAGATGGCGTCGGGGTCCTGCGCGAACGCCTCGGCGGCCTTGCGGGCAAGCCCGATCGCGGTGCGGGCCCACTGCGGCGTCGCCGCGGCCAGACCACCTGCCGGAGTCACGCCGACGCGGTCGCGCAGAGCCGGCCGGCCGAAACCCAGCCGGTCGGTCACCGCGACAATCGCGGCGGCCACCTCTTCGGCGGACGGCCGTTTCTCCGGAGCGGTAGCGGGGACCACACCCAGGACGACGGTGCGACCCGACTCGACGAATTCCGCGATGTTCTCCAAATCCTCGGCGCGCAAGGTACCGGCGTCCAGCGATACTCCGCTGATACCGCTGCGCTGCAACAATTTCCACGGCAGATCCGGTGCGCAACTGTGCAGCAACACCTCGGCGCCGGCCGCCGCGACGCAGGTGTCGATCATTGCGCCGGCCACCGTTTCGTCGAGCGGGGCGACGGGGGACAGCGCCGTTACCCCGCTCAGCCGTCCACCCAGTGCCGCTGGAAGCGACGGCTCATCGAACTGCACCACCACCGGTGTGTCGAGTCGCCGGGCCAGCGTGGCACGGTGCGCGGCAACCCCTTCGGCCAGCGACGCCGCGAGATCACGCAGCGCGCCGGGATCGGTGATGGCACGGTGACCGTTGAACAGCTCCAGACCTGCGGCCAGCGTGATCGGCCCGGGCGCCTGCACCTTGACCACGCGCCCGCCGCCGCGCAGGCCCGCGGTCTCCCAGGCTTCTTCCAGGGCGTCAATGTCCTCGTCGAGCAGGCTCACGGCCCTGCGAGCCACCGCGCCGGGCCGCCCCACAATCCGGTAGCCCCGTGGCACCGTGTCGATGGCTACATCGATCAGCAGCGCGCCGGCGCGGCCGAGCATGTCGGCGCCCACGCCCCTAGCGGGCAGCTCGACGATGTGGGCCAACGCATCCGCCAACTCGCCGACGACAACCTCGGCGGCCTGCCGCGCTGTCGTGCCCGGCCACGATCCGACACCGCTGGCTTTCGCCAGAACGCCAGTGGGAACACTCATCCGGCAACCGTATTCGACGTCACACTGCGGGGCGGTCACCAGGTGTGTTTACCGCGTGAGTACGCGAGTATTTTCGAAGAAAGAAAGGTGCGAACTGTGTCGCCGACAGCGAGGTTTTTGCGGCCGTTGCTGTTTTGCGGCGCGGCGGTGCTGGTCGCGGCTTGCACTCGGGTGGTCGGCGGCGTTGCCGTCCCCGCGTTCGGCATCCCGCCACGGCAGGGCGTCAATGGAGTCAGGGTCGACGAGATCCTGTTGGATCAGTCGCGCATGCGCGCCATCACCGGCGGTGGCGAGCACCTGACGATCATCCCCTCGATGGACGGCGATGCCCCGATAGACATCGACGCGCTCGCGCAAACCGCGCCGCGGGCATGCCGGTTCGTCTACGCGGAGACCGCGACCTTCGGGCCCGATATCGCGGAGTTCCACAAGACAACTTTCCAGGACCCGCCCGATGGCGGGCTGATCTCCGAGGGCGCCGCGTCCTATCGGGACGTCGCCACCGCGCGCGGCGCCTTCGGGGCACTGGTGTCTTCCGTCGGGGACTGCGCGACGAGTGGGCAGGGCGAGTTGTACGTCGGTGAGTGGAATGCCGACGCCAGCTCGCTGCAGGTGCGGCCCGGCGGGTGCGGACGCGACTACCGGGTCGTGTCGCTGGCCCTGCTCGAGGTGACCTTCTGCGGCTTTCCGCCGTCTGTGTCCGACATCGTGATGACGAACATCGCCGCGAATGTTCCGATATAGCCCCGGGCTGGATTAGCGCGACGTGCCCGTGATGGTGGCACTACCGATCACTTCGTCGCCATCGGGGTTCGGACGGTACATCACCAACGTCTGGCCGCGCGCCACACCGCGCAGCGGAGTACGCAATCGCACGGAAAGCTCGTCGCCGACCAATTCGGCGACCGCGTCAGCGGTTTCGCCGTGCGCACGCACCTGTACCGCGCACTCCACCGGACCCGACGGAGCGGCTCCCGAGGTGAAGACCGGCGCCCTTCCCGTCAGCGCACGCACATCGAGGTCGGCAGCTTCGCCAACGCGAACGGTCGCGGTGTCGGCATCGATCTGCGTGACGTAGCGGGGTGCTCCATCGGGCCCGGGGCCGCCGATCCCCAGCCCTTTGCGCTGACCGATGGTGAAGCCGTGCACCCCGGCATGCTCGGCCAGTACCGCACCGTTCGAGTCGACCACGGTCCCGCGCCGGACCGCGATGCGCTCACCCAGGAAGGCGCGCGTGTTCCCAGACGGTATGAAGCAGATGTCATGGCTGTCAGGCTTTTCGGCAACCGCCAGGCCGCGACGGGCGGCCTCGGCACGGATAGCCGGCTTAGGGGTGTCGCCGATCGGGAACGTGGCGTGCCGCAGCTGATCCGCGGTCAGCACGGCCAGCACGTAGGACTGGTCCTTGTCCGGGTCGACGGCGCGGCGCAGCCGCCCACCGGAAAGCCGGGCATAGTGGCCGGTGGCCACCGTATCGAAACCCAACGCCAAAGCCCGCGTGGACAGGGCCGAGAACTTGATCCGCTGGTTGCACCGCACGCACGGGTTGGGGGTTTCTCCGCGCGCGTAGGACGACACGAAATCGTCGATCACGTCTTCGGCGAACCTAGCCGCGAAATCCCATACATAAAAGGGGATTCCAAGCACATCGGCGACACGGCGCGCGTCCGAAGCATCTTCTTTGGAACAGCAGCCGCGCGAGCCGGTACGCAGCGTACCGGGCGCCGACGAGAGCGCCAGGTGCACACCAACAACGTCATGCCCGGCGTCGACCATGCGGGCGGCGGCGACCGACGAATCGACGCCACCACTCATCGCGGCGAGGACCTTCACCCGGACG
>Ga0182012_10001855_pt1 | contig 23032 bp, 24 predicted proteins | sample 612S2SmetaG_FD_120486 | JGI IMG/M metagenome (GOLD analysis project Ga0182012, IMG submission 120486) | Permafrost microbial communities from Stordalen Mire, Sweden - 612S2S metaG | ecosystem: Environmental > Terrestrial > Soil > Wetlands > Permafrost | place: Sweden: Stordalen | collected... | reverse complement strand
CGTTCAAGGGTGGTGTTGATGCGATGCTTATTTGGACCATCGCGGCTGTTATCCCCGTCGCGCTGATGGGCAGTGCCTTTCTCGCTTCCAAAGGGGGCCCAACGGCCCAAAAAGTGGGGTGAACCCCTCGGACCCAGGTCGACGTCCTAGCTGCAGGTGGAAGAGCGAGCGTGGGCGGCCCGTAAGAACTTCTCTCTTGGCGGGTTAGGACGCCTATTGAAAATCGGTCGTTGTTCCATTTGTCGTGCGGATAGTGGGACGGCTCCCACGGCCCGGAGTAACCTCGTTACCGTTTTCGCCCGGTTGTCCCAATAGGGTGTTCCGGGGTGTCCCTAGCGTGCAGCACGCCAATCGGTCATTTTCGCTGGTTGGTGGACCTGGCTGGGACCGGTAGGGGTGACGACTTCTGACGTGAAGGGCCCACTTACTGCTCGACGTGCCTTGAACTGTGGCGACGAAGGTAACGCGATCTCTTGGGCCACATGGGCCTCACCCCTTCGCGCCCACTTTTGAGCGAGAGCACAAAGCGGGTTGGAACGGAACGTAGCTCTGCAATAGGCGCGATTTCCGAGCGGGCCATTCGTAAACGTTAGGGAACACCAAAGAAGCGCTGGCCAAGCCGCTCAGCGGCCACTCGGTCGCCTTCCGTCGTCGCTTGCGCGTACACAGCGAGAGTGAGACGCGGATCACTGTGGCCCAAGCGGGTCTGGGCAGTCTTTAGATCCACACCATCCATTTCCAGGGCCGTGGCAGCTGCTCTCCGAAGGTCGTGGAAGCTGACTTGTGGCAGGTCCGCGGCTCTGGTGCCCGGTAGCCAGACCCGCTGTCGCCAATGGGAGTAATCCAACGGGGTCCCGTCAGAAGAGGTAAAGACCAGGCACTCACCATTCGCCGTGCTCAGACCGGAAGCTGTCAGGTGCGCTGCCAACATGGCGACCAAAGACCTAGGGAGCGAGAGCATCCGTCGTCCCGAGACGGACTTTGGCGGGCCGAGCTGGCGGTCACGACCAAGCTGCCCGGTCACGGTCAAAGTTCCTCGCAGCAGGTCCAGGGCTCCGACTGTGAGCCCCGCCACCTCGCCCCAGCGAAGGCCTAGCACGGCGCCCAACCAAACCATCGGGCTGTAACGCGGCTCTATGGCCCCAGCGATCTTTGCCACGTCATCGGGGCTCACCGGGGGACGCCGCAACTCGTTCACACGCGGGAGGTCGATAGCCCGGCATGGCGAACGCGGGAGCCAGTCGGAAGCCACCGCGTAGGCGAACAGCGCCCGGACGACGTCGTACTGCCGGCGAGTAGTCCGGGGGGCTTGCCGCTTGGCCCAACCATTGACGAGCTTCTGGACGTCGGGAGGTGCGACCTCTCTCATATGCGTCCCGCCAAGTTGGGGCAAGACATGCAGGCGCAGGATTGCCTCGTCGCGCACCAGGGTGCTTGCCCGCTTAGAAGGACCGTGATCGAGCCAACGATCGGCAAGCTCGGCCACCGTCAGCTGGCCGCCGGCCGGACCGACCCAGGCGCCGCGATGAATGTCGGTATCGACGCTGGCGAGCCAGGCGAGCGCGTCGGCCTTGGCGGTGAACGTCGTTGGCCCAAGGTGGTCGGCACCGGCGTGCGAGTAGCGGGCTTGGTAGCGGCCCGAGGGCAGCTTCCTTACGCTGCCGAAGTGGTTGCGACGGGCTTTTGGCACGGGCCAACTCTACAGCCCCTGTGGCACATTTCTGGCACGCCCAGAAGCTCTTGATCCCGGTAGCGACCCACCCTTACTCTGCGACCAGGTCTTTTACTGGTCGGGAAGGGGGGATTTGAACCCCCGGCCTCAGCGTCCCGAACGCTGCGCGCTAACCAAGCTGCGCTACTTCCCGTTAAGCACTCATGGTACTCAACCCGCCGCCCCGAGGGCGGCGGGTTCATGCGAGCTGCACGTCGGCGGGGACGGGTGAGAAGGTGCCGTCGTAGAAGGTCCCCCCCGCCAGGAGCGCCTGGACGGCGTCGCTTATGCGCAGGGAGTCCAGAGGCTTTAGGAGCCAGCCGGCCACACCGGTCCTCTTGCAGAGGAAAACGTCCGCCCGCCGGTCGAGCAGCACGAGGGCCGGGATGGTGGGGAGCCGTCCGCCCCCCGCTTCCAGGGCCAAGTCCATGACGACGGCGAAGCCGCCCATAGACCCGATCTGGAGGTCGGTGATGACAAGATCGGCGGGGCGCTCCATAAGCGCAGGTAGGACGGCCCGACCAGAACGCGCCCAGCGCAGCACGACACCGGGTTCCTCGACAGCCGAAGACACTTCCTCGAACACGGCGGGCGAGTCTGTGGCTATCAACAACTCGGGCATCATCCGAGGGTACCTCGCCGCCACAACGGGTAGCATCTTCGGGACATCCCTCTTCGGGACATCCCCGTCCAGCCCTTTGGCTCGTGACTTGGGCCCAGACGGTTCTTTGGGAGGTGGCGTGCTCAATATCGAACAAGAACAGACGCCCGACGGCTACACGATTTGTCGTCCTATCGGCGAGCTCGACGCGTTCACCGTGAGCCAGTTCCGCCAGTCCCTGGCCGAGCTCGCCGCCAGCCCGCAGCTCGTAATCGACATGAGCGGGGTGCCGTTCGTCGACTCGGCGGGCCTGGGCGCGCTGATCGGGGGTATCCGCCGTACACGCGAGCTCGGTGGCGACGTTGTCGTGGTCTGCAATCGCCCCAGTCTGGTCAGGACGCTGCGTACCACCGGTTTCGATCGCATCGTCGTCATGACCGAAACGGTCGACGAGGCCAAGAAAACTTTTGAGAACCTCGCCGGCGAGGGAGACAAGCCCGGCTCTTAGCCTCCCAGGTGGTCCGCCACCTCGGCCAACCCGTCGAGGTCGTACACGTCGCGGGCCATGAACGGGACCCGGTACAGGGTGGCGTCGGGCAGTGCGGTGGTGATGCGAGCGAGCTGGTCGCTCTCGGTTGCCGCCACCGTCCCCAGCTCCTCCAGGTTGGCGAGCAGGGGCGCCAGCGGGCTCCCGGCCAGCGCGGCGGCCGCGCCCGGCGGCACTTGAGGATAGAGCGGGTAGCACCGGTTGACGACAACAGTGCTCGGCCGGGCCCCGGAGGCAGCCAGTTGGGACACCAGGTAGAGAGCCTCCTCCATGCTGTCGCGTCGGGGCGAGCACACCAGGGCGAACGAGGTCAGCTCCGAACGCAGCAGCTGTTCGGCCGTGGCAGCTCGCTCCCTGAAGCCCTCCTCCATGCCTTCGAAGTGGGTGAAGAACTGCACGGTGTCCGCCACCACCTGCCCTCCGGCGATCTTTGAGATGGTGCGCAGCATAAGTTGGGCGCCGAGCTCCAGCGCTCGTAGGCCCACCCGTGTTGGCGTCATCAGCAACCTGAACACCCTGTTGTCAAGCAGGCGCGCCAGATGGCTGGGCGCCTCCAGGAAGTCGAGGGCGTGCTGCGCCGGGGGCGTGTCCACCACTATCAAGTCGTAGGCGCCGCTCTCTTGCAGCTCGAACAGCTTCTCGACCGCCATGTACTCCTGCGTCCCCGATAGGGCGGCCGAGATGTTGCGGTAAACGGGGTTGCTCAAGATCGCCTGGGCCTGCCCGGGGCCGGAGGCGTACCGCCCTACCAAGTTGTCGAAGGTGCTCTGGGCGTCCAGCATCACGGCCCAAAGCTCGCCCGGCCAGCTCCCGGACGGGGCGGGCACAAAATGTGGTTCATTACCTACGCCAGTGACGCCCAGGGCGTCCGCCAACCGGCGGGCCGGGTCGATGGTGACGACACAGGCCCTTAGGCCCGCTCGGGCCGCCCGGAGGGCCAGGGCCGCCGCCGTAGTGGTCTTTCCCACCCCTCCCGGGCCCACGCACACGACCACCGACGTCACCGTCGGAGCAGTCCCGCTCACGGGGCCCCCGCCGGTGCCAATCGGCCCGCGGCGGCGCTCATGGCATCGGTCAACGTCGCCAGCTGCGGCGGCCGAAGGTCGGCGTTGAAGCAGAACGGCAGCTCTAGTTGGGGCAATGCCAGCTCGCGGCCCAGCCGGGCCACCTGCACGGCCTGCACCTCCTGGCGCTCCAGGCGCAATCGGCCCGCCGCCGCCATCGCCTCCAGCTCGACGGGCGTCAGGTCCACCCCGAGCTCGCGGGCCATTAAGCCCAGCTGGCCGGCGTCGGGCTCAGGGGGCAGGGCCAGGACCGGCAACCTACCGTTGACCACCACCGCCAGCAAGCGGACGCCGACGCGTTCCTCGAGAAGGTGGGCCGTCTCCACTGTCTCGCTGACCGGGGTCTCCTCAGGCGTCGTCACCAGCACGACTTGGCAGCGCTGTGGGTCCGAGAGCATCTCCACTACTTCCTGTGCCTGCGCCCGCACCGGGCCGCCGGCGGTGGCGTCCAGCAGCCCTCGGGGGCTCTGGAGAAAACGGACGGCATGGCCGGTGGCGGGCGCGTCCAGCACGACTACGTCCGGTGCGTTGGGCAGGCCGGCGGCGGCCGCCCGTTCCATCTGCTTGAGCTTGCCCAGGACGAGAATGTCAGGCATGCCCGGCACTGCCGTTGCCACCACGTCGAGGGCACCGCTGCTGACCAGGCGGCGGGACAGGCGCCGCATCCCGTGAAGGTGCAGGTACTCGACCAACGCCGTGTCCGGGGTCACCGCCCGGGCGTTGACGGTGCCGCCATTAGGGTTGGACTTGAGGACCGACGCCTCGTAGCCGAGCACTTCGTCGGACCCGAAAAGCCGCGCCAGTTGGGCCGTCCCGGGCTCGTAGCGCGCCCCCGGCGCGCCGATCTGGAAGACCATGGCCCGCAGGCCTTCGTCCGCCGCCAAGTTGGCCATGACGCCGCTGACCGTGGTCTTTCCCGTCCCACCTTTGCCGGTCACGATTAACACGCGCGCTTGTGAAAAAAGCGTCGTCGAGGTCAAGGCTGCTCCATTGGAAAGGCGCTCACGCAAAATGCGAAGGTTAGCCCGGAAAGGACATGAACTGGGCCCCCGAGCACGGCTTTCTCCCCCCTTGGGGAACATTGCCTATTGTCAAGGTCCCTGCTCAGGAGTACCTTCGGGTTAGAGGGAACACGTGTGACAGCCTTACCCGCACCCGAGGACTGGCAGGCTGGCGCTGCTTGTCGCGGCCAGTCGGCAGTCATCTTTTTTGCACCGACCCACTTCGAGCGCAAGGAGGCGAGGGCCATGCGCGAACGACAGGCCAAGACCGTCTGCGCCTCCTGCCCCGTGCGCAGGGACTGCCTCAATTTCGCCTTACGGATCCGAGAGCCGCACGGCATCTGGGGCGGCTTGAACGAGATAGAGCGCCGCGCCATTACCGGCTGACTCCTTCGCCGGCGCTGGGCATTTCGCCCAGGCTCGTCCTCTGACAACGCCGCTCTCCTACTGGTTCGTGGCCGAACTGTCTTTGGCGACGTCGCCGTGGTTGTTGCCAAAAGTGCGGATAGGGCTGGGTGATGTCGGGGGGGCCGTGTAGGTGGCATGACGAGCCGCCTCTGACGCCGCCCGCAACGCTTCCATTGCCTTCGCGTCAGGGAGGCGGACGGGGCGGTCCACCTCGAGGCGGGAGGACGGCCTGTCTGAACCCCTGGCGGCCACGAGGCGTCCGAAAGAGCTGGCGTCGAGGCGGGCCACGACGGGCTCGAGCAGCCAGGAGCCCAACGGCCACAAGACGACCGCCAGGACAGCGCCCAGAGCCGCTCCCGCGCCCACGTCGGACGGGTAGTCAACCCCTACGTAAACGCCGGCAAACAGCAACAACAGAGCCGCCAGGGCGGCCAGGCCCGCCAGCCGCCAACGCCGGGCCACCAGCAAGCCGAAAACCACGGCGCCGGCCAGGGCGGCCCTGGGGTCCGGGAAGGCGTACCCGGAAGCCCTGGTGACCAGGACCTCAGCCCCCCTTATGACCGTGTAGGGCGGCCGCTCGGCCAGGACTTGGAGCAGCACCTCGCCCACGCCGAAGGCGGCCAGCCCGGCCAGGGCGGCCCAGATCACCGCAGCCATGCGCTGAGGATGGTGCCGGGCGCTCCACCACGCCGCCAGCACCAGTAAGGCCAAGACGAGCAGTCCGGCACCGACGGGAGGAACGAGGCGTTGGTAGTACGCCTTCATGAAACCGTGCGCCCATGTGGTGGTCCGGGCGAACCGGTTGACGTCCAAGTACCAGCGCCTGTCCAAGGACCACCTCCGTCCCTGGAGGAGCTTAACCCCGCCGCCCGGATGTCTCGCGCCAACTACCGTAAGGCCTGATGACCGCCGTCCCCGCCCCGCCTTCCCGGCCTTCCCGTGGCGTCACCAACTGGCCCGCGCAAGCCAGCTCCCGGGGCCGTCTTGCCCTCTTGCACGGTGTCACGTCCTCTCGCTCCACCTGGTGGAGAGTAGGGCCGGCGTTGGCCGCGGCCGGGTGGGACGTGACGGCCGTGGACTTGGCCGGTCACGGCGACGGCCCCCGCCTGCCGGCTGAGAACGGGGACCTCACCACGCTGGTAGACGCCGTAGTACCGCGGCTACCGGCGGGTCTCACCGTGCTGGTCGGCCACAGCCTGGGCGCCGTCGTCGCCCTCGCCGTCGCCGCCCGCGAGCCCGCCGTGGCCCGGGGCCTGGTGCTCGAGGAGCCTCCCGGGATGGCCGGCGGCGACCCCTCCCAGGTCGCCGACAGTATCGAGGCCGGCGCCCTGGCCGTGCGAGCCGACCGGAAAGCGTTCTGGCAATACGTGCGCCTCACCAACCCCGGCTGGGACGACGCCGACGTCGAGGGATCCGTGGCCGCTTTCGAGCAGACCGACACCGGGACGATTACGAGGGCGCTGCGTGCCGGGCTGAGCTGGGATCTTCCCGCCCTGCTCAGAGCCGTGGTCGTCCCGGTGCTCGTGGTGGCCGCTCGTCAGGTCGAGGGCGCCGCGGGGGCCTCGGCTTTGGTCGGGGCGGACCGCCGTGCCGTGCGCGGCATGCTGCCCGAGGCCCGTTTCGTGGAGCTCGACGGCGGCCACTCTCTACACCGGGAACAGCCCGACCGGATGGTCGAGATCATCTCCGGCTTCGGGGCGTCGCTGGTCAGCTCAGGATGAGGCTGCCACGCGTTCGACCAGGCGCCACATTGCTTCCACGTCAGACCATTCGGTGGTCTCCGAACCGATCGAGATCCTTACGACCCAGCGGTCGTCCACCACGGCCGGGGTCAGGTGGGCGGCCCCCGAGGCATTGACGGCCTCACACCATTTCAGGGTGTGAGCGTCGAGGTCAGGTCCCTCCGGCCCCTCCGGGACGTGCAGCACGCAGACCGTCTGCAGTCTCACGGGAGCCACCAGCTGCCAACCGGGCGCCTGCTCGACGAGCGTCGCCAGACGTTGCGCGTTGGCCAGGTCGCGGCGCAGGCGGGCCCGGATGGCTTCGGCGCCCTCCAGGCGCAAAAGGGACCAGAGCCGTAGCGCTCTGAAGCGGCGGCCCAATGGCAGGCCCCAGTCGCGGTACTGGACCACCGACCCGTCGCGAGCCGATCGCAGGTAGCTCGGGTCCGTAGCCATGACGGAGACCAATGGCCCGGGGTCCTGCACATAGAACAACGAGGTCTCCAGGACCGAGCCGAGCCACTTGTGAGGGTTCCAGCTGAGGGAAGTGGCTCCCTCTATGCCGTCGAAGAGGCCCCGGTGCTCGGGGAGGAGCATGGCCGATCCCGCCATGGCCGCGTCGACGTGCACGACGGCACCGTGGCTTTGGGCCACCGCGCAGACGTCGGCCAGGGGATCGAAAGCTGTCGTCGCCGTGGTGCCGGAAGTGGCTACCACGGCTGCCGGTCGGCGCCCCCCGGCGACGTCGGCGGTCATGAGAGCGTCGAGGGCGGCGACGTCCATCTCCCGCCCCGGGCGCCTGACGGGTACCGGGCGCAGGTTGTCGGCTCCGTAACCGGCCAGGAGCACGGCCTTTACCACCGACGAATGCGCCTCGGCCGAACAATAAACCGTCAACGGTGACGGTTCGGCTTGCAGCCCCCCCCGGCGCTGGCAACCGTCAGTGGCGCGTTCCCGGGCCACGAGCAAGGCCACAAAGCACGCTGTCGACGCCCCGTCCGTGATCGTGCCTTTCCAGCCGGCCGAGAGCCCGCAGAGCTGGCGTGCCCAGTCGCAGACGACCTGTTCGAGCTCGGTGAGCGCGGGGGCGGACTGCCAGCTCAGGCCCAGCGCTCCAAGGCCACCGGCCACTATGTCGCCCAGGACGGAGGACAGCGAGGCGTTGGAGGGGAACCAGGCGAAGTTGCCGGGGTGCTGCGTGTGGGTCAACCCGGGCACTATGACCTGGTCCAGGTCGGCTATAAGAGCAGCGAGGGGCTCAGGCGATTCGGGTGGGACGGGGGCAAGAGCCGACAGGACGTCTCCCGGGGACACCTGCGCACGGACCGGCAGGTCCCTCACCCCCAGCCGGTAGTCGGCGACCCAGTCGACGAGCTCGTGACCGGCGCGGCGGAACTCTTCGGGGCCCACACATGGGAGTCTGCCGTCTCGGGGCGGGCGAGGCCAGTTCGAGGCAGGCGAGGCCAGTTCGGGCCGGCGTAACCTGAGTCCGTGGTGGCCCTTCTCGAGCTTGAAGGGCTGACGCGCCGGTTCGGTCTGCTCACTGCCCTCGACCATCTGTCTTTCTCCGTGCCGGCCGGACAGGTCGTGGGCTTCCTGGGCCCGAACGGCGCGGGAAAGACGACCACGATGCGGGCCGTGTTCGGGCTCACCGACCTCGACGCTGGGACCGTCAAGTGGAACGGCACCCCGGTGGGCGCTACGCAGCGACGCCGGTTCGGCTACATGCCCGAGGAAAGGGGTTTGTACCCGAGCATGCTCGTCGGCGAGCAGCTCGAGTACCTCGGGCGGTTGCACGGTATGAGCGGGGCCGACGCCCGGGCGGCCAGCAGGACATGGCTGGACCGGCTCGGTGTGGCGGACCGCTACGGGAGCAAGGTGGAGGCGCTCTCGCACGGCAACCAGCAGCGCGTACAGCTGGCAGCGGCCCTGGTACACGGACCTGAGCTCCTCGTCCTGGACGAGCCATTGGCCGGGCTGGACCCGGCGGGCATCGAGGCAATAGGCGATGTGCTCGTCGAACAGGCGCGCTCGGGCTGTTGCGTGCTCTTGTCCAGCCACCAGCTCGACCAGGTCGAGGATCTCTGCGAGTCGGTCACGGTCATCGACCATGGGCGCCTGATCGTCTCCGGCCGAGTGGACGATTTGGCCACCGCCGGCGCCCGCCGCCTGGTGGTCCGGGTGGAGGGGGACCGGGAAGCGGCTTGGGCCAGGGACCTCGCCGGGGTCATCATCTCGGAGGTCGCCGCCGGCGAAGCGCGACTGGTGATCAACGAGGGCATCGACAGTGACGCCGTGCTCCAAGCGGCAATGGCGGCGGGCCGGGTCACCGAGTTCGTCTTCCAGCGCCGACGCTTGTCCGAGGTGTTCCGGGAAGCTCTGGCGTGACCAGCGACGTAGGCCTGGTGGCGGCGCGGGAAATGCGGGAACGCTTCCGGGGCAGGGTGTTCCGGGTGGGCTCGCTGCTCATGCTGGCCGCGGTGGGGGCGGCCATCGTCATCCCCACGCTCGGCCACGGGAAGGCAGAGCCCCAAAGCGTCGGGGTCGTCGGGACGCTTTCCTCTCCCCGCCGGGCGACGGTCGTGGCCGCCGCCAACAGTGCGGGCACGGGGGTTCGTTTCGTTGCCGAACCCACCGAGAGCCAGGCCTACCGAGACCTGCGCTCCGGCCGCCTGGATCTCGCCATTGTCGACGGTTCGGAGCTCGTTGTCGAAACGCCACCGGACGGTAGCTCGACCATCGCTCAGTTCGTGCAGGCGGTTGCCCAGGCGCTGGGCTACGACCAAGCGGTCGACGCCGCCCGCCTCTCGCCGGCGCAGTCGGCCGCCCTGGCCGGGGCCAAGCCGCTACCTCTACGGAGCCTCCAACCGGGCGTGACAAAGCTCACCACGAAGACCGCTGGGACCACCTCGGCGGTCGGTCTGGTCCTCGTGTTCTTGATGCTCACGCAGTACAACACCTGGATCCTGATCGGGGTCATGGAGGAGAAGTCGAGCCGTGTCATAGAAGTGCTGCTGGCCGCGGTCCGGCCCATGCGGTTGCTCACAGGCAAGGTGCTCGGGATCGGCTTGGTGGCCTTGGCGCAGGCTGGCGCCATCGTGGTGTTCGCCCTCGCACTGGGCGAGGGGGTCGGCTCAGACCTGTTGCACGGGACGGCGCCCGTCACGCTCCTGAGCACCCTGGTGTGGTTGTTCCTGGGCTACGCCTTCTACTGCTGGGTGTACGCCGCCGCCGGATCCCTGGTGGAACGCCAAGACCAGGTCCAGAGCCTCGCTTTTCCCCTGAGCCTCCCCATCGTCTTCGGCTACATCATGGCCATCACCACCGTGGCCTCAGGCAACGCCTCCCTCCTCTTCAAGGTCCTCAGCTATCTACCGCCCACGGCTCCGTTCGCCATGCCCGTCATGGTCGGGCTCGGACAAGTGAACTGGTTGGAGTTTTGCGCCTCGGCCCTCATCAGCATCGTGTGCACTGTGGGCGTGGCCAGGCTGGCCACCGCCATCTACCGCCGGGCGATCCTCCGCACGGGCCGCCGGGTCAAGCTCCGCGACGTGGTCGGGCTCGCCCACTGACGACAGCCGCGTCTCCGAGGTCCGATGCCTCGGGCCCCGCGACCCCCAGACCTTCCATTTGGGGCAGCAGAGCCCGTCCCATGGCTTCGGCCAGAAAGGGCGGCACGGCGTTGCCGATCTGGCGGTAGCGACTTGACCGCCTGCCGACGAACCTCATATCGCGCGGGAACGTCTGGAGAAGGGCAGCTTCCTCGACCGTGATACGCCGTGCTCCCGGCACCAGGCCTGAGCGTGGCTCGCCCCCGGCGAGGAGGTGAGCATGGTAATGAGGGACTATGCCTTCGGTGTCGAGCCAGGGCGTTTTGTTCCCGCCCATGGAAGCCAGGAGCGTGGGGGCGGGCACGTGAATATCGATGGGGCGTCCACCGCCATTGAACACGTGGCCTGCGTAGGGGCCCCTACGGATGTCTGGCCTGGCGGCGTAGGTCACAATGGCACGGTTCGGCTCGCCCCACGGCTCCGGCCCGACGACGCTACCCGCGGTCTTCCAGGCCTGTCGCCTTCCCGGGCCATGGGTGGCACCCGGGAACACGAAGGTACCCCGGTCGCGAAACCCGACGACGATGCAGCGCCGCCGCTTTTGCGGGACTCCATAGTCGGCCGCATTGACCACTTGGGCGCTGACGTTGTAGCCCAAGTCGACCAGGTCGCCTACCAGGCGCACCCAGCGCGTCCGCATGACGCCCTCGGTCAGACCGGCAACGTTCTCGGCCAAGAACGCCCGCGGACGCAGGCACCTGACCGCCCCTATGAAGGCGGGCCATCCGTCCCTTAGGTCGCCCTCCCCTTGGCGAAGGCCGCCAATGCTCCACGGCTGGCACGGAGGTCCGCCGACCACCAGGGCTACGCCGTCAAAACGTCTCCAATCCACCTGATCGACGTCTCCCTGGTGGACCAAAGCGCCGGGGTGCTCATTTGCCCAAGTGGCAGCAGCATCCTCGTCCCTCTCCACTCCAGCAACGACAGAGATCCCAGCCGCGCCCAGACCGAGGGAGAGGCCCCCGGCACCGCAGAAGAGGTCCAGCGCCTCGACAAGGGCCATGGTCTCGATCCTAACTACGCTCTTGTAACTGCCACCGGTGGGAAGAACTGGTCGGCCAACCGGTCGATGAAGGCCTCGTCCAGGTGCTGGCCCGTGGTCTGGGACCGGTACCGAGCCAGGGCGGGGGCGATGTCGGCGACGAGCTCGATATCGGTGCCGGGTGGGAGCTCGCCGCGCTCTACCGCCCGGGCCACCATGGCCCGAAAGGTGACGGAGAACCTCGCCACCAACGTGTCGCGGCATTGCTTGGCCAGCTCGGGGTCGCCCGCCAGCGCCGCGCTCAGGGCTTCGTAGGCTTGCACGTCAGCCGCCCGGTTGCGGACCATGGTGCGCAGGAACTGGACTATGTCGTCGCGCAACCGGCCGGTGTCGGGCATCGGGGCCTGGTTGTGGGCAAAGGCTTCGATGGCCTCGACGACAAGCGTTAATTTGTTGGGCCAGCGCCGGTACAGAGCGGCTTTGCTGACCGATGCTCGTTCGGCGATGTGGTCCATGGTGAGCGCCGGGTAGCCGCCTTCGCCGATCAGTTCGATCGCGGCACGCAGTGCCGCTTCGTCGAGATTGGGGTCGCGGGGACGCCCGAGGGGTACCATCAGGACCTCCCTATATCGAGGGTCGGCACCGGCTCAGCGGGGCTCGGGCAGAGGGGCCGGCTCGGCGAGCTCCAACTCGAGGTCCAGCTCGTCAAAAGCCAGGCTCGGTACGGCCCGGTTGGCGCCCTCGACGTTCAGGTGTGGTAGGCCCCGGTCGAGCCAGGTCGGCAGCCACCAGTTGGCCTTGCCAAAGACGTGCATGAGCGAGGGTACGAGGACGGTGCGCACGATAAAGGCATCGATCAGGACGGCGCCGGCCAGGCCGATGCCGAACTGCTTGATGACCACGCTGTCGCCCAGTGCGAACGAAGCGAAGATCAAGATCATGATGGCGGCGGCGGCAGTGATGACCCGCCCGGTGGCAGCCTGGCCCAGTGTCACGGCAGAGCCGTTGTCACGCCGGTGGGCCCACTCTTCGTGGATCCGGCTGACCAGGAAGACCTCGTAGTCCATGGACAAGCCGAACAGGATGGAGATCAAAAGAACGGGGATGAAGACTTCGACGGGAGCTTTGGACGAGATCCGGAACAGCGAATGGCCCCACCCCCACTCGAACACCGCGTTCATAACACCCAGGGCGGCACCGACGGAGAACAGGTTCATGCACGACGCCACCAAGGGGATGAGCAGGCTGCGGAACACGGCCATTAAGAGCAGGAACCCGAGCAGCACCACCACGGCGATAAACAAGATGAGCTTGGACGACAGGATGTGGGCGAAGTCGGTCTGGATGGCCGTCACCCCCCCGACCAGCACCGTGACCCCCGTACCCGCCTCGGCCTTGGGGATGACCTCGTTGCGCAGGCGGTCCAATAACGCCGTCGTCTGCACCGATTGCGGGCTCGTCGAGGGGTACAGGCTGGCAATGGCCACCTGGCCGCTGGGGCTGAGCACCGCCGGAGAGACGGCCACGACACCCGGCTGGCGGGCCAAGCTGCGGGCTAGGGTCACGAAGGCGGCCTCGTCGGCCGGCGTGGGGAGTTGGGCGACCAGCTCGAGCGGCCCGCTGAACCCGGGCCCGAAACCCTTGGCCAGCAGGTTGTAAGCCTGGAGGGTAGTGGTGCCGGGCGGGTCGCTGCCGGCGTCGTCGAGGCCCAGGCGCAGCGAGAAGATGGGCAGGGCAACCACCACTACCGTGGCCAGGGCCAAGAGGGCCGGGAGCTTGGGGCGGCGCTCGATCATCCGTGCCCAGCGGTACCAGAACCCCGTGACGACCTCGTCGTGGGGGCCGTCGGCGTTCAATTTTGCCCGCTGGCGCCGGCTGAGCACCCTGGTGCCCACAAAGCCGAGCAGGGCAGGAAGCAGCGTGAGCGACGCCAGCATGGTGAGGACCACGGTCAGCGAAGCGGACACGGCGATGCCGTACAGGAACGACAGGCCCAGGGCGAACTGGCCGAGAAGGGCGATGCAAACGGTGATCCCGGCAAAGAAGACCGCCCGCCCGGCCGTGTTGACAGCGTTGACGGTGGCCTCCTCGATGCTGTGCCCGGCCTTTATGGCATTGCGGTGCCGTGTGACTATGAAAAGGGCGTAGTCGACGCCGACCCCGAGGCCGATGAGCACCCCCAGGATGGTGGCGAAACTGGCCACCGAGAAGACGTGGCTGAGCAGCCCAGTGAGCGAATAGCCGGTACCGATGGCAATAAGGGCGGTGATGAGGGGTAGGAACGCCGCGAACAGGGCACCGAAGGCGATGCCGAGCACGACCAGCGCCAGCACGATGCCAGCACCGGTGCTCGACGAAGTGCCCTGAGCTTCGGCCGCCTCGATGTCCTGGCCGCCCAACGCCACCTGGAGTTGGGTGTCGCCGGCGGCCTGGGCGGTGTCGATGACCTTGGTCACGGCCGCCTTGGGCAGGTCCTGGCTCTGGGTGTCGAAGATGACGGTGGCGAAGGCAACATGGCCGTCCTGGCTGACCTGGCCGGCGCCGCCGGCACTGAACGGGCTGGTCACCGAGCGCACGTGGGGCAGATCAGCAACCCGCTGGAGCATGGCGACGGCCCTGGCCTCGGCCGTGCTGCCAAGGAGCGGGCCGGAGGGGGTGTACAGCACTATCTGGTCAGAGCTACCTGACGCCGTGGGGAAGTCTTTTTCCAGCAGGCTGAGGGCCTTGGCCGACTGGGTGTTGGGCAGCTGGAACTTGGTCGAGAAATCCGTTCCCGCCGCCTGGGTGAGGGCGAACGAACCGACCAAGGCCAGCAGCCAAAAGGCCAGCACTGACCGCCGGTGGTTGAAACACCAGCGCGCCAAGATCTTCACAGCACCCTCCTGAGGTTCACAGCCCGGGGCGCGGGCGCCGCTCGGACCAGATGTGTAGAACCTTACCCTACTTGCGAGACGTTGCCGTACCGTAAATCTGGTAATTCAGCAGTAGCGTTGCCCGGGTGCACGAGTTCCTGCGAGGGCCTGTTGTCCTCCCGTGCCCAGGTGGTCGAGGGGCATCGGGTGACAAGTTCAGGCGGGCGGTGCCCCTGGCAATAGCACCTCGTAGAAGTCGCGGGCTTCCCACCCCGGGGGCAGGTAGCGGTCAGCCGAGCGTTGCATCTGGGGGTAGAGCTTGGCACCCGAGACGTTGGTGGGCTGCCCAGCGGGGTGGGAATAGAAGTTGAAGGTCACCCACTCCGGGTTGATGTCGAGCGTCATGGCGGTCACCGCCCCGGCACGCTGCAGGGACTCGGCCAGCGATTTGGCCGTCAGCGCCGGGCCGGCGACGTAGACCAGGGCTCCGTCAGCTGTCACCCCGATGCCGCTGCGGGGCACCACATAACCACCGCCAAGGGTATAGCCCCAGATGGCGTTGTCGGTGTAGGTGGCCGACGGTGCCAGTTGCCCGTGGTCGACCAACAAGACGACGTTTTGAAGGACCGAGACCACGTCGGGGGTCATGGAGACGTCCGTACCCCAGGCCCCGATGGCGACCCGGCCTCCCTTGTACAGGACGAAGGAGGCCGCCCCCGGGGACGGAGGCACGCCCCACCTGCCTTCGAGGTAGATGCCGCCCCGGGCATCCTGGAAGCGGAACCCGCCGTTGAAGGCAGCCACCAGATTAGGAAGCTCGCCGCTTGTCACGTAAGGAGGATGGGACCAGCTGCCGCCTGGCTCGGTGGAGCCGGGGACCAGCCCCAGGCGCAGCAGCTTGGTATCGATCCAGACCGCCGAGGTGATCTGGCTGGTGTAAACGTCGTCGGCCCGGAACTGCGCCACGTACATGGCCGGACGGCCGTCGACCAGCGGCCCGGTCGCTTGCCATTGTCCTTCGCCCGGTAGTGCCGGGGTCACGACCAGGGGGACCGGGGACGGGGCGGTCAGCCCTGGAGGGCGAGTGGTCGTGGTCGTTGTGGGCAGGGTGGTCGTAGGAGCCGTCGTGCTGGGGGCAGACCTAGCCTGCGCGGCCGTCGTCGCCACGGGGCCCGTGGTCCCCACCGAGCCCGTCGTGGTGGCATCGGCCGCCGAAGTTTCCACACCGGGCACGTGGTTGAGGCCCTTCGGGCGGCCGCCCTTGACCGGTGCCGTCGCCGAGTAGTAGATCTCCTCGAATTTCTGGGCTAATAGCCCGGCGTGGTTCGCCCGCAGCCAATCGGCCCATTTGGCTTCAAAGTCCTGGTTGCCGGGGCTAAGGGCGGCACCGACGAGAGAGACCGCCAACAGGCCGGCGGCTAAGGCCGGTACTGCCACCAAAAGTGAACGCAAGCGCAACAAGCGCCGGCGCCGCCGGGAAGGCCTACGTACCGCGTGCCTCTTAGTGCTCATGGTTGGCCTCAGCCGGCTGGTGGTGTGCCCGCCCACTCGGGTTGCCTAACGGGTGGAAGGGAAAGCCGGGGGTGGCGTGCCACGAACCGTCGTAGCCGATCACCAAGCCCTCATAGGCGGGGGTGGCCTCGACGAACGCCAGTCCTTCCTCGCCCGCGACGGCCAGTGCTGTTGCGAGGGCGTCGGCCAGCCCCAAGTCGGGCCCGGTCACGCTCGCAGATGCCGCCCGAGCTTCCCATTGGCCGGACTTAGGGTTGACGAGGTGGTTACCGCGCTCTGATGTGCCGGAGGTGGCGATGGCCCCCGATATTTCGACCACGCAGGCGATACGGCGGCGGTCTGAAGGGTCAGCGACGCCCAACTGGAAGGGCCTTCCCGGTGCAGGGCTGCCGCAAGTGGCAATATCGCCGGCGGCGTTGACAACCGCGCCGCCCACCCCGGGGCCGTAGAGCATCTCTGCCGCTCGCTGTGCCGCCCAGCCCTTCACGTAGCCGGTAGGGTCGACGCCCCCGGGCAACGCCCACGGGTCGAAGTAGCCGTCAGATATAAACTTTGCCCGCTCACATGCCTGCAATACCTCCCTGATCTCGGGCAGGACTTCGTCGCGGGTGATCTCGCCCCGCCGGAACTGGTTGAGGGGGCTGTGCTCTTTCCAGGTGCTGAAGACGGCGTCGGCTCGTTGCAGCACGGCGCGCGCCCGCGCCGCTCGCACGTGCACCTCTCGAGGAGGCTTGGTACCTTCGCCATAAGTATCGAGAGTCACGACCGTACCCATGACCTCTTCCCGTTTGTGCAGGTGCCAGCTCTGCACTTCCGGGCTTGCCCCGGGTTGGCGCAGCTGTTTCACCGAAAACCAAGCTGGGTGAGAGCCGATTGCAGGGAATCCTCGAAACCGGCGCTGGTGTAACTGGCACCGGAAACCCCCTGAATATTGGCGCTCTGTGCCTGGAGCGCCTCCTGCTCGAGCACAGGGACCGCCTGTTGGTCTATCGATTCGGACCGGAAGTTTCCCGCGTCATCGATCGAGGCGATGGTCACGTTCGTCAGCTTCGTCCCCTGGACGGTCGCGGAAACCGAAAGTACACCGTAATTGTAGTTCACCGCTGCGCCGGTGGCCGTCCGGGCCTGCGAGGATGCGGCAGAGGGAGCGCTTGTCGCCGGCGAAGGTGCCGTCGTCGTCGTCGGGCCTGTCTGGCCCGCGCCAGGTGCCACCACCCGCACGCCGAAGCCGAGCGGTGCGGCCTTTGCGTGGAAGGAAAGGACGCCGGCGAAGCCCACCATCGAGGTGACGGCCACGATGCCGGCGCGTTTCACTTGTGCTCGTTCATGGTTGGTGACCTGTCGCTAACGGGATTTCGTCGATACGTGTCGGCTATGGGGACGGTCGGGGATCAGAAGGCGAAAGCTTCGTAGTGGATGCGGGACCTAGGTACGCCAAGGGCGAGGGCGGAGGCGATGACGGGCTCGGTAAAGCCCCCTGGACCGCACACGAAGACGTCACGCAGAGCCAAGTCCGGTACGAACTTGGCTAATGCGTCTGCGTCGAAGCGAGCAGTCTGGCGGGGGCCGACAACGGCGTACGCCTGTCCCCCCCGCCTCTCGACGAGGGCTGCGACCTCGTCCCGGAGCACAAGATCTTGATATGACGAGGCGCGCACGATCACGACAACGTCGACGTTGTAAGGGAGGTCTTCGAGCATGGCCCGGACCGGGGTAACGCCGACACCAGCGGCGATAAGGGCGACGCTGTCGGTCGACCGGGCGTGGTGGGTGAACGCGCCGTAGGGCCCCTCGACGAGGACTCGGGTCCCGGGCTGGAGCCCGCGTACCGCCTTGCCATAGTCCCCCGTGGCCTTTATGGTCAGGCGCACCATGGGTGGCCGGGGCAAGGCCGACAGAGAATACGGGTGCGCTTGCCACCACAGCCCCTCTGCCAGGAAGCGCCATTGGAAAAACTGCCCGCCGGATACCGCCAAACGGTCGACCCGGCGGCCCCGGCAAATAACCGAGTACACGCCCGGCGCCTCCTGTTTGACACGCTCGATGCGCAATTGGTGACGAGCGCTCCTCAACAAGGGGACAACGAAGCGGTACGTGACCACCAGCCCCGCCGTAGCTGCCCACGCCACAGCCCAAATAGCCCTAGCCAAGGGATGGCCGACAAACGACGCCCCCGTCGCTATCTGGTGCGCGAAGGCAAGGGCGAGGGCCATGTAGGTGTAGAGGTGCACCACCCACCATGTTTCGTACTTGAGCCGATGACGGGCGATCCGAACAGACGTGACGGCGACCACGACGAGCAAGCCGAACGCGACAGCGGCGGCCAAGATATCGGGATAGGAGGACAGGAAGGTCCAAAATTGTCTCAGTGCCCCGGTTTTTGCCGACTGGGCGTAGCCCAGAGTTATCAGCACCACGTGGGCGGTGATCAACCCGAGTGCCCAGGGCGACACGCGGCGGTGCCAACGCACGAGGCGGTCCTGGCCGACAGCTCGCTCCAACCAACCGATGCGGGCGATCAGCAACAACATGACGAGCATTAGGTAGGCCCCGGCAAAACCGGCAAAGCGGCCCCCGGCGATGAGGAGCCCGCCCGGGGCTGCCAGTGCCCCCCGGCTCTCGGCGGTGACCACCTCGCCCACCACCGCGCCGAAACCCGTCCCTACCAGCACCAGGAACAGGTCAGCTGTCCAGTGCCGGGGGCGGCGTCCTGGACGGGGCCGGCTGCGGGGACCGGTGCCGCTGCCTCGCGGGCGCAATGACGCCGGTGCTCGTCCCGGCACCGTTAGGTCGGCGCCCGAGAGCTGGCGGGTGTCGGCAAGTGTCACTGGGCCCTCTTGATCAGTCCTGTTATGAAGGCCGAGGGTAGGGGGCTGACCTTACGGCAGCGTGAAGCCAGCGCTGGTGGGGGTCGGTTATTAGGTCGGCTTCAGTTTGGAGGGCGCGTCCGGCCTGCCCGCTTAAGCCGCTTGGGGCCGGTACCGGGGCCACGAAACGGCGAGGCGAGCCCCGCCGAGGGGCGCTCGGCCTACCTCAAAAGTGCCGTTCGTGGCCCGCACGACGGCGTCGGCAATCGACAGGCCCAGGCCGGCGCCGCCAGGCAAGCTGCTCGCCCGGTGGAACCGTTCAAAAATGTGGTTGCGGTCCTCGTCTGAAATCCCGGGCCCCGTGTCGTCCACGGACACCCCCACTCGGTCCCCCTGGCTCGAGACGGTGACGTCGACTCGGCCACCATCATTTGAGTAGCGGCAGGCGTTGTCCAGCAGTACCGAGACGAGCCGGTCGAGCCACTCTGCGGGAGCGAACACGATGGGCGGTTGATTGCCCTTCTCCATGACCGATATGGCTATATCGCGGTGAGCTGCAACGGCCGCGAACCGGCTGGCACAGACCTCGACCAGACTGGTCATGTCGACGGCCTCGGTCGGAGGCGCGGCGGGGAGCGAATCGAGGCGGGCCAGCCACAGCAGGTCCTCAACGATGCCGCGCAGCCGTTTGGTTTCGTTGGCCACGCGCTCGAGGGCGCGCCGGTAGTCCAGTGCCGAGCGTTTGGCATTGAGAGCCAGGCCGACCTCGGCCTCTATGACGCTGAGAGGGGTGCGAAGCTCGTGAGACGCGTCCGCGGTGAACTCGAGCTGGCGGAGGCGGGCTCTTTCCACCGGGGCCGCGGCGCTACGGCCGATCACCCAGGCCGCGCCGTACAGCATGATAAGAGCCACCGGGCCGAGGACCGCCTCGGCTCCGAGGAGGCTGGACAGCGCAGTGCGGACCTGCTGCGCCGTTGTCCCCGCGATCAGGCGGCCGTCGCCCAGCAAGGTGCCTGCCAAGCGGAACGGGCGGCCGCCGACGGTGGCGTTACGGGGGCTGGCGGTGGCGACCGCGCTGACCGGTAGCCGGGGGCCATTGGTGTCGAGCCCGACGGCGGCCAGGCGCGAGCCCGGCACCCACCAAAGCACGATCGGGGCGTCGTCATAGTCGCCCGAGAACTGCGGGCTGTAAGAACCGATCGTGCCCTTGGGGCCGCCCGCCGGAAACGTCGGCACTACCTGGTGCAGCCGCGTCGTGAGCCGCGCGTCGATGCTGGCGTTCAGGCGGTCGACCACGACGAGGTCAACTACGAAGCAGGCGACAACGTACAAGACCAAGGCCATGACGGTGGCACCAAAGGCGACCCGGTGGACGTTCGCCCTGACCCGCCGGGACGAGCGGTCCGCTCGTGGTCGCGCCTCTTTCACTGGGAAGCGGCTACCAGCCGGTAGCCGCTTCCTCTCACTGTCTCTATGCGGGCGTCCGATCGGGCCAACTTGGCCCGAAGCCGGGCGATGTGGACGTCGATCGTGTTGGAACCCACGGCATCGGCTTCCTCAGGCCAGGCGTGCAGCGCGATCGACCGGCGGGCCACGATGGCCGGGCTCTTGCGGGCCAGCAGCTCAACGATGGCGAACTCGCGGGGGGTCAGTTCGGCCGGCTCGCCGCCCACGGCCGCCTCATGAGTCGAGGGGTCGATGGTCAATGAACCACAGCGTAGGAGCGGGCTGCGGTCGCCGCTGGCCCGGCGCAACAGGGCACGCAGACGGGCCAGGAGCTCGCCATAGTCGAACGGCTTGACCAGGTAATCGTCTGCCCCCTCGTCCAGCGCCCGGATCCGGTCGGGCGGTGCGTCTTTAGCCGTCAGCATCAAGAACGGCACCTGAGTACCCCGCCGGCGCGCTCCAGTGACAACGTCGAGCCCCGACGCCCCCGGCATGCGCCAGTCCAGGATGCACACGCCGTACTCGTACATGCGCAGGTAGTCGAGCGCCTCTTCCCCAGTGCCGACGGCATCGACGACGTAGCCCTCCTCCCGCAACCCACGCTCGAGCACCCCGCGCAGGTGCACGTCGTCTTCTGCCAAAAGCACGCGCATGGTCGCTATTTTCGCAGACAAGCGCCAGCCGCCAGGCTCTCGGCGAAGCTCGCTCACCGCAACGGGGCGCTGGCTGCGTCATCGCGCTTCATCCGGCCAGGAAGTGCGCGTCGTGGCCGACCATCACCACCGCGAGGAGGGCGCCGAGCACAAGGCTGATCGCCAGCGCCCAGTTGCGGGTGCCAGCTCCGGCAACTTGGTTGCGAGTGCGCCAGTAGAAGTCCCTCGGCGCCAGGCGCGCCGTCTCTCCGAGATGGCCCAAGACGTGGACCGCCATGACCACGAACCAAAGTATGAAGCTGGCCCGGTGCACGAGCAGAAGTTGCCCCCGGAGCCCCGGTCCAGTGAACAGTAGGGCGATGCCACTGGCCAAGAGCGTAAGCGTTAGAACAACGACCAGGGGCCCCAGCACTCGCAGAGCAGGCGGCGGTGGGCCCTTGCGCCGGCAGGCTGGTGAACCGGCGTAGTAGCGGACGAAGCGGTAACCGGTGCTCCCGATCTTCAAAACGACGGGGGGGCGAGCAGCGTCCCGATGAACACGTGCAGGGTGAGCAACGCCCCGACCCGTAGCACCGTCACCCCCTCGGCGGCCAACAATGCCAGGAGCACAGCCGCCAGGGTGGCGGTCAGGCGGGCATTGGCGGCCACCCCCGGCGAGGGCCCTTCGGCCTGTGGGTGCCGTGGACGAGGTGCCGCCAACGCTAGCCCGTCGCCGTGTGGGTCGGCGTCGAGCCGTCCGGGCCGAGGAGGTCGAAGCCGTCACTGCTGCCAGCGCAAATGCCGAGCATGTCTTTCATCCTGTGACAGCCGCCTTACGGCGACATGAACGGGTAGGCCTCTTCCGGCGCCGCTCCCGCGGCCAGCGTTCATCTCCGCGCAAGGACCAGGCCGTAGCTTGCCGCCATGAGCTCGGAGCGGGCTGCTACTGCGCGCCGGCCGTACAGGGGCGGTGCCGGGCCCGCTGCGGGCCGAGCAGCCCGGGCCAGCACCAAGCTGCGACCGTCCCCCCGGCAGAGGGCGGTGTACCGTCGGCGTCGTCTGTTCGTGTCCGGCCTGCTCGTGCTCGTCGTGGTATTGGCCAGGTGGCACCCATCGATAGTGGCGCGGCGGGCCGAAGCGTCGCTGGGACCAATCGTACGAGCCCTCCGGGCACCCTCGATGACCGCCCAGCTATTGAGCCGCGATCTCGCTTTGGCAGCGGCCGTCTCCCCCCTTCGCGGCCGCATAGTCGCCATCGCGGAGGGCCAGGTCGGGTACCAGACCGACCCACCAGGCACCTACTGCAACAGGTTCAGCGCCTTCTGGGCGTCTGGCACCAACGACTGCGGGAACGGCAACCTGGACGAGCAGTGGTGCGCCGATTTTGCCGCCTGGGTCTGGCAAGAGGCGGGCGCTCCCGTCGTTTACCAGTACATAAACGGCGACCTCAACTCCTCTTCAGCCAGTTTCTACGAGTGGGGAGAGGCCAGAGGCACGTGGCATGCCACAGGGACGGGCTACGCACCGCTGCCCGGGGATGTGGCCGTCTACGGGCTGGACCCCGGGGCGCTTATCGCCCAGCACGTTGCCATTGTCATAACGGCCGGTTCAGGGGGCAAAGGCCCGGACACGATCAATGGGGACGGGGACCACACCGCCTTCAGCATTGTCGAGATTGGCCTCGACCAGGCCCAAGCCGATGTCCCGGGAAGGAGCCCGGCTCTCCTGTCCGGCTATGTCTCGCCGGGATGAGGCGACGCCGCATTAGGAAAGGTCCTTTGTTAGTGGAACCCGAGCTCGGTTAGCGCTGACTGCAGCGACTGCTCGAAACCGGCGCTCGTGTAGCTAGCCCCAGAGACGCCCTGGATACTGGCGCTCTGCGCCTGCAGGGCCTCCTGTTCCAAGATGGGGATGGCCTGTTGGTCGATCGACTCAGAGTGAAAGCTGCCTCCGTCGTCGATGGACGCGATGCTGACGCTTACAAGCTTGGTCCCAGAGACTGTGGCCGCCACCGACAGCACCCCGTAGCTGTAGTTGACCGAGCCTCCCGTGGCGGTCCGGGCCGTCACCACCGCGGCCGTGGTGGGGGCGGCCGTGGTGGGGGCGGCCGTGGTGGGGGCGGCCGTGGTGGGGGCGG
>Ga0182012_10001850_pt1 | contig 23079 bp, 12 predicted proteins | sample 612S2SmetaG_FD_120486 | JGI IMG/M metagenome (GOLD analysis project Ga0182012, IMG submission 120486) | Permafrost microbial communities from Stordalen Mire, Sweden - 612S2S metaG | ecosystem: Environmental > Terrestrial > Soil > Wetlands > Permafrost | place: Sweden: Stordalen | collected... | reverse complement strand
GACAACGGAGTCGAGGGCGTCGTCATCACCTTTGCCGATATTACCGACCGGCGGCACGCGGCGGACGCGCTCGCGGCAGCCATGCGGCAGGCGGAGCTGGCCAATGCCGCCAAGTCGCGCTTTCTCGCCGCCGCGAGCCACGACCTTCGCCAGCCGCTGCAAACGCTGGCCCTGCTTCAGGGGCTTCTGGCGAAGACCGTCGAAGGCGAGCGAGCAGAGAAGTTGGTTGCGCGACTCGACGAGACGCTGGGCGCCATGACCGGGATGCTGAACGCACTGCTCGACATCAACCAGATCGAGGCCGGCAACGTCCGTCCCGAGGTGGTCACTTTCCCGATCAACGATCTGCTCGGCCGGCTTAGGGATGAGTTCGCCTACCACGCGCATGCACAAGGCCTTGGGTTTCGCACGGTTCCGTGCAGCCTGCCTGTACAGAGCGATCCGCGTCTGCTTGAGCAGATGATCCGCAATCTGCTGTCCAACGCACTGAAGTACACCAGTCACGGCAAGGTGCTGCTTGGTTGCCGGCGACATCGCGGAATCCTGAGCATCGAGGTCTGGGATACCGGCGTTGGCATCCCAGGCGAGGAGCTTCAGGCGGTTTTCGAGGAGTACCATCAACTCGACAATGCCGCACGCGAGCGAAGCCGCGGCCTCGGTCTTGGCCTGTCCATCGTGCAGCGCCTGGGGACGTTGCTGGGCCACCGGGTGCGCGTCCGCTCGCGTCCGGGCAAGGGCTCGGTCTTCGCCATCGAGATCGTCCTCCAACCAGGCGGAATGGCACCGGAGCTGGAACACCATCGGCATGGGGTCGATAACGGGGGCACCGACGCTGTTCGCCGGACCGGGGTAATCCTGGTCGTCGAGGACGATCCCGAAGTGCGCGGACTGCTTAAACTCGTTCTCGGAGAGGAAGGCCATCGCGCGGCCACGGCGCCTGACGGCATCGCAGCGCTTGAGCTGGTCACGCGAGGTCCGGTCCGGCCGGACCTTATCATCGCAGACTATAATCTCCCCAATGGCCTTACCGGCCTCCAGTTCATCGGAAAGGTGCGGGAGAAACTTCATCATGAGATACCGGTCATCATCCTGACGGGTGATATCTCGACCGTTACCCTGCGGGAGATCGCCCTCCAGAGCTGTGTCCAGCTTAACAAGCCGGTGAAGCTGGGCGAGCTGGCGCAGGTCATTCAACGGCTCCTGCCGGTATCGCAGGCCGGTGCGCCGCAGTCTGAACCGGGCTCTTCGGGTGCGCCCCTCATCTTTGTTGTCGATGACGACAGCAACGTGCGGGAAGGGCTTCGCAGCCTGCTCGAGCAGGATGGCTGGACTGTGGCGGACTTTGCGTCCTGCGAGGCATTCCTCGAAGACTACCGCCCCGGAACGGGAGCATGCCTGTTGATCGACGCTTACCTACCGGGAATGAGCGGGCTTGAATTGGTGAGGCAGTTGGCTGGCAATCGGCCGCCGGCAATCATGATTACGGGCAGCAGCGACGTGGCGATCGCGGTTCAGGCCATGAAGGCGGGCGCTGCGGACTTCATCGAGAAACCCGTCGGCGGGAGTGAGCTGCTTGCCAGTATCAAACGCGCTATTGAACAGTCCCGCGATTCCGGCAGGCTGGTCGCCTGGAGGGAAACCGCCGCCGCCCATCTCGCGGATTTGACTCCGCGACAGCGGGAGATCATGGCGCTGGTTCTCGCCGGGGCCCCCAGCAAGAATATCGCCGCGGATCTCGGCATCAGCCAGCGCACTGTCGAAAACCACCGTGCCTCGATCATGAATAAGACCGGGTCTAAATCCCTTCCGGCGCTGGCCAGATTGGCACTCGCCGCTGGCTGGCATGCCGACGACGAGCCTTCGTTCGATCCCGTCCCGTTGCGGCAGCCCGATGGATAGCCCGTAGGTAGTTTCCGATCCTACCACGGCTGTGCGCCGTTCGGTATGGTTCGTAGGCCTTGGTAACGCTATCCGATCCTTTCCTGACGTCTGAGCGTTGAGACGCCGCTGGGCTGCCGCCTCCGTTGCCTGGATCGCCGGCCGCGCCTCGCTCTGTCCATCCATCTGCCCCATCGTGGAGAGTCTCATGCACCCCAATCACATTGATCCAGCCGAAGATCGCCGCCTGCGATTTGTCTTCAACCACGCTGTGGTCTCGCTCGGACTTGCCTCCGATGCAACCTTTGAAGATGTCGCGCGGAACTTGGCCAGACTGTCAACCCGGCATTATGGCAAGCCGGTCGCCATAGACGTCCTTCTAGGGCCGCGCTTGGCCGACCCGGTTCGCCCCGCCGGCTTCCACTACGAATAGCGATCGGAGGGCGCTGCAGGGGAGGCAACGCCGAGTACGATTATTAGCCTTCTCATCATGGTTGCCATCTCCTGCGAGATGGTATCGTTCTGCGCCCGAACACAGACGGCCTAACCCTGGACCACAAGACGCTCACGGAACTGCGCAAGCCCGGCGTGGCCGCAGTTCAGGCCGGAGAGAGTCCGGAGAGCATAGCCGCAGCATTAGGGGCGAACCTGCGCACCACATGTCTTCCCCAACGTCGCCTGTGTGGTCTCCCCTGGTCGATCGCCTCGTCCATCGCGCCGAGATCATCGTCACCGACGGCGAGTCCTATCGCGCCCCAGCAAACACACGAGCGCAACGAACAACGTGCCCGCCAGCGCCGGAAGGCAGTCATGAGAAAACCCTCCGCGCGGGCCTTTTGGTCTGCTCGACCGTGCCGCCCTCCGGAACCCAACCCACCAACCGAGCGGCCCCGGCTGGAGGCGGCCGGTCTCGCGGCGGACGCGGCGGCTGCAGTCGAGGCCAGCGCCGATCCCACTGCGGGGCCGATCTGTCGCCAGCCGGCCGGCCGCGGCCGGATGACCGACGCGGCAGGGCCGAGCTTGGCCGGAATTCGGTGCTTTCTTGTTGCCACGGGAGACCGCACCGGTATTCAGCCCGCTCCAGTAACGTCTGTCAACGGAGTGCTGGCCAGCATGAGAAATACGGGCTAGTTGACCGTGGTGTTCAGGAAGTTCCAGGATTGCGCGTAGGCGTCCAGGGTCGTGTCGCTGATGTTGCGTGTGGGCACGGAGATGTAGCCCGCGAAGAGGTTGCTCATGATGGTAACGAATGGCTCCTGGACGGTGCTGTTGTCGACGAGTAGGCATAGGCCGTAGCTGCCGGTGGAGTAGTTGCCGTTGGTGAGCATGTTTGAGGTAATCACGGCGCGCCCTACGGCGCTGACGGCAACGATGGCCACGAAGTCGCTGACGCCGTAATCGAAGGCGGAGATGTTGCCGCCTGAAGTGAAAGTTTCCGCCCGGGTCTTTGCCGCAGCCTGGGACTTTGCTGCGACGTTTTTGGTGGCGTAGTAATACCGCTGCTGGATCTGGCCGTCGATGCGGTTGCCCGTGAGCATGAGGGAGCCGGAGTTGTCGTTGAAGAGGTTGTCGTCGTCAAGCAGGAGTATGCCGGTCGCTGTGAGATTCTGCATCTCGTTATTGTCGAAGCGCCACCGCGCCGGCAGACTGATGGAACTATAGCTCTGCCACGCAACCTGCGCGAGTTGGTCGAAAAAGAGCGTGGAGTCGCTCTCATTGCCGGGGCCGAGGAATGGCGCGCCTGACGAGACGGAGCTCAGTGAGAGTGCATTGATCTTGGCATTGTGGTCGGAGCCGCTGCTGGTGCCCGTAAATTGCACGACAATCTGGCCGTTGCTGGACGGGATGTTGGTGAACGTCTGCGAGTAGGCATAGAGCGGGCCGACCGTGGCGCCGATGTCGAAGTTGGTGAGGACTGGCTCGCCGTTGATCGAGACATCGAAGATGCGGATGCCTGCGTCCGGGTATGTTATGTAGAAAATCTCGGCGAAGTCGAGCGTGACGGAGTAAAAGCCGGGGTTAAGGCCGGTGAAGGTGTAGCTGAAGGACGGTCCTGCGCGCTCGGTCTGATACAGCGTGGGGTCGGGGGTGCCGCCGATGGTGGGCGCAGGGCTGGTACTATAGAGCCAGTCGGTCGTGCCAGGGCTGGCGGCGATGGCTACACTTTGCACGGAAGTATCCGGGAGCCAGGTGTTGCCGGAGGAATCCTCGTAACCGGATGAGTTAGTGCCGGTGTAGAGGTAGACGGAGGGGGGCGCCGCGGGCACGGTGACGGTGGTGGAGGAATCGCCCTGCGGCAACGGCACGGCGAGCGCTACAGTGGCGCCGACCAGGGCAAGAGTCCGCGGATCGTTCAGCAGCTTCTGCACCTGAGATGGCACGAGGGCCCAGAATCCAGCCGCGCAGTTTACCTGATTATCCGAGGCGTCGAGAGCCGCGATTTCGCCCAGCAGAAGCGCGGCTGAGGTGAGATCTGTAAAGGTGTTGCCGGTGATTACGGCCTGGTCCAGCGTGGCGGGGAGCACCATGCCTCCCTGAGCGGCCAGCGCAGGCGGGGTGGTATTTCCAAAGTTGAAGATATTCTGGACGGTGCCGCCGATGTTCTGCAGGCCGGGGCGGTCCAAGGCGGAGCCGGCAGCGTTGGAGCCCATGACCGAGCCGGCGCCGGAGCTGAGGCTGAGGGTGGGCGTCTTCGCCAGGACGCCGATTTCGCCCGTGCCGGCCAGCCTGGCCTCGGGTTTCGCGATTTGGGGTTTAGCTGCTTCAGCCTTGGCGGCTGGCTTGACTTGCGGCGTGGCGGCCGTTGCCGGGAATTCGACCGGGTTCTGGTTCGCGTCGATGATCGTGCCAGAGAAGTCGATAGGCGCGGCTGCGGCGGGAGAGACAAAGGAGACGCTGGATGCCATGGCGACACCGGTGTAGAGGCCCATGGACCTGGCTTGCGAGACTTCCCACAGCTTGACGTTTCCAGCCCGAAACTCGCAGCCCTGGACGGTGAGGCCGACGGTCTCGCCATTGAGGAAGATGCCGGCAGCAAAGACGGCGGTGTTGTCGTTGAGGGACTCTTCGCCGGAGTCGGCGAGCAGGACGGTGCAGTTCTGAACGGAAATATCATTGCCACCCACGATGCGCACGCCGACGGAGACGATGAGGTTCTGGACCATGGAAGCCACGGAGGAAGGCAGTGCGGAGCTGGCAAGGCCGGCGAAGGTGGAGGCTGAGTACGGGGAGGGTGGAACCAGGAGTGTGAGGCCGGAGAGGGTGATGGATGCACTGTTGTCGAGGACGATGAGGCCGTCGTTGAACTGGGACTGTTTGCCGGCGAGAGCCTGGAGGGTGACGGTGCCGGGCTGGCAGGCTTCAAGGGTGATTTTTCCGTATGCCGAGGTGAACCGCAGCGGCGCGGACAGCGAGTACGTGCCGGGTTCGAGGCATATGGTGGTGGGCGTGGGGACGCCCTGGTAGTTGCTCAGAATGCTCTGCAGCGTGGTTTCGCCGCCGAGGTCGCTGGGCGAGACGTTAATGGAGCAGCAGCAACTGCTGCCGACCGCGGACGGGGGCCACTCGACGCGGCAATAGGTGATGGTGGAGGGAAAGGTGACGATGGCGAGTTTGGCGTAGTGGTGATTGATGCCGAGCGGCGGGGCTTCCGTGATGGTTTCGACTGAGCCGTCGGCGGCGCGGGCAGCAAAGAGCCAGTAGTCTGCGACGCGGAAAGCAGTCGGATTGGCGGCGGTGGGCTCCGGGCTCAGGTCGAAGGAGACGGTGACGCCGTTTTCCAGGACGAGCGTGGTGCCGGTGGGCGGAACAGGAACGACGCCTGCCGCGCCGGGGGATCTGAGGTCGTACCAGGGGGTGAGGTTGCCGGAGGTGTCGGTCGAGCAGACCTGGCCGGACTGATCCCACCGGGTGATGCGGGTGTGCAGGTTGGGATTGGTCTGACCCCCGGTGAGCGGGAAGTGGCTGGAGACGCTGCCGCTGAGGGTGATGGTGTTGGTTGCGACGGTGACGCCGGTGATTTGGTAGATTTCACCGGCCTGGTTGTTGAGCTCGTAGCCGTCGTCAGTGATTTCGATCCAGTCGTTGACGGCGAAGCCGAGAACCTGGTCGCGGCCGAGACTGGCCACGGTGAGTTGGCTCACCGAGCCTGAGGAGGTGGTGACGGTGGAGATGGCCGAGACGCTGGTCTGGACGCAGGCGTTGTCGCGGGACCACTTGAAGGTGGGCGTGGCCGCGGGCAGCGCGCCGCTGTAACCGCCCGCCGGCGGCGCGGCGGGTGTACCACCGGCGTGCATTTCGACGCGGTAGAGCTGGTTTTCCTGGCCAGTGTAGCCGGTGTTGGGAGCCAGGCAGCATGGGCCGCTGGTGGCGTTCGGCACCAGGCCGCTGGTGAGGCGGCCGGCTGGCGGCGCAGAGAGCGCGTCGAAGGCGGGTATGTCTGTCGAGCAGTCGGGGGTAGATGAAGAATTATCGAGATCGAGGAGCTTGACCTGCCAGATCGTCTGCAGGCGGCCGGTAGTATCGATGTTGACGGCCTTGTCGATGAGGTGGGGATCTTCAAGGTAAGTCACATCGCGCTGCCATACGTCGAGATAAGCGACGCAGATCTGACCGGTGGCAGGGAGCGTCGGATTCGGCAGATACGGCTGCTGCGTGTAGTCGGTCTGAGCGGTATTGGTGGTGGCGAATGCCGGCGAGCCGGACATCTCGGCGAGCGCATCGTCCCAGGCCGCCTGCGAATCGGGGCCGTGGTTTTCGGCCAGCAGGCCGTCGACGTAGTAGCGGCCCGCGCCGATGAAGAGGGTGTTGCCGCTGGCGTTGTTGCCGGATGTGATTTTGAAGGCGTTGGGCGTCGAAATAGGATAGACGGCCTGGCCGATGGTGTCGAGCGTGCCGGCCTGGATGCGGCGCGAGTACTCGCTCTGCCACTCGTTCCAGTCGGAGTCGAGTTGGACGCGGCCCTGCTGCATGACGACGCCGAGAAAATTCCTGCGAGGACGGAAGGATGAGCGGCTGATGTCGAAACTCATGGTGCGCTCCTTTTCAACTCTCGAAGAAAATGCCGTACTCCAGGCCTATGGGGATGTACTCAGCGAGGCGGGTGAGGAGATCGGCTTCGCGCTGCGGCGCGAGAACGGAATGGTAGGCACCCATCTCTCCGCCGTCGTCCGCGCCCTGGCGGATGGACGAGTCGGTGGTGGGCAGCAGTTTGGCATATGCGGGGTTGCCGTATCGGAGCGAGTAAAACATCGGAGCGGGCGTGCCGGGCGCCTGCTCCACGCACTGGAACTGGCGGGGCAGGATGGCCCCGCCGGGAACGAAGCTGAAGCGCACGCAGCCCTGCTGGTGGCGCGCGGACCAGAGCGGCGCATTCCAGAGCGGCAGCGTCGAAGAGATATCAGGCTCGGTGAGTTCGGCGAGAAAAATGCAATCGCTCACCATGCTGAGCATCGAGGCGTAGACCTTGCCGATGACGGTGCAGCCGTTCATGGTGAGCGCGCCGGAGGCAACGGGCGCATTGGTGGCGGTATCGATCGAGGCGACGATGGCGACGGCCGTGGTGTCGCTTGCGTCGAGGATGGTGTCCGTGAGCGAGGCCGTGGACTCGCCGTTGAGATAGAGCGGGCCGAGGATGGATTGCGCGATGGTGACGGCGAGGCCGGAGCTGTCGACGAGCAGAGCGGGACCGGCGTAGGTGAGCTTGCCGGAGGAGCCTGCCCTGGGCCCGCCGTTCGATTCCAGCGCCCAGCCGGGAACGAAGGTGCAGTGCGTGATGCCGAGATTGGCGAGTTCGTTGGCTTTGATTGCGGGCGAATGGAGCAGCGCGGCGGGGGGTTTCGACGCGGCTTGTGGCGGCGCATAGGTGATGAGGAAGCCATTGAGGTTGAATTGCCCACCTGAGCCGCCGGTGACAGAAATAGTTTCGCCGAGTATGAGCGTGGGGCGCGAGCCGTCAGCGGCGCGCAGCTCAATGTGACCGTTGGCCCGGACGCTGACGTCGAGGCCGGCAGGCTCGGAGCACACGCCGCTGGTGCTGACTTCCACCACCCCGTCGCCCGGGAGCGCGGCAAGCGCGTCGTGAATGCTGGCGTAGTCGCCGGGAACGCGCACGATGGCCTGCTCCGGCGATGCGGTGAAGGTAGCTGCGCGCGGATACTCGCCGCCTCCGATCGCCGCGTTGAAGCCATAGCAGCAGAACGTCGAAAAGGACGGCTTTGTGCCCGCGGGGGGCGGCGGAATGGCGATGCGGCCAAGGCGCGGATCGACCGCGATCGTGTTTGCGCCGGCGGGGAGATTTGTGAGATCGGAAAGATGAGACAGATTGGCCCAGGAGCCGTCGTGGCCCGACAGATCGGTGACGAGAATGCGCGAGGCGTCCTGCAGTGAGCCGTTGCGGTAGATGGCGAGACTAAGGCCAGGCCCGTAATAGACAGGCGAAGCGCCCTTCTCCGCGATGGCGCGAATGTCGTGGCAGAGCAGATGGCGGGTGAGCCGGTCGGGCACGTTCGAAGGTTCAGCGAGCGCCGTGGTTTCTTCCTGCAGCTCCGTTGCCTGATGGAACAGTGGCGCGTCCGCGCCGAGAGTGCTGAAACGGAAGCACTGCGAGCTGCCGGTGACGGCCGTGGCCGGCACCTCGGTGAGCGCGTAGGCGTTGAGCGACCAGAGAAAGATGCCGATGTTCTGGACGTTGTAGCGACCCAGCCCGCCGGGGAGCGGATCCTCATCCGGTGCCGCGGGAATGCGGCGCACATCCACCTTGTGCGCGGTCTTGTCGAAGCCGGTGTCCATAAACTCGCGCGGCTTCCAACTGCGCAGATTGGGCGCGTAGTAATTCTGCGGCCGAATGTGGTTGCGGACGCATTGCGTGGTTGCGAGCACCTGGAAAAACTCCACCGCGTGCGCACCCCAGCCCGTGGCGTCGCGGGCAAGCTGTTCGAGGACGGGCACCGTCCCCTTGCGGCGGCGGAAGCCTATGGTGTTGGCAACTTCCGCGCGCGGGCTGTCCACGGCCGATGCGATGCCGTTGATCTGCTTGTAGCCGATGAGATCACCGATGTACGGCACCACCCACGGTGCGCAGGTCTCGATAAAAAGATCGTCGTAGAGTTGGGCGATGTTCTCTTCAACAATGGCGATCTGCTCTTCCACGACGGAGAGCAGCGACTGCAGCGGCCCGATCTCGTAACCGGCGCTTGCGGCAAGCTGCGCATCGCGCAGGCTATAGAGAGCTGGCAGAAGACTGAAAAGGTTGGAGCGCACGGTGACCGGCGGCGTGCTCATGACATCACCCCCAGCGTGACTTGAGTGGGATCAGGGCTGAGGACCAGTATCTCAGCGGGAAGCGGCTGGCCCTGCCTGCCGGCCACCGGAATGTACGGGCAGATGCGGCTGGTCGTGTCGGAATTGGGCCGCGGGACGATCGGCACCTGTTGCGACATCCATGTGTTCCAGTTGGAAACCGTGAAGCCGCCGGAGAGATTGGCGAGGTCGCCGGCCGTGCTGCTCTGCAGCGGCGTGAGGCCGGTGACGTTGACCGCGACCACGCCCGCCACGCCTTGGATCACGGTAGCGATCTCATCGGCCGAGACGCCCTGGCCGAAGGAGCGATTCGCAAAGCTGAATTCCATGACCAGCGTCTGCCATATCGCAGCCTGAACGGTCGGCTGGTCGTAGCTGGGGTCGTATTTCACGTCCGCCGAGAATCCGAAGAGCGTTTCCATGAACGACACTGCGGTGACCGGGATGCGAGGGTTACTGTAGCTCTTGAGCGCCATGAGAAGTTTGGTAAGCGTGGGACTGCCGACCGGAAGATCCGCGCCGCCGTCGGCGGCAACCGTGATGAAGACGCCACGCGAAGGTCCGCTCGGAATCCAGATGGCATAGGCCCGGGAAATGCCGGCAAAGGTGGCGGCAAAGTTCTGGTAATCCGCGATGGAAACGGCGCGGCCCAGGGTGAGCACGGTTTGGGGAGCATTCGAACGCACGTCGTCCACTGAATCCGGATCTGCGCCTCCTGTTGCGGCTTCCGGGTTGGTCACCCCGCTCACGCCGAGAGGACGCTGCATGAGAGTGGTGATTGCGCCGGCAGCAACGTTTCCCGCCGAGCCCGAGCCGGTCCGGTAATAGCCGATGATATTGTTCTGGCCGGTGGGCAGCGTTGCGCCTTCCACGCCGTCGCCGAAGCTGACGTCGCTGGTGCCATCCGACTGATTTTCGATCGCGTAGACCTGTGCCGTTGCCGCCTGGCCGTAGAGCGTGGGAACCTCCGTCCAGGCCACCCCGCTGGCGCGAATCGTGAGGGTACTCTGGCGTCCGTTGGGCGTGCTGGCCTGAACGTAGGTGAGCGGCGACTGCCTGAGCGTGAAGCTTGGGTTGGGCGTGGCTGCGCTGCCGTTGCCCATGATCTCCGTAACCGATGCGCCCGCTGTAGCCAGCGCAACGTTGGCGTTTACCGTTGCCGTCGCGCGGCAATAACAGTTAAGCGTGGGGTAGGACAGTTGGAACTGCGTGTGCGGCACGGAGCTGTTGGGAACGGTGGTGAGGGACGCCATCACGCCGATGGTTTGCGTGACCAGAACGCACTCGGAGATGTCGGGATCAATCGATGAGGGCGCGGCGAGCGAGAAATAGCTGAGGTAGAGCGGCACCAAGGCGCTGTTGCCCTGCAGCGTGCCGGTGCGCCCGCTTGCGTCCATCACTTTGAGCGCGAGCGCGAAGTTGGAGGTGGACCACGAGGGAATGGAGCCGTCCGGGTTGAACGGCAGCGCCGGCGGTTCGATCAGGGTGAACGTATCGCCGGCGTTGAGCGGAACGTTGGGCTTGCCCTCCTGGTCGGGAACGAACTCAAGGTTCGAGACGCCTGGGTTAAGCGATATCTTTTGCGCGGTCCCTGAGATGGCGATGACGGTGGCATTGATCAGATCCGGGCGCAGCGTCTGAATATCAATCAGCGTGCCGTAGAGCGGGTGGTCGAGCGGCTGCAGCGCCGGCGTAACCTGATCGGTCTGCGCAAAGACCATCGTGGTGCGCGCGTTGTAATTGCTCAGGTCTTGGGTGGTGTCCGGCGTGATGCGCGTGATTTTGGCGCTCATCGCACAGTCGTTGCGCGAAACGGCGGTGACGTTGCTGGCCTGGTAGAGATCGAGGTAGCTGTTGACGGTCGTGGTCGGCCCGATGTCGATAATCCCGCTGGTGATGCTGCCTGAGTCGCCGGTCACGCTGACGCGGAGAGATGGCTTATGGTATGCGTGTAGCGCTGGCGCCGCAGAGCCGCTTTTCATCTCCACAGCGGATTGTGGGACCGCCAGGGTCCTCGGGCTGAAAGAGCCGCCTGGACCGGATAAGCCGGCCGCACTGCCGGAGCTGGTGACTGTGGTCTGCATGAGTACCACCCAGCTTTCGGCGGCGACCTTGGAGTACGAGGAGTCGAGGTCGATGGTGAGGGCGGGGGTGGTGGCGCCGGGGGTAAGGCCGGCCCAGTCCTTGCTGCTGGAATTGAGGAGGCTGCTGGGTATCGTGACGCCTGAGGCTGCACTCGTGTTGATCATCCAGGGCTCGATGGTGTTGTAGCCGAACAGCGCTGCGCGCTGACGGAAGGCGAAGATCTGCGGAATTGCGGTGACGAGCGGGCTTGCCGGCTGCAGCGGCGTGGCCCATTCGATCCACGTGCGGTTGTTGGCCGTGTCCATGGTAACGGTCGTCAAGAACTGCACGGACCAGTCGCTTGTGGGGGCGCTTGCCGAGCGTGCCGCGCCGAGCATCAGGATCAGATCGCCGGGGTTGAGCTGCGTTGTGGTTCCCTGCAGGTACATTCCTGTTGCAGAACCGTTCGCCCACGGCACTGCCGCGAGGACCGGCAGGGCATTCCAGTCCGGCTTGGCGGGGATTGCTGCCGATGTCTCGAAGATCTGCGGCGTTTGACCCTGCCCCGGTACCGACTGCACCTGCGTGCTGGCGGGAATCGTGATGGGCAGCGTCGTGGGATCGGAGGGTACGTTGGGCCTGGTCGTGAGCGTAAAGGCGAGATAGACCGAAGCGGCGATGCCCGGCGCGGGCTGATAGCCGATGAGACCCGACAGTTCCGTGAGCGACTGCAGTTGCTTCGCGGTCAGCAGGTAGCTCTCGTTGGCGAGGCGCTCCTGGTAGAAGGAGAGAATGTCGAGCATGACGGCAGAGGCGTCAAGGAAGGCAATGGTCAAGTCGTCGTTGTCGCGGGTCTTGAGCAGAGAGAGCGCGGGATAGCTTGCCGACGAGAGCCGCGCAAGCATCGACTCGTTGAATTGCGCCCAGGTGCCGGCGCGGTAGGCGATGGCAGGCTGGCCGGGCAGGTTGGTGATCTGTTGCGGAGTCTGGACGTTGGTGCCGGAGCAGCAGCCGCACGTGCAGCCGGCCGAGCAGGTGCAATTCAAATTGGCACGCGCGATCATTTGCCGCCCTCCATGTTGAGGGTGAGCTGCCCGTGATCGGGGAAGCTGGGGTTGTTTTCGAGGCGCGCGATCTGCAGGGGACCAAGCGGTATTTCGCCGATGGCGAGATACGTGTTGTCGCTGACACCCTGGATCTGAAACGTGGTGGCGGTGACGGCGGTGACGCCGGGAACGGAGCGGGCCGCAGCGTAAATCGGGCTGAGGTACACATTCTGGCCAAAGGTGAAGTTGGCGGAGTTGAAAAAGCCGCCCTCGCTGCTGCCCAGCGCCTGGTTGACCGCCTGCTGAACCTTGAGATTGAAGTAATCGGGACCGACGCAGATGCTGAGAACGATCTCAAGCGAGACGTACTGCGGCGAATCGAGATGGATGTCTTCGCCGGCGAGCCGGAAGGAATTCACCGTGGCCGAGACGCTCTTCTGCTGCGCGGCGGTGAGCGTGCCGCCGGTTTGCGCGCGGCCTGACTGCGAGGATGGCTGGGGCTCTGCGGCGATGAAAACTGTGTACCAGCTCCCGGTCCAGCGCTGCGAGGCCACAGCGTTGCGGACAAGCGAGTTCGACTCGGCTGCGGTAACGTAATCCGGCATGGTGATGGCGCGCTCCTGCGTGAGGAACTGCCGGGGGGCGCGGCGCTGAATCTGCGCCTTGGTTTCCGGGTCGGTGCCGCCGCTGGCAGGCATGGGGTTGCTGCAGCCGGTGATGCCATCGCCCGCGGCAAAGAACGTTAGGCTTTCTGCGCCCACGTTGCCGGCCGTGCCATTGCCTACGCGCCAGGTTGCAGTGAAAGCGGTGCCGGTGGGGGGCAACAGGCCATTGGTGTCATCGCCGAATCGGAGCGTGGCCGTGTTATCGGCTTCCACTTCGACAACGAAGTTGGTGTCCTGTGCGCCGCTCGCAAGCAGGTTCTGGAGCGGAGTCCATGTCGATGTGACATTGTTGAGCGTACCCGAGAGCGTGATGGCAGGGATGGCCGTCGAGGGGTCGAGGTTCATCAGGTCAGCGGCCGCAAGCGTGAGATCGATGGACTGCGCAAAGCCCTGCACGCTCACCAGAGCGGATTCGGAGTCGATCTCATCGGCGGCGGTAGCGGACGTGAGATTGGTAAACTGCTCAACCGTCACAGGGCCGGAGGCGGGATTGTAGACGATTGCGAGATCGAAGTAGGTGGGGTTGGCGTTGGGACTGGCTGCGGCGGCGAAGAGCGCAGGCCAGTTGTTGACGGCAGTGGGCTGAACCGTCAAATAAGTCAGCGGCGTCGAGCTGGTGTCCTGCAGATTGACCGAACCGGTATTCGAAAGCATCGCCGGCGCGGCTGGGAATCCTGCGGGAGCGGGCGCGGCTGCGGGTTGCGCGATGCGGATAAGCTGCGATTTCGAGTTGACCGCCGTGACGGCGTAATCGGCGTCGGCGGACTGAAGCGAAAGATCCGTGAAGGACTCAACCGTAATGAGCTTATTGAAGCCCGCTGCGCCGCCAGGTGGGTTGTAGACCACGGAGAGGTCGATGTTCCCGGGCGCGCCGGAGTGCGGTGTGACCTGAACGCCGAAGAAGGCAGGCCAGGAGGCGGAGTTTGTCGTCTGAAGCGTGAGGGCGACGAAGCCGCTGGAGCTGGAGAGCGGGATGCTGACGCCGGTGAGCGGAACCGGGTTGTTCGAGGGGGTGATGGGATTGCCCACGTTGGCAAGCGCGACGGCGGTGACGGGGGCAGCCTGCGTAAGCGGCGTGTCTGGAACCGGCGGATTGTAGCGCGGCGGCACTGGCGTGGCCGCCTGCAGCGAGCAGCGGTCGGAAGTGTTGGGATAGTAGATGGCGGGCGGGGGAACGCTGCCAAGCGGCGCTGCGGGCATCGTGAGGCCGTGATCAGCGAGGACAATGTTGCCAAGGGCGATGCTGACGTTGGCCACGGGATGGGAATCGGCGTCTTCGTCGAGGTAAGTCGACGAAATGCAAACGGGGAAGGGCAGCGCGTCATCCTGCGCCCACTGGATCTCGGTGATGGGCTGCGGCGTCTGCCCCGGGCCGGTTATGGCATTGCCGCTGGTGTCAATGAGCGGATCGACGATCGGATTGCCAACAGAGTCTTTCGCGAGCACGGCGGTCAGTCGCACGGCGCAGCGATGGCGTATTTCGGCATCAGCGGCGTTTCCCGTGAGCGGGCCTTTGACTTCCTTGAAGATGAGCACGTCGCCGCCCTTCAGGTTCCCAAATGTGCCCATCAGCGTGGCCTCGGTAGCGCCCTGCGGCAGGCAACAGTTGCTGTTGCCCCAGGTGTAGAAATCCATCTGCGCGTTTTCGGCGAAGATCAGCGCGTCGGCCAGCGGCTCAAAAACCTGAACGCCGGCAATCAGCGCGGCCTGCTCCTGGTTGGCGCCCACACGAAGCGTGCCAGGCATTCCTGGGGCGTAGGTGTAGAAGCGCGTGAGCGTGCGGTCGAGAAAAACCGGCGTGCCGGGTTTGGCATTCGTCGTCACCTGCTCCCAGACCCGGGCGTTGCAGCCGTCGTGGACGTGGTAATCGACGAGCAGCGCGTGACGGCGCAGCGAAACGCGTCGGCGCGCGGTCTCAACGTAGGCCTCGGTGGCTACGGCATCCTGGTAGTAGCTGAGGTGGTCGCCCATGTAGGCCACCAGCTCGGCGAGCGCGATGCCCATATCGGCTTCGCTGCTTGCGCCCCAGTTGGGCAGAAGCTGGCTCATCCGATCCAGCATGATGGTGCGAAAGCTGCCGTAATCCTTGGCAAGATAGTTGATAGGCGGCGCCTTGGGCAGATCGGGCGCGCAGGGCGGCGTCTGCGTCTGGCAGTCGAAGTCCGGACCGCACTCCACCTTGAAGGAGAAGCAGACCTGGGTGAGCTGTGGATCGAAGCCGTTCAGCGCAGCGCTGAGCTCGAATGTGTCCTGCGGCGCGGTTGCTGCGTCATTCACCAGGCTCAGCGTGTAGGTGGAAAAGTCGCCGGCCACGCTGGTGCCTACGATGAGGACGTCCTTCGTGTCCGTCAGGCCGCCGAAGTACGTCTTCGCTTCGGAGGTAAGCGTGACCGGCGGCGTAAAGGGCAGCGTCGCGGGCAGCGTGGCGGGTGTTGCCACCCATAATGCCGTGATGCCGGTGATGCTTTCGCCCCCGGTGATAAGGATGTTGTTGGTGGTGAGCGTGGGTGCGTCTTTAAGGCAGTGCAGCACCAGGACCTGCTGGCGCGGCAGGCCGAGCGGCGGAGCCTCCGTGTCCAGGACTTCGAGATAGGCGAGTCCGTTAAGCGTGGGGTTGCCCAGCACGTATGTCTGGCGGACCGTATTGCAGCACGAGTAGATCATGGCTCAGCTCCCGGTCGAGCCTCCGTAGACAAAGGTCTGCACCTGTGTGACATCGGTGGCCAGCGGCACGTAGCTCACGGTGACGGTCAGCGTGGAATCCTGCGCGGAGGCGGTGACGGACAGCACTTTGAGATATCTGCCAAGCCACTTCTGCAGCGCGCCCTGCACGGCGAATTGCGTGGCCGCGGCCATCTCCATGCTGTTGGGCGCAAAGGGCAACTGCAGCAGGCCGCTGCCGAAGTCCGGCAGGTTGACCCGCTCGCCGGGCGAGGTGAAGAGCGTCTGTTCAACAAGCTGCGTGACGTAGTCGGCGATTGCCGCCTGCGCAGTGCGGCCTCGACCATCGAACTGGTACGGAAACGCGATGTTTGCAGTGGCCATTGTGAGCAGATCTCCTTCCATTGCGCCTCGTCGTCCGTGACTCGCCTCAGGTCGCGATCACCCGCGTCTGCGCGACGACGGGCACGAGCGGCGTGCTGGTGGGCACGCATAGGGCCATGCCGGTCATGATGAGCAGTGGCTGGCCAAGCGAGGTTACGCGCACCGCGCCGATCGTCCACTGCGCGGTGACGCATGGTCCGTTGCCCGCCGGGGGCGGCGGCATCGCGCATCCGGCTACGGCCCACGGCGCAGAAAGCGTGGCCACCGGCATTCCGCTCACCAACACGCGCGGATCGGGCACGGTGGGCATTGCCTGTCCTCCGTGCGAGCAGAGCACCGTGGCTCCCTGGTGAAGAACAGGCGCGGGCATCAGATCACCGTCAGGGCACCGATGTTGACGTCGGTCGTTGGGCCAATGAGCGTGATCGTCGCTCCCTGGCCATTGCTGATGTAAATGCCTGTGTCATTGACAACGAGCATGGCACCGGAGGTAGACTTGAGGATGATCCCGCCGGTGACTGGGGTAGGTGCTGAGTCGCTGAGCAGGATCATGTTCTGGCCTGTGGTCTGGATCACGATGTTCTGCCCCGGTGGAATGGCGGGCGGCGCAGTGGCAAAGACAGGTACGTCCGCTGCGGTGCCCCAGAAGCCGCCGGTCCAGACCGGGTAATCGGGATCGCCCTGCTCGTAGTCGATCCAGACCTGCGAGCCGATGGGTGGAACGATGAAGAGGCCGGCCTGGATGCCGGCTGCAGGCACGCATGGCAAGGCCCACGTGGATGGTATTTCCCCGGCAAGCGCGGGCACCTGCGCCAGCACCCGGCCGGTCTGCAGCGGGTCCAGGTTGTCGATCACCAGGCCTCGGTACTTTCCGTAGTAGCGATTCTTCTTTGCCGGTTCCGGCATGCGTGTTTCCTCATACATTCACTGATGTGACTGTGGAGACCAGTCCGTTGCGGGTGAGCGTGAAGTTCTGCTTGTACTCGCCGCGCTTGATTTTGTGGGTGACGCGCTTGACGTAGTAGAGGCCGTCGAAGGCGGGCCCTGCGCCGCGCACGCCCACAAGCTGCCGCGCCTTTAGAATGCCGCCGTAGCGCGTCACGTCGAGCGAGCCCTCGCAGGTGACGCCCTCGGCGTTTTCCGCGGCCTGCGCCAATCCCTGCATGATGGCCTGCGGAATGGGCAACTTGGGCACGTCGTCGCGCCAGGGTTTCAGATCGGGCGGAAGCAGGTTGGTGGGCAACCCCATGACGGCCCCGAGCGGCGGATTGAGCGGCGTAATCGGAGGAATGGGGATGGGAATCGCGATGCCCGTTTCCGGGTTGTAGATGTAGAGCACCGGAATCTTGTTCTTCTCCTGGTCAAAGTTGAAGTTCAGGCTCTCAACGTTGGTGTAGGCGTCCATGTCGATGCTGAGCGCAGGTTGTACCGGGCCCACCTTGACCTGAGGGCCCCAGTAGGCCTTGCTCATGCCAGGCTGCGGGCCAGGATCGATGTAGAAGACGTAGCCCACGTCCGCAGCAAGTTGGCGAACGTATTGGTAATCGGTGCCCTGGTGCGTGGGGATCTGCTCGATCGGCAGCGGCACGTCAATCATGATGCTGGGAATGACCAGCGGCACAACGCCGAAGATTGCGTACTTGGCACAGCAGATGGCGACGCGCGCCTCCGGCGGGCAGGCCGGGTAAGGAAAGCCGCTCCAGTCGGCCTGATCCATCAGCGCAGTGAGGTCCTTGCCTGTGATGGTGAGCGTGGAGTTAGAGCCTTTGTCGCCGGGCGCGAGCTGGTTGTTCGTGATGACGCCATCGATGAGCACGTTCACCACGCCGTTGACGGTGACGACGAGAACGACGCGCATGAAGAGCAGCGGCACCGCGCCCGAGAGAATGAAGAGCGTTTGCAGGGGCGACTGCTTGGTGATGCTGAAGGTGAGCTGAAAGCCGCTCTGCCCCACGTCGTCAATGTGCACCTCGGCCTCGGCCAGCGACTCGATGACGTCGCTTGAGACCGGCGATGGCGCAATGGGGCCCATCATGAGCGAAAGTTGAACGCTGCCGAGCGTGGCGCTAGACACTGGGACCTCCAGGCACGCCCTTCGGCATCGTGATGGAGATCGTGGTTCCAAGTACAGAGACAAGACCGCCCGGGCGCATGGCGCCGTTGGCGTCGCAGATGAGCCAGAAAAGCAGCGGATCGCCGAGATACTTTGCGGCAATGAGGTCGAGCCGGTCGCCCTGCACCACGGTGTGCGTCGCCACGGTGGCGTAGTTCGGCGCGCCGGGCCGGGGAATGATGCGGCGCGCAAGATAACCTACGCTCACGCCCGCGGGCGTGGTGTAGGTCAGCGTGGAGAAGCCGTAGTAACGGCTGTCGGTGGGAAAGGTAACAGGTGGAACAAGCCCGAGCTGCAGAAATGCCGTGAGTGGAGAGCTCATGACAGACCGCCGAGTCCGAGAACGGTGAGCGCGGCAGAGCCGGCCTGCGCGGCAAGCTGCTCCTTGTTGCCCAGGTAGGTGAGGAAGATGTGTCCGCCGGGATGGCCGAAGCCGAGATCGTCCACGTTGAGCACGCGCATGCCGAGGCTCACCTTGGCGCGGATGGGATTGAGCGAGGTGTCAAAGGCCTCCTCGGTGATGGAGAAGTCGGTGAGGCGTACGGGAACAACGCGGCTCTTGCTCCAGACAAAGAGCGTGAGCGGCTGCTCAAGCGGAATGATCTCGAGCATGCCGGCGCTGGCCATGTTGTTGTCCGCGTTCAGCGTTTCGACCGTAGGGTTCACGAGCATCTCAAGCTGAGCGAGCTGCGGCTGCAGGCCGTATTGCACCGCGAGCGGATATTGATTTGGAAATTCGAGCTGGTCGGTGGCGTCGAGCTCGGCCTCAACCTTGATGGTTTCGATGGCCGGGCCACGCAGGCGCAACGCATCGACGCGCACTCCGTCCTGCCCGCCGGAGACGGCCTGGATCTGCAGCGTGCGCGAGAGCGTGTCGGGGTTGTACTGCAGCGCGATGACGCTCTGGAGCGCCGAGGTGTCCGGGTCCATGGTGACAATGCCGCCTTTCACTAACCGCGGCGAGATTGGGGATGTCGTGGCCATCTTCGTTCTCCAGCTGTCCGGTAAATGCTCCCTGGCTCATTCAGTGCATCGAGTGTGCGGTGCGCCTTCGCCTGAGAAGAGCGGCAACCGGTGAAGAAAGGTTCATCGCATGAGGATGCCGCGCTTGACCAACTCGTCGGCGATCATCTTGAAGTTGGCGTTGATGAGCTTGACGGCCGCGCCAATCAGCCCCGCGGACTTGGGATCAGTGCCGGACTCGACTGCATCCTTGACCTGCTTTTCTCCCGCGCCTGCGGCCGGGTGGGGTACGAAGTCCCAGACTTTCTTGAACAAGGTCGGCAAGTCGAGTGCCGCAATCAGCTTGAACACCTCAAGCACATTGAACTGCGACTGTGCCACGGCTTTGCGCCCGATTTCCAGGCTCTTTGCATTCAGCGTTCCGTCGCCGGACAGAGTCCACTTGTCTCCCTTGTTGTTTTCAACCGCAACGGCTGCAGTATTCAGGTTGTCATGAACACCTTTGGCAACGACGTTCTCAAAGAGCTCAGGCTCTTTTTTGTCGACACCCTGCAGCAGTGTGGAGAACCTGCCTGCGCCATCGATGTTGGCATGAACGGTGGTCACGTCACTGCATGGGGCTTCCGCGTGATTGCCCCAGATGGAATAACAGGCGACGGTTCTCAGAGCGGAGAATTCGGCCCTTACTGCGCCGGTGAACGTGGCGTTGGATACGGCGTCAAAGAATGCCGTGGAAGCAGGCGCGAATCCGCCGCCGGCCGTCTTCGGCATGTTGCCTTCGAATTTTTCCATCACGTCGCGCTTGTTTATGAGGTGGCCGGCGGCAAAAGCATCGGTGAGGAAATGGTCGGCAAAAGAATTTATGGCCAGAGCTTGGTTTTTTTCGCCGCCCTGAGACTTATTTAGTGCTTTGGTGTGGGTCTTTTCCCACTCTTCCTTGTGATTCGCCGTGCTCTTCCCCGAGTCCGGCACGAGGGCTGGATTGGACGGTGCGAAATGGCTCTCGTTCTTCTCCGCCAGCTTGAGATAGCGGCCTCCAGTGGCGTCCTGCCACTCTTTCGTGGAGACCGAAGTACCCCCTTTCTCTCTCAGAATCAGCTCCGAAAGCTTTTGCAATTCGGCGGGGGGAGCAGCCAGCATCTGCTCGGGAGTCTCGTAGAAGTCGCCCATGGAAACGCCTTCGCCGTAATCAAGCGTGACGCCATTTACGACGAAGGTGAGCTCTTTGGTTTTGAGAGCTTCCTTGATGGCGTCATTCAACGCGGGTGGAACCATAATCTTCTCGCCCGCATTGAAGCCCTCGACCTTCTTCGTGGGGTCATCGTTCGACGGCCATTTCCTCCACTTTTCCGGATTCGCGGCCCTGAGCTCCGCTTCTGTAATCTGGAAGCGCTTTGCGAGTTGCTTCGGCATTTCGCCGCCCTTCACTCTGTAAGCGAAGGCTTTGGGAGCGAGATCTTTCAGGATGTCGCCGGTCTCGCCGAATTTAGCGTGTTCGCCTGTTCCATACCGCTGCACCAAGGGCGAGCGGAGCCGGCGGAAAGACGCTTTCCGCGCAGGGGTGGAACGATACTCCTGTCCGGTCGTCCTGGCCTTACTGTCCGCTTCGCTCTCGAAGGAATCGCCGCTCTGACCGATCATGAGGGGGCCGGACGTGGCGTTTGTGCCGCCCTGCTGCGCCACATGTGTAAGCTCATGGGCAAGCAGTCTTCTACCGGTAGCGGAATGAGGGGCGTATTGTCCCGAGCCAAAGACCACGTTGTTGCCTGCAGTGTAAGCCAGCGCTCCAACGGCCCTCGCGGATTCGGCGGCTCGCGCGTCCGTATGAATCCGCACATTGGCGAAGTCATGACCGAAACGCGGCTCAAAGAAGCTGCGCGTGGTGCGATCGAGCGGCCTGCCGCTGGAGCACAACACGTCGTGCACGATTGCCGGCGCATGGCTCATCTCCGCGGCGCCGGAGGCTTTGCGCTGCAGCCTCTCGTTGGCCTTGCATTCCTCGCACTCGCCGTCCTTGCCGCCGCCGCCCCCGCAGGAGCATTTGCGCTGCAGGGGCGGCGCGATGCTCATCCTTGAGAACGACCACTGTGCGGCGGTTCCGCCGCCGCTCATCACCTCGTCGGCCGCGCGGTCGGCCTCGCGCTCAAAAGCGTCATTTGGCCGGCCGACCTTCAGCGCCGCCGCCGTCGATGGAACAGTGGCTTTTGGCGCATAGGTCATCGCGCTCATGGCAGGACGCTCCTTTTCGGCCTGCGATCGCGCTGCGTGATGTGTGGCGTAACCATCGTTCTGACCAACTCGCTTGTTTCAAAATCCGGATACGTTTTGCTCTGGTTTGCGCAGACTTTCGTTGCTTGTTATTGGTTCGAAGGTGAAGCTATTTGGAACCCTGCTTCTTTCCTGGCTTCGCATCTCCGTTGCAGTTCATGTCGTGGAAGCATTTTTCACTGGCGAGCTTTCGCGTAACGTACTCTTTGTTCACCTTCGACTGACATTCCTTTGTAGTTCTTATTCGGTTTTCGACGCATGGCACCGATACCTGATAGGCAGCGCACTCCCGCTTCGCGCTGTCAGCAACCGCCATCTTCAAGCAGTCCATTGCGGGGCGTTTGCCCGCATCGGATGCTCGGTAGCAGTCGCGCAAGGTCGGGCAAAATGTTCGTAACTGCTGCACGTGAACTTTCTCGTGCGCCTCCACACATGGCCTTGTACAGGGATTCGTTTCGTCGATGCGATGCGTGACTTTTCCTGTAAGTGTGCCGGCCTGCTCATCGACTTCGCATTCGGTTGAGCCTCCGGGGAACTGCTCGCATTTCTCCTTTTCGGGCACGGCCTGCGCATTCATGGGTATGACATGCGGAGCCAGTTGGAAATCGCGGTCGATTACAGGCGGCGCATCGGACGATGCTCCCGCTGTTTGTCTCTGCAACGGCGCGGAGGCGTCAATTCGTGAGAGCGGCATTCCTTGTGAGCCGCGCGGGGCCCGGGTGCCTGCTGCCGAGGCGCCAGTTTGTAACAGAGGCTGGGCGCTGTTTTGTTGCACAACGTGGCTTAGCTCGTGCGCGAGGAGCCGTTGTCGTTCGGTATGCGAATAGGTTCTGCTGCTAAGAACAATGTGCGCGCCGACGGTGTAAGCGTCTGCCTGAACTGCATGGGCCGATGCGGCGGCTTGCGCGCCGGAGTGAATGCGAACCCTGCTGAAGTCATGACCGAAGCGCGGCTCGAAGAAGCTGCGCGTGGCGCCATCGAGCGGCCTGCCGCCGGAGCGCAACACCTCGCGCACGATTGCCGGCGCATGGATCATCTCCGCCGGTCCGTAGGCTTTGGGCTGCAAACCCACGTTGGCCCTGCACTCCTCGCACGCGCCGCCCGTGGCGGCTCCGCCGCCGCAGGACCACTTGCGCTGCAATGGCAGCGCAATGCTCATCCTTGAGAGCGACCGCTGTGCGGCGGTTCCGGCGCCGCTCATTACCTCGGCGGCCGCGCGGTCGCCGCCGTACGGAATATCCTCGGGCGACGTCCTTGTGGCACCCGGAGGCGCTCCCTGACGTTGATCCGGCGGGGCTGATTGATCGCGGCTCCCCGGAGACAGTAAAGGAAGGTTGGGCGCATACAAATCTGGCGGTGCAGCGCCAGCGCCGATTGAAGGGCTCAGGTGCGAAGACATCACGCTGGGGAACTGTCGCGCGGGGCGGAACCGCACCTCGACACGCCGGTTTCGCGCATTCTCCATTTTGGTCTTCACCTGCAGGTCGGACGATCCATGGCTTTCCGTCTGGATCGCCTTGACGGGAACACCCATCGCGACCAGCGACTGCTCGACGGCATCCGCGCGCGATTGCCCCAGGGTCTGGTTGTCGGCGTCCTTCCCGACGGCATCCGTGTGGCCGACGACCTGAATCGTCGATCCGGGATACTGCCTCAGCAGGCTCGCGATGTTCTTCACGGTTCTCGACAACTCCGCTTTGTGCGCAACGGGGATGTCGGATTTTCCAGTCTCAAGTCG
>Ga0182012_10001849_pt1 | contig 23079 bp, 21 predicted proteins | sample 612S2SmetaG_FD_120486 | JGI IMG/M metagenome (GOLD analysis project Ga0182012, IMG submission 120486) | Permafrost microbial communities from Stordalen Mire, Sweden - 612S2S metaG | ecosystem: Environmental > Terrestrial > Soil > Wetlands > Permafrost | place: Sweden: Stordalen | collected... | reverse complement strand
TGCTCTGAATCAAGCAACCAATCCCGTAAAACGGCGTTCATCGAACGCACGTTCTGGCAAAGTTTCAGTGAGTTTCCGCCAGTTCTGGCGAGTTGTTTAGCAACTCACCGCTTTACTGACAGTTCCGCTGACAGTGTCCGCCCGTCCCCTCAAGAAACCCTTTGTTTGCAAGGGTTTTACGCACTTGCCGTAGGATGGGCACGGATCAACACGGATTTTAACCGCAAAGAACGCAGAGAGCACAGAGACAAAGGCAGGGATTTTTAACCGCGAAAAACGCAAAATACGCGAAAATTGCGGGGACAAATTTGGTCATGGATGGGGAAAGCTCCAAGCACTAAATTTTGGCTATGCGGACAGGGTAGCGCACGGGGCCAGACCTAAAATAAAGTGTCCCCTTTGGGGGCGGGCGGCCATAATTCTGGTAGATGATGCCGGATGACATGATGCTTGTGCGCGAGTATGCCGCCAGCCAGTCGGACGCCGCGTTCGCGGGTCTGGTGGAGCGGCACCTGGGGCTGGTGTATTCGGCGGCGCTGCGCCAGGTGGCCGATGCCGCGCTCGCCGAGGAGGTGGCGCAGGCGGTCTTTCTGATCCTCGCCCGCAAGGCGGGGTCGCTGGGGTCGGGCACGGTTTTATCCGCCTGGCTTTATCGCACGACGCGTTATGCGGCGGCGGATGCCTTGCGCGCCGGCCGCCGCCGGCAACGCCGGGAACAGGAGGCTTATATGCAATCCACTTTGAATGAGACCGCCGCCGAGACGGTGGCGGAATGGTCACACATTGCGCCGTTGCTGGATGAGGGTTTGATGCAACTGGCGGAGAAGGATCGCGGTGCGCTGGTGCTGCGGTATTTTGAAGCCCGGAGTTTACGCGAGGTGGGGGTGACGCTGGGGGCGAGCGAGGCCGCCACCAAGAAGCGCGTGACGCGGGCGCTGGAGAAGCTGCGGAAGTTCTTCCTGCGGCGGGGCGTGACGCTGACGACGACGGCCCTTGCGGGCGCGGTTACGGCCAACGCGGTGCAGGCGGCCCCGGCGCCACTGGCGGCGACGGTGTCCGCCACGGTTGCCTCCGGGGCGGTTATGGATGGAACTTTAACGGCGTTGGTGAATGGAACCTTGAAGACGATGAACTGGTTGAACTTGAAATTTGCGGCGGGTCTCACCGCCGCACTCCTGCTTACGGTTGGCGCGGCCACGGTGGCGGTGTCGGACAGCGGTGATTCCTCCGCCGTCGCCCGGGCCTGGCGCGAGGTGGTGGCTTCCCAGCGGCCGCCAACTCCACCGTTATGGTGGCTGATCAAGACGCCGGAGCGTTCGGTCAGTGCGCAATGGATGACGAAGGTTTACCAGCCGGCGTTGCTAAGCAGCGCGGATCTGGCCCGGGATTTTTACGCCCGGTTTCCGGCGGATACGAATGTTGTGGCCGCCAGGATGATTGAATTCCGGCAGTTAAACACGTTGCGAGAAACTTCCCAGCCCGCCACACCCGCCGCTGTGATCACCCGATTGGTGGCGTTGGAAACGACATTGCTCAAGGATGCCGCGCTGGATGAAAAACAACGTTTTCAGGTGCGGGACAAGCAAGTGGCCCGGGTGGCTGCGGACAGCCCGGCGGAGTTTGAGACGTATGCGGAGGCCTTGCGCCGGGATTATCCCGACCGGCGGAATCCGTATTACTACCTGTTTCGGATCGTGAATCAGAGTGACGCCGAAAAAGCCCGCGCCCTGGCCAGGGAAATGGACGACCCGCGCGCGCCGGCCGACATTCAGACCTTGGTCGGGGGCGTGCGGCACCGGTATGATGCGGTGGGCCAGGCTTTGTCGCTCCGGTTTAAAGCCGTGGACGGGCGCGTGGTGGATTTAGCCGCCCTGAAGGGCAAAGTGGTGTTGGTGGTTTTTTGGGAGGCGTGGGAACCCGCTCCGGCGGTCGTGCTGCCGGCGGTGACCGATGCCTGGCGGAAATACCAGCCGCAAGGTTTCGAGGTGATTGGCATCAGCTTGAATCATGTTCCGTCGCGACTGGCTGCTTTTGTGAAGGACCACGGCATGGCCTGGCCGGAGTATTGCGATGCCCAAGGCCAGACCAATCAGTTCGCCCGGGAATTTGGCGTCGTCAACAGTCCGGTCGGGCTGCTGGTGGACAAACAGGGGGTCTTGCGGGATGCCAATGTGGAATTGAAGCGACTCGATGGCGAGGTGGGGGCGTTGCTGGCGGAATAGGGGACGAGACGACTTGTCGTCTCGGTCCAAAAGCAATGATCACGCGAGGCGAGACTGCACTTCCAAAGCGCTGGTCGTGGTTCAAGGATGGGGAAAGCTCCAAGCACCAACATCCGAGCTCCAGAGAATAATCAAACTCCAATTAGCAAACTGGGCTTTGGGGCATAGCCACGAAAGGACAAAGAGCACAGCGCGGCAGAGCCGCAATCAAAAGAAGTTTAACGCAAAGGCGCAGAGACGCAGAGGCGCAAAGTCGGAACCAAGGCTGGAGATTTAAAACCACGAAATATCCAGATGATGCGAAAATACCGGGGGAAGTTTGGCCACGGATCAAAACGGATTTTAACCGCAGAGAGCACAGCGCGGCGGAGCCGCAACCGAAAAGGATTTAATGCAAAGACGGTCCTGCCCGGACGGGGCAAGACGCGGAGGCGCAAAGCGGCGGAATTGACAGCCACAAAAAGGCACGAAAACGCACAAAAAAGACGGGGGAATTGAAACCGCGAAAAACGCAAAATACGCGAAAAATGGGGGCCGAAGGTAACGAGCAAAAATCCTCGCGGCCTGGAGTGAAATTGACGGATGGCAGTGCAGAGCACAGAGAAAAAGACGGTAAATTTCCACTGTTGCGCAGACGCAAGGCCGGGTTTGATTTTCATTCATGCCGATCACCCCGGATCAAATCATCAAGGAAGCCAGCCATCTGCCGCGCGAGCAGGTGGCGGAGGTAGTGGATCGTCTCATGTTGGCGCTGGATTCGGCGGTTGAACCGGAGACGGAGCTGGCCTGGCGGCAGGAAGCGCGACGGCGGCTCGCGGAACTGGAAAATGGCCAGGTGGTTCCCGTGCCAGGCGAGGTGGTGAGTGAGCGGATTCGTGGGATGGTCGGGCGGTAATACTGCATGTTTTCAATCCTGCGGCGGAACCGGAATACGCCGAGGCGGCACAGTATTACGCATCTAAAATGCTATGAGAAGGCGGGGAGATGGCGCTAATTCTTTCCAAAGATTTCACCAGGTCCCTTTTGAGCAAACGGTTGGCCGAATAAAACCTTTTTATCAGGTCCAATTTGATAAGGATAAAACATTATAACAGACATTCCATCACGATGATCCAGTCTGACAGAAATAGCATCCGTCTTCTCAACTTGTCCGGGCGGAATAACCCGAACGTCAACGACGAGAGCACAGGCCATGATTTTGCCAACAGTAGCGGACGCTTTAAATCCACCTGTTAGCAAATTGATGACTTCGACTGATTTTGGATGCTCGTCCCCCGTATAACCACCGACATCGGTAATTTGTCCCTCGGCGCTCATGGTTGCGCCATAAGGATAAAATTCACCGCTTTTTTCCAACATCATTTGCGCAAACGGAAGAACCGATGCCAATAATTTTTCGAGCTGCTCTTTTTGCATTTTTTGATCATTCTTTGCGATGCATGAGGTTGATAATAACGACAGAACCGCTAAGCAAACGATCATAACGGTTGCTTTCATTTTTCACTTGTCCCGCTTCAACAAATACTCCGCCAGAGCCTCTAGAGCCACGGCTTTGCCTTTGAAGGGTTTTAGGGCGGCGAAGGCTTTGGCGGTGAGTTGGGCGGCGATTTTACGGGATTTTTCCAGGCCGACGATGGACGGATAGGTGGCTTTTTGGACGGCGACGTCTTTGCCGGCGGTTTTGCCGAGTTGTTCGCTGGTCTGGGTGACGTCGAGGATGTCGTCTATGACTTGGAAGGCGAGGCCGACATGGTAGCCGAAATCGGTGAGGGCCTGGAGTTGGGCGGGGGTGCAGTTGGCGCTCATGCCGCCGAGGCGCACGGAGCAGCAGAGCAGGGCGGAGGTTTTGCGCTCGTGGATGTAGCGGAGTTCGCTGACGGAGAGTTGTTTGCCCTCGCCCTCGAGGTCCGCCACCTGGCCGGCGACGAGTTGGAGGGAGCCGGAGGCGATGGCGAGTTCCAAAATCAGGTCGCGGTGGGAATAGCGGGGCCAGCTTTTGGCCTGGGCGGCGATTTCAAAGGCCTGGGTGAGCAGGGCGTCGCCGGCCAGCACGGCGATGCCTTCGCCAAAGACTTTGTGGTTGGTGGGTTTGCCCCGGCGGAAGTCATCGTTGTCCATGGCGGGGAGGTCGTCATGGATGAGGGAGTAGGTGTGGATGCATTCGACGGCGCAGGCGAGGGGCAGGGCATCGGCTGCTTTGCCACCACAGGCGGCGGCGGCGGCGAGGAGGACGGCGGGGCGCATGCGTTTGCCACCGGCGAAGAGGGAGTAGCGCATCGCCTTATGGATGGTGGCGGGCTTGGTTTTCTCGCTCGGGAGAAAGCGGTCGAGGGCGGCATTGACGGTTTCCGTGCTTGTGGCAAGGCAAGCGGACAGGTCGAAGGGGGTTTGGGCGGCCATAATATTGGGAGGAATTCTTCAAAAACGGGGTGGCGGGCGCAAGGTTTTAGGTGATTTTTTTATTGCATGGACGGCGGGATGGGGTAAGCTACCCCGCTAATTTGATTTAAAAAATTGTGAACGCTGAACTTTGCAAACGGGCCAACGAAAAAGTGGGGAATCCGAATGTCCTCATCAACATCATTTCGCGCCGGGTGCGCCAGTTGAACTCCGGCGGGGGCGGCCTGAGCCGTCCGCTGATCGCGGATGTGGGCAATCTGGGGCTGGCGGACATTGCGCTGCGGGAATTGCTGGAGGACAAGATCGGCTGGGATCTGCCGGAACTGGCCGAGGTGGTGCGCCAGCCGAAGAAGAAAAAGAAAATGATGAACCGTTCGACGCCCGGCTGATTGCTGGCGTCCGTCCCCGTCTTTGCACGTCCTTTTGGCCGGCCGGAAGCCCGTCTTCCGGCCGTTTTTTATCCGTGAATACCGCCGCGTTTGCGGCACCATTGAAGCATGTCCGACATCGTGACCAACCACAAGGCCCGGCGCGATTACCATATCCTGGAGACGTACGAGGCGGGCATTGTGCTGCACGGGACCGAGGTGAAGGCGCTGCGGGCGGGGAAGGGGCAGATCGCGGATGCTTTCGCGCGGGTGGAGGGGGACCAGGTGTTCCTGCACAACGCGCACATTGACGAGTATTCCCACGGCAACAACCTGAATCATCAGCCCAAGGGCGTCCGCAAGCTGCTGTTGCACAAGGCGGAGATTCGCAAGCTCACCGCGCTATCGGCAGTGAAGGGGAATGCGTTGATCGCGCTATCGTTTTACTGGAAGAACGGGAAGGTGAAAGTGGGGCTGGGAGTGGGGAAGGGGAAACACGAGTTTGACCGGCGCGATGACATGCGCGAGCGGGATGCGGACCGCGAATTGAAGCGGGCGACGATGAAGTATTCGAAGAACAAGTGAGGCCGCCCGGAGGGCGGAACATCCAAATTCCAAGCACCAAGCGCCAGAGAAACTTCAGGCTCCAAGCCATACGGATGGCGGTATTTTGGAGAGTTTACAACATCATCAGCCTCACAAACCGATGATTATCCATTTTCCGGCGCCCCTCCAGGGCAACGCGTGCGCGAAGGGACTCTCCGAGTGACTGCTGGTAGCGATAATCGGCCAATAAAAAAACGTCAGGCTGGAGAACCAGCCTGACGTTTGGTTAAAGGGATTGAGGGCCGATCAGGCCTTCTTGGCGGTTTTGCCCTGTTTGCCGGCTTTGGGGGCTTTCGGCGCTTTGGCGACGGGCGCGGGGGCCTCGGGCTTGACTTCGGGCTTCACCCAAGTGCGCTTGGGCGCCTTGGTAATGAGGCCCTTTTTGAGGGCGGCGGCGGTGACGCGCACGTAGCGGACTTCGCCGCCCGGCAGGATGGCTTTCACGCGCTGCAGGTTGGGGAAGAAGCGGCGCTTGGTAATGGCCGTGATGTGCGTGCCGATGCCGCCGCTTTTCTTCGATTTACCACTGCGCCAGATGATGCTGCCCTTCATCGGAGCCTTGCCGGTTAATTCACAAATTTTCGCCATAAATTCTTTCGTTAAAGAGTCGCTGATATTACCAGTGAACCGCGCCGACGCAAGCTCTATTTCAGCAAATTCTGCGTGCCTTTCCGGCAGGGCGGGCGTAAGCTGGGCGCCCAATTATGGCTACGATCAAACCCTTTGCCGCCCTGCGACCCAAACCCGAACTGGCCGCCCGCATTTGCGAGCTGCCGTATGATGTCATGTCCTCCGACGAGGCGCGGCAGGTGGCGGCGGGGAATCCGCTGAGCTTCCTGCACGTGAGCAAGCCGGAGATTGATTTGCCGGCGGACATGGATGTGCACGCGCCGGAAGTGTATGCGAAGGGGTTGGAGAATTTTAAGAACCTGATCGCCCAGGGCGCGCTGGCGGTGGACGGGCAGCCGAATTTTTATCTATACCGCCAGATCATGGGCGGTCATGCGCAGCTCGGGCTGGTGGCGGCGGCGGATGGCGCGGAATACCTGGCGGGGATCATCAAGAAGCACGAGTTGACGCGGGTGGACAAGGAGGATGACCGGGTGAAGCACATTGAGACGCTGAATTCCCAGACGGGTCCGGTGTTCCTCACCTACCGGGCGGTGCCGGAAGTGGATGCGCGGCTGGCGCAATTGGTGGCGGGCACGCCAGCGGTGGATTTTACGGCCAGGGATGGCGTGCGGCACACGGCATGGGTGGTGGCGGACGCGGCGGACCAGGCGTTCATCGAACAGGCGTTCAAGGCGATCCCGTTTTTGTACATTGCCGACGGGCATCATCGGAGCGCGGCGGCGGGGCGGATATTTCAATCCCGGCATGGGGCGGGGCAGAGCGGGCGGTTTCTGACGGTGATTTTTCCGCACAACCAGATGCAGATTCTGCCCTACAACCGGGTGCTGAAGGATTTGAACGGGCTGACGCCGGAAGCCCTGCTGGAACGGCTGTCGGAGGTGTTTGTGATCAAATCGCCGGGCCAGCCGCGGCCGGCGGGGAAGCATGAGCTGGGTTTTTACATAAAGCACGAGTGGTACACGCTGACGTTCCGGGCGGAGCTGACGGCGACGAATGATCCGATTGAGCGGCTGGATGTGACGCTGTTGCAAAAGAATGTGCTGGCGCCGCTGTTCAAGATTAATGATCCGCGCACGAGCACGCGCATCAATTTTGTGGGGGGCATTCGCGGCACGGCGGAGCTGGAGAAGCTGGTGGACAGCGGCGAGTACGCCTGCGCTTTCAGCATGCATCCAACGAGCATTGAGGATTTGATGGCGATCGCGGACGCGGGGGGCATCATGCCGCCGAAGAGCACGTGGTTTGAGCCGAAGTTACGGGACGCGATGTTTTGTCATATGATTTGAGGGGCGGATTATACCGAACGGGCCGAACGGTCAAATTTCGGTGTTCTCGGATTGGGCGAAAACGGTCGGCGGCTCCTCGCGAAAAATAATCAGGTAATGATTTTGAATGGTTGCTTGCTGGCCGCCACGATTTTTTCGCCCTGGTCATTTGCCAGCAGCAGCAGATGAACTTTTGGTTTTCGCGCAATGGCCGCAACGGCTTTCAGCCCACCACTTCGTTTTTCAATTGAGGTCAGTTTCCGGGAACTCATGGTGGCATCGCCGTTGACGACGGCAGCAATCCATTTGCTGCTCCATTCGACGGTTGGATTTTTAGTGGCCGGTTTCATGATGACACGGTGAATTATTCGTAGCGCAACGCCTCAATCGGGTCCATTGCCGCCGCGCGGCGGGCGGGGTAGAAGCCGAAGAAGATGCCGATGGCGGCGCTGACGCTGAAGGCCAGCACCACGGAGCCGCTGGAAACCACGGCGGTGAAGCCGGCGAAGACGGAGACCAGCCGCGCCGCCCCCATGCCCAGCAGCACGCCCACAATACCGCCGAACAGGCTCAGGGTCATGGCCTCGATGAGGAATTGCAGGAGGATGTCATTCGGCTGCGCGCCGACGGCAATGCGGATGCCGATTTCGCGCGTCCGCTCGGTGACGCTCACCAGCATGATATTCATGATGCCAATGCCGCCCACGAGCAGGGAAATGCCCGCCACGGCCCCGAGCAGCAGGGTGATGATGGTGGAGATGGAGCCGACGGTGTCGGCAATTTCCTTCTGGTTGAGAATGCTGAAATCATCGTCGCGCCCAGGAGGCAGGTTGTGGCGCTGCCGGAGAAGGTTGGTGATTTGGGCCTGGGCGATGTCCATGCGCTCGGCCTTGGAAATCTGTAAATTCACGGATTTTAAATATTTGTCGCCGGTGAACCGTTTCATGGCGGTGGTGTAAGGGATGATGAGGGTGTCGTCCTGGTTGTTGCCGCCCATGCCGGCGCCCTTGCTGGTGAGCAGGCCGATGATGACGAGCGGGATGCCTTTCACGCGCACGACCCGGCCGACGGGGTCCTCGGCGCCGAACAATTGGGTGGCCGTTTTGGAGCCGATGACCGCCACTTTGGCGGCGGTGCGGACGTCGCGCTCCGTGAACATGGTGCCATTGGTGAGCGACCAACTGCGGATGGCGAGGTAATCCGGCGACTCGCCGAGCACCTGGGTGGACCAGTTGTGGCCCTCGGCAATGGCCTGGCCGCTGGCGCGGACCTCGGGGCTGGTGGCCACGACATCGGGGACTTCGCGGCCCATGGCGGCGGCATCCTCCAGGGTGAGATTGCTGCCGGTGCCGAGGCCGCCATTGACGCCGCCCGAACGGGAGCTGCCGGCGTAGATGGTCAGGAGGTTCTGACCGAGGGCGGCGACGCGGCTCTCGATGCGCGCGCGCGCGCCGTTGCCGACGGCGACCATGGCGACGACCGAGGCGACGCCGATGATGATGCCGAGGCCGGTGAGGGCGGAGCGCAATTTGTTGCGGCGCAGGGCGCGGAGGGCCAGCCGCGCGGTGCGGGCGGGGCGGATGAAAAAGATTTGGAGGAGTTTAATCACGATATCAAGCCAGTTTCACCTGGCGTTCCGCCTGGTTGAGCCGGGCCAGTTCGCTGGCGGCCAACTGGCGCTTTTCATTGAGCAGGTCGCTGAGAATCTCGCCGTCGCGCATGACAATGATGCGTTTGCAGTAAGCGGCGATGTCCAGTTCATGGGTTACCATCACGATGGTGATGCCGGCGTCGTTGAGCGCCTGAAACACGCCCATGATTTCGATGCTGGTGCGGCTGTCGAGATTGCCGGTGGGCTCATCCGCCAGCACGACGTCCGGCTCATTGACGAGGGCGCGGGCGAGGGCCACGCGCTGCTGCTGGCCGCCCGAGAGCTGGCTGGGCAGGTGATGCGAGCGTTGCGCCAGGCCCACGCGGTCCAGCGCGGCAAGCGCGCGGTCCCGCTGCTGGCGGAGCGAGGGGAACTGATCATTGTAGAACATGGGCAGCTCCACATTTTCCAGCGCGGTGGTGCGGGCAAGCAAATTGAAACTCTGGAACACAAATCCGAGTTTGTGGTTGCGCAGCACGGACAATTGTTTCCGGCCCAGTTCGGAGACGGCGATGCCATCCAGCAGATACCGGCCCTTGGTGGGGCGGTCCAGGCAGCCGAGGATGTTCATGAGGGTGGATTTGCCGGAACCGCTGGCGCCCATCACGGCCACGAATTCGCCACGGGTGATGGTGAGGGTCACGCCCCGGACGGCGTGGACATCCAATTCGCCGGAGCGATAGATTTTGTGGACGTCATCCAGGAAAATCACCGGGGCGCTGGCGCTGACGGAGGGCGGCGTGCTCATTGGGGCGGTCCGGGATGCTGTTGGGCGGCCTGGGCGGCGGCGGAAACGGCGGCGGTGACCACGGTATCGCCTTCCTTGAGGCCTTCGAGCACCTCGGTGTAGGCGCCGTCATCCGCGCCGACCTTCACACGGACGGCCTTGAGTTGCGGCGCGCGGTCCGTGCCGGTGGCAAAGTAGACCACCCGCTGATTGGGGGCGGTGAGGCTGCCGGCAGTGGCATTCGTGGCCTCGGCGGCGCCCGCCATGGGAACGTCCGCCGGGGGGATGAAGCGCAGGGCGGCGTTGGGGATTTTCAGCACGTTGGTGCGCCCGGCCACGAGGATGGAGACATCGGCGGTCATGCCGGGGAAGAGTTTCTGGCCGGGATTGTCCACGGCGATCATGGTATCATAGGTGACAACATTGTTAACCGTGACGGGCGATTTGCGGACCTGGAACACCCGGCCGGCGAACACGTCGTCGGGAAAGGCGTCCACGGTGAACTCGGCGGCCTGGTCCACGCGCACCTGGCCGATGTCGGACTCGGAGACGCTGGCATCAATGGTCATTTTGGTGAGGTCATTGGCGATGGTGAAGAGCACCGGGGTGTTGAAGGCGGCGGCGACGGTCTGGCCGACATCGAGCTTGCGGGCGATGACCACGCCATTGATGGGCGAGATGATCGTGCAATAGTTCAGGTTGGCGCGGTTGTTTTCGAGGGTCGCCTTCCAGATTTCCACGGTGGCCTGGGCCTGGTGGAGGCTGGCGAGGGTCTGGTCGTAATCCGCCTGGGCGACGAGATTTTGATCAAGGAGTTTTTTCTCGCGGGCCTCGTTGATTTGCGCCAGCTCGAGGGCGGCGCGGACGTTGTCCAGGTTGCCCTGGGCCTGATGGACGTTGGCCTGGTAAACGGCGGGATCAATCTGGGCGATGACCTGGCCGTTGGTGACGACGGAGTTGAAATCCACGAATAATTTCAGGATGGTGCCGGAGATCTGGCTGCCCACATCCACGCTTTGCACGGCGCTGATGAGGCCGGTGGCGGTGATTTTTTGGGAGAGATTGCCGCGGGCGACGGGCTCCGTTTCGAGCGTGGTGGCGGCGGGTTTGGGGCCGCAACCCGCGGCGGCCAGCCAGGCGGTTAGCAGGAGCAGTCCGGCGGACGAACGGTGAGACAAGGTTTTGGTCATAGTGCGTTGAGGGAAAACATTCACACAGGAGAGGCGCTGCGAAACCCGGCGGCGGCGAAGCTGACCAGGCGTTTGGTTAATAAATCCGCGTCCAGCTCATGGCGCAGGGCGGGCGGGAGGCAATCGAGCTTGCCGCAGAGAAATAGCGAATGGTGCAGCGTGCCGATGACAAAACTCATCCGCCAGAAGAGTTCCTCCGCCGTGAGCCCGGGACTGGCGCGCAGCAGGGCGGCGTCAAAACGCAGTCGCAGTTCGTCCATGAGCGCGTGAATTGCGGGTTGGATCCCCGGGTTGGGCTCGCTGAACATGCGGCCGAGGAGCCGCATAAACGCGGCGGTGCCATCGGGGGTGGAAAAGCCTTGTTCGACGGCCGGGCGAATCAAGGCCTCCAAGACGGTTTCGAGGGGGACTGGCTGGACGCCCGCTCGAGCCTCAGCCTCGCTTAGGAGGGCCAGTCGCTTTTCGTTCAAAGGAACCATGCGGCGGCGGAATACCGCCACAGCCAGGGCGTGCTTGGTGCCAAAATGATAATTAATGGCCGCCAGATTGACCTCGGCGGCGTGGGTGATGTCCCGGATGGAGACACCTTGAATTCCCTGGTCGGCAAACAAACGCTCGGCGGCATTCAAGATGCGGTCCGTCGTTTCCGACGAATGCGCGGGAGCCAGCGGGGCGATGATTGTGTCAGCGGAACTGTTCATACGAACGTTTGAAACATACGTATGAAATGATTTAAGTCAACTATAATTCGGGGGATAAAAATAGGAATTGGGTGGAACTGGAAGGTCGGGCTGACGTGCCGGGGGTAATCTCTCCGCCGTTGCTGTGGCGGAGGAGGAAGGGCAGCGCAAGTCTGTTTTCAAGCGTGGAACCACGATCCTCGGCCAGGCAGTCTTCGTGCGAAAAGCGGTGTCGCCGCTGCGCTCTGCCACCGCAGTCCAAGGAGGTGGCCAGCTTACGGACGATGGAAGACCTTGGTCGTTGCCGGTGATTCCCTTGGATGGCAGGAAGGTGCAGCACGCCGCGGTATTCGGGTGCGGAAATGTGGTGCCAACCGGAGGGCCGGGTTGTAACAATTGTCCGATGCCGCTGTCTTGCGGTCAAATGATGCCAACTGAATTGACCAGCGCCCAGCAGGATGAGGCGGCCGTGGCGGCGGTGCAGGGCGGCGACGCCGAGCGCTACCGCGAGCTGGTGGAGCGCCACGAGCGCAAGGTGTTCGCCGTGGCCTGGAGCCGGCTGGGGGACGCGGCCATGGCGGAGGAGGTCACGCAGGAGGCGTTCATCCGCGCTTACCGGCGGTTGTGGTTGATTGGCGACGGGGCGAAATTTTCCGGCTGGGTCAGCATGATCGCCCGTCGCCTGGCGATCAATTTTGGCCTGCGCCACCGGCGCGAATTAAACCGGCGCGAGCGCTGGGCGCTGGAAATGTTTGAGCCGGTCGGGTCGGAAACGGACCCCGCCGAACCGGCGGACGCCTGCCCGCCGGAAATGCTCCGGCAGACGCTGGCTGAACTGCCGGCCGCGCACCGGGAATGTCTGGTGTTGTTTTATCTGGAGGGCAAGAGCGGGGCGGAAGCGGCGGCGGCGCTGGGGATTTCCGAGAGCGCCTTGCGGGTGCGCCTGCACCGCGCGCGGGCGGTGTTGCGCGAACGGCTGGAAACCCGGCTCGAAGGTTCGTTGAGCCGGCTGGGTCCGGCCAGGACGCTGGTGCCGGCCGTCATGGCCGGGGTGCTGGCATCGGCCTCGACGAAGGCGGCGACGGCGGGGGGCGCGGGCGCGGTCATTCTAGGCGGGCTGGCCAAGTTTACGCCCTTCAAGTGGCTGTGGCTGTTGACGCCGATGTTTCTGCCGTTTTTTATGATGTTGCCGGGGTTGTGGTTTAGCCGCTGGCAGCGACGGGATGAGGAACGGAATTTTCGCGATCCTGACGGCTTCCGCGTGCGGCTTTACCGTCAGTTTAATCCTGGCCTGAGGGCTTTTCTGGTGCTGATCATTTTGCTCTTGGTGGTATTGCTCATGCAAACCCGCCAGTTCTTCGGGCATAACGGATTTTTTTTTATTATCGGATGCTTTTCCCTGCTGACGACGGCCTTTGCGGTGCGTAACCTGGAAATTAATCGGAGCCGGCAGCAATACGGACTGATTTTCGGCGGCGTGATTTTGGGAGGCGTCGGTATTGGGGTCTGGCTGGGCCGGCTGCCGGTTTTGTCGGTCTGTTTTGCAGCTTTGGTGTCATCGTCGCTGTCGGCTTTTTCCACACGGTCCCGGCCCACGCGGATGGATTATAATTTATTTCTGCGGGCCGCGCAGGGAATGTTGCCGCCGGTGGCGTCACCGCCGCGCCGCGAATCGTCGCTCGGTCTGGACCGTCGCGCATTGCGCGGGTTTGCCCGGTTTCTGGGCGAACGCCTGCTGGTGACCGATTTCCGCTGGAATTCCGCCGGGTTGATACTGTTCCTGCGGCCGATAAATTCGCACCGGGCCTGGTCCTGGAGCCGGATTTACCCAATGCCCCAAAATACGTCGCATGTCATCCTAGGCTGGGAGGGCACGGTGAAGGCGCACTGTGATGAAAACGACGCGGCAGGGCTGGTCGGGATGACGGAGGCGACGACACCGGCCCCAGCGGCTTTGGAAAAGCAAGTGGTGGAGGTGGCGGCGCAAGCCTGGCAGTATTTTCGCGCGGGGCAAGTGGCCGCCGCCGAGCGGGCGATTGGCCAGATTCCCGAGGCGGAAATCTATGTCGTGCCGCCGGGGCGTACTCGGGCGTTTCGCTGGCAGCGCGGGATGTTCTTTGGAGTGGTGACCTTGAGTCTGTCGCTCTTTGCCGTGGACTGGCTGTTTCAAGAACAGCTTTCCGGGATGAAACCGGTCAGCGTCACCGAGGCGCAAGTGCGGGCGTTTTTGAACGACACCACCCCCAACCCGAACCCGAAACAATACCGGGCGAACAGCCCGAACATGGCGCTGTGGAACTGCCTGGTGCTGCCGCCGACGAATTTGTTTTCACCGGAAGGATTATCGGAGGTGCAGGCGGAGGTGTTTGCCCAGCAAGGCTGGCGGGGGCCAGCCAAAGACCCGGCGCAGCAAATCTGGCTCGCCGGCACCACCGATATTGGACGGGCGATTACGGCCGGATGGCTGAGCTGGGAGGATCTCGGATTAACTCCGCAGGAATACGCCGCGTATCGTCACCGGCCGGAATATTCTCATGATAACGGTCAAATCTATAGCCCAACACATTTGCTGGCCCCGGAGGAAGCCTGGTCGTGGGTGGATGAAAAGCGATGGAAGGTGCAGCGAATCACTTTTTCCTCCCTGAACCAGCTCAGATGGCTGCGGGATGCCAACTGCCTAGATCTGGTGGACCGGGAAACGCTCATCCGGAAAATCGCCGCCGTGCAGGATGTGTCGGCCACGCCAGCGCCTGGCGAGCCGGTGCTGCACAACTGGCAGGATGTGCGCGGGTTGTTTTTCACGCCCGGCTGGCCCGCGTTGCAGGACACTTATTATTCGGTGGCGGCATTGGAAATTCTGGGGGGGCTGGACCGGATTGATCGCGAGGCGTGCATTGCGGGCATTCTTGGCCGACATGAAGGTAAAGGCTATTTCACCTCGCCCAATTCGGGGAGCATTAATGAGTACCACATTGATGGGAGCGCGCGGGACACGTTTGCGGCGTTTGAATCGTTGCGCATTCTCGGGGCGCTGGACCGGGTGAAGGATTTGGACCGGTGGCAGTTTCGCGTTTCTTCGCACCGTTTAGCCAAACCTGATGCCCAAGGTATCCGTCCCTTGACCTGGGACGAGGTGGAGGCGTGGGTTTGCCAGCAGCGGCTGGCAAACGTATTGCGGGAACGGCGGAAACATCCTGAGGCACCGGTGCACTCCCTGCTGGAACCGTGGGTAATGCCCGGCGTCCTTCAGCGTGCGTGCGCTGGCCAACTCCATGGACTGCGCCGGCAAAGCGTTAGCGGCGACGGCGCTTTTCGTGCCACGGCCAACGACCGTCCGCCTCGTGGCTTGACCCTCCGAAAGCGGGGTCGCGCTCCGCTTGCCCCCGCAGTCCAAGGTAATTGCGGGCAATGGCTGGCGTCATTTAGCGCAGGTACGCTGGCAAACTCCATGGACTGCGCCGGCAGAGCGTTAGCGGCGACGGCGCTTTTCGTGCCACGGCCAACGACCGTCCGCCTCGTGGCTTGACCCTCCGAAAGCCGAGTCGCGCTACGTTTGCCCTCGCAGTCCATGATGCGGGACAGCGCACGGATGGCGAACGACTCCCGACATCGCATGTGGCCACCTTGGACTGCGGGGGCAGAGCGCAGCGGCGACCCCGCTTTCGAGTGTGGAACTGAGAACGTGGGCCAGGCAGTCTTCGCACGAGAAGCCGCGTCGCCTCCCGCCGGGCAGAATCTGCCACCACAGTCCAAAAAAAGGACCGCGCAACGCACGGTAAGTTTTTGGCAAAATAGTTCGCACGCCACCGCGCCGGGGGTTCTATGTTGGAGGGCATGGCAACGCAAGGCATGGCGCGGGGAGGCGAGGCGGAGGCAGCCCAGTGGCCGGCCACGGAGAAGCGCGATTTGCTGGCGCGGTTGTTGCGGCGGCTGGCGCATGAGATTCGCAATCCGCTGAGTTCGCTGGATGTTCATTTTCAATTGCTGGAGGAGGATTTACTGGCGCAGGCGCCCGAGGGCCGGGCGACGCTCGCGCCACGTCTGGCCATCATTCATGGCGAATTGCACCGGCTGGACAGTATTGTGGAGCGGTTTCTCAAGCTGGCGGGGCCGTCCGAACTGGAACTGGGCCCGGTGGCGGTGGGCGCGGTGGTGACGCATGTCTGTGATTTGCTGCGGCCGGAGGCGGCGACGCGCGGGGTGAACATTGTGGCGGAGGTGGCGCCGGACCTGCCGGTGATCGCGGCGGATTCGGTGCGGCTGACGCAGGTATTGCTGAATCTGGTGATTAACGGGTTGCAGGCCATCTCCGGCGCGGGCGCGGCCACCGGCGAGGTGCGGGTGCGCGCGGTGACCCCGGGGGACGCGATCCAACTGGCCGTGGCGGACTCGGGGCCGGGCATTCCGGCGGAGAATTTGGGGGCGATTTTTGATCCGTATTTCACGACGAAGCCGGAGGGCAGCGGGCTGGGGTTGTGGATGGCGCAGCAGATCGCGGTGGCGCACGGGGGGGATTTGCGCGCCGCCAACGGGGCAACGGGCGGGGCGGTGTTCACGCTGACACTGCCGCTGGCGCGCAAGGAGGCCGCGTGAATCCGGCCAAAGTAAAGATATTGGTGGTGGACGACGAGCCGGGGTTGTGCACGGGGTTGCAGGAGGGGTTGCAGCGGGAAGGCTACGTGGTCCATGCGGCCAATGACGCGGCGGAGGCGCTGCGGCTGGCGGGATTGAATTTGTACAACCTGGTGATTTCGGATGTGAAAATGCCGGGGATGGGCGGGCTGGAATTGCTGGCGGCATTGCGGGAGCGCAGCCGGGACACGCTGTTCATTTTGATGACGGCGTTCGGCACGGTGGAGAACGCGGTGGAGGCCATGCGGCTGGGGGCGTTTGATTATCTGCCCAAGCCGATTGATTTGAAGCGGCTGCGAATGCTCGTTCACAAGGCGCTGGATTACCAGGCCGTGATGGCGGAGAACCAGGAGTTGCGGTCGCGGTTGCAAAAGCAGTCCGAGGCGAGTCCGCTGATTGGCGAAAGCGATTGCATGCGCGCGGTGGTGCGGCTGATCGAGGAGGTGGCGCAGAGCGACGTCACGGTGCTGATCGAGGGGGAAAGCGGGACGGGCAAGGAGATCGCCGCGCGGATGATTCACACGCACAGTCCGCGCCGGGACCGGCCGTTCATCTCCGTGAACTGCGCGGCGTTCGCCGAGCAGTTGCTGGAGGCGGAATTGTTCGGGCACGTGAAGGGAGCGTTCACGGGGGCGGCGGCCCAAAAGCCGGGCCGCTTTCAAATGGCCGACGGCGGCACACTGTTTCTGGATGAGATCGGTGATCTATCACCCAAAGGGCAGGGGGATTTGCTGCGGGTGCTCGAAGACGGGGCGTTCCGCATGGTGGGCGGCTCGGAATTGATTCGTGTGAACGTGCGCATCATCGCCGCGACAAATAAAAAGCTGCCGGAGGCGGTGGCTGCCGGAAAATTTCGGGAGGATTTGTTTTATCGCTTGAATGTGGTGCCCATTGTCATGCCGCCCTTGCGGGAGCGGGCGGATGACATTCCCCTCTTGATCCAGCAATTTTTTGCCCGGTTCGCCGTCCGGCATCAGCGCGGAGGCAAACGCATGTCGCCGGAGGCGATGCAGGTATGCCAGCGCTATCCCTGGCCGGGAAATGTGCGGCAGTTGCGCAACGCGGTGGAGCGAATGGTGATCACCGGGCGCGCGGCGGAGGTGGGGGTGGCGGCGCTGCCGGATTTCTTGCGGGACTTCGATCAGAACCTGGTGACCTTCACCGTGCGGCCGGGCACGCCGCTGGCGGAGGTGGAGAAACTGCTGATTCGCCAGACGCTGGCGCGGGTGACGAGCAATCGCGCCGAGGCGGCGAAAGCACTGGGCATCAGCAAGCGTTCGTTGCAATACAAGTTGAAGCAGTATGGTTTGCTGGAGCCGGAAGCGGCGAAGGGGAAGCCGTCTCCCGGGCCGGAGACTGCTTGCACCAAGGACTTGCCTGTTGGTGCAAAAATTGCACCGGCGGAAGGATCGCTGGTTCCTTGATCCCCTTATAATGGCTCGTTGAGGCCCAATCCCCAATGTTTATGGGCTTTTTAGTGGTGCCGGGAAGTGGCATGGCGATTGCGTAGGTAACAGGCAGTTGTGGCAACACAACGAGAATTAAAAATGGAACTTATTATGAACGAATCAAACGTAGTTTCCTCGCCAACCCAAAACACCCCGGCAGGGGACCAACGGCCGCAGCCGAAGGCTCCCGCCGCGAATCCGGCCGCCACTCAGGGAGCTGCCGCGCACCAGGGGTCGCCGGTGCCGTCCAAGGCCGCTCGCCGTCAGATGCGCAAGCAGCATTAAGCGTTCATCACCGCCGGACCGGCGCGGGATCAAAGCATTCCGCGCCGGTTCCGGGTGGGGTTGGTGTCGGCGGGGGCATGAGTGCCAGTGGATAATAGCCCATCAGAAGTTCGAGTCTACTGCTCGCCGACATCAACGCCAAACGGGGTGACCATGGGGAAACGGGTTGCAGGGAAAGCCAGGCCGGTTTAACGAGTTAAACGAAATGATGATATGCAAAATGTAAATGAGATCATGCAGCACTTGTTTGAGCTGCAAACCTATGAGTATGAGGCGACGGTGCAGCCCAAAACCGAGGAAATCATCCGTGCCTTGCGCGCGCGCATTCCCGCGCCCATCTTGAGCCACTACGACCGGCTCGGGGCGAATGGCAAAAAGGGCGTGGCCCGGTTAAGCCACCAGACCTGCTCCGGCTGCCACTTGCGCGTGCCGTTGAGTGTGGTGCTGGATTTGAAGCACGGCGACGATTTGCGGTGTTGCGACAACTGTGGGCGGTACCTGTACCTTGAAGAGGAACCGGTGGCAGTGGCGCCGGCAGTAGTGGCCAAGCCAGTCCGGAACCGCAGGCCGAAGCCGGTGGCACAGATGGCTTGATTTCCACGGGCAAAGGCCGGTTGGGATGGGCGCTGCCGACAGCGGCGGCCGGGGGGCTTGAATAATTCCAAAGGTGGCTTACCTTGGCCACAGGAATTAACTGATTAAACCAAGCCACCATGACCACCCTCATTAAAGCCCTTGCTGCCAGCGGGCCGAAACAGCCCCTGCAACCCTTTGAATTCAACCCCGGTCCGCTCGGCAGCGAGCAGGTTGAGATCGCCGTGGAGAGCTGCGGCATTTGTCACAGTGATCTCGCGATGCTGGACAACGAGTGGGGCATGACGGTATATCCCTTTGTGCCCGGGCATGAGGTGGTGGGGACGGTGGTGGCGCTGGGCGAGAATACCAAGCGAGTGAAAATCGGCGACCGGGTGGGTTTGGGCTGGTATTCCAATAGTTGCGGCGCGTGCGCGCAATGCCTCTCCGGGAATCAAAATCTCTGCGCGAAGGCGGAAGGCACGATTGTGGGACGGCATGGCGGTTTCGCGACGCGGGTGCGGGCGAACTGGACCTGGGTGAGCCCGCTGCCAGCCGGGATTGACGCCAGCAAGGCGGGGCCGATGTTTTGCGGCGGCATCACAGTGTTCAATCCCATTGTGCAGTGCGGGATCAAGCCCACGGACACGGTGGCGGTGATTGGGATTGGGGGACTCGGACATCTGGCGTTGAAATTTTTGCGCGCGTGGGGTTGTGAAGTGACGGCGTTTACCACGAGCGATTCGAAGCGGGAGGAGGCGCTCAAACTCGGCGCGCATAGGACGCTGAACTCGCGCAATCCGGCCGAGCTGGCGGCCGCTGCCGGCAGTTTCGACTTTATCCTGAACACGACCAACGCGGACTTGGATTGGAACACGTATATTGGCGCGTTGAAACCCAAGGGCCGCCTGCACACGGTGGGAGTGGTGCCCGGAGCGATTGCGCTGGCCGCCTTCCCATTGATCGCCGCGCAGAAGTCGTTCTCCGGCTCGCCGCTGGGCAGTCCGGCGACCACGGACATCATGCTGCAATTTAGCGCCCGGCATGGGATTGCGCCGACGACGGAGTTTTTCCCGATGTCCCGCGCCAACGAGGCGCTGGAGCATTTACGCTCGGGCAAGGCGCGTTATCGCATTGTTCTGACGAATGATCTGAGCTGAACCTGCCGGCGAAGGGCCTGCCGGGGCGCGGCATAATGTCACACATTTCCGCTTTGCGTTTTGCGCGGGCGGACGTTTTAATATCCCGACATGAAAATCGTTTTAGCATATTCGGGCGGTCTCGATACTTCGGTGCTGCTCTCCTGGATCAAAGAAAAGTACGACGCCGAGATGATCTGCTTCTGCGCCAACGTCGGCCAGGAGGATGAACTCGACGGCCTGGAAGCCAAGGCCAAGAGCACCGGCGCGTCCAAGATTTACATTGATGACCTGCAGGAGGAATTTGCGCGCGATTTCATTTATCCGATTATTCAGGCGGGGGCGATTTACGAGGGACAATATTTTCTCGGCACGAGCATTGCACGGCCGCTGATCGCCAAGCGCATGGTGGAGATTGCCAAAAAGGAAAAGGCCGATGCCATCGCCCACGGAGCGACGGGCAAAGGCAACGACCAGGTGCGGTTCGAGTTGACAGCGGCGGCACTGGCGCCGAACTTGGAAGTCATCGCGCCCTGGCGGGATGAGCGGTATCGCGCGGAATTTCCCGGCCGGCAGGAGATGATTGATTATTGCGCGAAGCACAAGATTCCCGTGCAGGCGAGCGCCAAGAAGCCGTTTTCCATGGACCGGAATCTCCTGCATATTTCCTATGAGGCCGGCATCTTGGAGGATCCGTGGTTTGACGCCGGTGATTTGAAGAACCGGAATTATTTCACCACCCTCTCGGTGCTGCCCGAGGACGCGCCGAACAAGCCGGAGTTTGTGGAATTGGATTTCGTGAAGGGCGACTGCGTGGCGCTGAACGGCGAGAAACTAAGCCCGCTGGAAGTGATGCGCGCGCTCAACAAAGTGGGCGGCAAGCACGGCGTGGGCCGCGTGGACATGGTGGAGAACCGCTACGTGGGCATGAAGTCCCGGGGCGTGTATGAGACCCCCGGCGGCGCGATTTTGCAATTTGCCCACCGGCAGATTGAGAGTCTGACGATGGACCGGGAGGTCATGCACATTCGCGACTCGCTGATTCCGAAGTATGCCGAGCTGGTGTATTACGGTTACTGGTTTGCTCCGGAACGGCTGGCCTTGCAGGCGCTGGTGACCGAGAGCCAGAAGAATGTGACGGGCACGGTGCGGGTGAAGCTCTACAAGGGCAACATCCTCGTGGCCGGCCGCAAATCACCGGTGAGCCTGTACAATCCGCACATCGCCACCATGGAAGCCGACCCGACGAAAGCCTACAACCAGGACGATGCGACCGGGTTCATCCGGTTGAACGCCCTGCGTCTGAAGGTGGCGGCGAAGGTGCATGCGAAGAAGAAGTGACCGCTGCGCGGAATATTCAAGCACCAAGATCCAACATCCGGAAAAAAGGCCTTCGGATATCAACCGGGATTTTTCTGCCTGACGACTTTTATCCACGCCCGCGCTGGCGGCAGACTTCGTATAGAAATACTGCCGCGGCGGCGGCGACATTGAGCGAATCCACATGCGGGGGCATGGGGATGGCGACCGCCTCGTCGCACGCGGCAAGGACGGCGGGGGAAATGCCGTCGCCTTCGCTACCAAAGATGAGGCAGCTATCGCCCGAGAAATCGGTTTGGGCCAGGGTTCGCCCTCCGGGCGCGGGGTCCGCCGCCACGCAGCGGATGCCGCGCCGCCGCAAGTCCAGGAGGGTGCTCACCAAATGGCGCGAGGGCACCACGGGCAGATCGAAGATCGCGCCCATGGAGTTGCGCACGGAACGGCGCAGAAAGGGACTGCTGCTGGTTTCGCCCACGATCAACGCCTGGGTGCCAAAGGCGACGCAATTGCGCACGACGGTTCCCAGGTTTTCCGCGTTGCCAATTTTATCCACGGCCACCAGCAGGCGGGGTTTGGTCGCACCGGCCAGCACGGTGTCGAGGTCCGCCAACGCGGGGATTTTGGCCACGGCGAGCACGCCTTGGAACATCGTGAAACCCACGAGGCTTTCCAACAATTCCTTTTTGGCCAGGTAAATCTGGATCAGCTCCGGCCGCGCCTCCAGCAGGGGCCGGAACTCGGCCAGCCAGCGGTCGTCCACGAGGAGGGAGACAATGGTGAAGCGGCTGTGCAGCAAACGGCGCACGACTTTTTCGCTTTCGGCCACAAAAATGCCCTGTTGCTCATGTTCATAGGAGCGGCGCAGCGTGGCGTAGGGCTGCAATTCCGGGGTGTCGAGGGCGGTGATGGACTGGATCTGCAGCATGGGCGGCTTACAACTCGAGCGTGGCGGCCGGGACATCCTGCGCGGCAATCTGCAAGGACACATGGGCGGCGCCCATTTTCAGAAGGCGATCGTGCATCACGCGCCGGGCGATTTCCGGCTTGTTACATTGGGAACTTAAATGACCCAGGTACAGATGTCGCAACCCGGCGGTGATGATTTCCTCGGCCGCATCCGCCGCGGCTTCGTTGGACAGGTGGCCGTGGCGGCCCAAAATCCTTTGCTTCAAACTCCAGGGCCGGTGCGGACAGTCCTGGAGCAGCTTGACGTCGTGGTTGGATTCCAGCACGAGAACGTGCGCGGCGCGGGTGCGTTCGATCACCAGTTTCGTCATGTGGCCCAGGTCAGTGGCAAACCCAAAATTGACGGTTGGTGTGCGCACCAAAAAGCCGACCGGGTCCTGCGCGTCGTGAGGAATGGAAAAGGTTTCCACGGCGATATCGCCAATTTCAAAGCCCGAACCGGTGTTGAACAGCCGCCAGTCGAGTTTCTTTTTAAGTTCGTTGGTGCCGTCGAGCCCCTCCAGAACTGGGGACTTTTTGCTGGTCCACCGGGTTTTAAGCGCCCAGATGGTGCCATCCTGGGTGCCACGGTTGCAGTAGACGGGGATTTGGAGTTTGTCGGCGAGGCCGGGCAAGCCGGAGATGTGATCGCTGTGCTCATGGGTGAGCAAGATGGCGTTGAGATTCTCCGGAGCGCGACCGATTGTGGCCAGGCGCTGGCGCAACTGGCGCGGGCCAAATCCCGCGTCAATAAGGAGGCGGGTCTGGGCGGTCTCCACATACGCGCAATTGCCGCTGGAACCACTGCCGAGAATCGTGAATTTAACGGACATTCAACCCGTACGGTAGGACGCCCGGCGGGCGGGTGCAAACATATTTGGAATGGAGATTGGACTGGGAAGCCAATGGGTTTTTGAGCCAATGGCGCGCGTTTGTATTGGTAATAGGAAGGACGGAGCCGCAGCTCCGTCCCACCACGTCAGTGTGCCGGATTG
>Ga0182012_10001848_pt1 | contig 23094 bp, 26 predicted proteins | sample 612S2SmetaG_FD_120486 | JGI IMG/M metagenome (GOLD analysis project Ga0182012, IMG submission 120486) | Permafrost microbial communities from Stordalen Mire, Sweden - 612S2S metaG | ecosystem: Environmental > Terrestrial > Soil > Wetlands > Permafrost | place: Sweden: Stordalen | collected... | reverse complement strand
CTGCCGGGGGCGGTGGAGGAGATGCTGCGGTGGGTCACGCCCATCAAGAACATGGCCCGGCAGATGACCCGGGACGTGGAGTTCGCTGGCGAGACGCTCCAGAAGGGTCAGAAGCTGCTGCTGCTCTACCCCTCGGGGAACCGTGACGAGACCGTGTTCGACAACCCGGAGGAGTTCGACATCACCCGGAGCCCCAACGACCACATGGCGTTCGGGTTCGGATCCCACTTCTGCCTGGGGAACCGGCTGGCCCGCATGGAGCTCACCGTGATGTTCGACCGGCTCCTCGACCGTCTGCCGGATATCGCCCTGGCCGAGGACGCCGAGCCTCCCAAGCGGGCGGCCAACTTCGTCTCCGGCTACGAGACCATGCCCGTGGTGTTCACCCCGTCGGCCCCGGTCGGGGCGACGGCATAGATGACCGGGACGGGCGGGACGGGCGGCGACCGGTGACGACGGGCAGGGGCCGGTGAAGGAGCCGGTGCTGGACGATGAGGCCGTGGCGGCGGCGCTGTCGTCCGCTGACGGCCCCCGGTGGACCCTGGTGGCGGGGAAGCTGGTCAAGGTGGTGGAGTGCGCAGGATTCGTGGGGTCGCTGACCTTCGTCGGTGCGGTGGGGGAGCTGGCTGAGGCGGCCGACCACCATCCGGATATCGACATCCGGTACAACCGGGTGACCCTGGCACTGATGACCCATGACTCGGGGGGGATCACCCGGCTCGATCTGGATCTGGCCCGGGCCATCGACTCGGTATCGGCCGGTACCGCGGCGACGTCGTCGCCGGGTCGGGACGTTCCGTGATGCGGGTCGCCTGATCCCGCCCGGGATCACTCGGGATCGGCGTGCGGCGGCGCGGGAGGACCGGCGGGCCCGCCGGCCGGCCGGAACGAACTCACCACCATGTTCACCAGGCTCATGTCCCTGGCGCCGAGGAGCTGCCAACTGCGGGCGATCCCGATGAGGAACATCACCACCACCAGGATGGCCAGGGACTCCACATCGTTCTGGTCGCCCTTGGTCCCCGTGATCTGGATCCCCACCACGATCTCGTAGGCGAAGACCGCACCCTGGACGACGATACGGGCGATCTCCGTCGTCCGGGAACCCGCCGGCCCTTCGCGGAGGGCGACCAGGGCCATGGCCAGGCATGACGCGACCGACACCGAACCGACGATGATGGCGGTGGTGCCGATGTCCGTGGTGGGGATGAGCGCGATCAGGGAGATCACCAGGGTGTTGGTGAACAGGGAGAATGCCTTGGCCGCCCGGAGGTCGAACTGCACTTTGGCGAGCTGGGTCGTTCGCTCGGGGGCCACGGAGATGGCCACGAACAGCAGGCCGATCAGGGCTCCGGACACCCCGACGGTCCCGAGGAAGAAGTTGGTGAACTCTTCGGGGACCATCCTCAGGAATGTACCCGCTGGTCCGGCCCGGGGTACCTGGGCCGACCGTCACCTTCACGGTCGGGGTCGGCAGCGGGCCGGGCGGGAGGGCCGGGCCCTCCGACGGGAGCGCCCGCTCAGCGCGCCGGGGGGAACCCGTCGGCCCACCCCGAGGACGGGGCGAAGACCGCCACGCACGAGAAGGACTTCATCCCCTGAAATTGGAGTCCACCTGGTTGAGCGCCGCCGTTCACCTGCATATCGACCCGGGCGAACCAACAGACATTGTCGTTGTCGCCTCCCCAGCCCGCCAGCGTGGCCACGGCATCCTCAGCGGAAAAGCTGATCGTCTGCGTGCCCGGCGGCGAGGCGACGTTGGTGAAAGAGAGATGATTGCCGGGCTGTGCGTCCATGACTCCCCAGGTGACTCCGTTGAACGACCCGTGGTTGGCGACATACGCCTCACGGGCGGTCGCCGCCGCATGGATCAGATCGGACTGGATCGATGCATCCCCGGGGGAGCTCTCCGTCACAGGGGGTATCTGCGCCTCGCGGGCGACCCGGACCCCGGGCGTTGCCTTCCACGCCCCGAAAAGTTGGCCACCGGCGTCGTAGAGAAGGATCATTCCTCCAAAGACGAAGATTCCGACGATGCGCATGTGGATGCTGTAGCGGACCCAGTTCCACCAGCGGTTGCCGGTGGTGGCCGGCGGACCCCCGGGTTCGTACGTGCCGAACGAGGGCAGGCCGTCCAGCACGGTGGGCGTCCGGGTGAACGGCATGACGCGTGTCCGATAGGTCCGATAGTTGAGCCAGACGGCCACGCTGAACAGCACGCCCATGAAGACCGGAAAATACGCCTCCGCCAGCCGGCCCCGGGTGGCCACCCACACCGCCAATCCGAACCAGTAGAGCGAGATGAGGGCCAACCCGATGAGGACCGGGACCATCCAGCGTCCCCGTTGTCGAGGAGCACCGCCCGGGACCGCCATGGGCTGCGGTTCCGGATCCGGAGCCCTGGCGGCGGGGTGCAGTTCCGGGGCGTACCACCTCCCGTCGGATGCCTGCCACCACCCCGGTGGTATCTCAATGCCGCTCATGACAGACCGCCATTCTCACATCTGGGCCTCATTGCTCCTCATCCCATCGGCATGATCGCCGTCGACATTGAGGAGGTCGGGACACCGACCGGCCCGAGCCGGCGGGTCAGCCGACCGGGAGATCCCAGAGGGGGAACCAGCGGTCGAGATCGGACTCGACCACCAGGTCGTCGGCCACCAGGCTCTTCAGCCGCAGTTCGGTCTCGGTGTCGCGCTGCTCGTGCCCGGTGGGCACGAAGGGGTAGAAGGTCCCCCGCTTGAACAGGTACACCAGGTAGGCGGTGGAGGCCACCACCCGACCGGGCCCGGCGGTGGGCTCGGGCATGGGGCCCCCGGTGTCGACCAGTCCGGTGGGAACCGGTTCGTCGGCCTGTTCGGCCAGCGCTGCGGCGACCCCGACGACCCCGGCCCCGCCGGCGCCCGCATCCGCATCCGACCCCGCCAGGGCCGCCAGCCCGAAGACCGAGCACAGCAGCTGGGGGCCCCACCCGGAGTCGGACAGGGACGAGTTCACCATGTGGACCCGGGTCACCAGCTGTTCGATGTCGGCGTCCTCGATGATCAGCCAGTGGTAGCCATAGCTGTCCTCGGCCTTGTGGAACCCACGGGCATCGTCCATGGCCAGCAACCGGACCACCTCGGCCTGCATGTCCTCAAAGCCCTGTCCCGAGGGGGGCTTGAAGCACACCCCGGCGTGGCCCGAACAGGCCAGGCCGGCGGCACTCTGGAGGGTCACGGAGGCCGAGGGCAGTGCGAAGAGGGCGTCCAGGTCAGCCTGAACGGGCTTGGTCCGCCCCAAAATGGTGTTGAGCAGTCCCATCAGTGCGTCACCGACTCGGAGTCCGGCCCGGGACCCCGGTCGGCCCGCCGATCACGAGGGCCGGCCCAACTCGGCCTCGATGCTGGCCAGCTGGGCCAGACGCTTCTCCAGGGTGGGGTGGGTGGAGAAGATGGTGGACAGGCTGACTCCGCTTTTGGCGATGGCCGGGGTGAAGTAGAAGGCGTTGAAGCTCTCGGCCGACCGGAGGTCGCGGGTGGGAATCCGGGACATCTCGCCGGTCACCTTCACCAGGGCCGACGCCAGAGCGGACGGTCTCCCGGTCAGGAGGGCCCCGGACCGGTCGGCGGCCAGCTCGCGGTAGCGGGACAGGGCCATGGTCAACAAGAAGCTGATGGCGTAGACCACCACCGACACCACCAGCACCGCCAGTTCGACCAGGGCGGCGTTGTCGTTCCCGCCCTGGTTGTTGCCCCGGTTGCCGCCCCCGAAGCCCCCCATCAGCCCGGTCCACAGCATGATGCGGGTGATCATGCCGGCCACCATCCCGAGGAAGCTGGCGATGGTCATCACGGCCACATCCCGGTGGGCCACATGGGAGAGCTCGTGGGAGAGCACCGCCTCGAGCTCGGATTCATCCAGCCGCCGCATCAGCCCGGTGGTGGCGCACACCACCGCCGAGTTGGGGCTCCGCCCGGTGGCGAAGGCGTTGGGGACGTCGGTGTCGGCGATGGCCACCCGGGGCTTTTTCATGTCGGCCAGCGCGCACAGGCGGTCGATGACCCCGTGGAGCTGTGGCGCCTGCTCCGGCGTCACGATCCTCCCACCCATGCCGAACAGGGCGATCTTGTCGGAGAACCAGTACTGGACGAAGAGGATGATGGCGGCGAAGACCAGCACCACGGCGTAGGACAGGCCGAAGGCGATCAGGAGGCCGATCACCGCGCCGTACAGGATCACCAGAAGGAGGCCGGTGGTGAACATCCGCAGGGTCAGCCCGCGGTCGGAAGGGATGTTTCGTGCTGTGCTCATGGGTGCCCCTAGCGGTCGTCTGCTCCCGCCGGGTCGGTGGAGTCCGCCAGGAGTCCCCTGGTCTCGGCCAGGCTGGCGTCGGGAAACGGGACGACCAGGTCGGACGGGGCGAAGGTGTCGTCGGCCAGCGGTTCGCCGATACGTCGTACCTCGGCCACCAGCGCCGCCAGGGCCGGGCCGAACGCCTCCTCGTCCCCGCTGTCGACGGCTTTGGCCACGGTGGCGTCCCACGACTCGAGGGCATCCCTCTGGTCGTCGGGGATCGAGTACTGGCCTTCCCCGAGGATGCGGACGATCATGACGGGCCGCCTTCGGGCTCGGCCGGCTCCAGTTGGGCCGGGGGCGGGGCTCCGGTGCCCACCTCGGCTTTGAGGGCGGCCAGCTCGGCATCGACGGCGGAGGTGGTCGAGGCCTTGTTCAGCTGGGCCTGGATGTCGTCCACCGGGTTGGCCAGGTCGGTCAGGGCCCCCGAGGCCAGCAGCTCGTCCATGGCCCCGGCCCGGGCCTGCATCCCGTCGATCTTGTCCTGGGCCCGTTGCATGGACATACCGGCGTCGCTCATCGATTCGGAGATGCCGGAGACGGCCTCGCCGATCTTCGTCTGGGCCTCGGCCGCGGTGTACGTGGCCTTCATGGTCTCCTTCTTCGTGCGGAAGGCATCCACCTGGGCCTGGAGCTTCTGGGCCGTGTCGATCAGCTTCTGCTCCTGGGCGGAGACCTGATCGTGCTGGGTCTTGAGGTCGGCGAGCTGGTCGGCCAGAGTGGTGCGGCGGCTCAGCGCCTCCCGGGCCAGGTCCTCGTTCCCCTGGGTCAGAGCGGCCTTGGCCTGGCCCTGGAGCTTGTCCGCCTGCTGTTGGAGCTGCGAGGCCTGGAGCTCGATGCGCTTCTTGGCCGTGGTGACGTCGGCCACGCTGCGGCGGACCTTCTGGAGGCTCTCGAGCTGCTTCTGGTACGAGAGGTCCAGCGACTCCCTCGGATCCTCGGCCTTGTCCAGCAGTTTGTTGGTCTTGGCCTGGACAATTCCGGACAGGCGCTTCATCACGCTCATACTCTGGATCCTTCCTCGATCTTGGCAATTGGAGCTTAGGGCCTGACCGCCCGGTAGCGTGTGCGCCGTGCCTGAGCCGCTCTGCCTCCTGACCGTCCACGCCCATCCCGACGACGAGTCCTCCAAGGGGGCCGGTACCGTCGCCCTGTACCACGCCCAGGGCATCCGGACGGTCCTGGTCTGCTGCACCGGGGGGGAGGAGGGCGACGTCTTGAACCCCGCCCTGGACACGCCCGAGACCCATGCCCGCCTGGCGGACCTGCGCCGGGAGGAACTGGACCGGGCGGCCCGGGTCATCGGCTACGACGAGGTGGTCATGCTGGGCTACCGCGACTCGGGGATGGCCGGCGCGGAGACCAACGCCAACCCCCTGTCCTTCGCCCAGGCCCCTTACGACGAGGCGGTGGAGCGGCTGGTGGCGGTGGTGCGGCGCACCCGGCCCCAGGTCATGGTGATCTACCCCGACGACCAGTCCGGCTATCCCCACCCCGACCATCTCCGGGCCCACGAGATCGGCCTGGCCGCCTTCGGCGCCGCCGGTGACGCCGGCCGGTACCCCGGGGCCGGTCCGGCCTGGCAGCCGTCCAAGCTGTACTACACGGTGTTCTCCGTGGCCCGGTTCCGCGAGGTCCATCTGAAGTTCCTCGAGCTGGGTCTGGACTCCCCGTTCGACGAGGAGTGGCGCAAGCGGTGGGAGGACGTGCCGGAAGAGACCATCACCGCCTCCGTCGACATCTCCGAGTACGCCGACGTCCGCCGGGAGGCCCTTCTGGCCCACGCCACCCAGGTGGATCCGAAGTCGCCCTTCTGGTTCGGGCTCCCCCCCGAGGTCATGCGGTCCATCCATCCCCACGACGACTACCGGCTGGCCCGGACGGCCGGGGCCGGCGGGCCACCGGTGGACGTGGCGGTGGGGACCGGACCGACATCGCCCGGGGTCGAGCCCGAGCACGACCTCTTCGCCGGCCTCCGCCCGACCTCGTGATATCCCGGGCGGTCGTGGGGAAGGGGATGCCGTGTCCCGCTGGCTGACGCCACCCTGGTTCGATCAGGTGGCGTCCGTGACCGCCGGCGGGACCGTCGGCCCGGGGGTGTTGTCCGGGCGTCTCCAGTTCGACGTGACCGGGGGGCCGGAGGGGGACGTGTCGTCCCACGTCACGTTGGAGGACGGCCGCCTGGTGGCCTGCGGTGGGGGCGGGGTGGACGGTCCCGATCTGACGCTGACCCTGGACTGGGCGGATGCGGTGGCGTTCCAGCGGGGGGACCTCGAGCCCAGTGTGGCCTTCATGCAGGGACGGATGAAGGTGTCGGGCTCCATGGACATGCTGTTGGTCCTGCTGGCCGAGGCGGCCACACCGGAGGGTCGGGACCTGATCCGTCGGATCGCCGAGATCACCGAGTTCTGAGGAGCTCCGCCCCGGCGGCGGCGGAGGCGGAACGCCCGGTGGGAGCGACCTGACCGATGCCGCCGGATCCTGCCCCGGTGCCGCCGAGGTAGGGAAGGTGGATGGCCCCGGCACTCTGCAAGAGGATGGCCGTCACGGCCAGGCCCAGGAACACGATGAGGGCCACCACCAGGTAGGGCTGGACCTTGGACCAGGTCAGCTGGCGGGCGGGGGGCCGGGGCTGGCGGCGGCGTTCGACGTCGTGGCCCCAACGCACGACCCGGGTGACCGACGAGGCGCCGGTCGGACCCTGCGACCGGACCGCGAACGCCGTGACCTGACGGGAGATCTCCCGGACATCACCGTCGGCGATCAGGAACCGGTAGGTCTGGGTGGTGGTCTGGATGCCGATCAGGGCGCCCGCCTCGGCGTGGGGCAGCGAGCGGTTGGTCGCCCGGGGATCGGTGACCGGCCGGGGCGACCCGGGCGGCGCCGTCCGGCGGTTGAGTTCCGGATCGACCCACCATTCGGGGATGACCCCGCCACTCCACGGCTCCACCACGTGGGTGACCACCGATGACCACGGGAGCACCCGGGGAGGCTCGCCTCTGGTGGCGACCACGCCGATCCCATCCTCGGAGAAGGTCACCGAGTCGATGCTGACCGATCCGCTGTCCTCGGAGTCGAGGAGGAGCAGGTCGTCCAGGGTGAACGGCGCAGGAACATCCGGGACCGGGTCGGTGGCGTCCCCGGACGTCTGGTCGTCGGTCCGGCTTCCCGGATCCCGTCCGGTGGAGGTTCCTCCCATCACTGGGCCGTCAGGCTACCGGCGGCGGGATCCCCGGGGGTGAACCGGACGGGAGAGCCTCCTGGGACCGACCGGACCGACCCGACCCCGGCTGACCAGGATCCTCTGATCGGACCGGGGCGGTGGTCAGCGGGTCCTCATGGCGTCGCGCAGGGGCCGGTAGCCGATCAGGGTGACCCCGGCGTCGGCGACGAGTTGGTCCAGACCACGGAAGTCGACCAGAAGTTCGTGGTCGGCCACCCGGAGTTCCCAGTCCGAGGCGATGGCCCGGAGCTCGGCGGTGTCGATGGCCGGGTGCAGGGTGAGCTCGGTGACCCCCGGTTCGAGGTTGCCGAGGAAGCGCAGGAAGCCCCCGCGTGCGTCCGGTGGTGCCAGCGTGGTGAAGCGGTCGGCGAAGAGGACGCCTTCATCGGCGGCCAGCTGACGGACCGGAAAGCCCACATTGGGTTCGGCCTCGGCACTCATCAGGCGCAGCGGAAGACCGAAGTCCACAGCCAACTCGAGGTAGACGTCGAAGAACTCCGGCCTCATGAGCAGGGCGTCGAGGTGGGCGTCGAGGTGGCTGATGTCGAAACCCCACAGCACCGCCCGTTCGACCTGGGCCCGGCACTCCCGTCGGACCTCGTCGATGTCGGCGTGGTCCCACACATCGGAGACCGTGCGGGGGAATCCGCCGTCACCGTCGAGGAGGGAGGGGGCCTGGGTGATGGGTGCCCACCGGTAGAGATCGTGTTCCGCATTGACGGTCAGCTGGACCCCGATGTCATCCCCCCGGAACCTCGACGCCGACTCGCGGGCCCATGGGGCCGGCACGATCAGTGAGCCGCTGGTCCCGATCCCCATCCGGAGGGACTCGTAGACGCCGACGGTGGCGGCGTGGCACAGGCCGAGGTCGGCACAGTTGATGATGAGCAGCTTGGCGTCCGGGGGGTAGGAGAGGCGCTCGGCGACCGTCGGCATCCACCCGACCGTAGCGCCGTCGGGCCTCAGGCGGCACGACCGGTGCGGTCGCGGTCGCCGGCGGGATGGGGCCCCCGGTCGGGCGCCGGGTGGCTACGGAGCGCGGCGCGGGCGGCGGCCACGCCCTGGCGGCCGATCTGTTTGGTGTGCTCGTCCAGCCGCCACTCCGCCGGCCGGGGCGCGCGCCGGGCCTCCGACCGGCCGGGAGGGGCGGCGGCGGAGGGAAGGGGAAGCTCGGGCTGGAGGTCGGAGGTCCGGTGGGTGCGTCGGCTGGTCATGGGTGCAGCATGCCCGGAGGGTGTATTACGGGAGTCATGGCTGAACCAGGCAGAGGTGTGCGTCCCGGTCCGCGCTACGGGGTCACGGTCCCCTTCGACGGGGTGTCCCTGGCGGATCACCGCAGGTGGTACGAGGATTTGGCGGCACTCGGATACACCGATGTGTGGTCCGCAGAGACCGACGGCGCCGACGGGTTCACCCCCTTGGCCCTGGCCTCGGCGTGGACGCCCACCCTCCAGCTGGGCGTGGCCATCATCCCCGCCTACACCCGTGGCCCGGCGCTGTTGGCGCAGAGTGTGGCCGCTCTGGCCGAGGCGGCCCCCGGCCGTTTCACACTCGGTCTGGGGACGTCGTCGGACGTCATCGTCAACCGCTGGAACGGTCTCGACTTCTCGCAGCCGTACCAGCGGGTGCGGGACACCATCCGGTTCCTCCGGTCGGCCCTGGCCGGCGAGAAGGTCGACCACCAGTACGAGACCTTCGCCGTGCGGGGATTCCGCCTGGCCCGGCCGGTGGAGGACCCTCCCCCGATCTTCCTGGCCGCGCTGAGGCCCGGGATGTTGCGCCTGGCCGGGAGGGAGGCGGACGGGGTCATCCTCAACTGGCTCTCGGCCGATGACGTGGCCACGGTGAAGCCGGAAGTGGATCGTGACATCCCGGTGGCGGCCCGGATCTTCGTCATCCCCACCGAGGATCACGAGACGGCCCGGGCCGTGGGCCGGCGGATGATCGCCGCCTACCTCAACGTCGGGGTCTACGCGGCCTTCCACCGGTGGCTGGGGCGGGGGGACCAGCTCGAGCCCATGTGGGCGGCGTGGCAGGCCGGTGACCGCAAAAGGGCCGTGGCCGCCATCCCGGATGAGGTCGTGGACACCCTGGTCGTGCACGGGTCCTACGAGCAGTGCCGGGCCCATGTCGGCCGCTACGTGGAGCGGGGCGTGGACATCCCGGTGATGGCGGTCGTCCCGCTGGGGGAGCCCCTCGACGCCGTGGTCAAGGGTCTGGCGCCTCCGTGGGGCCCCGGGTGAGGAGGCCCGATCAGCCCTGCCGGTAGCCCGCCACGATCTCAGCGTCCTGGTCTCTGACCTGGTCGACGAGATCCCGTCCGAACCGGTCCGGCTCGGCGGCGACCCGTGGGCCGTTCAGGGCCGGAATCCCCACCGCGACCTGTGCGGCGTGGCGGGCCGTGGGCCGGTCTCCGGGCGGTACGGTGGGCGGGTTGCGCCTCCCGGCCGGCCTCGGAGCACCTCCGGTCGGACTCCCCTGACCGGTGGGTCCGGGACGGGGTCCCACGGGACCGTGACGACAAGCGGCACGAGGGCCGTGGCCGACCGACCGACAAGCCGACCGACCGACAAGCCGACCGACCGACAAGCCGACCGACCGACAAGGAGTGCACTGTGCGCATCGGCGTGATGTTCGACACCGAAAAGCCGTTCGACGACGTGGTGGCCCAGGTGGACTCGCTCCATCAGGCCGGCATCCAGACCGCGTGGGCTTCGCAGATCTTCGCCTACGACGCTCTGACCGTCCTGGCCGCGGTGGGCCGGGAGGTCCCCGGTATCGGCCTGGGCACAGCCGTGGTCCCGACCTATCCCCGCCATCCGGTGATGCTGGCGGCCCAGGCCCTCACGGTCCAGGCCGTCACCGGTGGCCGCCTGACCCTCGGCATCGGGTTGTCGCACCAGATGGTCATCGAAAATGTCTTCGGCCAGTCGTTCGACAAGCCGGCCCGCCATATGCGGGAGTACCTGTCCATTCTGATGCCCGTGCTCCAGGGGGAGCAGGTGACCTACTCCGGCGAAACCATGAGCGCTTCGACCTTCGGGCCACTCGGGGTTGTGGCGCCCGCCCCGCCGGTGCTGGTGGCGGCCCTGGGCTCGGTGATGCTCGGTATCGCCGGGCGCATGGCTTCGGGCACGGTGACCTGGATGACCGGACCGACCACCCTCCGCTCCCATGTCATTCCGACCATCCGTGAGGCCGCGGCCGAGGCCGGGCGTCCGCTTCCCCAGATCGGCGTGGGACTCCCGGTCTGCGTGACCGACGACGTGGGTGCCGCCCGCGAGCAGGCCGCCGAGACGTTCTCGATCTACGGTCACCTTCCCTCCTACCGGGCCATGTTGGACCGCGAGGGGGCCGCCGGACCGGCGGACGTGGCCATCGTGGGCTCGGCGTCCGAGGTCTCCGACCAGCTCGGTCACCTGGCCGACATCGGGGTCACCGACTTCTGTGGGGCGCCGTTCGGAAGTGCCGGTCAGGTGGAGACCACCGTCGGTGTCCTGGCCGGTCTGGTGGATGCCTGACCGGACCGCCTGACCGGACCGCCTGACCGGACCGTCGGCGCCGCCCGCCCGGGGTCCTACCGGGTCAGGCGGGTGTGCTTGAACTCGTTTAGTTCAGGGTGGTCCTCCATCAACTCCAGAATCCTGTCCACGGTCTGGAGGGCCACCCGGCCGTCTCCCCGGGGACGGTTCATCAGCCGCACGAATACGGCCTGGTCGGCGGCCATGAACGTCGGGACCCCGAACACGTCGAGCTGGTTCACCACCCGTTCATGCTCGTCCCGCACCGCCTTGGCCGGCCAGCCCGATGCCACTTCGTCCAGGACTTCGTCGGCGTCGACCCCGGCCCTGGCCAGGGCGTTCCGGACCACAGCCGGATCCCGGAGGTCACCACCCTCGTCGTGCCGGGCGGTGAACAGGGACCGGTGGACGGCCAGGAAGTGCTCCCCGAACCTGTCCCGCACGACCACACCGGCGGCCAGGGCCAGAAGATCGGCCTCCTGGTCCGGATCTTCCCAGGCCGGGACACCCCCTTCGGGGACGTGCGACTGGTTGAGGAAGAAGGGGACGAAGGTGACGTCCCAGGGCGCACCCGCCTCGAGCCCGTCGAGGAGGTGTTCGTGGCTGTTGCGGGCGAACGGACACCGGTAGTCCCAGGTCACGCCAAACGTGCGCCTCGTGCTCATGTCCAGTGCAACCTCCGGCCCCGACGTTACATTCCTCGGTCAGCCCCGGCGAGCCCCACCGAACCCCGGCCCCGTCGGGCGGCACGGGATCAGAGGAAGCGGCGCCCCACCAGACCGAGAGCCGAGCCGATGGCCACTCCGCCCAGCACATCCGAGGCATGGTGGGCCCGCAGGTGGAGCCGGCTGATCCCGACCAGGGAGGCGCTGGTGAACAACAGGGCGTTGCCGGCCCTGTCCCCCCGCTGGCTCATCACCGTGGCGGCACAGAACGCCGCCAGGGTGTGCCCGCTGGGGAAGCTGGTGGTGGTGGGCTCACGGACCGGCACTCCGCCCGCGGTGATGCCGGAGTCGGTGCGGTCGGGCCGGGAGCGGCCCACCACCCCCTTGATGGCGGCGTTGACGATGCTCGACTCCAGTCCGGCCACGGTCAGGGCGCGGACGGCGCGGGCCCGCTCCGGACCGGAGTGCCGTGCCCTCCAGACCGCGGTGGCCGCCCACATGAGGCCCCGGTCGCCCAGTCCGGTGACCACCTTGGCCACACCGTCCAGGGCCGGCGTGCCCCGCCAGGGCTCGAACCAGTCATCCACCCGCTCGTCGAACCGCCGGACCAGGTCGGCGGCCCCGCTCATGCCGCACCCACGCCGGCCGCACCCACGGCGGCGGCACCCACACCGGACCCCAGGACCAGGGCGGCCTGGTCCGGATCGCCTCCGTGGGCCGGGCAGAAGTCGCGGAAGCGGCAGAACCCGCACAGGGGGGAGACCCGGGGACGGAAGTCCTCGTCCCGGCACGCCCGCTCGATGGCCGACCAGACGGCCACGGCCTTGAGGCGCTGTCCCCGCAGAGCCTGCTCCGAAGGCTCGGCGGTGATGACGGTGGGCTCTTTGAGGTGGAGCAGGCGGACCTGGACCGGCCGGCGGCCCAGCACCTCCTGGCACAGGAGGGCGTAGATGTGCACCCCGATCAGCTTGGCCTGCTCGTAGGCCGGACCGGGGGCCCGGCCGGTCTTGTAGTCGATGACCACCAGCTCACCCTGGGGCGTGAGGTCCAGCCGGTCGATGATCCCCCGCAGCCGCATGTCGCCGACCTTGGTCTCCAGGGTGAGTTCCACACCCACCGGGGTGACCTCGTCGGGATCCTCCAGGGCGAAGTAGTTGTCGACCAGATGGGCGGCGTCGGCGCGGAAGGCGTCAGCCTGGTCGGGGGTGAGTCCGAGGCCGGTGAATTCCGGGTCGGCCCCGAGTTCGTCCCAGCAGGCGTCCAGCTCGGCGCGAGCGGCCGCCGGTGAGCGCCGCCCGCGGGGGTACGACCAGAAGAGCCGCTCGAGGACCCGGTGCACCAGGGTCCCCTTCACCGTCCAGATGGTGGGCAGGTCCGGCAGGTGTTCGATGGAGTTGAACCGGAAGGCCAGGGCGCAGTCGCGGAAGGACGTGACCTTCGATGGGGAGAGCGAGCGGGGCATGTCATAGGGCACCGGCACAGACTACGGCCCGGGTGGGACGGAACCGGGGCTCCCGGCTCCGGGGCTGAGGGCCCGTCGCACCGAATCCGCCACCACCACCGGCTGCTCGAGGGGACCGAAGTGGCCCAGGCCGGCCAGGACCTCGACCACCGGATGCGCCAGCCGGGCCGCATCGGCCCGGAGGAAGGGGAGTCCGAAGGCATCGGTGTCCTCCCCGCAGACCAGGGTCACCGGGCAGCTGACCTCCGGGAGGTGGGCGAAGGCCCCGTGGGATGCACCGTGGGCGTAGACCTCGGCCTCGTCCTGGCGGCGGCACCGTAGCCGGACGGCCCGGCCGTCCCCGCCGTCGGCCGCCGGGACCGTTTCGAATCCCCCGTCGACGTACCAGGCCAGGACCTCGGGATCGAGGGTGGAGAAGGGTGGCTTCGACGAGAAGTTCGAAAGGGCGTCCCCGGCGGAGGGGAAGGTCGGGCGCCGCCGCCGGGCCCCGGCGGACAGGGGATTGTCCTGGAAGGCGGCCGGGTTGACCGCCTCGGCGATCACCACCGGTTCGAAGCAGTAGAGCGAGGCGAAGGTCCCGGGACGGGCCTGTTCGGCCAGGAGGACGGCGGCACCGCCGCAGGAGTGGCCGACGGCCCGTGGCCGCTCCAGCCCCAGGTGGTCGATGGCCGCCAGGACGTCGACCCTGAAGCCGGACCAGGCCAGATCGCCGTCGGCGGGCCGGCCCGAGTGACCGTGGGCCCGGAGGTCGAGTCCCCAGCAGTGGAATCCGTCACCGAGGGAGCGGGCCAGCGGCACGAACACCTCGGCGCAGAAGCCGGTGGCGTGGACCAGGAGGAGGTCGTCCCCTGATCCGCCGAAATCGTAGACGGCGATGTCGACGCCGTCCGGGGTCCGGCACCGGTCCCTCCGGGGTCGGGCGTCGGCCGGCACGTTCACCGCGGCGACGGTAGTCGCGCACCGGCGGGCCCGGGCCCGCCGGTACCCCACGGGCCGGCGGGGACCGTGTAGACAGTGGGGGCTAATGGAGCATTTTCTGGAGTCGTGGGGATATCTGGCCGTCTTCGTGCTGAGCTTCATCTCGGCCATGGGACTCCCGGTCGGTGCCGAGGTGGCCATCATCTACGGCGGGGTGCTGGCCAGCGGCCAGATCCCCAACGAGCCCCACCACCTGCACCTGGTGGTGGTGATCGTGGTGGCCACCCTGGCCGAGGTGCTCGGGTCGCTGGCCGGGTACCTCATCGGGTACTTCGGGGGCCGCACCCTGGTGGACCGGGTCGGCAAGTACATCCTGCTCACCCACAAGGACCTGGACCGGGCCGAGGCCTGGTTCGCCCGTCGGGGCGAGCCCTTCGTCCTGTTCGGACGCTTCATCCCGCTCCTGCGCTCGTTCGTGTCCTTCGCCGCCGGCCTGGGTGAGATGGCCGTGGCCAAGTTCGTGATCTTCACCGCCATCGGCTGTGCCATCTGGTGCACGGCGCTGACCAGCCTGGGCTACTCCCTCGGGAGCAGCTACTCCAAGGTGCTGAAGGACTTCAGCGATGCCGGGTACGTGGCCGCCGCCCTGGTGGTGGTGGCGGTGGCCGTCCTGATCTGGCACCGCCTGCGGCGGCTGAGGGAGGAGCGGCTGGAGGGGGAGCGGGGATGAGCGGTGCCCCCCGGGCCCCGGCCCGCCGGGCCGCGGCCGAGGCGTCGGGCCACCTTGAGCGCTCGGACCGTTGGAACGGGCTGCGGGCCGGTGATCCGGTGGTCGTCTCCGGTCTGCACCTCCGGGGTGCCTCCTGGCAGTTCCGGGCGCGGGTCCTCAACCGTCACAACGGCACCGAATCCATCGAGGTGGTCGGGGGGCGCCCGGGTGACCGGAAGATCCGCTCCTTCGAGCCCGACCGGATCTTCGCCGTCACCGGACGCAGGGGATCGGGCCAGGGGTCGGGACGGGGATCGGGCCGTCCCTCCGGGTCGGGGATGCGGGCCGGGCCCGAAGGGTCCACCGCCGGCCAGCTGTCCCTGGCCGAGGCCCCCCAGCTGCCACTGCTGTGACCGCACCGGGGGACAGCCCCGGGAGGCCCGTGGGGGTGGCCGGCGGTGCCGTCGGGTGGCGGGCACGGGTAGGGTCCGGGAGGTGTCCACCGTCGTCTTCTTCCACGCCCACCCCGACGATGAGGCCATCGCCACGGCCGGAACCATGGCCGGTCTCTCCGATGCCGGCCACCGGGTGGTGCTGGTCACCGCCACCCGGGGCGAGCTGGGCGAGATCCCCGAGGGGCTGTTGGCCGACGGGGAGTCCCTGGCCGGCCGCCGGATGACCGAACTGGCGGCGGCGTGCGAGATCCTGGGCGTCAGCCGCCAGGTGTTTCTGGACTACCGGGACTCCGGCATGGAGGGTGAGGCCAGCAACGACGAACCCGGGTGCTTCGCGGCCGCCGATGTGGAGGACGCGGCCGCCGGGGTGGCCGCCATCCTGACCGGGGAGGAGGCGGACGTCCTGGTGACCTACGACGAACACGGCGGGTACGGGCATCCCGACCATGTCCAGGTGCACCGGGTGGGTATGCGGGCGGCGGCACTGGCCGGCACCCCGGTGGTCTACATGTCCACGATGAACCGCGACTTCATCCGGACCCTGCCCGACCGGCTGGGCCCATCGGGGTGGGAGCCTCCCGAGGGGACCACCGACGGGCTCGACACCATGGGCGAACCGGCCGCCCGGATCACCACCGCCGTCCCGGTCATCCCATGGATCGACCGCAAGCGCCTGGCCATGGAGGCTCACCGCAGCCAGATCGCCGAGACCAGCTTCTTCCTGGCCATGCCCCCGGACGTGTTCTCCGTGGTCTGGGGCCAGGAGTGGTACATCCGGGTGACGCCGCCCTGGACGGAACCGGAGGGGGCCCCGGGGGAGACCGGCCTCCTGCTCGACGCCCCGGCGGGTGTCGGGGGTGCCGCCGGAACCGACCCCCGGTCGGGGAGGGGGAGCCGATGACTGCCGTCCACCGTGTGCTGCGGATCCACGGGGGGCGGCTGGTGGTGGACGAACGCCGACGGGAGTTGGCGTCCGAACTCGATGCCGCCGCCGCCGAGGGTTACGTGGTGGCCACGTCGTTCGCCGTGGACGACAACGTCTACCTGGTCCTGCAGCGGTCGGACCGGGCGGAGTCCCCCGCCGGCGGGTAGGGGGAACCGGCCGTGGTCAGAACTCGGTGAAGGCCTGGATCGACACCACCCGGTTGCGCCCGGTCTCCTTGGCCCGGTAGAGGGCCTGATCGGCCCGCTCGATGAACGAGGTGGTGCTCTCGATACCGTCCCAGCTGGTGAGACCGGCCGAGAGGGTGACGTCGAACACGGTGGTGGCGTCCCGTCCGCCGCCCCGCAGCTTCTCGAGGAGGTGGTGGGCCCCGACCAGATCGGTGTCCGGCATCACCAGACAGAACTCCTCGCCCCCGTAGCGGGTCACCAGATCCTGGCCCCGGATGTTGGAGACCATCAGCGCGGCGATCGACCGCAGGAGGATGTCCCCGGCCACGTGCCCGTACCGGTCGTTGTAGTGCTTGAAGTGGTCGAGGTCGATCATGGCGAGGCTGAGCGGCGTGTCGGACCGGAGGGCATGGGCCATCTCGATCTCGATCCGTTCGAACAGGCACCGGCGGTTGGCCAATCCGGTGAGCGGGTCGGTCCGGCTCTCGGCCTGCAGGCCGCTCACGAAATTGGCCCGACTGGTGATCCGCAGAAACGCCCCGGCCATCTGCTCCGCCGCCTCGTGGACCCGGGCATCGAGCCGGCGGTCGGAGGAGGCCCGACGGACCACCATCACCAGCTCCCCGTCGTAGCAGTAGCCCACCGGGATGGCGCAGATGTGCTCGTCGAGTTCGACGGCATCCGAACCGAGGACCCGGCCGAGGTGGGGGAGCTCGGCCAGATCCGAGATGTCCCCGGTGTCGGTGGGCCAGGTGGCCAGGGGGGTGAAGTGGCCGGCGGTCCCGTTCCGCATGAACACCGCCACCTGGCGGGCCGGAATGACCTCGGCCACCAGCGGCAGGCCCCGGCGGAACACGGAGACGATGACGTCGGTGCTGGAGTCGTCGGGCCCCGCCGCGGCGTCCTCGAAGGCCTGGTTGATGCCGTCGATGGCATGGCGGACATTGAGGTGACCGGCCATGGAGCCCACCGAGCGGGCGATGATCCAGGTGATCACCACGATGGTCGAGGCGTAGACCACCAGCACCGAGGCCAGCTCGGACCCCCGGAGCCCCTCGGCCCAGCTGATCAGGACCACCAGGACGAAGGCGAAGACGTCGATGCCGATACGCATGCGCCGGTCGCCGATGATGCACACCAGGGTCACCCCGACCAGGACCGCCGGGGTGAACGTCCCGACCCGGTTCGATGAGGCCAGTTCGATGAATCCCAGGGCCGACAGGGCCAGGCACACCACGACGAAGCCGGCGTTGGCCTGGGCGCTGACGTCGGAGTGGCCCTTGGTGATCACGACGAACAGGGCCAGGTAGACCACCGACACCAGCGTGCAGGCCACGGCCCCGGCGATGTATCCCCACCGGACCGGGTCCGGGTTGATGAAGATCACCGTGATCAGGATGGGGATGGCGATGGCTTCGGCGATGACTCCTGAGATGAGGCCGTCGCGCACCTGGCGTTGCGTGGGATGGGCGAGCTCGAACCTCACGGTGGAGGTATCGGCCCTGATCCCGGGGTCCTTTACCGGCCGGGGCCCCTGGCGCCCCCGGGTCGAGAAAAAGACCTGTTCAGCGGGGTGACCGGCCGGGCCGGCGGCCGGCGGCCGGTGGCCGGTGAACGCCCGGGCCGGCGGCCGGTCAGGCGCCGGCGCCGGTGGCGGTGGCGGGCAGCGGATCAGCCCCCACGGCCCGACGGGGGAGCATCCCGGTGAAGAACAGGCCGACCACCGTGAGCAGGGCCACCAGCCACAGGGCACTGCGGAGACCGACCAGGCGGGCCGCGCTGTTCTCCGCCACCACGGCATCCTGGGCCGCCGGGGTGAGGTCGGTGGTGGCCAGCTGGTGCCGGAGGTCGCTGTCGGAGACGAAGGGGACCCCGCTCTGCATCTCCACGGTGGCCTTGGCTGTCACTTCGGCCGGTATGGCCGGGTTGCCGGTCACCCCGGCGATGAAACTGGTGGTCAGGCTCCCGATCAGGACCGCACCGACCAGGGCGGTCCCCAGCGAGGCGCCGAAGTTGGTGAAGGTGTTCTGCAGGCCGCCGACCTCGGGACTGCGGTCGTCGGGAACAGCCGAGACCGTGACCGCCCCCAGCTGGGAGGCCAACGCCCCGATGCCCACGCCCATCAGGGCCATGGGGATCAGGACGATCCCGGCGTTGGCTCCCGGGTCCAGCCCCCCCACCAGGACCAGGGTCCCGGCCAGCATGGACAGCATGCCCAGCCGCACCACCAGCCGGGGGGAGGCCCGGGGGGCCAGGCGCGGGACAGCCAGGGCCGTGATGAGCAGGGTGATCGACAGGGGGAGCAGTCGGACCCCGGTCTGGAGGGCGTTGAGCTCCAGCACCACCGACAAGAAGAGCGGAATGGTGAAGAAGATCCCCGACTGCACGAGGAACTGGAAGAAGAAGGCGATCAGGCCGCCGGTCATCTGGACGCTGCGGAACATGGACAGCCGGACCAGCGGCTCGCCTCCCTCCCGCTCGAGCCGGCCCTCCCACAGGAGCAGGGCCCCGATGACCAGCAGGCCGGCGGTGACCAGCCAGACCACCGGGGAGACTCCGAGGACCACCGGGCCGCCGGGCTTGGGTCGCACCCATCCCCACACTCCCGACCGCAGGACACCGAACACCGTGAGGGAGAGGCCGGCCACGGACAGCACCGCGCCCAGGAGGTCGAAGGAGACCCGGCGTTCGGGTGGCGTGTCCTGGACGTGTCGGAGCGAGATCAGGATGATGACCACGATCACCACCTCGCCGGCGAACACCCAGCGCCACGAGGCGAAGGTGGTCACGGCTCCGCCGATGAGGGGGCCCGCGGCCACGGCGATGGCCCCGGCCGCGGCGATGAGTCCGTAGGCCGCCGAGCGTCCCGACGGAGGGGTGTTGCCGGCGACCAGGGCCACGATGGCCGGCATGATCAACGCCGCCCCCAGCCCTTCCAGGCCCGACCACCCGATGATCAGGACGACCAGGTTGGGCGAGAGCGCGGTCAGAAGTGATCCGGAGCCGTAGACCACCAGGCCCACGGCGAAGGCCCGCCGTCGGCCGATGAGGGCCCCGACCTTGCCACCGGTGATCATGAACGCCGCCATGACCAGCGTGTAGAGGGTGATGGCGGTCTGGATACCGGTCACCGTGGTGCCGAGGTCGTTGGCCACGGAACGGATGGAGACGTTCATGACCGACGTGTCCAGGGTCATCAGGAACTGGGCGGACGCCAGGATGATCAGCACCGACGACCCGGCCCGCGCCGCCGCCCCGGGACCTCCGGTGCCGGTGTGGCTCCCGTCCCCGTCGATCATCGTGTCTGCGCCGGTGCCGGCACGGGCCGTGCGGGCCCCGGCGTGACGGACCGTTCAGGGACGACCGGGGTCGGCCCACCGGCGCGGGTTGGGATCAAACGTCGGCTGACGAGGAGCTGGGGTGCAGGGTGCGGAACAGGCGCGCACTGTAGCCGACCAGTTCGGTGTCGGTGAGGGCCCGGGCGGCGGCGGAACGGGGCAGATTGAACAGGGGTCCGAGCTCGCCGAAGTAGCTTCCGGCGCTCACCGTGGTCAGGTGCTCCTCGCTGCCGTCGGCGCGGACCCGGAAGATCTCCACCTCGCCGGACTCCACCACATAGACCAGGTCACTGTCGTCACCCTGGTCGAAGAGCTTCTCGCCGGCCGGCAGCGACCGGGGCTGGGGTTCGCGGGCGTTGTCGGGGAGGTGGGGGACCAGTTCCACCACCTTGTCGGCCAGCTGGGTGATCCGCTCGTCGTGGGTGGCCACGATGACCAGGCGGCCCGGCGCGGCGATACCCCGCAGAAGGCGGAGCACACCGTCGACCTGGATGTAGTCGAGGTGGGCGGTCGGCTCGTCGGCCAGGACCAGAGGGGGATCCTGCACCAGGGCCCGGGCGATGGCCACCCGCTGCTGCTGGCCACCGGACATCTGATCGGGCCGGTGGTGACCCCGTTCTTCCAGGCCCACCTGCTCCAGCAGCACGTCGGCCCGCTGGCGGGCCTCGGCCCTCCCCATGCCGGCCAGCCGCAGGGGGGTCATCACGTTCCACCGGGCACTGAGGCTGGGGATCAGGTTGAAAGCCTGAAACACCACCCCGACGGTCCGCCGGCGGTACTCGGACAGCGCCGCCCCGGTCAGTCCGGACACGGTGGCACCGTCCAGGGTGATGGTGCCGGAGGTCGGCGTCAGAAGACCGGCCAGGCAGGAGAGCAGGGTGGTCTTGCCGCACCCCGACGGTCCCAGCAGGACGACCAGCTGCCCGTCATCGGCGCTGAAGGAGAACTCGTGGAGGGGACGGACCAGGTAGCCGCCGGAGGAGAACTCCATGGTGAGGTCGCTGGCGACCAGGTCAGCCACGGGTCCCACCCCACCCGTGCCGACGGGAGTACCCCGTGACATCCGCCCGCACCGCCGCCGCCATCACTGGAAGTATTGCACGGCCCGGCCCGGCCCGGCGGTGCGGGGTCCGGTCACCGGGTCCGGCGGGAGACCTCGTGATCCAGCAGCCAGGTCTTCCGGTCGGAGCCCCCGCCGTATCCACCGAGCGACCCGTCGGCGGCGATCACCCGGTGACAGGGCACGATCACCGCCACCGGGTTGCGGCCGTTGGCCTGGCCCACGGCCCGTGAAGCTCCGGGGCTGTCCACCCGGCGGGCCAGCTCCCCGTAACTGATGGTCTCCCCGTAGGGGATGGCGGACAACTGCGACCACACCCGGCGCTGGAAGTCGGTGCCGGCCAGCTCCAGCGGGACATCGAACCGGGTCAGGGTGCCGGCGAAGTACGCCTCGAGTTGGGCTGACACTCCGGCGAACCAGGCGTCATCCCGGACGGCGTCCCCGGTGTCGGGGGGAGCGTGGTGCTGATCGGCCATGTGCAGTCCGGTCAGCCGACCGTCGGTGGCGGTGAGGGTCAGGATTCCGATGGGACTGTCGACCGTGGAGTAGATGGATGTCATGGCTCTCTTTCTGAACGGGACGGCGGAACGGTGCGGGGGGAGTCGATGACCGACGGATCGGCCGGGTGGTCGACGACCGACGGATCGGCCGGGTGGTCGACGACCGACCACAGGTGGGTGGCGGCGTAGGACCGCCAGGGCCGCCAGGCCCGGGAGTGCCGGGCCAGGCCGGCGGACGTCGGGGGTAGCCCGAGCACCTCGGCACCCCGGCGGATCCCCGGATCGGTCAGGGGGAGGGCATCCGGATCGCCGAGGGCCCGCATGGCGATGATGTCGACCGTCCGGGCACCGACCCCGGGCAGGCCGGCCAGGACGGAGAGTGCGTCGGTCCGGTCACCGCCCGGGGTCAGATCCAGCTCGTGGCGGCAGAGTGCCCCCACCAGTACCGTCAGGGCCCGTGGCGACGCGGCCCCACCGGGCCCGGTGGTACGGAGGGCTTCGGGGGAGGGGAACAGGTGGGTCAGCCCACCGCCCGTATCGACCACCTGTTGCCCGTACCGCCGGACCAGGTGGCCGGCCCGGGCCTGGGCCACCGTCGGCGGCACGTGCTGGCCGAGGACGGCGCGCACGGCGAGTTCCGCTCCGTCGACACACCGGGCCACCCGGCGCCCCGGGGCCGCGGCGATCAGCGGACGGAGAAGCGGGTCCGAGCCCAGGTGGTGGTCGACGGCGACCGGGTCGGCATCGAGGTCGAGCAGCCGGCGGCACCGGGAGATGGCCGCGGTCAGGTCCCGCAGATCCGAGAGCACGGCCCGGCACCGGATGGAGTCGGGTCCCGGGGTGAGTTCGACGATACCCGGCCCGTGGGCCAGGTCCAGGGTGCGACGGTACGTCGTGCCGCGGACCTCCTCGACGCCCGGGACGGCTGTGGCCGCCAGCTGTCCGAACAGGGTGTCGGGACTGAACGGCCGGCGGAACGGAAGCCGGAGGACCAGGGCGGCCGGCCCGTCCCCCGGGGGGCGGGTGACCGGACCGGCGCCCGCCCGCCCGACCCGTGCCCGCAGATCGGTCGGGGACGCGGCGAAGACCGAACGGATGGTGTCGTTGAACTGGCGGACACTGGCGAACCCGGCGGCGAACGCCACCTGGGCCAGGGGCAGGCCGGTGGACTCGATGAGCACCCGGGCGGTCTGGGCCCGCTGGGCACGGGCGAGGGCGATGGGGCCCGCTCCGAGCTCGGAGGAGAGCAACCGCTCGAGATGGCGGACGCTGTAGCCGAGTCGGGCGGCCAGGCCCGGAACCCCCACCCGGTCCACCAGGCCGTCGCCGATCAGGCGCATGGCCCGGGCCACCACGTCGGCCCGGGTGTCCCACTCGGGCGACCCCGGGGTGGCACCGGGCCGGCAGCGCTTGCAGGCCCGGAAGCCGGCCGCCTGGGCCGCCGCGGCCGAGGGGTAGAAGCGGACGTTGGACCGCATCGGGGTCCGGGCCGGACAGCTGGGCCGGCAGTAGATGCCGGTGGATGTCACGGCGGTGAAGAACCGCCCGTCGAAGCGGGGGTCGCGGGACTGGACGGCGAGATAGCACCGGTCCGCATCCTCGATCATGCCTTCAGCATGCCCGACGCCGACCCACCGGTCTGGCGGAAATGCGACACGGCGGTGGAGTGGCCGAACGGCCCCCGGACCAGGGGTCGGATCCCGGCGGAGCCGGCCGCAGTCCCACAGTCGTCAAGGTCGGCCGGCAACCGGTCGATGACCTCCAGGTGAATCCCCGGGGAGATCCCCAGAGCGAG
>Ga0182012_10001845_pt1 | contig 23124 bp, 16 predicted proteins | sample 612S2SmetaG_FD_120486 | JGI IMG/M metagenome (GOLD analysis project Ga0182012, IMG submission 120486) | Permafrost microbial communities from Stordalen Mire, Sweden - 612S2S metaG | ecosystem: Environmental > Terrestrial > Soil > Wetlands > Permafrost | place: Sweden: Stordalen | collected... | reverse complement strand
AGCTCGTCGGCTCCCATGTGGGCGTGAGCATTGGCGAGGATGATCCCTCCCAGATGGCCTTGGAAGACATTGCGATGATGCGCGCGGTGGTCGGCAGCGTGGTGCTGTATCCCAGCGACGCCGTCAGCGCCGAGAAACTTCTGGAACAAATGGCGATCCATCGCGGCCTGCAGTTCCTGCGCACCTCGCGGCCCAAGACGCCGGTCATTTACGGCAACGACGAGCAGTTCCCCATCGGCGGGGCCAAAGTGCTGCGCCAGGCGGCCGGCGACAAGGTCACGGTGGTCGCTGCGGGTGTCACCCTGTTCGAGGCGTTGAAAGCCGCGGACTTGCTGAAGGCCGAGGGCATCACCATCACGGTCATTGACGCGTACAGCATCAAGCCGCTGGCGAAGGACGTCATTCTGGCGGCCGCGAAAAAGACCGGCAACATCGTCATCACCGTGGAAGATCACTACGCCGAGGGCGGTTTGGGTGATGCCGTGGCGGGTGAATTGAGCGTCGAAGGCGTGAAAGTTCACAAGCTGGCGGTCACCAGCCTCCCGCGCTCGGGCAAGGCCGCCGAATTGCTCGCGTTCTACGGCATTGATGCCGCGGGGATTGTGAAGCAGGTCAAAGCGCTGAAGTAATTCGCTGCGCCCGCGCCGGACGCGGGTTAAATAACGGTTTCCGCCGCCGGGCGGGTGAGTTCGCATCCTGAACCCACCCGCCCGATTTCTTTAGTGCCGGTCGGAAAGTCGAAATGGACCCCTTTCCATTTTCCGACCGGCTCTTGGATTTACCCCATTGCCAGAACCGGTTTTATGGTCCAAATTAATCCGTGGCTATGCCGGAAAAGTCCAAAAGCCTTCAAGGAATGTTCCTGCTCGACAGCGGACAGTTGGGTGGCTCGTTTTTTCAGCGCACGGTGGTCCTGGTCTGCCGCCATGATGCGGAGGGGGCGTTCGGTCTGGTTCTCAACCGCTCCACCGGCAATCACGTGGGCGAAATGATCGTGGCGGACCTGCCGGACATCCTCAAGCACTGCCCCTTGTTTCTGGGCGGTCCGGTGCAGCCCACCGCCCTGAGTTTTCTGCACACGGACCAATTCCTGCCCCATGCGGATGTGCTGCCGAATCTGAGTCTGGGCCATTCGCTCGACGAATTGATGGAAATCGGCGAATCCTATTCCGCGACTAAAAAGGTCAAATTGTTCGCCGGTTATGCGGGCTGGAGTCCCGGCCAGTTGGAGAGCGAGCTCAAGAGCCGGGCCTGGCTGACTTTTCCCGCCTCGCTCGAACTCGTCTTTGAAACCCCCGCCGACCAGTTGTGGCCCAGCATTCTGCGCAAAAAAGGCGGCTGGAAAAACCGGCTGCTCGCCCAAATCCCCGAGGATCCCTCGCTGAATTGATCCTTTCCGTGCCGTTTTGCTGTCCTTACCTGAGGCCGGGACGCGATGTTTTTTGACAGTTGCGGTTGTATAATTCCAAAGAATCTGCAACTTTTCACGGCTCTGGTTGTTGTACCAGAAGCTCAAATGGCCTTTAGTTCTGTAAAAAATCTAGTCGCGACCGTCGCCGAGGCGACGCCGGGACAATTTGACACCTGGCACAAAGCCTGGCACGCCGCCGTGGAGAGCGGTTCGCCCGACTCGTTGCTGGGGTTCATCGCCCGCGAGCGGGGCGTCACCGAGGACACGTTCGTCCAAAAACTGGCCAAAGCCCTCAACTGGAGCTGCCTGGACCTGCCCAAGCTCATTGTCCCCAACGAGGCACGGAATAAAATTTCCACCAAAATCGCGTTCCAGTATTCCATTTTGCCCACCGGATTGACGGACGGCACCCTGCAGGTGGCGGTGAGCGATCCGTTCGACGCGGCGATGATGAATGCCGTCCGGTTTAACGCCCGGCTGCCGGTGCAGTTCGTGCTGGCCACCAAGTCCGACATCGAGAAATCGCTCAAGAAATATTACGGCGTTGGCGCCGAGACGCTGGATGAGATGGGCGAGAGTGATGCCATGGATCTGGACATCACCACGGACAAGGAAATCACCGAGGGCGACCAGGAGGCCAGTGTCATCAAGTTCGTCAACCAGATCATCTGGGAGGCTTTTAAGGACCGCGCGACGGACATTCATTTTGAGCCGGCGGAGGATGAGTTGCGTATTCGCAACCGCATTGACGGCATCCTGCATCAAATTCCCCTGCCGCCGCAGTTGAAGCGCTTTCAATCCGCGCTGATTTCCCGCATCAAGGTGATGAGCGGGATGAACATCTCCGAAAAGCGCCTGCCGCAGGACGGGCGCATCAACGTGCGGATCAAGGGCGAGGAAATTGACATCCGCGTCTCCACCGTGCCGACCGTGTACGGCGAAAGCGTGTCGCTGCGGTTGCTCACGCGCGGCAAGATTTTCCTGAGCCTCGACAAACTCGGGTTCTCCAAGAAAGAGGAGGACGCCATCCGCGAGATCATCATCAAACCGCACGGGATTTTCCTGGTGACGGGCCCGACGGGTTCCGGCAAATCCACCTCGCTCTACGCCTTCCTCAGCTCCATCAACTCGGTGACCAAGCGGATCATCACCATTGAGGAGCCGGTGGAATACGAACTGAAGGGCATCAACCAGATCGCCGTGCGGTCGGACATCGGGCTGACGTTCGCCATGGGGCTGCGGCACATTTTGCGGCAGGACCCGAATGTGATCATGGTCGGGGAAATTCGCGATTTGGAGACGGCGGAGATTGCCATTCGCGCCTCGCTGACGGGGCATTTGGTGTTCTCCACGCTGCACACGAACGACGCGCCCAGCGCGTTCACGCGGCTGATTGACATGGGCATCGAACCCTTTCTGGTGGCCTCCTCGGTGGAGGCCGTCATGGCGCAGCGCCTCATCCGCACCATCTGCCCGCATTGCAAGACCGAGCAGCCGGTGTCGCGGGAATACCTGGAGCGCATCGGTTTCCCGGCGGCGGACATTGCCACGGCCAAAGTCTGGCACGGAACGGGCTGCGAACATTGCCGCATGCTGGGATATCAAGGCCGCAAAGGCATATACGAACTGTTGCTGGTCACGGAGGCGGTCCGGCCGTTGATCCTGAGCCGCGCCCCGGCGACCACCATCGCCCAGCGGGCCATGGATTCCGGCATGCGCACGCTGCGCACGGACGGCTGGAACAAGGTCAAGGCGGGCGAGACCACCATTGAGGAAATCCTGCGCGTCACGCAGATCGAGGAATTCATCGACACCCTGGCCAGCCTCGACAAGGTGCCGGTGCTGCCCAAACGCTAAAATCTCATGTCGCGCTGGAATTCCTGCAATATTCTCGACGCCCTCGCCGGCCGGGGCCGGCTATGGCATTTTGCCGCCAAGGGCGACGGCTTTGCGCTGGACCGGGACCTCCCGGTCAAACCCGGCGAAACCCTGCCGGCCCGGCTCACGGCCAAAAGCTGGAGTTCGTTCTGGTGGAAAAAACTCAACATCGCCTGGCTGCCGCCGGAAAACGTTTTCCTGAAAGTCATCGAGCTGCCCCAGAGCACGTTTGAGGAAACGCTGGCCATGGTGGAGTTGCAGTTGGAAAAAATCTCCCCCCTGCCGGTCGCCCAGATCGTCTGGACCCTGCACATCCTCCCGCGCCGCGCGGCGACCCTGCCGGATGGCACCGCCGAGGCGCTGCAAACCGTGGTGGTGGTGATTGTGGAACGCCACGTGGTGGAGGAATTTCTCGGGCAGTTGGAAAGTCAGGGGTACCTGGCGGACCGGTTGGAAATGCCGGTGCTGGACCAACTGGAGGCGGTCGAATCCGCCACCGACGGGGTCTGGGTGTATCCCTCGGTGATCGCGGGCCAGAATGCCGCGCTCCTGGCCTGGTGGCTGGGGGGCGTGCTGCGCGATTTGAGCCTCGTCACCCTGCCGCCCGCCGGCAGCACCGGGGAAAGTTTGTCCAGCCAGTTTGCCCGCCTGGCCTGGGCCGGGGAATTGGAAGGCTGGCTGACAGCCCAGCCGCCCTGGCACCTGGTGGCCGACGAGGTTCACGCGGACTTGTGGCGGGGACCCTTGCGCGAGCACACGGGCGCGGAAATCAAAGTGGTGGCCCCGCTCGCCCTGCCGGAACTGGCCGCCCGCACCGCCCGCCGGGCCACGCAAGCCAGCGACCGCACGAACCTCCTGCCGGCCGAGTTTGCCGCCCGCTACCATGTCCAGTTCGTGGATCGTCTGTGGCTGCGCTTCCTGCTGGCTGTCGGGGTGCTCTACCTGGTGGTGGTGGGCATTTATTTTGCCGCCTTGTTTTCGCCCTGGGTCGGCCTGGCGGATAAAACCGCGGCGGCCGAGCAACTGGTGCGCGGCGAGGGCGGCAGTTTCACCAACGCCCTCCAGTTGCGCGCGCGCTACGATGTGCTGAAGGAGCGGGAGGATTTGAAATACGCGGCCCTGGACTGCTGGCAGTTGATTGCCGACCGGCTGCCGGCCGGGATTTCCCTCCAGCGCCTGAGTTTTTCCGGCGGCAAAAAACTGGTGCTCAGCGGCACCGCCGCCCAGGCGGACATCAGCAAGATCATTGATTTTGACGATGCCCTGCGCAAAGCCCAGTTGAAGGGCGAACCCATGTTCGAGGCGGAGGGTGGCGACCAGTTCTCCGAGCACAGCGTGGGCAACCAGGTCAATTGGACATTCGGCCTGGTGCTCAAACACACGGAGGCAACCCCGAAATGAACAAGTATTTCGCCCAATTGCGTCCGCTGGAACGCCGCCTGGCGGTGGCGGTGCTGGTGGTCTTGTTTCTGGTGGTTAACGCCGTGTTCGTCTGGCCGCACGTGGCCGACTGGAACAATTTGCAACAGCGGCTCGCCGCGGCCCAGGGCAAGCACGCGGTCTACCAAAAGGCCATCGCCCAATCCGCCCTCTACCAGAAGCTGGTCGGCGATCTCGAAAGTTCCGGCGAGGTTGTCGCGCCGGAGGACCAGGGCATTACGTTCGCGCGCACCATCCAGAACCAGTCCGCCGCCAGCGGCGTGGCCTTGCTGAACACCTCGAAGCAGATCGCCCGCACCAACGACCAGTTTTTTGTGGAGCAAGTCCTGAACATCACCGCCTCGGCCAACGACGAGCAACTGGTGGATTTCCTTTACAAACTGGGTTCCGGGGCCTCGATGATCCGGGTGCGCGACCTGGAGTTGCAGCCCGATCCGCCGCGCCAGCATTTGACGGCCAACATTCAGCTCGTGGCCAGTTACCAGAAAAATCCGCCGGCCAAGGCCGGTGCGACCGGTTTGAAATCCGCCAACGTCAACGCCAAATGAAAACCTTCCCGCTCCTCCTGCTGTTGTTGCTCGCCACTCTCGATCTCCGCGCGCAAGTGCCCTCGGCGACGCCGCAGGGCCAGGCCGATGCCGCCGCGCGCCGGCTGGCCCGCCGCCAGGCTTTGATGACGAACAATCCCGCCGCGCCCACGACTCCAGCCGCCCTGGGTTCGCTGCCCTCGACCTCGCCCATCATCACCACGGCTGCCGCGCCCACTGCCGGTCGTGCCGCCGCCGGCGGGGCGGTCAATGGCGCCATTAATGGCGCGGCCGCCGCCAATGGAGCCGGGGTTAATGGCGGTGCCACCGCTGCCGCGACCGCCAGCGAGCCGCCGGAGGAGATCATTCCGGCCAACACCATTAATTTTCAAGGCGTGGACGTCAACCAGGTCCTGGAGGTCTATGCCAAGCTGGTGGGACGCACCCTGTTGCGCGGCCAGGTGCCGCAGGCTTCGATTATATTGAAGACGGAAACCCCCCTGACCAAGTCCGAGGTGATCCAGGCCCTGCAAGCCGTGCTCTCGCTCAACGGCGTGGCCTTGATTGACGTGGGCGACAAATTTGTGAAAGTGCTGCCCATCACCGAGGCGGGCACCGCTGGCGGCAAGATCAACGAGACCGACGCCGCGCACCTGCCCGAGCTGGGGACGTATGTGACGCACATTGTGCAATTGAAATATCTCAAGCCCAGCGCGGTGGTGCCCTTGATCACCCCCTTCTCCAAACTGGCCAATGCCGTGGTGCCCATCGAGGACAACGGCATTCTGGTGCTGCGCGACAACGCGGAAAACGTCAAGCGCATGCTGGAGATGATTGCCCGCATTGATGTCAGCGTGCCGGCCGAATACATCTCGGAGGTCATCCCGATCAAATACGCCCAGGCGTCGGATATTGCGAACGCGCTGAACAGCCTCGGGGGCAGTGGCGGCGGCACGGTGAGCATTGGGAGCACGCCGAGCGGCCGGGTGAGCGGGCTGGGCGGGTCGCGCTCGAGTTTTGGCGGCACGGGCGGTTCGGGCAGCACGGGCGGCGGGCTGAATGGCATTGGCGGCGGGGCAGGCGGCTCGGCGTTTGGTTCGCAGGGGCAGACCTCCGCCTTCGGCGCCACCGGTGCCACCACCGCCAACGGCACACCTTCCACGGGCAACACCTTCCAACAACGCCTGAATTCCATCATATCGAGTGCGACCGGCGGTGGTGGCGGCGGTGGCGTGGGCGGCAAGCAGGATGCGATTCAGGTGTTTGGCCAGACCAAGATTATTGCCGACCAGCGCAGCAATGCCCTGCTCGTCTTCGCCACCCGCTCGGACATGGAAAACATCAAGCACGTCATCAGTCAGTTGGACGTGCTGCTGGCGCAGGTGTTGATCGAAGCGGTTATCATGGATGTGAACGTCGGCAGCACGCTGAATTACGGAGTCTCGGCGGCCCAAAATCCCCAGGGATTGGGCACGGCCAACGGCCAGCCGATCGTTGGCGCGGGTGGCTACAACAATGGCACGGGTTTCCTGAGCACCCTGACCAATGTCACCAGCAGCGGGTTTGCCAACAATCTGGGCAGCGGGAGTGGCTTCAGTTACTTCGGCAACATCGGGCCCAACTATGACCTGGCCGTGTCCGCGCTGGCCGGGAACAACAATGCCACGGTCATCCAGCGCCCCCGCATCCAAACCTCCCAGGCCAAACCCGCCACCTTCTTCGTGGGCAACACCGTTCCCTACGTCACCGGTACTTATTACGGCGGCGGTTATTCCGGGGGGAACAGTTCGCAATATTCCCAGCTCTCCGTCGGGGTGGAACTGGATGTCACCCCCTTTATCAATCCGGACGGTTTGGTGGTGATGGACATCAACCAGGAAATTGATGATATTCAGGGGTATACATCAATTGACGGGAACCAGGTGCCCAACACGGACAAGCGCACCCTGTCCTCCGAAATCGCCGTCCGCAGCCTGGACACCATCATGATGGGCGGCTTCATTCGCACCGACAAAACCAAGACCAGCTCCGGCGTGCCGATTTTGCAGGACATTCCCATCCTGGGCAACCTGTTTAGCAGCCATGCCAACAGCAAGACCCGGGAAGAACTCCTGGTGCTCATGCGACCCACGGTCATGACCACTCCCGAGGCCGCCTCGGAGCAAACCTTGCGCGAGGAACGCCGGCTGCCCGAAGTTTCCGCCGCCGCCGCCGATGACGCCGCTGCTGAACGCACCATGGTGGCCGCCGAGCGCAAGGCCGAGTTGCAACGGGCCAAGATCAGCGGGCAGAACGACGGCTACTTCAACCAGACTAACACCCTGTTGCAAACCGACCGGGTCGGGTTGAACACGAATCCGCCGGCGCCGGTGTATCAATTCAATCCGGTGATTCAGAATGAACCCGCCGCGCCCGACCAGCCGGCCGCGCCCGCCCAACCCCCGGTGGTCCCGGCCCAGCCGGCCACACCAAACCCGTAATCGGGGAATAGGAAGCTGGAGTCCAAAGGCCGGAGCGGTTGCTTCGGTAGCGCTGCCCCGGAGACGGGCGCACTCTGCCGTCCTGGCTTTTAACCCCGTCCATTTTAGGGCGGCAGGACCTGCCCGTCACTTCCGCCCGGGCGTGTTGGTGAAGACGGTGGCCGTGTTGGTGCCCGGGCCGGGCAGCAAGTTTTCGAGTGTTTTTAACGGACGCAACGGCGCCAGCAAAATTTTGGCGAGGTCGTTCAGCGGCTCCATTTTCGGGTCCGCCAGGGTGCCGGTCACTTTGTATTCAAACAGTTTGGTCACCGGCCAGGTGATGACATGGAGGAGGGTGCCGAGGCCCGGGGTGTCCCGTAGCAACTGGGTGGCGGCCCGGGCGTTTAAATTCTCATGCAAATCCACCGTGCCGGTGTAGCTCAGCCGCATCATGGTGGAGTGAATCACCAGATTGTCCGAGTAAATCACACCGTTGGTCATGGTGAACTGCCCCGTGGCATCCGTGGCCCGGCTCCGGCCCAGCCCGGGGCTGAGCTGGTTCAACACCGGGGACAGAATGCCGAACATGGGCGCGTCCCAAATCAACCCATCCTGCAGGGTGGCCTGGCCGTAGCCGCTCATCCCCTGCCAGTTGGTGGAATTCCCGCTGGTCACGACCAGTCGTCCGCTCACGATGCCTTCCAGTTGGTTGGTGGGCGAATTCAGATCCGCCATCAGCCCGTGCAGATTGGCGTTGGTGATGTCAAACGCAAAGCTGAAATCCGTGCCGCTGGCCGGCCGGAAATCAAACGCGGCCCAGCCATTGGCGTTGCCCCGGTAAAATTCCGTGTCCAGATTCGTCAGCAGCAGCGTGGGTCCGAACCACCGGGCGGTGCCTTCCACCCGCTGGCTGTTAAACCGCCCCCAGCGAAAGGGCGCGCCTTTGAGGATGTCCACCCGCAAATCTTCCATCTCCATTTCCTGGTTATCCTCGGACGACCGCAGGGAGACAAACCCGTTCACCCGCGCGGTGGGCGGGGTCAAAAACTGATACGGCTCCAGCGTGCGGCCGGTCTTTGGCCCAATGGCATTGGCAATCACCTGCGGCTCGGCCGTGCTGTAGCCGTTGGTGAAGTAGATCCGGAGTTCATTCAAGTCCAGGGTGATGGCGTCGGCCCCCAGCACCTGGGTGCCGTGGACGCGCTCCGCGTGCGGCTGGACAAATTGAATGACCCGGTTGGAATACGTCACGCCAGTGGTCAGGGAGTCCACCGACCCGCCCCGCGCGGCGAAGTTGGTCAGGGCCAGCCGGCCGGTGGCGGCGAGCGTTTCGACCTGGTGCAACTCGCCGTGAACGGTGAGATCCAAAACGAGCGGATCATGGAAGGTGAGGCGGCCGACCTCGCGGATGGCGCCTTTGGTTTTCAACCACGGGCGAATCTGGTTCACGTCAAAAGCACCTTTCACCTGGAGGTTAAAGTGTTTGGTGTTTTCGTCCTCGGAGCCGGCCAGTTGCAACCGGGTGCTTTGCCGTGCCACCTGCAAACCGGCCACCTGCCAGACCTGGTTGGAATACGAAAAATCCGTCTGCAACCAGTCCAGGTCCACCCCGCTCACGGTGGCATTGGTGAAGGCCAGCCCGCCGGTCACCGCGACGGGCACATTGGTCCGGGCCGGCCAGGCGGACAAATCGGCGGAGCCGGCCAGGTGGAGGGCCGGGGGCTGGGACCAGGTGAACCAGCCCAGGCGTTCGCGCACCATGGCGGGCAGCAACGCCGCCACCGCCTGCGGGTCAAACACGGAGGCATTGGTGAAATCAAGGGTCTGCCGGGCGGCGTCAAACCGCGCGGCCGCGCGCAACCAACCGCCTCCCAGATGCAGCGTGAGGTTGGTGACAGATAGTTCCGGTGCCTGCCAGGCGCCGCCAGCGGCGGCCGAATCCACTTTCAAGGGGTCGGAATTCAGCCGGGTCACCCGGGTGGACCAGGTGATGTCGCCAGGGGGTAGATTACTCCAGAGGCCCGGCAATGGCGGGTTGGTCGCGAGAACCGCCGGCGCGGTGAGCTGCGCGGAGAATTGCAGGCTCTCCACCCCGAACCACGGCGGGTGCGCCCGCTGGCTGGCGTTTTGCAGTTCGAGATCCAGATCCATTTCCGGGGCGCGCCAAAAACCCCGGGCGGTGACCGATTCCGCGCTGAAGTTTTCCGCCCGCATGCGGGTGAAGTGCGTGTTCCATGCCAGGCGGTAGGGTTGTAAATTGGTCCAGACACCCGGCAGAAGCGCATTGGTTGGCAGGCCGGCCAGGGCGGAAAGACTGGCATTGAACACCAATTCATGCGCACTAAACCAGGGGGTGCGCGCGGCCGGCGCGGTGACTTTTACCCGCACCGCAAAGGAATTCACGTCCCGCGCGTCCCCCGTGATATTCAAGGTCAGGCGGGGCGCGCCTTCGAGTTTGATTTTGCCGGTGATTTCCGAAAGCGTTCGCAGCCGCACCTGCCAGTTGGCCGGGGTCGCGCTTTTCCGGCCCTGAAACATTTCCCAATGGCCCAATTCCGTGGCATGCCGGATGTCGCCGGACAACGCCAGGGTCGCGCCGTTGAAGACGGCCTGGAAATTATCCACTGACCAGGTGTCATTCGTCTGAAAGCGCACATCGGCCTGAATATTCGTCAGCTCCAGCGCGCCGGGCCCCGGCCCCGCCCCGGCCACCGGCATCACCAACCGGCCGTCCCGCACCGCCAGCCCCTGCACCTCCAGATGGCCGTGCAGCAACCGCAGGAAGTCCGGCGATAATTGCACCTCCGCCAGGGTCAGGGTCGGGCTGTCCGGACTGCCCGCCGCGCCCAGACTCACTTTCTCCACCACGATGCCCCGCGTCAACCGCAGGCGCATCCGGGCAAATTCCACGACGATGCCCCGTTCTTTAAGGCTCGCGAGCAGCGGTTGTTTTAAAAAATCGGGCAGGTCAACATGATCCAAATAGAACAGACCGCAGGCCGCGGCCAGAATCAGCAGCAGCCCGCTGATGCGGCACCAGCGCAGACCAATTCGACATCCGCGCCAGAAACGGGAAGGCATATCAGGGTCCGCTGGTGGGTATGGTTAAGTAACTCGCGACCAACTGGAACAGGGTCTGCGGGACGACGAAGGCCCAGCGCTCGCCCGCCAGCGTCACCATGGCCACCGGCTCGCCGGCGATGGTGCCGCCGAAATCCAGCGTGTGTTTCTCCCCGTTCTTGAGCTCGGTCACAATCTGCAAACTGTTGGTGGTGACCCCATATTGACGGGGATCGGCGATTTTGGGCCCCACCCAGCCGATGGCCACCAGATCACCGAGTTGGTGGGCCGTTTCCTCGATGGTGGGCGGGTAGATCTGCCCGGGGGAACCCGGGGCCAGTGTCCATTGGTTGCGGCCCGCGTGCAGCAACTGGCGGGTCTGGCCGTTTTGATGGATCGTGATGGAGGTGATATCCTGCTCGGGAAATTTCCAGATGCGCCGGTCGCGAAACTCGAAGCCGTACTCGGGGATTCCCAAATCGGTGGGGTCCAGACCGTAAATGAACGCCTCGTCCGAGCGGTGAACATAGACACCGTTCGTTTGCGGCGTGCTGAAGGCCAGTTGGACCAGGGGCTGGTTGGTATCGCCCGCCGTGGCGCGCAGGGTGATTTGCAGCCAGGGATTGGTCAGCTTGTACGTTTGCAGGTCGGTCAGGGTGGCCACATCGCTCACAAATTGCGCGGCTTTGAGGCTGCCGAGCAGCTTGAGAAAGCTTTGCACCCCATTGGTGTCCACCGGATACGTTTCCCCGGCCACCTGCCAGGCCCCCGTGGCCAGCCGGCGCAGAATGTACGGCGCGGCCTGATCCGCCATCCGCACCTCCACCTCGTTGACCGGGGTGGTGAGGTCAATCAGGTGCGTGTCCCGAAAGTCATTCAGCGAACCGTGCCAGGCGGCGAGCGGTTCCTGCGCGGTGGCCACCACTCCGTTCAATCCCTCGCGCCGGGCATAGACCAGGGCCGGGCGGTTTGTCAGGGCTTTCCCCGTGTGCAACCCCTCGGGCGGCAATCCGCCGTGGCCCAACCACAAATCCAGCGTCGCCGGTTGCAAGTCGTAGGCCGTCAGATCCGCCCGCGCCTCATCCGTCACAAATTCCGCCACCCGGGCGGACCGCAGTTGTTCCAGCGCGCGGTTGATGCGGTCACTGTCGGCCCGGGCCTGCAGCGGCCGCGTCATGCGCCACAAATGATTGGTGGGGTCCAGGTGCAGTTCAATGACCTTCGGCCCGTTGGTCAGCACAATGGCGTCATACGCGGCGCTGGAATTAACCAGGGAAGTTTCCCGCCAGTCGGTGGCGGATTTGGGCAGGTATTTCAACCACCCGGCGTCGGTGACAAACGCGCCCTCCACCCCGACCACCTGCAGAAACACCTGGTCGCCGGGCGCGGTCAGCCGGCCGATTTTAATCTGTCGTTGCTGGTCCCCCAGGGCAATGACCAGGGAGGTTTGCGGATGGTCAAACCCATAGTCCGACTCGGCGGCGGGCTGCTGGCGCAGTTCGCTGGCGGTGATGCGCGTGAAGGGGGTGAGTTTTGCCAGCGAATTCAGCAGGGCCTGAATCCCCGCCGCCTGGGCCGGATAAACCAGCGGCTGGGTGAGATACCAGTCGTCATTCGTGCGTTCCACCTGGATTTCCGGCGTGTTGAGCGGGATCACCTGCACCTGGGTGGCGGCCGCAAAGGGAAACGCCGGCCACCCCTGGCTGGCCGCCGGCGGTCCCGGCCGGAAATGGCCGTTCACCAGGCAGACGGCCCCGAACAAGGCCGCCGCCAGCACCAACCACCGCCAGGTGTTTCTTGAATTCATTAGTTCCTTCGCACGAGCCAGACCAGCCCGCCCAGCAATAACACCGCTCCGGGCAGCGCCCCCAGCAGCAGCCATCGCGACTGGCGCTGGCTGGCTTCAGTCATCAATAAACGGTACTCCGTCACCTTTTGCGGGGCAATGCCCGACACCAGCTCGTTCCGGTCCAGCAGCCAGTTGATGGACGCGTCCAGAAAATCCCGGTCCGCCACATCCTCAATATAATAGTTGCCCAGGAAAATCGAATCCCCCGCCGCCACGATCCGCGTGCTGCCGCGCGGGTTCGCCACGCCGGCCACGGACTTTTGCTCGGCCGCCACCATCAGTGAATACGCGCGCGGCGGCTCCGCTTTGTCAATGCCCAGCGTGCTGGTGGGGCCGGAGAATGCCAGTTCCTCCACCGCCGGGGCGTTGGCGGGCGGATTTTGCCAGATCATTTTGGCCACCGGCCGCGGCAGCACCATGTGCAGCGAACGCTGGGCCAGCGGGGCGACAATCGGGTGTTTGCCAAAGTTTTGCACCTGGATGTCCAGGCCTTTGTTCGGGGAGTCCTCCAGGTCTTTCACGTAATCCGCCATCACATTAATGCCCCACTTTTGCATAATCGGCTCCAGCCCCGTGGGATGGCCGATGGAATTGTAATCAAACAGGATGAACAGGCGTCCGCCCTGCGCGAGGTAACGGTCAATCTTTTCCAGTTCCGAGGGCGCCAGGGCTTGCGTGGGCGCCGCAATGATCAGCAGGTTGCAATCCGCCGGCACATCCTGGTCGCCCAGCAATTCGAGATTGGCCACGCCCAGGTTGTTTTGCGCCAGCACCAGGCCGAAGGTGAGGTAACCGCGCTGCTTGTCCGAATCCTTCAGCGAAGGCTCCCCGTGCCCCTGTAAAAAGTACGCCTTGAGCGGCTCCGGATGCGCCAGGGCCAGCAACTTGGACGTGAAGATCATTTCCCCGCTGAAATTCACCGGTTTTCTTAGAAATTCCAGTTCCTTTTCCCCGCTCGACTGCTTCACGCCCGTCATCACGTACTGCGTGAGCGCGTCGCCATCCACATAGGCTGGTTGCCCGCCCATGTCGAAGATCACCATGTCCTTGTTCGAGCTGAGTTTATACTTCGCCTTGACCAGTTCCGCCTCGCCGGTGTTGCGCAGGTAATCCACCGTCCGGACGGTGAGGTTGTGGTTGACGGTGTTGTATTCGCTCAACAAGGCGAGAATGACCGGGTAGAATTCATCCGTCTTGTCGTAGTACAGCGTGACCGTCACCTGGTTGGTGATGGATTGCAGCACATGGAGCGTGCGGGTGGAAAGCTGGATGCTGGTTTGGGAGCTGAGATAGAACCGCTTGAAAATTCGCGAACTTAAATAATTCACCATCACCACGACCGCCACCACCAGCACCGTGCGCAGAGCGAGGTCAAACCCAATGCGCCAGCGGCGCAATGGGGTGAAACTGGGACGGGTATGTGATTGGTCAGCCATGTTATTTCCAGCGCCGGCTTTCCACCGCGCGCAACGTCAGGAACAAAAACACCAGCGTCAGCGTGACGTAAAACACCACCGCCCGTGTGTCCACCACGCCCCGGGCAAAATCTCGCATGTGACTGAACAGGCCGAAATAAGAAACGAAACTGTTCTGCCATTGCGCCGTCACCGGCAGGTTGTCCACCAGAAAGCCCAGGGCAAACAAACACATGCCCAGCACAAAACTGATGATCGCCGCGCTCATTTGCGTGCGGGACAGTGCCGAGGCGAAACAGCCCAGCGAAATAAACAGCGCGCCCACCAGCACAATGCCCAGGTACGTGCCTGTGACCGTGCCGGGGTCCAGCGCGCCCGGCTGGCTCGTATAATGACCCACCACCAGCAGGCACGCCAGCAACGGCAGCCACATGACCAGATAGAAAATCAGCGCGGTCGAAAACTTGGCGGCCACCACTTCGAAATCGCTCACGGGAGTCGTCATTAGCGTTTCATAGGTGCCCGCCGATTTTTCCAGCGCAAACAAGCGCATGGTGATCACCGGTCCGGCGATCAAAACGATCAGCCAGAAAAAGTAAGTGTCGTAGAACATTTCCGTCACCGGCACTGGCGTCGGGTCCGTGCCCAGATTCGTCAGCAGCACCACGAAGCCCAGCCCGATCAACAGGGTCACGGCCGAGATGATGATATACCCCGTCACCGAGAGAAACAGGGCGGCCAGTTCGCGGCGCGCCAGCGTGAGGTAAATATTCATCAGCCTTCCTCCTCTTCCTCGCTCCGTTTGGTGACTTGCACGTAAATATCCTCGAGCGAATGCCGGCTGCGCGTGAGTTCGCGCAGGGGCCAGCCGCGCTGGCGGGCCAGCTCGAAAATCTGCGGCCGCAAATCATGGCCTTCGCGCGGCGTGAGGGCGCAGCGCTGAAACTCCCCCTCGGCGGCGGACACATCAAATTGCTCGATCTCCGGGATGTCCAGCCACGCCTGGCGCAACGCTTCGGCCGGCGCCGCGATCTCCGCGATCACCTGGCTGCTGCCCGCCATCACCCGTTGCAAATTTTCCGGCGTGTCCGCCGCCAGAATCTTGCCGTCGAACATGATCAGCATCCGGCTGCACATCATCTCCGCCTCGGGCAAAATGTGGGTGGAAATCAGGACGGTATGGTTCCCGGCGAGACTTTTAATGAGCTGCCGCACCGACCGGATCTGGTTGGGGTCCAGGCCGATGGTCGGCTCGTCCAGAATGATCAGCTCCGGCTCATGCACCAGGGCATCCGCCAGCCCCACACGCTGGCGATAACCTTTCGAAAGCTGGCCGATGATGCGGCGGCGCACGTCGGTGAGGCCGCACTGCTCCATGACCGTGTCCACACGCGAGCGTGAGCGGGCCCAGCCCAGGCCCTTGAGCCGGGCGCGAAACTTCAAATATTCCCGGACCCGCATTTCGAGATAGAGCGGGTTGTTTTCCGGCATGAACCCAATCCGGCGGCGCACCTCTGCCGACTCATGGAAGACATCGTACCCGGCCACGCGCACCGTGCCGCTGGTGGCGGGCAGGAACGTGGAGAGAATGCGCATCGTGGTGCTCTTGCCCGCGCCATTGGGCCCCAGCAATCCGACGATTTCCCCCCGGTTCACGGCAAAGGAAATGCCCGCCACGGCCGTGCGACCGGCGTAGCGTTTCGTCAAATCTGTCACTTCAATCATCACGGGTGATGGCTCGATTATCCCGGCATGGTAGCCTAAAAAACCCGGAGCGGGCCAACAAAAACATCCAGTGCCATCAATATAAACAATCTCCACCCGAAATGGATGCAAAATTTTTAAGTCCGGGGGTTTGTCGCGGGCCGGCGGGCGGGTTTCGTCACGGTCAGGTGTGGGAGCGTCCGTGCCGGTGTCAATTCATCCTCTGAGGAATACCATCCAACCACCACCCGCCGGCGCGTGGCAATTAAAAGCCGAAGGGATTCCCAAATAGGAAAGGCTTGGCCGCAAATGTTCAGCCCGGCGGCCACGCCAGCGGCCGTCCGCCCAAAATGTGGCAGTGCAAATGCGGCACCGTTTCCCCGCCGTCGGGGCCGTTGTTGATCACCAGCCGGTAGCCATTGGCCAGCCCCAGTTGCCTCGCCACTTCCGCCGCCTTGAGCAATAGTTGCCCCAGCAATGCCTGGTCGCCCGGCCCCGCCTCACTGATGCGCGGAATCGGCCGTTTGGGCACAATCAACACATGCACGGGCGCCTGGGGATGGATGTCCCGGAACGCCAGCACCTCGTCGTCCTCGTAAACAATCGCCGCCGGGATCTCGCGCGCGGCAATTTTTTCAAACAGCGTCTTGCTCATTGTCCAGCCCTCACTCCACCACCAGCGCGCAGTGCGCCTGCGCGCGATCCGCGCTCAAACATTCCCGCAGGTAGGCGACAATTTGCTCCTGCAACAAATCACACCGCTGACTCCACCGTTGCGCGCCGGTCAACTGCTTCACGCAGCCGCGCAACCCGCGAAACCGCAGCACCTTGGGCGATTGCTTGAGCTGGCTCTGCATTTCCTGGCGCAGCGCCGGATAGAAAAACAGCTCCAGGCTGCCCGCCGACTGGCAGGCAATCACCCGCAGGTCCGACTCAAGGATCTCCTGGGCCAACGCCAGGTCATCCGCCTGCAACGTCAGTCCCAACTGCCGCAGCACCCGCTCCAGCGCCACGGCGAATTCCCCCACCGAGACCGACTCCCGCATGAGTTCCTTTTTGAAATAGTGAAAGACCGAGGCCGCTGCGTGGCGCAGCACCTCGGGGTCCAGCGTCCGGTCCTGGCCGCCCACGATTTCCACGGAAATCATTTCCGCCGAGCAGGGCACGCTTTCACCGGTGGCGAGTTGAAACAACAAGCAATCATTGAGTAATGCAATCATTGTTGGGCCTCTAGTTTTTTGACTTCATGCACGAAGTCGGTGGCTTCCTGAAACCGACGGTAAACGCTGGCAAATCGCACATACGCCACATCATCAATCCCGCGCAATCCTTCCATGACCATGGTGCCGATAAACTCCCCCGGCACCTCGTTCTCAAACTGATCGGTCACTTGCGCCACAATGTGGTCCACCAAATCCTCCATCGCCTTGGGCGACACTGGCCGTTTCTGGCAGGCTTTGCGGATACCCGACAGCAGTTTATCCCGGGAAAACTCCTCATGCCGCCCGTCCCGTTTGAGGACCATCAACCCTTCCCGCTCGATTTCCTCGTACGTGGTAAAACGGTGTTGGCAGCCATTGCACTCCCGGCGGCGGCGGATGGTCGCACCTTCTCGTGAGGCACGTGAATCCACCACTTTATCTTCCTGACAACCGCAATTGGGACAGCGCATAAAACCACACCTAATTGTGGTTGATAGTATTTAACACACCACGTTTTGGGGTGTCAAGCCGTCACCGGCAAAGAGTTGAAAATAAATGCCCGCGGAATCGCGAATCTTCAAGATTGACCCGGCCGGGACTTCCCGGGCAGGCTGTGGCCAATCAAAAATCGCATGAACGCACAAATCTCCAGGGGTCTTTTCCGTCCGTCCTTCGTTTGGTTGCTGCTCTTGGTGCTGGGCGTGGCCGGGATGCCACAAGCAAATGGTGAAACCCTGCGCCAGGTGCTGAATTTTAACCGCGAATGGCAGTTTCAGTTGGGCGATCCCACGAACGCGGAGTCGGCGGGGCTGGACACCTCGAGTTGGCAGAATATCAACCTGCCGCATTCGTTTAGCATGCCTTACTTTCTATCCCCGAAGTTTTACTCGGGCTATGGCTGGTACCGCAAAACCCTCACGGTGCCGCCGGAATGGTCGGGCCACCGGATTAACTTGGAGTTCGATGGCGCGTTCCAGGTGACGGAGCTGTTTGTGAATGGCCGGAAGGTGGGCGAACACAAGGGCGGTTATACCGGGTTCACGTTCGACGTCACGGACGCCCTGCGGCCAGGGGAAAACCTGGTGGCCGTGCGCGTGAATAATTTGTGGGATGCCCGGCTCGCGCCGCGCGCGGGTGAGCACACGTTTAGCGGCGGGATCTACCGCGATATGCGCGTCGTGGTCACCGCTCCCCTGCATGTAACCTGGTATGGCACGTTTGTGACCACGCCGCAGGTTTCCAAGGAGGCGGGCAACGTGCGGGTGCAAACCGAGATTGCGAATGACTCCAGCGAGGCCAAAGCCACGCTCGTCAAAACGGAGGTGGTGGATGCGGACGGCAAGACGGTGGCGGCCATGTCCTCCACGTTGCCCGTGCCGGCCCATGGCCTGGTCACGTTTGACCAGACAAGCGCGGCCATTGCGCATCCCCGCTTATGGTCGCCCGCCGAGCCCAATCTATATTCCGTGCGCACCACCGTGGCGGATGGGGGCCGGCCGGTGGATGATTTCAGTTCGCCGCTGGGTTTCCGCTGGTTGAAGTGGACGGCGGACCAGGGGATGTTCCTGAATGGGGAGCATTATTATTTCAAGGGGGCAAATGTGCACCAGGATCACGCGGGCTGGGGTGATGCCGTGGCGGACAGCGGCTTTTATCGCGATGTGAAACTGGTGAAGGACGCCGGCTTTGATTTCATTCGCGGCTCGCATTATCCGCACGCGCCGGCCTTTGTGTCCGCCTGCGATGAACTGGGCATTTTATTTTGGTCCGAAAATAATTTTTGGGGGTCGGGTGGTTTCCACGGCGAGGGGAATTTTCAGGTCAGCGGGGCCTATCCGCGGCATGCGGAGGACGAGCCGGAGTTCCGGGAAAGCGTGAAAAACAGTTTGCGCGACATGATTCGCATCCACCGCAACCATCCCAGCGTGATTGTGTGGAGCATGGACAACGAGGTGTTTTTTACGGACCGATCCACCCTGCCGCAAGTGCGCGAATTTCTCAAGGAACTCGTGGCGGAAAGTCACGAGCTGGACCCCACGCGACCGGCGGCGATTGGCGGCTGCCAGCGCGGGGACATTGACAAGCTGGGGGACATCGCCGGTTACAATGGCGACGGCGCGCGGCTGTTTATCAACCCCGGCATTCCCAGTGTGATCAGCGAATACGGGTCCACCGAATCCGACCGGCCCGGAGTGTATGCGCCAGGCTGGAATGAACTGCTCACGGCGCCGGGCATGGATATGACGCAGCCGTATCCGTGGCGGTTCCCGTGGCGCAGCGGCGAATCCATTTGGTGCGCCTTTGACCACGGCAGCGTGGCCGGCCGGCGCTTCGGCGGGATGGGCTTGATTGATTATTTCCGGCTGCCGAAACGCCAGTATTATTGGTATCGCAATGAATACCGGCACATTCCGCCGCCGGATTGGCCCGGGGCGGGTGTTCCCGCCGGCCTCCGCCTGACGGCCGACAAAACCACACTCCAGCGGGTGGATGGCACGGATGACGCCCAACTCATCGTGGCCGTGGTGGACGCGGCCGGCCGGGTGCTCACGAATTGCCCCACCGTGACCCTGGCCGTGGCCTCCGGGCCGGGAGAATTTCCGACCGGCCCGAGCATCACCTTCGCGCCCGATTCCGACATTGTGATTCGCGATGGCATGGCGGCGATGGAATTTCGCTCCTATTATGCGGGCACGACCGTCATCCGGGCCAGTTCACCCGGCCTGCCGGACGCGACCCTGACCATCCAGTCGCTGGGATCACCGCAATTTGTACCAGGCGTGACTCCGCCCGTGGCACCCCGGCCCTATGTGCGCTATAACGGGCCGCCGGCCGCGCCGGTGCCGGCGAGTTTTGGCCGCGAGAATCCCACGCGCGCCAGCAGCGAAGCCCCGGATCACACCGCCCGCTTGGCGAATGACGGCCAGTCGGCGACCTGGTGGCAGGCCGCCGGGTCGGACACCAACGCCTGGTGGCGGGTGGATTTGGAACGGCCGGTGACCGTGACCGAAACGAAACTCACCTTTCCCACCGCCGGGGCCTGGCAATATCGCGTTGAAATGTCAGATGACGGCGACAGCCATTGGACGTTGATTGCCGATCAAAGCGCCTCGACCAATACCGATCCGGTGCGGCATGACCATCCGGCCAATGCCGTGCGCGGCCGGTTTCTGCGGGTGGTCTTCACCGGCTTGCCAGCCGGCCAGCCGGCCGCGCTGGCCGAAGTGGAAGTCTTGGGCAGCCTGGTGGCACAATAATGGCAGGCAGGCTTGAAGTTTTAACGTATACCGTATGCTTCACCGAATGGGCGCAGCAACGTGAATGCCTCTGCTAATGCGGGTATGAATCCTTCACCAACCGGCTGGTTTCCTGGCTTTTGGCTTTGGGCAACCCGCCTTCGACATTGCCTGGGAGCCTGTCTCCGGGCGCAGACCCCACCCAACTAAAAGTTGGTTTTTTAAGCCAACGAACCAGGGCGTGTTACCTTGTAGGCCGGGTCCCCTGACCCGGCGTCGGCCAATGTGGGACTCTGGTATTGGTGAGAGACTGACGATTGTTCTCCCGCTCCCCGAGGGAGAGGGCAGGGGGAAGCGCTCAAGCGACCAGATGGTATATGCAAATCTCCATGATTTCTAAGGAACCGATTTTGGTTCGTTGGCAGCAACGTGAATCTGCCAAAAGGCCCTGGAAAACTGGCTCGCCTCACCACCCTCCCGCCTTGTTTCGCTTGGGGATGGCTGCGCTCCACTGCTGCCTGTCCTGGGGTCCTGGCGATACCTCAAGCCGCCACGCGGATTTTGACCTCAAGTTCCAGCCGTTTGCCCAGGCTGTCGGCTTGTTTTTAGGCCTGCGGATTATGAATCTTCAGCCGCACCCGTGCGGTCGTCAGTTCGGCGTCCGGCGATTCGATGACAATGGTCCCATGATGCGCGTTGACGATCCACTGGGCGATGCTCAAGCCCAGGCCGCACCCCTCCACCCGGCTGCCGTGGGCCGCGTCCCCGCGAAAAAACCGGTCGAACACCCGGGGCAAAATCTCCGGGGGAATCCCCTGGCCGGTGTTGGCAATGCTAAATTCCGCGGTGTCGCCCACCCGGCGGAGCACCATGAGAATCTGGCCCTGGGGCCGGTTGTATTTGACCGCGTTGTCCGTCAGGTTAAGCAGCAACTGGCGCAGGCGATGGCGGTCGCCCAGCACTGTGACCGTCTCCCGGGCGCTGAGTTCCACGTGGATGCCGTGCGGTTCGGCGAGAATTAGCGCGTCCGCGAAGTTGTCACGAATGAGTTCGTCCCAGCGGACGGGTTCGCTCGCCAATACGATCTGTCCGGCGTCCGCCTTGGCGAGGAGGGTCAGACTGTCCACGATGTGGGTCAGGCGGCGCAATTCATCCAACTGGCTGACCGCGCGCTCGTGCTCCGTGGGCGACAGCGATTCGTCGCGCAGTGCCGTTTCCGTTTCGCCGCACAAAATGGTCAGCGGGGTCTTGAGTTCGTGCGAGGCGTGCAGGGTGAATTCCCGGATGCGGTTGAAGGAACCATCCAGCCGCGCGGTCATGGCATTAAACACCTCGGTGAGGCGGTCCAGTTCATCGCCCGAGCTGTTGCGGGGCAGGGGGGTGCGCAAATTGTGCTCGTGAATGGCCTCCACGGCGGATGTGAGCCGCGCCACCGGGGCCAGCGCGCGGCGGGTGAGCCACCAGCCGCCGAGCAGTCCCAGCGCCACCGCCGGCAACCCCACGCGCAAGACCATTTCCCCCGTCTCATTCAGGGCGTGGTCTCCCCGATGGTCCCCCTGAACGTCCGCCGGATGGTCCGCCACCTCGTCGCGATGATGGTGGCGCATCTGCTCGGCAATCTCATGGTAGGTGCCCAAGCCAATCACCAGCAGGGATAGTATCAATATCCCGGCGTACCACAGGGTCAGCCGTGTGCGAATTTTCATGCCGGATCTTTCAGAAGGTAGCCTGCCCCGCGCACGGTGTGCAAGAGTTTGGGTTCGAAGTCCGCGTCAATTTTTCCCCGCAGCCGGCGAATGTAAACATCCACCAGATTCGTGCCGGGGTCGAAATCGTAATCCCAGACTTTTTCGATGATCGTCATCCGGGCGCACAGGCGGCCGGCCGAGCGCATGAGAAACTCCAGCAGCCGGTACTCGCGCGCGGTGAGCGGGATGTCCCGCCCGGCGCGCCGGGCCTGGCGGGTCAGGGTGTCCAGTTCCAAATCCCCGACGCGCAGCACGGTGGCCTTGGTTTCCCCGCCCCGCCGGAGCAGGGCGCGGACGCGGGCGACCAGCTCGGAAAGTTCAAACGGTTTGGGCAGATAATCATCCGCGCCGGCGTTCAAGCCCGCCACCCGCTCCGTCACCTCCCCGCGCGCGGACAACAGCAGCACCGGGGTTTGCCGCCCCAGTTCGCGCAGCCGGCGCAGCACCCCCAGGCCGTCCAGCCCCGGCAGCATGATGTCCAGCACCAGGGCGTCAAAGGCGCTGGTTTGCAGGGCCGCCAGTCCTTCATCGCCCGCATGGCACACCTCGACCACAAAGCCTTCCGTTTGCAAAGCCTTGCGGATGAAGGCCGCCGTTTTCTTTTCGTCTTCGACTACCAGAATGCGCATCTTGTTGTCAGCCCCGGCGCCCGCGCTTGGGCGGGCCGGGATATTCAACCAGAGCTAATGGAACCCGCGCCAAAGTGCAATTCATTCCGCTTAAGAAACTGGGGAGCGCGGCCGCCCCGGGCGCTGCGGCGGACGCCCTCGTCCGACGCAGCGAGCAGCGAAGCGGGAGCAATGGGAGTTTCATTCCGCCCCGGCAATGAACAATCTCATTTTCAGAACCACTTTCGTATTTCGCCTGTCGGTCTTGAAGTTTGAATTTTGAATATTCTCTGAAGCTTGGAGGTTGGAGCTTGAAGTTTTCATCTCCCTCCTCGTTTCTCAGAAACGGGATTTGTTAATTTTTCACCCAAAATAAAATTATTTTAACCCTTCATCGTTTTTTTAACCCCTTGTAACCCAGCCCCTTTTAACTTTCCAACCCCTTCACCCCCGCTCCCCGCACCGATTCCGTTTCCCGGAAACGTGCATTTTCCCCCAACCCGCGTAAACTCAACAACTGAGTATGATAACCAGGAACCTAAACTCAATCCCAAGTCCCCGCCGCCTCCCCCCGGGCCTCGCCCGCT
>Ga0182012_10001844_pt1 | contig 23127 bp, 21 predicted proteins | sample 612S2SmetaG_FD_120486 | JGI IMG/M metagenome (GOLD analysis project Ga0182012, IMG submission 120486) | Permafrost microbial communities from Stordalen Mire, Sweden - 612S2S metaG | ecosystem: Environmental > Terrestrial > Soil > Wetlands > Permafrost | place: Sweden: Stordalen | collected... | reverse complement strand
GGCGGCGACCCCAACGCCATGAACGCCATGACCAAGGGCTGCCTGGCCGGGACCGGCGTCTGCTTCATCTCCTTCGACGGCGAAGTCTTCCCCTGCGGATATCTGCCTGCAATGGCTGGCGACCTGAAGAGGCATACGTTCGCGGATATCTGGAACAACTCGAAGGTCTTTGCCGACCTTCGCGACACCGATAAGCTGGAAGGCAAGTGTGGCTGCTGCGAGTTCCGCAACGTGTGCATGGGCTGTCGCGCGCGCGCCTACGCGGTGGACGGCAACTACATGGCATCCGAACCCTTCTGCGTGTACCAGCCGAAGGCAATGGCCACCAAGGAATAGAGTCTGTAATGGCAGACGAACGGCGCGGATCACTCCGCGCCGTTTCTGCGTGCTGCGCAAGTCTAAGGAGTTGGAGGAGCCGTCACGTCTCCGCCCGCCGGCTTGATACCGTAATCGACCCATCCCACGAGTCCGGTGAACGCGTGAACCACCTCAGAGGACTCGAACTCGCAGTGCCCGAAGCGGTTGACTGACTGCTGCACAAGCAGCCCCTGACGACGGCGCAGCGTAGCCAGCGTCTTATAGACCGCCTCATGCCAGTAGGGAACTAGTGGATCGCGCGTGGTGTGCAAGCTCACAGTGGGAATCTTCACCTCACCGGTCGTCTGGTAGTAGCGCTGGAGATACTCAAAGCCCTCTAGAGTGCCATGGACGCGCTCTATCCCGGCGTTCAGCGCCTTGTCGTTGAGCGACCCACTGTACCAGATGAAGGTGTTGTCATAGGGACTCGCCATCTTGGTGCGCGCCAGCAGGTCATTCACATAGCGCACGTCGAAGCCGAGTACCTCGATAAGGCCAGTGACCAATTCGGTGGCCGAAGCGTATTCCAACCCAAGCGCATCAGCCAGTTGAAGGGTGGGCAGAGTCGGAGTTTCCAGTCCAGCCATCAGTGCTGCGGCCACATCGTAACCCACGTTGTCGGGCGTCGTCGGATCATACGGGAGTAGGGGGGTGTGCAGCAGGGTGCCCGGGATCACCCCAGGAAAAAAGTAGTCGAAAAGCACGCGCGAATTGCCGACGTACTCTACTTCGAGCTGACTGCCGCCAAGCAGGCCGCACATCGGCAGCACGCCGTCATAATATTGCGAGCGGGTTTCTGCGAGATCGATTACGATGCCGCCGCCGAGTGAGACACCGACGAGGAATGTCTTGGCCGGCTTGCCAACCAGTTTTGCAAAAGTATCGCGCAACTGGTCGGTGTCGCGTACACCCTCTTCGATGGCATATCCATTCGCAGCGAAGCTGGAGTATCCCACGGCGAAGCCACTGGCCACGAGGGCATCGCGAAACGAAGTAAAGCCGCTATCGGAAGGTAAGGCGATCGGTTCTTGAGGGTCCACAATGCCGTGGGCGTAGAGAACAAGTTGATGATTCCATGTTGCAGGTGTCACGAACTGATAGAGCGAACCATCGCTCGCCGTGCCACTGATTACTTGTTGCGCGCTTGCCCCGGCAAGCGCCAGAAGAAGAGTGCACAGCAACAGAACGTGCTTGCGAATTGCTGCGAGTCGAATCATCAAAGCCTCCTGGGTGTTCCGAGCATGGAATACGCCAAGAGTTCAGAAGAGAAACTCTGTCGCCCGGGATGGCCGGGCGGTGAACAAAATTGTCGACGGCCCAGAACTGCACTTCAAAAGCGCGCCCCGTTGGACGCGCTTGTTGTTGAAACACTGCGCCTATGGGAGCGGCTTTTCAAAAAGAGCAGGATCAATGGCAGGGTTTACCTCGGCGGCATTCAGCGTCATCGTGGTAGTTCCTGCCTCCTCGCCGCCCTCCAACTCATACTTAGTCGGTAGGTTTAGCCCGTCGAAGCTCTTCCAGTCGGAGTACTTCACTGTCGAAGTGGAAGGCCCGGACTGGCTCACTTCGGTGTAACGCTCCTGCAGCAGTTCACCTCCAGGAGCGACCCACCAGCGCGTGGTTGCACCGTCGGCATTCACATCCACGACTAAGGCATCCATGTCGTCCATCTTCTCTTTGGTGCTCGCGGTGAAAGTGTACTTAGCGTCGCCGACGTGCTGAAGCACGTTGAGGAAGTCGCGTTTCAACCCATCAAGCTGAGAGGCGTGCATCGGAGGCGGGAGTTCGCGCATGCGTTCTCCAATTACGAAGAAGGCGGTTGTGGGAGTGACGACCTGGCGCAAATCACCCTGTGGCATTTTGATTCGCTGAGCCTGCCGGTCTGGATAGGCGATGCTCGTGTCGATCTGCATCTCCGCACCTTGGGCCTCCATGGTGAAGCTCTGGTGCAGGGTTTTTACGGCACTGACTTTGGCCGTTCCTCCAAGTACCTGCATCAGTTTTTCTGCTGCTGCCTTGCCCTCTGCATTGCTGACCGCAGGCTTAATTGGGGCAGCACCCGAAGTAGCGTTTGCCTCAGGAGGGGGAATCGTGATGTCAATGGGCGTAACGGGACCGAGTGCGGAGAGCTGCTTCTCAAATTCACTGGCATTGCCCACAACCAGTACTTTCAGTTCGTCCTTGTGCAGATATTTATTCGCCACGCGAAGTACGTCGGCGGACGTAACTTTCTCCACGCCTGCGCGGTATTGTTCGAGAAAATCGTGAGGATAACCGTAGAATTCGTAGGTCTCCTGTTCGCGCAGAACTTTGCTCGGAGTATCAAAGTTGAAGATGAATGAGTTCAGGATCGCATCCTTGGCACGTTTGAGTTCGGCATCGCCAGGAGCTTCTTTCTTCATGAGATCCAACTGTTCCCACAGACCTTTGATCGCTTCGGTTGTGGTCTCCGTCTTGGTACCGATCTGCAAGACAGTGAGTCCAGGATGATCCCATTTGCTGCCGACGCTGCCGCCGACCGAATATGCCAACCCGGCCTTGGTGCGGAGATTACTGAACAGCCGCGACGAAAAGCCTCCACCGAAGATCTCGTTCATTACCTGCAATGCAAAGTAGTCGGGATTGCGACGCTCGATTCCGAGAGAGATCATTCGGATATCGGTCTGGTTCACGTCATTTTTGTCCACGAGGTAAATGCCAGGTTTTGCGGGTGCGATTGTGACTTTGGGCTGAGCAACGTTCTCCCCCTTCGGCCAGTCGCCGAATGTTTTGCGAAGAGTAGCCTCCATTTCCTTGGCGTCGAAGTCGCCTACCAAGCCGAGGTAGATGTTGTTGGGAGTGGTGTGCTGCTTGTGCCAGGTGAGCAGATCCTCGCGCGTTACGGCAGCAACCGTGGCGTATTCGGGAACCCTCGCGTATGCGCTCTGCTTGCCGTAGCCGAGAATATCTTGCTGCATGGAGGCAATATCGTCGGTCTCGTCATTACGGCGGGAGATGCTGCTGTTCATCTGCTTTCTGGCCAGAGCCAGTTTTTCTTCGCGGAATGCGGGATGGCGCAGCAAGTCGGCGAACACGCCAAGTACATCCGAGAAATCGCCTTTCAGACAATTGAAGCTTACTGCAGTATCGGCGTCCCCTCCCGAGGTTTCTACCTTGGCCGCGCGCGCTTCCAGATAGTCATCGAGTTGGTCTCCGGTAAGTTTTTCGGTGCCGCCTGTGCGCCACGTGGCACCGTAGAGATCAACTAAGCCGGTTTTCTGCGCAGGTTCAGAATCTGAGCCGCCACGAATCATTGCAGAACCAGAGATGAAAGGAAGCTCGTGATTTTCCGTGAGGAATACAATCATGCCATTACCAAGCACAATGCGCTTGGGCTCCTGCGGTTTAAAGGGCGGAAGCACGGGAATGGCAATCTGCTTCCAGTTGGTGGCCACACCGATGGTCGTCGCAGGAGCCGGCTTTGGCGCCGTCTCCTGCTTGGTGGCATCGTTCTTAGTTGCTTCCTGCGCTTGCATGGAACCCAGCAATAACGCGGTGCTGATAGCAACTATCAGAAATTTCGTTCTCATCGCTGTGCTCCCTTCGCCGCGACCTGGTTCTCCAGTATCCCGACGGTGCGGTTGGTATCCACGAAAATCTCATTGGCTACGCGCTTGATGTCGTCGTTGGTCACAGCGTCAATCTTGTCGATTCGCCGGAAGAGTTCGCGCCAGTCTCCATACTTGAGTTGGTTCTCGGCGAGATTGATTGCGAGGCCCTGGTTGTTGGCGAGGCTTCGAAGAAGCGTAGCCTTGGAGCGGGTCTTCACCATCTTCAACTCATCCGCAGTCGCGCCGTCATGCTTCAATTTGTCGATGACTTCATGAATGGCTCCAGCCATTTCCGCCGCGTTGTGTCCCTGCGAGGGCACAGCGTAAAACGCGTAAAGATCGCGATACTTGTCTCCGGGAAAACCGCTGAACCCCTCGGCGACCACGGCAATTTTCCTGTCCCGCACGAGAGAACGGTAAAGCCGAGAGGTGCGGCCCTCGCTCATTAAGCTGCTGATGACGGAATAAACTTCGTCATCCTTGTCGCGGTAATTAGGCTTTTGATAACCCTCAATATAGAAGGGCTGCGATGGATCGTGCAGCACAACGGTCCGCTCAGATGTTTGCTTCGTCTGTGCTGTGATGTACTCCTCAGGCTTGGGACCAGAGGGAATGCGCCCGAAGTACTTCTCGACCACGGAGAAGGTCTTGTCGGCATCGAGATCGCCCACAAGTGCGACCACCATGTTGCTGGGCACATAGTAGGTCTTGAAGAAATCTGCTGCGTCGGTTGCCGAGAAGTGGCGAAGATCGCTTGCATAGCCAATGCCTGGACGGTGATACGGACTGCCGTCGAACGACGCAGATAGGAACTGTTCGACGAGTCGTCCGGTAGGGGAGGAATCGGTGCGCATACGGCGTTCTTCCATCACCACGTCGCGCTCCTTGTAGAATTCGCGCATGACAGGATGAAGGAATCTCTCCGATTCGAGGTAGGCCCAGAGCTCCAGCCGATTGGCAGGAAGGGAGTAGAAGTACTGCGTGCTGTCCAGACTGGTGGAGGCGTTCAGTCCGACGCCGCCGTTGCGTTCTATGATTTCCCCAAATTCATTCTTGACCACGTACTGGTCAGCCACGTCGCGAGCTTTTTCCCAGGCGGCCTTCAACTCGGCGACTTTCTTGTCGTCGCGATTCACGACGCGATTGTTTTCGCGGTCGTAATCAGCGTAAGCGGCCTCGACGGCCTTCAGCGCCTCTGTTTCTGCTGCGAGATTGATGGTGCCGATGTTGTTTGTGCCCTTGAATGCCATGTGCTCCATCATGTGCGCCAACCCCGTCTTGCCCTGAGGATCCTGCGCGTCGCCGGCATCCACCATGGTGAAGAAGGAGAAGACCGGCGCCTGCGGCCGCTTCAAGAGGAGAACGGTGAGCCCATTGGGAAGCGTTCTTACCTGCACCCGTTTTTCGAACGAAGCTAGATCCTGCGCCGCCGCCGTCTGCAGGATGCAGAACAGCAGGAACATAGGAAAGTAGGCTTTGAGCCGTGTCATCGTGCCTCCGCGGAAGCCCTAGCGGCTTCCAAACTCCCGAGTTTACATTTTGCTGATGGGCGCTGTCGAACCGAGTTCAGCTCACGATCAGACGTCGAAGATCCGGTAGGGAGTAGGCACTCCGCGGGCTTGGAGGATGGATAAGGCAACGTTGTGCACTGGAATGCCTGCTGTTGTCTTGCCGTCCGGCGAACCATGATGCGCATGTCCGTGCAGAACCAGGTTGGCGCCGTGACGATCTACGACCTCAGCCAGACGCGAATTTCCGAGGTATGGATAGATCTCCACCGGCTCGCCTTTTACTGTGTCACTGATCGGAGCGTAATGCAGCACGACGACCCTGCGCTCGGTACGGAGTTGAGACATGGCTCGCTCCAACTTTAATGCCTCGTCAATTGCGAACTGCACAAAGCTCTTCACCTCAGGTTCACCGAACGCTGTCAGGATGCCGCGACCGAAGCCTCCGAGAAAGCCTTTTGTGCCAGCGAAGCCCACGCCATCACGTTCATAGGCGCTGCCGTCGAGGACCTTAATACCTTCGGCAATCATCATCCTGGAAAGTTCATCCTGCTGTCCGCTCTCGAAGTCATGGTTGCCAAGCACGGCGACGATGGGAATGCGCAGGCGCGAGAGCATGGTGAGCAGTGAGTCCATTTCCTCGCGGCGTCCATAGTTAGTCATGTCTCCGGCGATCACCAGGACATCGGCATCGTCGCGCACACGTATCATCTGCTCGCGAATCTTGTCGTAGGTTTGAGGACTGTAATGAAGGTCTGCCACAGCGGCAACTCTCATGGGATGGTCCCTGTGGTGAAAACCGGAGCACCGATGTTACGCGACACGTGTCCGCTCATTCCGTATCTTCTTATTCAGATTTGCCATGCCCCATTCTTCCACGTCGATGGCAAACATATTTTCATCGATGAGACTGCCGCGAAAAATTGCGTCAGGGTCCGGGTGGTCAAGTTCATTCCTTAGTCGCGACAAAAGGTTGTGCCAGAGATTGCGCGGAACAAACCGCGAGTGCGCGGGATAGACATACTGGTAAAGCACGATAGCCCACAGGAGAATCATCCAGTGATCGCCAACGAGGTAGAGGATTCGCGTCCAGTCCAATCGGCCTTGGGTACCATAAATAACGTGCACGATATCTGCTCCGTCGAAACGTTCGCGGCGCGTGACGAAGAGTTTGGAAGCGATGAGTTCCTCTGCGGCAAGGACCTTGGCTGGAACGCCGAGGATTGTGGAGTCAGCGGCGCGGTCAATCCAATCTTGCTGGACGGTGATGACGGCGTTGCTCATTCCAGTGATCAGATCCACGAAGAAATCGCCGCGGCGAGCCTTGCACAGCCATACCGGATCACAGACTTCTGTAATCAGGCCTTCCGCTTGCAATATTTCCAGTGCGTGAGGGATTTCCTCTCTGGGAAGAAAGAGATCGAGGTCTTTGGTGTCGCGCCAGATTCGAGTGTGCTGATGCAGCGCGAACGCACCGCTTACGGCGAACGGAATTCTGCGCGCAGTGAAGATGCTGAGCACCTCGATAAACATGGCTCGTTGTTCTGGCGCAAACTCGGGAGGAGCTGAACTGCTCACCGGCAGCGCATTCTCGTCGGTCTCTGGCATCAACAAATAGGATGAGAAGGCGGGCCATAACGTTGTGACTCACCGCAGAGATGCAGCAGAAGATCAATAAAGCGAGGGTTCGCCTGCAGGACGTGTCTTCCAACGGCGGTGAACCCACAGCCATTGGTCAGGATGCGCGCGCACGGCCCGCTCAATGGCGGCTGTGTAGTTCTGTGTGTTGGCCAAGGCATCAGCTTCAGTGTCTCCGGTGGAGACGGTCGGGATAGCAGGCTCAAAGCGAATACGGTACTTACCCCGTGCCTCGTCCCAAACTGTGAAGGCCGGGACTACCGCCGCCCCTGTATGCATGGCCACGCGAGCGATACCGACAGCAGTGCAGGCAGGTACGCCGAAGTAGTTGACGAAGACACCCTGCGGCGGCGTCATGTTGGTGTCCATGAGCGCACCCACGGTTTCACCACGCTTCATCGCCGCAAGCAGGCCGCGTGCATACTCGTCCTTATCATGTGTCTTATTGCCGTGCAGTTCACGCATCTGTCGTACCCATCGATTGAGCAATGGATTATCGAGATCGCGCACTACAATGTTGAGCCAGTGACCGTGCAGGGAATGAACGAAGGAGCCAATCTCCCAACCACCCAGATGTGCGGTCATAAAGAGCACGCCTTTGCCGCGGTCGCGTGCAGCGAGATAGTTCTCCAGACCGTCATAGACCGCGATGCTGTCCACGTTTTCCAATGTGTAATCGGGGAACTTGGGAATCTCCGCGAGCAGCCGTCCCAGTGAGAGATAGACACCTTTCAGGATGTGCTCTCGCTCTGCGGGTGTCTTCTCCGGAAAGGCCATCTCTAGATTGTGCAAGCCGACCAGGCGCAACCGTGGATGCGCCCAATAGAACAGAGTGCCGATGGCTTGGCCAAAGGTGCGCGCCAACGGACGCGGCAGTCGTCGCAAGATCTGGGCGATGAGCCAGACCGGAAGGTACTCTAACCAGTAACGCATGGGCAGAAGTTGACCGTATCAAATCGCGAGTTGCACGGTCAAATGATTGGACGAGAGCGCAACGAAGAGGATTACACGGAAAGGCCCGCCCTCTTCATCAGGGCGGGCCAATGAATCCCGAGAACGTTACTTGCCAGCGTACTTCGTTAGTGTGTCATGCCATATCTCCGCGTCCTTAGGGGAAGCGATGTTGCCGCGCAGGATGGTCCTGAAGGGGACCATTCGACCATAGAAGTCGCGAGTGTCATCCTTGTGTTCTGTGATGACGGCACCATTCAAAGAGATTCCGGCAAACACTCCGCGGGTTCGCGAATACGTCAGCACCTGTGCCCGCATCTTCCAGTCAGTTGAAGCGTCAGCGTGGCGACCCACTGGACCGGCAGCAACACTAGCATCCGCACCCAGTTTGAACTTGCTCTCGAGCAAATTGTTCATGCCTTCATCGTTCATGATGAGCATGACTATGTCTGCGGCTTGGCCACCGATCTGGAAGCCGAAGCTGCCACCCTTCAGGGAGAAGAATGCAGGCGCGCTCCATCCTTTGTCGGTGCGGCAACTGGCGACACCCTTGCCATAGGCTCCGCCTACACCAAAGGCAGCCTTCAGCATGCTGGGGATCACGGCAATGCACTTAGAGTTGTTTATGATCTCATCCGGTACGCCGCTATCCGGAGCAGACATGATCTCCTTGATCACGGTGGCGCCACTGCGCAGCCGCTCAACATCATCGGCACGATCACCAGCGAGGGCTGCGGTGGTTGAGAGAAGCACAACCAGCGAAATCAAAATCTTGTTCATGAGTTTTCCTTCCATCGTCGTTCAGCTGCTCTGTGAAATGATAACTCCAGGCGAGGCTTCGGGCGTATGGCGCGAATAGATTCGCAATTTAGCGATTATCAGGCCGGTACTGACGGGGGGCGATCGCAGACAATAAAAAGACTGCCCGTTTCACCGGAGGTGAAATGAGCAGCCTTCCTCGTAGTTCAGAACTATCTGTTTGCGACTAACGAATGCGTGATGGCATGTACGGAAAGTGCGATGCGGTTTTGCACGCCCACTTTGCGCATCAACTTGGCGACATGTGCTTTTACGGTGCGCTCTTCAATGCCGAGTGCCGCTCCTATCTCTTTGTTCGAGCGGCCTGCAACCAGTAGTTCAAGCACCTCTTTTTCGCGATCAGTAAAGGTGACTCGACCAGCGGGAAAAATCCTTCCCGGCGACGACGTTACGCGCTCGATGAAGGTGGAGAGTACGCGGCGCGGAGCCCATACTGAGCCCTGATTCACGATCCGAATAGCCATGGCGAATTCGTTTGGACTTGCTGCCTCGTCCACATACCCTTTGGCGCCCGCGGCCAAAGCCTTCAGGATCATCTCATCGTCGGCGCCAGCGCCCGTGACCAGGATTCGTAAATCGGGGCGCTGTGCCTTGAGTCCGGCCATCACGTCAAACAGGTTCTGATTGCCGCGGCTGCCGAGCAGAATAAGATCTGCCTGGTTACCGGCAATGTCATTGGCAGAGGCGGAGAAGAGCTCCATGTCTGGTTCGCCGTCAAATAAAGCGCGAAAACCGATGAAGCGCAACGGATCGCTTTCGACGACGGCGATTTTCACCTTTTGCGACAGAGAGCTGCGGCTTAACTCAGGCACGTCCGAAACTCTCTTCTTTGCCGGGCTGGAGGCCGATGAGGGCGATTTTGTTCCCGCTGCATTCACCATGCGGATAAGCATACTCAACTTTTGGCCAAAAAACACATGAAAAGTCGATAACGAGCCACTGTACGCAGGGACAGGGCCGAAAGGACGCGAGGTGGTGGACCAAGCAGGTCGGATGCCCCATCCTCACCGTGAATTTTCGCCCTTTGGTCTGTACTTCCGCGGCAAGAGGTACGGTGACTAAGGAAATTCTCCGTAGGTTACTAAGGCCTAAAGTGCATTCCAGCCCCGGCCTGTGTCAGGCATAGTGTGTGTATACCTGAACGACAGATCTTTGGACCTCTGCTCTCGACTGAGCGGAATTCTCTGGGGGAATACAGCACAGGGGAGGGTGGAGGTTCAGGAACACGGGCCGCGACTTTGGACAAACCTGTCCGTCGCGGCCTGTACTTCCACTCATTAGCGTTCAGGGCTTTGTCTTTCCAGCAGGAGTCATGACGCGCCGCCACGTACTCGCCGGATTATTACTACTCGCGCTGATGCCCACGGCCCTTGCTGCCGGAGAGCACGACCGCTCGCAGACAAGCACTTTGCCCGCTGCGCGCCAAATCGAAAACCTGACGTTGCAGTACCTTTCCTCGAAAAAGCCCGAACAGCGCAAGGAGATTATCCAACAGTTAAAAGCGCTGAGTGGCGCAAAGGTGACAGGGAACGCCGGTTTGCCGCTTAACAGTGCGGAAGACGCGGTCGAATTGAATAAAGCTGTTTCGGCCATGCTTCCAGAGGTTGTGTCTGAAGCGGAAGCGGCTGAGCTCCTGGAGATTGCAGCGGAGCATCCCCCGGTTTTTTCTGGACGTATAGACAGCCTCCCGAAGGACGTAGAGTTTTTTGTCAACGCACGTCGAGAGGCCCACTCCTCACGCCACATCAAGGGAGATGTGGAGACGCTCGCGGATGTTCGCGTCGACCATATAGGTAAGGACAGCCTTGGGCGAGATGGCCTCACTACGGCTCATGTACAGCAGGTCTGGCGCATCAACACCGCTCAGGGCGCGCGGAGTTTTTCTCCGCATTCGGTAATGTTTGCAGCGATGAGCGAGCGTCTCTACATTGTGCAGGCGCATATTCTCCGGCATGATGGCAGCATTGCGGAGGCAACTGTCTCCGCTGACGAACCGGTCGTCGAGCGCAGTTCGTCCATGTACTTTGACTCGCGTACACGTGACCTGCGCTTCCCATCACTTATGCCCGGAGACTTGGTAGAGGTTGAATATTACCTTCTGCCCGCGTCAGAGGTGAATCCATGGGCCGGATACTACGCGCGGCTGGATCTCTTCCGGGACTCCCTACCTACGCGTTTGCGTCGCAGAGTTGTGATTGCGCCGAGTGAGATGAAGCTATTCGCTGTCGAACATGGGTTAGCTCCAGCCAGTACGAAACAACACGGCGCGGACACCATCCGCACCTGGCAAGCGCGTGATATCAGCGCGCAACCGTTTGAGGCACTTTCTCCGGGAGCGAGCGCCACGGGGCCTTATCTGCACATTTCCACAATCGGATCCATGCAGGAGTTTGGTCGCTGGTACAACTCGCTGTTGAAGCCGGGATTAACGATGGAACCGGAACTGCGTGCCATTGCCGATCAGATCCTCGCACGTAATCTCGGTACTCCGCAGAAGGTACAGGCTGTTTACGAAAGCGTGCAGCGCAGCACTCGCTATATCGCCTTCGAATTCGGAGTACACAGCTATCAGCCCTATCCGCTGGCTACGGTGGAACGCCGCGGTTTTGGCGATTGCAAGGACAAAGCGGCGATGATTGTCGTCTTGCTGCGAGCCGTTGGAGTGCCTGCAGAGTTTGCAATGGTACGCACTCGCTCGGCGGGCGAGGTTGAGGCCAACGCGTATTCGGTGCAACTCTTCAATCATGCTGTCGCCTACGTCCCCGAGTTGAATCTTTATCTTGATGGCACAGCCGAGTACGCTGCACTGGGCGAACTTCCGCCAGACGACCAGGGCGCGGTAGCCGTAACGGTGGATGAAGATGGCAATGCCACACGACGCATTGTGCCGTACTCCTCTCCAGAAGCCAATCGTGTAACTCGCGAAGTGCGCGCACGCCTCGCGCCGGATGGCCAAGTGGAGTTCGCTTCGCAGACGAAGTTCGCCGGTTACTTTGCCGCTGAGCAGCGTCGCAACAGCCAGAACGCGGATCTCGCGGGCAGCTACCGCGCAGCGTTAGCGCAGTTCTACCCTTCTGTGAAAATTGCTCACGCCGTGGCCGAAGGAACTGCTCGCGCCTCGCGTGAAGTGGATCTGAAGATTGAAGGTTCAATTGACGCCGCTCATGGCGAGCGAGAAGTAACGCTGCGCAGCTCGCTCAATACCGCCGGGCTCACGAAGAAATACGCACCTGAGCGGGTGCGCCGCAATCCCGTGCTGGTACCCGTGACGCCTAGTGAGCATGAGATCTTTGACTATGACTTGCCCGAGGGAGCAAGTGCCACGTTGCCCGATGACACACATCTGGAAACCGCATTCGGAAAGCTGGAGATCAGCTATCGCCGCAGCGGCAACAAGCTCCAAGTGGAGACCTACACTGAACTCAATCCGCTAACCGTCGCGCCTTCCGATTACGCGGCGTTTCGTGCATTCTGTCAGGCTGCTGACGAGGCCCTGCGGCGCGAAGTCAGGATCGCACTACCATGAGACACGCTCGTTTCGCGGTCTTCGCCCTGCTGCTCGCGGCCAGTACAGCTCTTTTTGCGCAAGCTCCAATGCTGAGCGACGCGGATCTGCTGGAGAAGTCGCGTGAAGCAGGCTTGCTGACCGACTGGCACCTCGAGGGCCGCTTCGGCCACCGCAATGCTGACATCGCTCACTGCTATGCGCCGGAGAAGGCTGCAATGCGACAGCGCGCACAGCGGGTGGAGCAGCGCTACGAACTGGTCTTCCCTGAAGGATTTTTTGCATTACCCACGGAACTGACTGCTGAACGGGGCGTGTTCTATGCTGTCTCGACGACATACCTGGGAAGCGGCGGCGAATGGAATGTTTACCTCGAGAGCTCGGATGAGGCGGTTGTGTTCATTGACGGCCAGCGCGCTGTCGCCACCGGTCAGGGAGCCCAGGGTACCATGAGAGAAACGCTGCATCTGGAGATCGGCTACCACTCGGTGATGGTGAAGTTCACGGCTCATGCAGCGCCCTTCCGAGTTGCGGTCCTGCCGCCGAACTCGGGCTCACGGCGGAAGAACAATACTCCGTACTTGCAAGCCTCTCCGGCATCGGAAGACATGCAGGCGGAATAGAAAAAGCAAAAACCCCGACCTTCTGCAAGGACGGGGTCTCGAATTCATCTCACTGCGCAGGCGGCTATTCCACGTATTCGTGGCGGAACTGCTGATAGCCTGCAACCGAGCGACGCTCGGCATCTTCCGCAAACTTTTCGCTCAGGCGACTGAGGGTGGCAAAAATCTGGGTAGCACGGTTAATGTACTCGGGTGCACTCTCCCATACGGCTTCAAAGCGCTCGGGATATTCGCTGGCCAGCACTGCCAACCCCCCGGCAACTGACGCTATGCCCAGATTGCGGCGTCCTGAAAGAGCCAGCACTGCACCGGCTCCGATCGCTGTGCAGACCAACGCTTTCTTCCAGTTCTGCATGAATCTCCTCCGCCGAAATGTCCCGGCAATTCACTCTGCATTTTAGACTGTCAACCGGCAGCCCTTGTTGCACGACGGGCAGTGCTTATCCAGGGCAGTTGCCGGGTTACAGTTCTACAGCATGGGAAATTGTAACTCCACAGAGATAAGTATGCAGAGACTCGCGCCTAATCCTACACTAAAGCAATCCGCTGATGACGACCTCATGCGCTGCGGCGTGAACCCGGTACGCTGGCAGATTCACCGGTGATCTTGCGGGCCGCGACCGTTGTTTTGCGCTTGGGAGCGCGAGATTGAATCTTAGCCAATTGCGGCAGTTGCTGGTGGAGAGCCAGCACTGGGGCGAACAGGTCGCCTTGCCGGTCAACGCGCTCCAAGACTTGGGGGGCTGTGAACTGCAGAGATGCCGGATCGCCGGAGGTGAGACAGCGCGTGACCTCCGCCCAACTCACTGGCGTGGAAACCGTGGGCTGCGGGCGTGCTCGCAGGGAGTACACGCTGATCGTCGTTTTGTGAATGTCGTTCTGACTCCAATCCACAAGTACCCGGCCTTCGCGCAGAGACTTCTTCATGTCGCTCACAACCAACTCAGGATGTTTGCGTTCAAGACTCAGAGCTAGTTCGTGGGCGAATGGCTTGGTTTGTTCATAGCTCTCGCCCGAGTTCAGGGGAACGTAGACCTGCAGTCCTTTGGACCCGGAGGTCTTGGCGAAGCTGCGCAAACCGAGGCGGCTGAAGGCCTCCCGAACCCAGAGACCCACCTTGCAGCACTCTACGATGGTTGCCGGTTCGCCAGGATCGAGATCGAAGACGATGTAGGACGGATGCTCCATGGCCGAGGCGGACGAGAGCGAGGTGTGCAGCTCCAGCGCCGCCAGATTGGCTGCCCAGACCAACGTCGGAAGGTTCTGGGCCACGCAGTAGTTCATCCATCGGTGATTTCCCTCGCTCCAGATGGGAGCAGTCTGTACCCACTCCGGACGATGCTTCGGGCAGTTTTTCTCGTAAAAGAACATTTCCGCTACGCCGTTGGGGTAGCGCTTCAAGGTGAGAGGGCGCCCGGCCAGATGATGTACCAGCACAGGTGCCACGCGTACGTAATAGTCAATCACCTGTCCCTTGGTGAAACCACTCTCCGGATAGAGAACTTTCTCCAGGTTACTAAGGGTAAGATGGCGGCCCTCGATTTCGACAATGGTTTCACGACGTGGCATGAGAGGTTAGATGCGGGCGCACAAGCAATGGGCGGTTCCAATACTGACACTCGAAAGAGATTCCGGGGAGTGATACAACGGACGCATGAGATTGAATGATTTAGCTGAGCGGATTGGCGCCACCTGCGAGAGCGGCGGCGTGGATGCAAACCAGGTAGAAGTTAACGCCGTTGCTAGCTTTGGGTCGTCCGCGGCACAGAGCCTTGTGTTTGTGGAGCATGTGCGGTTCTTGGACATGGCTCTCGCCTGCAGTGCGACGGCAGTCATCGTGCCTGCTGAGGTCGAAATCAGCGATGCGCAGGGTAAGGTGCTGTTGCGCTGTCGCAATCCGCGCCTGGCTTTTGCGCTGGCAGCTGACGAATTACGCCGCAACCAAGCCCGCGAAGGCGGCGTGAACGCTTCGGCGGTGGTCGACCACACGGCATTCTTGCACCCGACGGCCCGTGTCGATGAGCTCTGTGTCATTGGAGCAGGAGCCAGCATTGGGGCTCGCACTCATCTAGGGCCGGGATGCGTTATAGGCGCGGGCGTCGTGGTTGGAGAGGATTGTGAGTTCGTCGCGCGTGTCAGCGTCTATTCCGGTACCACACTTGGAGATCGCGTCATCGTGAAGTCAGGTGCCGTACTCGGCGGCGATGGTTTCGGCTTTGTTCCTGACCCGGCGACTGGCCGATACCATAAGTTTCCGCAGATTGGGCGGCTGGAGATCGGTAATGACGTTGAGATCGGGGCAAATACCACGGTCGACCGTGGTGCTCTGGACGCTACGGTTATCTGCGACGGCGTGAAACTCGACAACCTGGTGCAGGTAGGGCACAACGTTCACATCGGGCGGAACGTAGTGGTTGCCTCGCAGACCGGCATCAGTGGCAGTTCAGTGCTGGAGGATGGCGTCATTGTGGGTGGACAGGTTGGCATTGCAGATCACGTTCGTATTGAATCCGGCGTCATCCTTGGAGCGCAATGTGGCGTGCCAAGTAAGAAGGTGGTTCGCGGGAAGAACGTTGTTTTCTGGGGCACACCGGCTCGACCTATCACGGAATATCTGAAGGAACTCGCGACACTCGCACGCCTGACGCGAAAGAAAAAATGACGTTTTGCCCGCGATGGAGTTGGAACCTGCGTACGGGGACAACTCTGCCGCACGCTCGGACCTCTGATGAGGGTAGGGTGGGGTGGGGCATGACTCTCGACAGTAAAATGACGGCGGCTTCGGAGGCGGTTCCATTGCGAATGGCGGTGTTGTGTGTGGACTGTGAATGTGTGACTCGAGGCTTGTCTGATCAGTGTTTAGTATGCGGCAGCCACTCGCTGCTTAGTCTGGAAAGACTCATGGGCGGCTCTCAAGTGATCCAGCGGCCACATTATGCCGCCAGCGTAACACTGATCGATGCCGACATAGAGGTCACTCTGCGACAGGTTGAGCCGCGTGTGCTGAACGCAGCTGTGGAAGCGATGAGCAATCTGCTAGTACCCTCCGTAACAGGCGGACAGGTGCGCATTCACGTTGACGTGCAGCCAGCCTCGGTGCATTGCAATGCGGAAGTCGCGCGGGCTGCTTGAGCGACTGTCTTGCGGCTGGCGGCATCTCCGATAAACAAGAAAAGAAGCTCAAGTCACATGAATAACGTGAACCATGAGCTTCTTTTGCTTAAATGCTGCGGGTTAGGTCAGCGGGACTGCTGCTTCAGGATGCGCTGCGGAGCCGTGGAGGTTTCCACCTTCCATGGCAATTCGCGCGATGCCCACATTAATGAGAGCAGCTGACAGGCTGTGAACAAACATATCAGTGACGCAGATCAATGAATTAGCTTCACTCTCATTCATGCCAAGGGCAGCAAGATCGCTGGAGTTGAACTGGAGAGGTCCAGGAAGTTCTTTAGTCAGCCGGCGGGCATCTTCGCACACCGAGTTCTCTGACTGGCGGAAGAGATCAGAGACGGTAAGGGGCTTGACTGCTTCCCAGTAGCTCTTCAGGAAGTCAGGCCAGCGCGCAAAGGCGCGGTACACGGTATGAACCACGTCTGCCCCAGTTGCCGAGCGGATATCTGCGAAAATGGCCTTCACCGCTGGACTGGCGCTGTCCTCTTCAACCATGACAATGCGACGCTGGTGCTTGTGCGCCGTGGCTGGGATGCGCGGTATCTCAGCATTCCCGGTACCGCCGGTAAATGCTTCCGAGAGGGTCGCGGAGAGTAGCAGGCTCATGGGAACGGCATGGTAAAAGAAATTTATGCAGTCTCTCAACTCCTCACATGCACCGAAACTGAACTGCTGGCGATTGATCTCAGACTTGAGGTCGGGAATCTGGAATTGAGTATTTACGCGGACGTAGGCCTCAGCCCTCAAATGTTGGGCGCAGGAGAAGAACGCTTCTGTTCCCACAATCGGGCGAACCACACTCCAGTAACGGTCCAGAAAGCGAGGCCGCGTTCCCAGATGCTGAAAGAAGCTGCTGACGTGAGGCACACCGAAGACCTGCTGCACATCGCGATAGACTTCCAGCACGCGCCCGGTCGCCTCAGAGAGTGGAAGTAACGGAACTGCCTGACCTTTTTTCCAGCCCATATGTATCTCTGATGATAATGCCAAAGTCCAGAGAGTCACAAATTCAAATGATTATATTAGTCCCAGCGATGTTCGGAATGTGTCCGGGTTCGCGGGGTTGGCCCCAACGCTAAGACGTGTCATTATTACCCGCTATGCGCGACTTCCAAGTTTTGTTCGATCATGGCGAGCGTTCCGAATTGCTGGATCCGGCGATTGCGCTGTACGGCAAGCTTGGCTTTCCGGTTCCGCCAGTGGGTAGGCCCTGGATCTATGCCAATTTTGTGCAGACGCTGGATGGCATTGTCTCACTCGGTGGAGATGAGGCGGGTGGAGCGGATATCTCGCAACTGGAAGAAGATCGCTGGCTGATGGACTTGCTGAGGGCTCACGCCGATGCTGTAATGCTGGGCATGGGTACCGTTCGCGAGGAGCAGAGGATGGGCAGACCTCGTGCGCGAGGTCCGGTCTTTCGCATCATAGACCCGGGTATGCAGCAGTTAAGGGCAAAACTACGTCCGAAGCGCGAGCGCAACGTGTTAGTTTCGGCGAAGGCGGAATTTCAGATGAGCGATTACGCCGTATTCGATGGCGAGCACGTGGACGTGACAGTGCTGACAACTCGTGAAGGAGCCAAGCGCCTGTGTTCGCAAGCTCCTCATTCGGCCGTGGACATTGTGGCTGTGGATGAGTTACGCAGCGGCGGGTTGAACATGAGCCTCGCAGTGGCCGCTCTGCACGAGCGCTATGGTATTCGCTACCTGTTGTGCGAGGGCGGCCCGGGACTGTATTCGTCGATGCTGGTGGCTGGACTGATTGATGAGAAGTTCATCACGGTTTCACCGATCGAAATTGGGCAGAGGAGCGCGCAAGGGTTGAGGCCGACCCTGCTACCTGACGTGGGCTTCAGCAAGAATGATGCGGTGTGCTGGAATTGGCTAAGCTGCCGGAAGCTTGCCAACTATCAGTTTCACAGATTCCGGCGCACGCCCAGTGGCATTTGTTAGACTCTGAATTGTGAAGGGTATCCACAAGAGCGCCTGGCTGTTTGCGGTTGTCTCCGGTCTGCTGCAGGTCTTGATTTTTCCCCGGCCTAATTTGTATTGGCTTTGCTGGATCGCACTGGCACCGCTCATGTACGCGTTGCTGCGCGCGCGTGAGGCGGATGCAACGGAACTGCTGACGGACGAGACATACTCGTTCCTGGTCCCGGCACGGGCGTGGCAAGGGTTCCTGCTCGGATGGGCCTCTGGTACGGTCTTTTATTTCGGAACGTGCTACTGGGTCTACATCGTGATGCACAGCTATGGCGGTTTGCCGCCGGTTGTTTCGTTCCTACTGCTGATCCTCTTCTCTCTCTACATTGGTCTGCACCACGGGATCTTCGGCGCGTTAATGGCAGTCGCTGGCCGCTCGCGCGCAGGATTCAGCCGGAAGGCGTTGGTGCTTGCACCGTTCTTGTGGGCTGCGGTGGAGCTGCTGCGATCATACGTGGTGAGCTTTCCCTGGACGCTGTTGGGAACAGCGCAGGTGGACAACCTGCCGCTGGCCCGGTTGGCAAGCGTAACCGGAGTGTATGGCGTGTCCTTTGAGATCGCCTTGGTGAACACCGTGTTTGCAGCATCGATGCTGGTGCATCGCAAGCGACGCTGGCCGCTACTGGCTGCGGCGGTGACGGCAGCAGCCATGCTGCAGGTCTCGGCGCTGGTGAAGGTGGATGCAAGCGCGGTGGACGCGCATGCGACGCTGGTGCAGCAGAACGTTCCGATTGTGCGGCAGTGGACTTTTGAGAGCTACAAGAAGCTGGTGGATGAGCTGACGGCGATAAGTCCTGCTCCGTCGGCGGGCAAGAATGCGAGTATTGCGCCACTTATTGTATGGCCAGAATCTCCAGCACCATTTGAGACTGACGATCGCCTGTTCGCCGAGTCCACCGCGGATCTGGCGCGGGCGCAACGCTCATGGCTGCTCGCAGGAACGATGGCCGTGCAGATGGCAAAGCCGGGCGAAACAGAGCAGGTTTACAACGCGGCACTGTTGTTGTCTCCCAGTGGAGCTGTGACGCAGCGGTATGACAAGGTTCACCTTGTGCCGTGGGGAGAGTATGTTCCATTTTCGTGGGCATTTGGTTTTGCCAAGTCGTTGACGCACGAGGTGGGTACGTTTGCCTCGGGAGCGGACCGGGCGCCGCTCGATATTGGTGGGCACAAGTACGGTGTGTTTATCTGCTATGAGTCGGTGTTCCCGCATGAAATAAGGCAGTTTGCGGAGCGCGGTGCCGAAGTGTTTGTGAACATCTCGAACGATGGGTGGTTTGGCGAGTCTGGAGCGCCGTGGCAACACTTGAATATGGCTCGGATGCGCGCGATCGAGAATCATCGCTGGCTGCTGCGCGGAACGAATACAGGGGTGACTGCGGCAATCGACCCGCTGGGCCGCATTGTGGCGATTGCACCGAGAAATCAGCGTGTTTCACTGGACGCGCCTTACGCACTCACGACCGATACCACGTTCTATACGCGTTACGGGGACTGGTTCCCCACGCTGTGTGCCATAATCTCAATCACGGGATTGCTCTGGCGCGACCGTCCGGCAGCGCACATGACGCAACCGATCCCTGCGTAGGAGCAGAACACAAGATGATTGATCAGCAGCTCGAACAAGAGTTCTCCACGTTGCGCGGCAAAGTGCGAGAGCTTCAGGAGTACCTTTGACTCGCCAAAGCTGAAGGTCGAGTTAGAGGAAGTGGAAAAGCAAGCCGCCGACCCGAACTTCTGGAACGATCCCGAAAACTCACAGAGAACAATGCGCGAACGTAAACGGCTGGAGGACGCACTGGCGACCGACAGCGAGCTGACGCGGCGCGTGGAGGACATTTCCGCCTACTTCGAACTGGCCTCTGAGGGCGAGAAAGTGGACGAGGAGGTTACCCGCGAGCTCAAGGGCCTTCGGGACGTGGTGGAAAAACTGGAGACGGAGACGCTGCTGAGCGGCGAACTGGATCGCAGCAACGCCATCGCGACCATTCATCCCGGCGCGGGAGGTACGGAGTCACAAGATTGGGCCGAGATGCTGCTTCGGATGTTCCTGCGCTGGTGTGAGCGCAAGGGATTTCAGACGGTCATCAATGACATGCAGCCAGGAGACGAGGCTGGCATCAAGTCGGTGACCTTCAGCGTAACCGGCGAGTTCGCGTATGGAATGCTGACCAGCGAGATTGGCGTACACAGGCTGGTGCGTATCTCGCCTTTTGATCAGCAGGCGCGGCGACACACTTCGTTCGCCAGCGTATACGTCTCTCCGGAAATCGACGACAGCATCGAAGTGATCATTAAGCCGGAAGACATAAGGATTGATACCTACCGTTCGGGCGGTAAGGGCGGCCAGCACGTGAATACCACGGATTCAGCTGTAAGGATTACGCATTTCCCAACTGGGATCGTTGTGGCATGCCAAAACGAACGTTCCCAGCATTCAAACCGGGAACGTGGATTTAAAATGTTGCGGTCAAGGATTTACGAGTGGGAACTGGAGAAGAAGCGGGCGGCCAGCAAGAAAGTCGAAGACTCAAAGCTGGACATCGACTTTGGTTCGCAGATTCGTTCGTACGTGTTGCAGCCTTACCGGATGGCAAAGGACCACCGCACCAAGCTGGAAGTGGGCGACGTAGATCGTGTGCTCGATGGGGATATCGATCCGTTCATTCGCGCCTACCTGCAAATGCGGAGGGCTGAGCAGAGGTGATAGGAGAGCAGGATGCAAGAGCGATACGATTCAAAGCTGCAGGCGCAGTGGAGGCGGCCGCTCGGCACGCGGTTTGACGAGGCCATGGTGCTGGCTTCCACGCTGCATCGCGACCAGTTGCGGAAGGCAAGCGGCGTGCCCTACGTCGCCCATCTTCTGGCCGTGACCTCCCTGGTACTGGAAGAGGGTGGAAGTGAGGACATGGCGATTGCGGCCCTCCTGCACGACGCCGCTGAAGACCAGGGTGGGGAAGCGACTCTGGCTGGCATTCGAGCGGCATTTGGAGCTGATGTGGCGCGATGGGTGCAGCAGGCTAGCGACACCTTCGTGAGGCCCAAGCCGGATTGGGAGCAGCGCAAGCGGCATCATCTGGCGGCAATTCCGATGGCCGATCGGGAAGCCAGGATCATCATGCTCGCGGACAAGGTGCACAACGCGCGCTCAATCCTCGCCGACCATATGCGTATTGGTTCGGAGATGTGGGAGCGCTTCAGCGTTCCGCGCGAGCGCACGGTCTGGTACTACGAAACATTGCTGGAAGTCTTTGATCGCGAGCTGTCGCCGACGCTTTACGACGGACTGACTGAGTGCGTGAGGCAGATGAAGGAGCTGGCCTGAATGGCGCGGATGGTAGACCTTATCCGCAGCGGAGATGCGCCGGAGTCAATTCTTCGGCGGGCAGCTCAAGGCGGTCTTTCCGTGACACCCGAGGAAGCTATTGAGATCCTTATTTCGCTGAGTGCCCACCGCGAATTTGGAGAAGAAGCCGCGCAGACGCTCGGGTGCTGGGATGAAGCCTCGCTACGCGCAGTGGTGTCTAATTCCGCTGTTCCCGTTGCTGTGCTGCTGCACTTATTGCAGCACTATGCCCACCGGCCCGCGCTTTTAACCGCGTTATGCGAGAGTCCGGCTCTGCCGGTAACGGAGTTGGAAGCCCTGGCAAACCGGGCGGATGCCGACATGCTGCGGGCGATGGTACGGAGTGCGAGGGTGCGCAACTCCAGCCAGTTGCTGGATTTGATTTCAGCGAACCCTGCGGCCGAGCCGATGCGAGTGCACCTGACAGAAGGGATTGCCAGGGCTCAGGGCAGGGAAGCTGAGATTGTTGCCGCGGAGTTCCTTGCAAGCCACGCTGATGACGTTGCGCGGGAGGATGGGCAGGCCTTTGAATTAATTGCCGGACCGGAAGACGAGGACGATCCACTCGACAGGCTGCTCAAGCAGGCCAGGCGGGGAGAGACGGATTCTGCAACTCCAGAAGACCTTGCACAGCTTTCGTTGCTGCAAAGGATCGGGCACATGAGGGTGGGTGAGCGCATCAAACTGGCCGTGCGCGGGAATCGAGAGGAGCGAATGGTGCTAATCCGGGACCGCTCAAAGCTGGTTTCGCTTTCAGTGCTGGAGTCGCCAAAGGTGAACAGCGCCGAGATGGAAAGCTTCGCGGCGATGAAAAATGTTCAGGAATCGGTGTTGCGGGCAATCGCCTCGAAGAGAAACTACATTAAAAACTACGCAGTTCTTCGGACTTTGGTGAACAACCCGAAAACACCGATTGACGTCGCTCTCCCGCTGTTGCCGCACTTGCTGGTAAAGGATCAGCGAGCAATGGCAGTAAACAAGAATGTTAACGAAACTGTGCGCAAGATGGCGCTGCGAATCTGGCGCTTCAAGTCGGAACGGAATAGGGACTAACCTCAGCGGGAATGGTGAAGCGTGGAAGATCGCGTGCTGGAATTGTTGAAGAATGCTAAGACCATCGCTGTGGTTGGACTTTCCGATGATCCGGGGAAGCCAAGTTACACTGTTTCGCAGTACATGCAGGGCAGGGGCTATCGGATTGTGCCAATAAATCCTCAATTGGAATATGCATTGGGCGAGAAAGCCTATGCCTCTCTGGGAGAAGCGGCAAAACACGAGAAGATCGACATCGTTGATGTCTTTCGGCGTCCGGCTGCGGTTCCGTCCATTGTGGATGAGGTTCTGGAGTTGGAACTCCCGGTGTTGTGGCTGCAGGAAACGGTGGTTCACGAAGCAGCAGCAGAGAAGGCGAGGCAGGCTGGCGTCGTCGTTGTGATGGATCGCTGTATTCTGAAAGAGCACCGGAAGTACGGCCTTTAATCGGGCCGAAGCCATGATGATTGGCAATGAAGCCTGTGTGTGCTGCAATGAGCCGCTCCGCCGGAACACAGGCCTCATCTCCCCGATTCCGGGCCGTCTGAGTGTTCGGATACAGGAAAACAGACCAGCTACCCACTTTATTTCGTAGTCAAAATTTT
>Ga0182012_10001842_pt1 | contig 23136 bp, 16 predicted proteins | sample 612S2SmetaG_FD_120486 | JGI IMG/M metagenome (GOLD analysis project Ga0182012, IMG submission 120486) | Permafrost microbial communities from Stordalen Mire, Sweden - 612S2S metaG | ecosystem: Environmental > Terrestrial > Soil > Wetlands > Permafrost | place: Sweden: Stordalen | collected... | reverse complement strand
GCTCCGGCCTTGATCGACTCTTCGCTGGCCACATCCAGGGCAAAGGCTGCTGCCTTGCCTCCAGCCGCTTCGATCTCTGCGGCAACTTCGGCCAGTTTCGCTTCATTCCGCGCCGCCAGCGCTACGGTTGCTCCCGCCCCGGCCAAAGCCAGCGCGCAAGCCCGCCCGATTCCCTGAGAAGCGCCAGTAACCAGCGCAATCCGCCCTTTCAATCCGTTCATAGTCCCTCGTTCAAGATTCGTTTGCGCTGGAGACCCAGCGCGCTTCCTTGCCGATTATAGGTGGCGGAGGAATGGGAGTTTAAGTTCGAAGTAGGGCTGCGACTCGCTACTGCGCCGCGGCGACCGCCGGCCCGGTCGCCAAAACCGGCGCCTGCACCAGCTCCGACGGCCACACATACACCGCCAACTGGCGGGAGTAGTGGAGAATCGGCTTGGTCGCCGGCAGTTCCAGCCCAATATGCGCGGCCAAGTCGTTTTGCGAAATCTCCGCTTCCGCCTCTTCGAGCGGCCAGGGCATATGGTGGATATTGGCGCGCTGCAGCCGCCCCAGCGAGTCCCGCGAGAAAAGACAATAGCGTTCTGTCAGAAAATACTCGATCGTTCCCAGCCTGCTTTGGGCGAGCTTGAATGTCGGTCCGAGGCCCCGGTAGCGGGCCGCAAAATGGACCGGCTTGCTGCTCAGTAATCGCCGGCTGAAGAAGGAAAACTCGCGCTCTCGGCCTGTCCCGAATTTCGCCGGCTTGATGCTCATCTGCGCCCAATAGTAAGGCAGATGAAAGAAACTGCGCGCGACCACTACCGCCAGCAGATTGGCCGCATCGAGCGAAAAGAAATAGACCCCAGGCGTGCCCGTCTGGGTGTCGCGCACATAAGTGCGAAGATTCAGCTCCGGGAATTGTCGCGCCCCCGGAATGGCTGGAAGCCCACGCATCTGGATCCTGTCCAACCAGAATGGAACCACGCCCAGCCAGGCTGAACCCTGAAAGACATCGACTTCCAGACCCTCCGGCAGCAGCGCCTCAATCTCTGCGACGCGGACCGGCCAATGCGCAAACAGCAAATCGTTCCAGCGCTGCGTCATAGCCCACGGCCCCGTGGGTAGGGGCCATGGGCGGTGCGATGTCTTTTCAAGAGTACTGCGCATAGATGGAGAACTTCGGTCCGAAAACTCCGCCCTGTCGATGATCCGTTCGTTGAGCCGATACGGGTGAACCCGCGGCCGTTCCGCCTGGCCAGGATGCTGCATACCTCTGAATCCTAGATCAACGCAACGGGTTTTGGGATCAAATTCCTTTTCAGACATGTCCACAGCCCTTTGCCGTATTCTGGTCCCCGGAGAGCCCTTTGTCCACCATGCCCATCTCGTCTCCCGCTTCCTCAGCAGATCAACCCTCCGAAGCGCCTCACGGCCAGAATCCGCAGAGCACCAAAGCCCCGAACGAAACCGACGTCTTCGCCATCCACGGCGCCGACCCGGAAGTGCTGGCCTACGCCATGGCCAAGTACTCCCGCTCCTCCCTTTCGATGCGTCAATCGCTCAAAGAGATCAGCTCCCAGCGCGCCGAGCAGTTCCTCAACACCTTCTACTTCCAATACGGCCACCGTTCCATCGCGGACCTGGCCCATGTCGCCTTCGCAATTGAGCGCCTCTCGCTGCTGGCAGCCATCGTTCTGGTGGACGAACAGCGATGGGATGGCCAGGAACGGTCCACGCGATATCAGAATTTTCTTAAATCCGGCTGGTATTTGCCCGATTTCGGCGAAGAAGCCGCCGCGAAGCATCTCTTCGTCCGTACCGTCGAAAGCCTTTTCGCCAGCTACGCAAGCACTTCGTCAGCCGTTCTAGAAGCCCTGAAAGCCCACGTCGCCTGCCCTCCGGAGATGAACCCCGATGCTTACGAGCGCACGCTCAAGGCCCGTGCCTTTGACGTTGCCCGTTACCTGCTGCCCCTGGCCACCAATACTTCCCTGGGCCAGATCGTGAATGCCCGCACCCTGGAAACCCAGGTTTCGCGGTTGCTTTCGCATCCGGCGGCCGAAATCCGCGATCTGGGCGAGAAGCTCAAACAAGCCGCAACAGGCCCGGCATGGAATCTGCAGGCCGAGGCAAGTGCCGCGCTTCAGGCCGAAATCGCTGCGCTCAGCCCCGATCTGGCCGCGCAAACCGAACTGCTGCTGACCCGGCCCGTCCACGCCTCGCCCACCCTGGTCAAGTACGCCAACCCCAACGCGTACGAAATTCAGTCGAGAGCAGAACTGTCCCAGGCCGCGACGGAGATCCTCGGCAACATAGCGATCGCGCCGGTGCCAGTCGTCGATCTGGTCGAACGCACGGAAACACTGGAAGTGGAGCTGGCCGCGACTTTGCTTTATTCCGTCAGCCATCACGGCTACCGCCAGATTCGCGGTCTCGTGGCCGACATGCCCGAAGCCCGCGTGGCCGAGATCGTGGAGCTGGGAACCCGCCACCGCGGCCGCCACGATGAACTTCTGCGCGCCTTCCATGCCGGCGCGGCTCTGCGTTTCGACATCCTGATGGATATTGGCGGCTTTCGCGATATGCACCGTCACCGGCGCTGCACCCAGATCATCCAGGACTTCACCATGGTTCACGGATATGAAACACCGGAGTCCGGCGACGCGGCAGGACTGGCCGAGGCTGGAATCCTCGCCGACTACCGGGCCTCCGTCGACGCAGCCTTCGCCGCCAGCCGGGAAATCGCTGCCAGTGGCGCGCCAGGGGCAGCGCAATCGGCGCTTTATCTACTGCCTCTCGCCACGCGCATACGCAGTCTCTTCAAGATGGACTTCGCCGAATCGCTCTATATCTCTGAGTTACGGTCCGGTCCGGCGGGGCACTTCAGTTATCGTAAGGTCGCGTGGGAAATGTATCTTGCCGTCCAGCACCAGCATCCCTCCCTGGCAAGATACTTTCGTGTTACTGATTTCACCGAACAGATCGATATCCTGAAGCGTTAGCTCACGAAAAATGGGCGCAATCTCCAGTAAGAGACTGCGCCCGTAAAGTTACATTTTTCCTGGGGAGGAACTTACTGCAGCGGCACCATGGAGAGCAGCGAGCTGTTCACATGGATCCGATTCAAGCCGCTGTACTCAATGAAGCCGAGCTTGCGGAAGCGGTTCATAAAGAAACTCACCCGCGACCTCGTTGTACCCACCATATCGGCGAGCGTGGCCTGGCTGATCTTCGGTAATGGTGCAAGGGGCATGTCTTCCCGTCCGGTCTGAGACAACATCAGCAGAGTGCGCGCCAGACGCTTTTCACTGGAGTTGAACAGTTGATCTACAAGATCGGCCTGGATGCGGGTGTTGCGCGAAAGCAGGTACTTGATGAACACCCGCGACATAACAGGCTGTTCGCTCAGAGTCCGCACCATTTCCTGCCTGCGGATGCGCAACATCGTGCAAGGCGTCAACGCTTTCGACGAGCATGTGCGCGTCGGCTGGTCGGAAGTTATGCATTCTTCGCCGACAAAGTTGCCAGCGCCGAGGATTGCGATGGTTGCCTCTTTGCCAGAGGGAGAGACAACGGTCAGCTTGACCTTGCCCTTGTGGATGTAGAAGACCGTGTCGCCCGGTTCTCCTTGCGAAAAAATCCCTTCATTCTTTCTCACCTGAAGGATCGTCTTGCCGAAGCCTCCTTTGGTCAGATAATCATGCGGATCGAATACTTCATTAGTGACAGCCATAACCACAACCTTTCCGGGGGAATCCAAGGATTTCAAAAACCGAGCATTTTGGCGCTCGTGACATATTGGACGGCACGACTCAAATCGGGGTTGTATGGTGAAGTAACAACTTCGAAGATAGTTCGTAAACCCCAGAATAGATGTCGGATGGAGATAGTTGGGGACTTCGCCGCAGGCCGGCCGAGATAAGGTGGGAAGAATGATTTCGCGGGGGAAGTTAGAGACTAGATATGAGGCATACTTCACTATCCATTCAGATGCTGCAGTCACTTGAAGGGTTGTATGGCGGGACCGGACACATAATTGGACGATCGAGAGTTGGATCAGGCTGACTGTGCCTTGGTCCTAAACCACCCTCGGCTTCAGATGCGATAATGGAAAATCGACTATGTTCGTCATCCTCTGGCAATTCGACATCGCGGAAGACAAAGTCTCCGGCTTCGAGGCGGCATATGGCGCCTCCGGAACGTGGGCTGTGCTGTTTCGCCGCTCCCCGGAGTATCTCGGCACCGAATTGCTCAAAGACGCCTACGTCCCCGGCCGCTACGTCACCATCGACCGTTGGAGCAGCGAAGAAGCCTTCCGCGCCTTCCGCGCCCAGCACGATCCGGACTATGAGGCGATCGACCGCGAATGCGATTCACTAACCGCCTCAGAGACGCGCATCGGCGCATTCGTCGCCTGAACGCAAGCTTTAAACGGCGATTGTGACTTATGATCTAGTAAGCTGAAAGGCATCCAACGCCAGCGAGGGTGCCCATGTCCGCGATCACCGACTCTGAAGTTTCCCCGGCAGCCGTAATCGATTTTCCCGAACTGGATCGCGCCTCAGTCCTGCATCCCTCCACCAGCGTTCGCGACTTCGCCAACGGCAAAGTGCCTTCCACCGTGGTGAACACAGCCAGAGGCGTGCGCGTTCGCCTGAACGAGAATGGCCAGGAAAGAGAACTGATCGACGCTTTCGCCGGCCTTTATTGCGTCAATATCGGCTACGGCCGCACCGAAGTGGCTGATGCCATCGCCCGCCAGGCGCACCAGCTTGCGTATTTTCACACCTACGCCGGCCACTCGACAGAAGAGTTGATTCGCCTGAGCGACCGGCTGGTCAGGATGGCGCCCACCTGCGACGGCAAGCCCATGAAGCGCGTTTTCTACGGCACCTCGGGCTCGGACGCCAACGAGACGAATGCCAAGCTGGTCTGGTATTACCACAACCTCATCGGGAAACCGCGCAAAAAGCGGATCATCGCCCGTGAGCGCGCTTACCACGGCAATACGGTGATGGCCGGCTCCATGACCGGGCTGAATTTCTATCACAACTTCATGGACCTCCCCATCTCGGCGATTCTGCGCACCGGCGCGCCGCACTATTACTGGGGCGCTGAGCCTGGAGAAACCGAAGAGCAGTTCTCAGGCCGCCGCGCCGCGGAACTCGAAGCCCTGATCCTGCGTGAGGACCCAGAGACCATCGGCGCCTTCATCGGCGAGCCGGTGATCGGCACCGGCGGTCTGGTGCCTCCACCAACCGGCTACTGGGTGGCAATCCAGGCGGTGCTCCGGAAATATGAGATTCTGCTTATCGCCGACGAGGTCATCACCGGCTTCGGACGCACCGGACGCCTGTTTGGCTCGCAACTTTACGATATTCAACCGGACCTGATCACGATCGCAAAGGGACTGACTTCGGCTTATGCGCCGCTAAGCGGCGTTCTCGTCGGGGAACGCGTCTACAACGCCATGGAGGCAGGTTCGGCCGAAGCTGGAGTCTTCCCCCACGGCTACACCTATACCGGCCATCCCATCGGAGTCGCCGCAGCCAACGCCAATCTCGACATCCTGGAGCGCGAAAACCTTACCGAAAACGCAGCCCAAGTGGGCGCGTATATGCTCAGCGCGTTGCACACCGCCTTCGACAGCCTCCCGATCACTGGCGAGGTGCGCGGCGTCGGTCTCTTGCTGGCGGTCGAGTTTGTCACTGACCCAGGCACCAAGCGTCGTCTCGACCCCGCGCTCAAGGTCGCCTACCGCATCTCCGCGCGGGCGCGCGAAAAAGGCTTGATCACCCGCGCCATGCCGCAGAGCGAGGCCATCGGCTTTGCGCCGCCGCTGGTGCTAAGCCGCGCTGACGCCGACCACATCGTTGCCATCGCGGCTGCTTCGACGCAGGAGGTTCTTGACGAACTGGCGCGCGAGGGAAGCGTCCTCTAGCCAGCCTTCCGTTATTGAGTTGATCCCACGGGGCAGTTTGTTCGCCTCAACGCCGCCCCCGGATCGCCGATCTGGAATTTGAAGGCGCATTGCACCACGGAACTGCCGACAGTCGCGCCGCGGTACACATACAGCGATCTGGACTCCGGATGGTAGACCAGCAGCGCGCTGGTATCGCTCACTCCATCCATCTGAAAGGAAACGCCGCCTTCGGAATTACTCGCAGCCTTTACGTGACTGCTGCTTCCCAAGCAATATCCCACCGCCAGCAATCCAACGACTGCAAGACCGTTCCGGACCCACTCCCACGCCCTTTGCATTCCCTCGCCCTCCAAATCCCTAGAACTCTGGGCACTCGACGCATTCTGCGCCAGCAGCGCTCAGTCAAACTGGGTGAATCGAGCAGAAAAGACACGGTGCACGCCGATGCGAGATGATTTCTGATAGAAGGACGCCGCGCATGAAGATTGCCAGCCAAAACGCCGATCGTGCCCTCCTGCTCGTCATTGACGTTCAACGCGACTTCTGCCCCGGCGGCCGGCTCGCCATCGCCGAAGGAGACGCGGTGGTACCGGCCATCAACCAACTCGCCGGCAGCTTCCAGCACGTTGTCCTCACCCAGGACTGGCATCCAGCGAATCACACCTCGTTCGCGTCGCAACACCCAGGCAAACAGCCTTTCGACCAGATCGAGCTTGGCTATGGTCCGCAGACACTGTGGCCAGACCATTGCGTGCAGAATTCTCCCGGCGCAGAATTCCATCCCGGGCTTTCCCCGGAGCTTCTGGCCCGCACCGAGTTGATTCTTCGCAAAGGCTTCCGCCCCGGAATCGACTCGTACTCTGCCTTCCTCGAAAACGACAAGCAGACCACCACCGGCCTGGCAGACTACCTGCGGGAACGCGGCTTTCAGCGCATTTTCATTGCAGGCCTGGCGTATGACTATTGCGTCCGCTACTCTGCCGTGGATGCAGCGCGCGCCGGCTTTGAAACCTGGGTGATTCAGGATGCCTGCCGCTCTGTTGGCCCAGCCAGTTCGGAGGATGCAGCCACGCGCGCCATCGAGCAAATCGGTGTCAATAGGATCACAACGGCAGACCTGCTGTAGGCAACGAGTCATTTTTGCCCGCCGCGAATCTAAAATAGCACTTGACCACTCCCGACAGGCTGCAAACCTGGAGGGGAAGCCCAACCGGGAAAGATTTCCCGGCCAGCAACTCGGAGAAACCTATGCCTCTCATGAAGACTTCCAATCCTGCCCTCGGCGCCAGAACCTTTGACGGCCTTCCCCGCGCCCAATACGGCGGTGGATTCACCGATCTGAGCGCCCGCATGACCCTGAACGGCACCATCAACAAGACCGGCATCCTGCTGGTCTGCGCCATGGCCACCGCCGGCTACACGTGGATGCAGTTCATGCAGTCGCGCGACATGGCTGACGTCTATCCCTGGCTGCTGACCGGAATGATCGGCGGCTTCATCTGCGCCCTGGTCACAATCTTCAAGAAAGAGTGGTCTCCGGTTACCGCGCCGCTCTACGCTCTGCTTGAGGGTCTGGTGCTGGGCAGCCTCAGCGCTGTATTCGAACTGCGTTACCCTGGCATCGCCATTCAGGCGGTCGGCCTTACCTTTGGCACGCTCTTTGCGATGCTCTTCCTCTACCGCTCTGGCCTCATCAAGGTTACCGACAAGTTCCGCATGGGCGTTTTCGCGGCCACCGGCGGCATCGCGCTCTTTTACTTCCTTGAGATCATCCTCAGCTTCTTCCACATCAACTTCATGGGAACTTACGGCGTGAACGGCTCCGGCATCGTCGGCATCGGCTTCAGCCTGCTGGTAGTCGGCATCGCAGCTTTGAACCTGGTGCTGGACTTCGACTTTATCGAAAAGGGCGTCCAATACGGCGCGCCCAAGTATATGGAGTGGTACGGCGCCTTCGGCATCATGGTGACATTGATCTGGCTCTATCTGGAAATGCTGCGCCTGCTCAGCAAGCTCAACCGCCGCAATTGATTGCGCCTGCAAATTTCCGTTGAGCGGAACCTCCGCGAGGAGAATCCGCTCAGCGGAAACGCCGTACCCGCAGCGTATGGCGCCCTGAACGGTAATGGCCGTTCACGTAGATCGTCGGGCTGTTCTGCGTGGAGAAGATAAGCTGCCGGATGCGCAGCAACGAAGAACCCCGCGCAATCTGCAACAGCTCCGCCACGCGATGATCGGCCTGCGTCGCGTCAATTTCCTCATCCGCATACGCCAGTTCCACGCCAAACTCGCGCTCCAGAACCGCAAACAGTGAAGTCTGATCCAGCGGCACATCGATCAAGGTGGGAAATTCGGCTGCGGAGAGGTAACAGATTTCATGCGCCACCGGCTCATCTCCGGCTGACCGGACGCGCTCGATGCGAACCAGCTTGCTGTTGGAAGGCAATCCCAACCGCGCGGCAATCTCGTGTTCCCGGTTCACAATGCCGGAAGAGACGATGCGGGAACGGGTGACCAGGCCCAGGCTGCTCATCTGCTCCGTATAGCTGAGCAGTTTATTGAAATGGATTTTGGGCAGGGAGACAAACGTTCCCGCGCCATGCCGCCGTTCAACTACGCCCTCGTGAGCCAGTCCCGCCAGGGCGTGACGCGCCGTCATTAAGCTGACGCTGTGAATCCTAGCCAGTTCCCGCTCTGAATCGACAACATCTCCCGGCTTCAATTGACCGGATTCGATCCGCTGGCGGATTGCGTTCTGGATCCTTCGATAGGCGGGCGGTTCCTTGCCGTTTTGTTGGGTCGGTTGTACTTCGTTCATAGCAGGACCAGAGTACCCTCTGCGACCGCCCCGGCGTCGGTTAAAACCCAAATACCCCAGCCACTTGAGCCGCACATCGCTTCAATGCTATAGAGCTGTCTACGAATCTACAAATGTGCTATATAGTTGTCAACTTTATTTCCGGCAATCGGGTACTTCTTTTCGCGTGAACAGCAATGGACCACGCACCGTGTTGACCATACTGATCACGCGATCGATGCGCGAAGATTGTCCCGGCCTGGGCGATTTTGGCCCATTTTAAGAAAAACTAACGGAATCTTCTTGCACTGACAACAGTGCAGACACCTTTTTCCCTGCTCCTTGTCGTAACAATTCTTCACTACGTGTGGGGAAAACAGAAAACGAAAAATTGGATTTCACGCATTTTTCTCCTTGACGCGGAACTCCTCCTGCTATATAGCTCTTCTATGTCCGAATTCCCCCTCAGAGGATAAACGAAGTCACCCCCGGAATTTGATAGGAGATCCAAGTGATGCTAAAGAATCGAATTTTACGAATTGCGGTCGGCGCCGCCTGTTTGTGGATGTTGATGGTGTCGCCTGCTGCCAGGGCCCAGCAAGCTTCCGGCGCCGTCACGGGAACCGTGAGCGACCCCGCCGGCTCGGCCGTTGTGGGCGCTACCGTCACCGTTCGCGATGTGGACCGGGGCACCATTTGGAAGACCGCTTCCAATAGCTCAGGCAACTACGACTTTCCGCAGATTTCCGTCGGCAATCTACAGGTCAGTGCCGAAGCGCCAGGATTTTCAAAGGAAGTACGCAGTCCTTTTGCCCTCGTGCTCAACCAGGAAGCGAAGGTCGACTTCCACCTCCAGGTTGGCAAAGTCAACGAGACCGTCACTGTCAATGAAGAAGCTCCGCTGCTACAGACCGGCACCACCGAAGTAGGCACGGTTATCGATGCCAACGCGGTCGCCAACCTGCCCATGGCCAGCCGCGATATCTACCAGTTGACGTTGCTCGCGCCCGGCGTGACCAGCCCCAATATTTTTGCCTTTCAGTCATCTCAGACTACCTTCGGCACCGGACGCCCCTACGTCAACGGCGCGCGCGAGCAGGACAACAACTCCAGCCTCGACGGGATGGACATCAACCAGCCCGATAACAACGACGTAGCCTACGTGCCCAGCCCGGATGCCGTAGAAGAGTTCAACATCATCACCAGCAACGCTCCCGCGGACTTTGGCAATTACATCGGCGGCGTCATCGTCGAATCCATCAAGTCCGGAACCAACAAGTTCCATGGCAACGTCTTTGAATACTTCCGCAACACCATTCTGGACGCAAACTCCTGGCAGGATAAGGCCAATGCCTCGCTGCTGGTTCCATCCGCTTCCAACCCCGACGTATATGTCGCAACCGGAACGACCATCCCGCGCCCAGTCTTGCAATGGAACAACTTCGGCGGCACCGTGGGCGGTCCGATCATCAAGAACAAGCTGTTCTTTTTCGCTGACGAACAGACCGAAATCAACAACACGCCCAGGACCGGCCAGACCAACAGCGTCATCCCTTCGCAATATCTCAAAGGCGATCTCTCCAACCTCTGCACCAGCCAGGGCGCCACGTTTGTCAACGGAATCTGCTCCAACGCTGCCTATCAGTTGTACAGCCCGGTCTACCTCACTGGCGCCAACGCAGGCCAGGTGGCCCCGCTGAACGGCCGCCAGCCCTTCCTGAACAACCTGGTGCCGATCAACAGCAAAGTCGCTGGGGCGATGGTTGCCTCACCTCTCTTCACCCAGCAGTTTGAGCAGCAGAACTATTACACCAGCGGCTATGTCCACGATTATCAGGGCGACGTGAAGATCGACTGGCAAGCTAGCCCCAGCGACCACGTCATGGGCCGTTACTCGCAGATGTACACCATCAACACCAGCAGCAACGGGACCGATGTTCTGACCCCGAACCTGACCCGCGAATATCCCCTCAAGAATTTCGTCGTCAACTACGTCCGCACCTTCTCGCCGTCGCTGGTGAACGAAGTGCGCGCAGGCGCCTCGATTTTCCCGGCGAACGATCAGATCTACACCAATGCAACCGGCGGCAATCTTCCCCAGGAATTCGGTCTCCCCGGAGTTCAGGAGAGCATTCTGCCCGCGATGAACTTTGGCTACGGCTCGGTCGGCAGCGCCGATGGCGTGGAAATCTTCCACGACACGACGTATGAAGCGGAAGACTCCATTACCTGGACCCACGGAAAGCACTCGATCCACGCCGGCTTCGAGCTCTACCACTACATCATGAACGACGTGTATGCCGGCAACCAGGGCGCGGCAGGCTCCTTTACCTTTAACGGCCAATACACCGGCAATAACGGCAACATCGGCAACTCATTCGCCGACTTCCTGCTCGGCCTGCCGCAACAGGTACAGCAGGGCGTACCGTTCAACTTCCATCTCCGCAACAGCCTGTATGCTGGCTTCGCCCAGGACAACTGGAAGATTAACCAGAATCTGACGTTGAATGTGGGACTTCGCTACGAATTGACCACGCCACGCGGCGACGAAGACTCAAGCAAGAACGTCAACTTCGATCTGCTTACCGGCACGCCGCAGATCGGCACCAACTACCAGACCTACAAGGGCATCGACAATTTCCAGCCACGTGTCGGTTTCGCATGGCAGCCAAGCTGGGCTCCCAACACGGTTCTGCGTGGCGCCTATGACATCTCCACTTACATGGAAGGCAACGGCGTCAACAATATGGCCGTCGTCAACCCGCCCAACGTGGAACTGCACGATGAGCTGAACAACTCCGGCGCGGCGCTGCAATATCCGGTGACCACGCTCGATGAAGGCTACACGCCGTTCTCGGCAGCCTGCACCCCCGCGCAGTTGGCGGCCTTCGCTTCGGCATGCTTTGCCAGCGGCCAGGTTCATGCCACCAACCCGCACCTGCAGCCGGCTGTCGACCAGCAGTTCAGCCTCTTCGTCCAACAGCAGTTCGGCGCCAACTCCACCTTCTCGCTCGGCTGGGTCGGCAACAAAGACGACCACATGGCCGACATCTATCTCTACAACCAGAAGCAGATCAACTCCGCGGGCGCCATTGTCCCCGGACCGTACATGCAGCCCATCGTGAACGCCGGTGCCCAGGCTCGCTACAACGCCTCGGACGGCTTCTCCCGCTACAACGCCCTGGAAGCAACCTTAGTTCAGAAAAACTTCCACGGACTCGACTATCAGGCCAGTTACACCTGGTCCAAGTGCATGGCCAATTCGCTCGGCTACTTCGGCTCCTATGGCGATGAAGAAGGCGCCGGCGAATCCCAGACCCAGGCCACGCAAAACTTCTTCCAGAACGAATACGACCCCAAGGCGGATTACGGCCGCTGCACCATCGACGTCAATCAGGCTTTTAACGCCTACGCTGTCTATAACCTTCCCTTCGGCCGCGGCAAGCAGTTCGGCGCCAACGTCAATCACGCCGTCGACTCGGTCATCGGCGGCTGGAAAGTCGCTTTGAACACCAGCTTCCGCTCCGGCTTCGGCATCACCCCGTTTGCCGGCGCTTATCAGGGCGACTACAACGCCGGCTCGGCCTCCACGCTCACCGGTTCTTACCAACCTCGTCCCAACTGCGTTGCCGGTGTATCCAGCTCGCAGAGCATGCAAACCGTGCAAATTGGCGGCAGCATTGGAAGGACCAACCTCAATCCAGCCGCGGTTTCTGAAGTTGCTTCGGTGGCGGACGGCGGCACCTTCGGCAACTGCGAAAACGGCGCGCTGCGCGGCCCCGGCCTCAAGACCGCCGACCTGAACCTGACCAAAGCGATTCCGATCACGGAAAAGGCCAATCTGGCCGTCTCCGCGCAATTCATCAACGTCACCAACACCCCCATCTTCAGCGTTCCCGCGAGCTGGTGGGGCCAATACAGCTCGTGCGGAGCCTGCAACGGCGTTCGCACCACTGGCCCTCTTGGCGGCGGCGGCGGCACAGTCGGTCTCTTCGGGTTGCTCGACGGCTCCAACCCAGGCCGCCAGGTAGAGCTCTCCATGAAACTGAGCTTCTAGTTCACCTTCCAACCCGAATGCAAAAGCGAATGCCACCCGGTCCATGGGTGGCTTTCGCTTTTGGGGTATTCTCACAAATTTCGCCTGCGACCGCCGAGTGTGGCGACTTTGCGGATCAAATCCGGGTGGAATCGACGGGAATTAGACTCGCCTGCACTTTCGCTTTTTCTTCTAGTACAGTCGCCCCCTTTCCTGCTACAATCCGATTCGACAAGCATGTCTTCATGAAGCTTCTTTCTACCTGCAAACTCAGGCCGGCGAAGTCATGAAACGCGCTACAGGAGACCCTCGATGGGATACGCGGAAGACCGTTCCAAAGCCGTAGAAAGCGCACTCTCGCAAATTGAAAAGCAGTTCGGCAAAGGCTCCATCATGCGCCTTGGGGCTAAGGACGCGATCGTTCCCATCTCGGTCATTTCCACCGGCTCCATCAGCTTTGACGCCGCACTCGGCGTAGGCGGCGTGCCGCGCGGCCGGGTCATCGAAATCTTCGGACCGGAGTCGTCGGGCAAAACCACCATCACCCTGCAGATCATCGCTGAAGCGCAGAAAGCCGGCGGTCTCGCGGCATTCGTAGATGCCGAGCACGCGCTCGACCCCGTCTACGCCCGCAAACTCGGCGTGGACACCGACAATCTGCTCATCTCCCAGCCAGACTACGGCGAACAGGCCCTTGAAATCACTGAAGCACTGGTTCGCTCCGGCGCCATCGACGTGCTGGTGGTCGACTCTGTCGCAGCGCTCGTGCCCAAGGCGGAACTGGACGGCGAAATGGGCGATTCCCATGTCGGCCTGCAGGCTCGGCTCATGTCCCAGGCCCTGCGTAAATTGACCGGAACCGTCTCCAAATCCCGCACCAGCCTGATCTTCATCAACCAGATTCGCGAGAAGATCGGCGTCATGTTCGGCAACCCGGAAACCACCACCGGCGGTCGCGCGCTCAAGTTCTACTCCTCCGTCCGTATCGACATTCGCCGCATTGCTGCCGTCAAGGAAGGCGACGTCGTCACCGGCTCCCGCACCAAGGTCAAGATCGTCAAGAACAAGGTCGCAGCGCCCTTCCGCGAGGCGGAGTTCGACATCCTCTACGGCGAAGGCATCTCCCGCGAAGGCGATGTGCTGGACCTCGCGGTGCTGCACAACATCGTCGAGAAATCCGGCGCATGGTACAGCTACGACGGCGAGCGCATCGGCCAGGGACGCGAAAACGTTCGAGGCTTCCTCAAGGACCACCCCGACGTCTACACCAAGCTCGACGCCCAGGTCCGCCAGAAATTGGGCATCGGCGCAGCAAACAAGGCTCTCCCACCGTTGGAAATCCCTGCCGTCCCCGCCGACGGTCCCGTCGCGGCCCAGCAGGCCGTTCGCCCCAGGAAGTAAAGCCTCCCCTATTGAAATCAAGCGGCCCAGAATTCAGGGCCGCTTTTCTACGCCTGGATGGATATTCTATTGTATTTGTTCTATTCTATTGTTTCTGGCTGCGAATTGCGCTAATTTGTAAATCGAGGTGCAATCATGACCAAATATCACAGGATCACCTCTTGGCTTCGATCTTCAAATTCCGAGCCCGTTGCAGCGAAATTCCAGGAGATCGAAGCTGTAACGGGATTTCCATTGTCCGCTTCTGCTAGAGCCCATCGTGCTTGGTGGGGGAATGAGCATGTGCACCATCGCCATACTTCATTGCAGATCTTGGCTTGACGCAGGCTAGGAGACTCAAAATGTGAACTTGGCGCAACAGACACTTGTATTCAAACGCGTTCGTTCGATTTGAGGGCGATTATCTTGGGGTAGTCAGCGCATGGAGGCAAAGGATGACATATAGCGAACAGGTTGCACGGTTTCTCATGAGCGGGTATATCGAGCCTGCCCGGCAACGCGGCCTAACCAGCGTTGAGGTAAGAGCTGGTGAGGTCCACAGTAAGCTGGGTTGGGCACGCCGGATCCCCTTAGTTTGCGCCGCTCTCGGGTCGAAGAAACTTCAGCAGAAATTAGGCGTCCGTTTGACTGAAAAGACGGGCCCCCCGTCGGGTCAGAGTTCGACGGTCACCTTCCGCTACGATATCCTCGATCGGCAATCGCCGCAAACCAACGCCAATGCAGCAATGTCGCCAAGACAAGGACTCCTCTCCGCCTGCGGCGCGGCAGCCCACCTATACGAACAAGTCGGTGGCGGCGACGCTTATCTCGACTCGCTCCGAGAAGAGCTCGGCCAAATTCTCCCTGAGAATATTCCCATGGGACAGCTCGGGCATAGTGGTAGAAGCAGGGACAAATGAGTCAGGCTTATTGGGATACGAATCTTTTCATCTATCTCCATGAGAACCATCCTATCTTTCGCCCAATGGTCGAGAACGTATACAACTTTCTCGCCGCTCGCAATGACTCCATCTGTACCAGCGTGTTTACCGTGGGCGAAACGCTCGCACTCCCGATGAAGATGAACGATTCGCAGGCGATCGCCTCGATTCGTAATTCTATGCTGGGCGGAGACGTCGAATTGCTGGCATTCACCCTGCCCATGGCTGAGCGCTACGCTCAGATTCGAGCCACCACCGCCCTCAAGGCGGCCGATTCTCTTCATTTGGCCACGGCTATCGAAGTCCAGGCCAGCCTCTTTGTCACCAACGACCATCAGTTACAGAAGCTGCAATTTCCTGGCAAGCCGCTTTGCCTAAGCCTGGAAGGCAAGATCTTCTGAAAGATTGCCTTATGCATCCCGTGAAATTTTCCTTAGGCTGCCTGCTAGAATTCACTGGTTGCGTTGCAAAGGACAAGCATTTCCATGGGCGTAAAGGCCATTTATCCCGGCACCTTCGATCCGCCCACCAACGGGCATCTGGATCTGATCGCGCGCGGAGCCAAACTCTTCGAGCACCTGACCGTCGCCATCCTAAACAATCCGGTCAAGAATCCTTTGTTTACCGTGGAAGAACGGGTCGAAATGCTCAAGGAATCGACCAAGGCGCTGGGCAATGTTTCCGTGGCAACGTTTGAAGGGTTGATGGTGGACTTTGCCCGGCAAAATGGCGCTACCGCCGTGCTGCGCGGCATTCGCGCCATCACCGACTACGAATATGAATTCCAGATGGCGCTGATGAACCGGCGTCTGGCGCCGGAGATCGAAACCGTCTTTCTACAGCCCGCAGGCCGCTACTCCTTCGTCAGCTCCCGGCTGGTCAAGGAAGTGGTCAGTTTCGGCGGCAAGGTCGATGGCCTGGTGCCCGCCAACGTCGCAAAGCGCCTGGTCGGCCGGATGAGAAAGCCCTAAACGGGTTGGTTTCGCTGCCGACCGCCTTCCTGATAAAGGCTGAAGATGTTTCCGTAGGGATCGCGAAACCGGGCTGTAATCTCGGGAAAGTGCGCGCCGACGCCCTCGAATATTTGGCCCCCGTTGGCCACAATCGACGCCATGGTCGCCTCCATATCGTCGACCATGATGTAAACCCGAAGCCCGTGCTCGCTGGCTGGCGGCTTGCCCGGCACCCATGTGCCGCTCACCTGGCCAACGGTGTCGTCAAACGCAAGATGGCCGTCGTCCCGGTTCCGAACCTTCCACCCAAAGACTTTGCCATAAAAGCTGGCGAGACTGGGAACGTCGCACGCCGGAATTTCTATGTAGCAGATTTTGCCATTGCCAAGGCTCGGAGTCATTCAGTCTCCTCTCATCGGGAATCGCCCGCCCCATGCGTCATAACGCCGTCAACTCAAGCCATCGCTGCGTAGGAACTGAATCGATTCACTACGCACCTGAGAACGTTATCATTTCCCTTTCCAACCCTCCACTCGGGAAGGTATAGTTTGGTTCTCGCGAATTCCTGTCTCAACGGAGTGTTGTCTATGGTTGATCAAAATTTGCAGTTCCGGTTCGAAAACGTTCTCCCACCCAAGCACCCAGCCCGCGAGCCACGATTTCAACGTTACTCCATTCTGGCCGCGTCCGCTCTCCTGGCAGGAATAGCGATGGCCGCCCTGTCGGCTCAGGCTCAGCTGAAGACCAAGGTGGACGTCGACGTGAGTAAGCCAAGAGCCATGGTCTACGCGACTTCCATCGGCGTAGCGCCGGATCGCTGGGACAACAAAGCGTGGGATGCGACGACGATCCCGCTGCTCCAGGACTCGGGCGTGACCCTGCTCAAATTCCCCGGTAACGGCGGCACCGCGGGACTCTTTCGCTGGTCCACCAACACCATCATCAATCCCTATCCGGATGACAAAGTCGCCGACTTCCCCAAGGAACGGCAATTTCCCGCCGTTGCGCCGGTAATCGACAAGCTGGGCACGGCCATTATTACTGTGGATTACGGCAGCAACATGGACGGAAGCGGTGGCGGTGAGCCGGCCGAGGCCGCTGCGTGGGTCGCCTACCTCAACGGCAGTTCCGACAATACCCTGGCGATCGGCAAGGACTCCAAAGGCAATGACTGGAAGACAGTCGGATACTGGGCCGCTCTCCGCGGGAGCGATCCGCTGCCCACCGACGACGGCAAGAATATCCTGCGCATTGGCCATTCTCAGCCATTCGGCATCCAACTCTGGACCATTGGCAATGATGCCTACAACAACGGCTTCTATGGTCAGGACCACACCCTCGGCGCCGACTGGAAATCGACCGGCCTCTTTGGCCAAAGCTACCCCATGGAACCCGATCTCCACATGGGCACCGTCCCTACCGCCAAAGACTGGGGCAAGCACGTCGGCAACTCCAAGGTTGGCCCGGCCACATACGGCCAAAATGTCGTGCAATTCGTCAAGGCTATGAAGGCTGTTGATCCTAAGATTTTCGTCGGCGCGGCCGTCGCCGTGCCGCCCATCAGTTCCGACCCCAACGCCATGGGCAAAAAGTGGAATGAGGGTGTTCTTAAAGCCGCTTGCGGCAGCATGGACTTTGCCGCCGTCTCCTTCAGCGAAGGTAGAGGCGATCCCAAGGACAATGAGTTTCTAGATGTCGATAGCCTGCTGCACCAGTCGAAATACAACTTCAATTCCGATCTGCATTACGATCAGGACGACATTCAACACGACTACGCCCTGCTGTCTGGCGACCTAATCGAAAAGTACAAGAAGTTCTGCCCCGCCGGTCATTATCCGCCGCTGGTCGTCGACGGATTGGGCATGAACTCCTGGCTGCCAACCAGAGATCCTGGAATGAAAGCCGCCGTTGCCCTCTATGCCGCCGAGGCCATTCCGATGCTCCTTGAGGAAGGCGCGTACTCGGTAGTCTGGGACCCCATCCACGGACCAAGCCCAACCTACCTCAGCGAAGATTACAAGCCGCAGCCGGCATACTACGCCATCAAGTTGATCCATACCGCTGCCGAACCTGGTGACACATTCGTCACCTCCAGTTCGCCGCTCGAGTATTTCGACACATATGCCATCAAACGCCACGATGGCGGCTTGGCGCTGCTCTTCGTGAACAAGATCTACGATCGTGCCGTCACTGCCACCGTCTCCGTTCCCGGCTACAGCTATGCCAAATCAGGCACTAAATACGACTGGGGCAAAGCGGAAAGCGACGCCGGCAAAGGGATCACGGAATCCAAAATCGACAACCTCAGCGGCTCTTTCAATGTCGTTGTACCGCGCTTAGGCGTTACTGTGGTCGTCATTCCCAAAGCCAACTAGCTCCAGTCAACCAGGCAATACCACCCCCCTCGCTGCGCGAACCGCCGCAGCGAGGGGTTTCCATTTCCGCCCAATAACTCGGTGATTCGGCTCAACGGAACCGGGAATCGATCGGATTATCAGGTTTCCGTTGCTTTCCCGTTGCTCCGGCACGCAGCCATGCCTACACTGTTTCCATGCCTATCCACGCTCGTCGCAGTTTCCTGAAGCAGGCGGCAGCACTCGCCGGCGCATTTTCGTCGAACAGCCTCTTTCACCAGGCCCATGCTGCCGAATGGAAGGCCGCGTCGAACGCGATAAGCTCTCTGACTCCAGGGGAAGCAGCGCAGAATGAGGATTACTGGGCCGTCATCCAGCGTTCGTATTCAGTAAACTCCAACCTGATCAACCTCAACAATGGCGGAGTCTCACCCGCGCCCGTTGTGGTGCAGCAGGCGGTCGAGCGCTATAACCAGCTCTCGAATGAAGGCCCTTCATACTACATGTGGCGCATCCTCGACCAGGGCCGCGAGCCGCTGCGCGAGAAGCTGGCCGCGCTGGCTGGCGTTTCTCCCGAAGAGATTGCGATCAATCGCAACTCCACCGAAGCGCTGAATACGGTGATTTATGGACTCGATCTGAACCCAGGCGACGAAGTCATCGGCAGCAAACAGGATTACCCCAACATGATCCAGGCCTACCGCCAGAAGGCGCAGCGCCGGGGCATCGTTTACAAGCAGATCAACTTCGAACTGCCCATCGAGAACGACGAGCAGATCGTGAACGCTTACGAAGCGGCCATTACCGAAAAAACAAAATTGATCCACGTGACGCATATGGTCAACTGGGTAGGCCAGACCATGCCGGTGGCGAAAATTGCCGATATGGCGCACGCGCGCGGCATCGAGGTGATTTGCGATGGAGCCCACTCCTTCGGGCTGATCGATTTCAAAGTTTCCGACCTGCATTGCGATTACTTCGGCACCAGCCTGCATAAGTTTCTCTCGGCCCCGATCGGATCTGGAATGTTATACATACGGCGCGACAAAATTGAGAAAATCTGGCCTCTCACCTGCAACGGCGAACCGCGCAGCGCCAATATCCGCAAGTTTGAAACGCTGGGAACACGCAGCTTTCCCATTGAGCAGGGCATCGGCGAAGCCATCAACTTCCATGAGGGGATCGGCAGCAAGCGCAAGCAGGAGCGGATTCACTATCTCAAGTATTATTGGGCCTCCCGCGTGCAGGAGATGCCCAAAGTAAAGCTCCATACCTCGCTGGATCCGCGCTATTCCTGCGCCATTTGCGGGGTCAGCGTCGACGGAATGACTCCGGCACAACTGGAAGCCGCGCTCTTTGACCAGTACAAGATTCATACCGTCGGGATTGTGTGGGAAAACATCAGCTGCGTCCGGATCACGCCCCATGTCTACACGAGCGTTACCGACCTAGACAAACTAGTTGGAGCCATTCAGACAATCTCCGCCAAAGCCTGATTCGGAAACACCGTCACGCTGCGCAATTCCTGCGTCACGCCGCGCAATCCGTGTGAGACACTTCGCAATCCCGGTATCACACTGCGCAATCTTTGTGCTGCACTGCGCAATCCGCGTTTCTTCTCGCCAAAAGTATCCCTCCAAGGCGGTATAGCCAAATTTTGTTTGGACATTTCTCATGAACAAAAGCCAAGATTGAGAAACTCACTTCTTTTCCATGGATTTTCCTCCCCCGGAAATTCGCCGTTTTCCGCTTTAAGGTACAGCCCGCGATGTGCAGCAGAGTTGGCAGGATGTTGGGCTGAGGAGTCACTGGAATGCTTCAGATTTGCGATGTTTGTTTTCGTCCTTCCTCCGGATGGCACCTCTCGGCGAAACGCAGTTTCTGCGTAGGACTGGTTCTGATTGGCGCGAGCCTGATTGCGCCCCGAATGCTGGCCCAAACCGCGGAAACTCCGTCGCGGATTTTGGCTGCCGTGAACGACGAAAAGCTGGTGGTCCTTCGTGGCAACAAGCATCCGCTGGCGCAGCCCAGGTACGATCGCGGCGCGGCGCCTGATGGGCTGCCTATGGAGCGGATGCTGCTAGTGCTCGCACGCAGTCTGGAGCAGAGCGCGGCGCTTGAAAAGCTGCTCGCGGAGCAACAGGACCCGCAGTCGCCCAATTATCACCGCTGGCTCTCTCCTGAGGAGTTCGGCGCGCAATTTGGCCCGTCCGACCGGGATTTGGAGCAGGTAACGCTTTGGCTGGGCAGCCATGGACTTGCGGTCGCGGCGGTTTCTCGCGGGCGGACAACGCTCGAGTTCAGCGGCAATGCGGGACAGGTGCGCAACGCATTCCATACGACGATTCACAAGTACGTGGTGCCGATCCGCGGGCGGGATGAGGAGCATTGGGCTAACGCAGCCGATCCGCAGATACCCGCAGCGCTTGCGCCGGTGGTGGCAGGCGTGGCTTCCCTCAACGACTTCGGGCTGAAGCCGATGCATCGCACGATTGGCCCAGTGGTACGCCATGCAAATTCTCCTCTGGTGACGCCGCAATATAGCTTCCCGTATAACGGCGGCGAACTGTACGGGTTTGGTCCGACCGATTGGGCAACGCAGTACAACGTGACTCCGCTTTGGAACGCCGGCATTACGGGCGCGGGGCAGAGCATTGCGATTGTCGGTCAAAGCGATATCAAACTGACCGATGTGGCGGCCTTCCGCTCAGCCTTTGGCCTGCCGGCGTTGGCGCCGCAGATCATTACCAACGGGCCTGACCCTGGAACAATAAGCGGAGATGAAGAAGAGTCCGACCTGGATGTGGAATGGTCCGGGGCGGTGGCCAAAGGCGCAACGATCAAATTTGTCACTTCAGCGAGCACTTCAACAACTGCCGGCGTAGAGCTATCGGCCCAGTACATTGTGGACAACAAAGTTGCACCGATCATGAGTATGAGCTACGGGGAGTGCGAAGAGGGCCTTGGCACCAGCGAAAATCTCTTCTTCAGCCAGTTGTGGTCGCAGGCTGCCGGGGAAGGAATCACGGTCTTTGTGTCGTCGGGCGATACCGGTTCGGCGGGATGCGACCCACCGGACCAGCCCGCGCCTGTGGCTGCGGATTACGGGCTGCAAGTGAGCGGCATCGCCTCAACGCCATACAACGTGGCTGTGGGCGGCACAGATCTGGCAGACTACAATCTCGAAACTGGAACCGACACCTTTTCTACCTATTGGTCGACAACCAACAATGCCACGACCGGCGCTTCGCTTCTCAAGTATGTCCCCGAGACGGTCTGGAACGACAGTTGCGCCATCGCCGGAGAAGCAGTCTGCAACAACCCCGCCAACTCCAGCTTCCTGGTGCTGGAAGGCGGCAGCGGAGGGAAGAGCAGCTGCACCACGGTCGACCCCAACACCGGAGCCTGCTCCGGCGGTTACGCAAAGCCCAGCTGGCAAACCGGAACCGGCGTGCCCGCGGATGGGAAGCGGGATATCCCGGATGTCTCGCTGTTTTCGGGGTCTGGAGCGCGCGGCAGCTTCTACCTGATCTGCGACACGGACGCGAGCCCGGACGGAACGTGCGATTTCTCGAACTCGACCGATGCGGTGTATCTGGCAGTGGGAGGCACCTCGGCGGCATCTCCGTCAATGGCGGGCATTCAGGCGCTGATCAACCAGAAAGTTGGGGCGGCGCAAGGCAATGTGAATCCGACGCTCTATTCGCTGGCTGCCAAAGACGTGCTCTCCAACTGCAACTCCAGCAACGGAGCGAGCGGATCGGATACGGCGTGCATCTTCAACGATATTACGACCAGCACCAATGCCATGCCGTGCAACAACGGCACGGCAAACTGCACCGTCTCGACTGCGGGAGACGCGTATGGCGTACTGCCGGGGTATGCGGCGGGAACAGGGTACGACCTGGCCTCCGGATTGGGCAGCGTCAATGCCAACAACCTGGTGAATGGCTGGCCGGGCGCGGCGGCAGCTCCGAAGGTAACGCTAAGCGCCACCAGCGAGACCTTCGCGGCGCAGACGGCGGGAACGACGAGCGCCCAGAAGACTGTGACGCTGACGAACTCCGGGAACGCGGCTCTGACCGGGATTGCCGTCACCCTCCTGGGAACCAATCCGGCGGATTTTGTCGAATCCAACAATTGCGCCACGAGCCTGGCGGCAGCAGGCGCCTGCACCATCACGCTCGAGTTCAAACCGGCGGCGGCAGCGGCTTACACCGCAACCGTAGACATCAAGGACAACGCAACCGGTTCGCCGCAAACCATCGCGCTTTCCGGCACCGGTGCAGTCGCCGCGCCGAAAGTGACTTTGAGCATTACGAGCGAAGCATTCGCCAACCAGGCAGAAGCGACCACCAGCGCAGTAAAGACAGTGACACTGACCAACACTGGCACGGCCTCGCTGACCGGGGTAGCGATTTTCCTCACCGGAACTAACCCCACAGATTTTGTGGAGACCAGCAACTGCGCGGCTACCATTGCTGTGAATGCCGGCTGCATCATCACGCTGGAATTCAGACCGGCGGCGGCGGCGGCATACTCCGCGACAGTCGACGTGAAAGACAACGCCGCAGGTTCCCCGCAGACGATCGCATTGACCGGAACCGGCTATGTCCCCACGCCGAAGGCGACGCTGAGCGCATCCAGCGAGGCATTTGGCAGCCAGGCGCCGGGCACGCTTAGTGCGGCCAAGTCAGTGACCCTGACCAACAGCGGCACGGCATCGCTGACCGGCGTGGCAATTTCGCTGGCAGGTACGAATCCGGCCGATTT
>Ga0182012_10001841_pt1 | contig 23159 bp, 20 predicted proteins | sample 612S2SmetaG_FD_120486 | JGI IMG/M metagenome (GOLD analysis project Ga0182012, IMG submission 120486) | Permafrost microbial communities from Stordalen Mire, Sweden - 612S2S metaG | ecosystem: Environmental > Terrestrial > Soil > Wetlands > Permafrost | place: Sweden: Stordalen | collected... | reverse complement strand
AGGCAACCGCCCGGTTTTCCGCGCTGGTTTCGCATGGCCGCGCACGATATTCTGGAGCCGCATAGTGCGTGCCCTCAATCCGGTTGCTCCGCACGCCGCGGTGCACGCCGATTCGAGACAAAGTTCGCTTGCAAGGAGTTGGACAGTTTGACCGCGTCGCGCTGGGGAGCCGGATTTGCCGCTGTTGGCCGGTTTGTGGCCGAGATTGAAGCCGCGTCTGCCAGCCAGGGACCGCTCAAGCCGGGCTACGTGCTGGCTGGCGACGAAGTGTTTCTTCTCGACCGTTGCCGTTCCGCTGTATTGAAGGCTTATGTGCCGCAGGACTTGAGAGATTTTTGTCTCTCCGATCTTGACCTGGCCTCGACTTCGATCTTTGAGGTTCTCGATCGCGCGCAGACGCCGTCGCTCATGTCGCCCTTTCAGGTAATTTTTGTGCGCAACGTGCGGCAGCTTTACACCCGCGGCGCCAAGAAGGACGAGTTCGCGGCGCTCGACCGCTACTTCAAATCGCCGAATCCGCAGGCTCTGCTCCTGTTTATCGCCGACTTCATTCGCATTCCGTCGGATGCGCGGCGGATGGAGATGGACGACAAGAATCGCTACGAGAGGCTGACGGAGACACTGGGCGAGCATTGCGGCATGGTGGAACTGGCGCGCGTGAGCGAGGAAGATGCGATGCGCTGGATTGTGTCGACGGCGCAGGAACAAGAAGTGCGCGTGGAACCTGATGCGGCGCGCGAACTGGTGGATGCTCTGGGCGCGGACATGATGCTGGTGTCGTCAGAGCTGGAAAAGCTTTTGCTTTACGCAAGTGGCCGGCCGCGCATCACGCTTGGCGACGTGGAGACCATGGTGCTGGGCGCTAAGCAGCGTTCGCTGTACGAACTGACAGATGCGATCAGCGCCCGCGACCGCGTGCGCGCCCTGGCGCTGTTGCAAGGACTGTTAAACAGTTCCGACGCTGGTGAGGACGCAGCCATCGGGCACCTTTACATGCTGGCGCGAACGTTTCGGCAGATGCTCGTGATTTTGGAGAAGAATGTGCGCGACTCGCGCGCAATATGGCAGGCGCTGTGGCAGGGATTTCGCATGCCGCCGTTTGCAGCCGATGATTTGATCAAGCAGGCGCGCCGCTACAAGAGCCGCCGCGAGCTGACGCGCGCACTGCGGCTGGTGGCGCGCGCCGATCTTGAGTTGAGGTCTTCTCCGCCGGACAAGAGGCTGGTGCTGGAGCGGCTTGTGTATGAGCTGGCCTCGGAGCCCAAGCCTGCCGCGCCGGTCTGGTCTACGGGGCAGTTGTCGTTCGAGACCTAACGCTTGCCGTGCTCGTTGAGCCAGAGGCCGAAGTTACGGTCCTCGCATTGAATATGCGTTGTAACCCAATCGCGAAGAAAATTGAGTGAGTGCACGTTGAGCGAGGCGTGGTCGCGCTTATTGCGAGCGACAAACGCATCGAGCTGGTCGAGCAGGTGCTGGTGCTTCATGGCGTGCAATGCGGTGCCTGGGTAGCGGGTGATGGTCATCAACGATTCTTCAGCGCTGAAGTGAGCGCGCGTGTCGCTGTTGAGCTTGTTCAGCAAGGGGCCGGTGACGCTCAGATCGCCGCCGCCTTCAACGGCAACCTGCAGCGCGTTGACGGCGGCCATGACTGCGCGGTGATCCTTATCGATCGCGCCAATCCCTACGCCAAACGCAGGACTCCACTCCAGCAAGGCCACAGCGGTTCTCCTTCCCTCCCTACGACACAATGTGCAGAAAACTCCGCGCCGCTCTGTAAATCAGCGGACTCCGTGCTCATTCATCCAGGACGTGTACCCGTGGTCGACGGTCTGGATATGGCTGGTGAGCCAGTCGCGCAGAAAATTGAGAAGCGCCACGTTGAGGCCGCCTTCGCCGCGGGCATAGCGGGCGGCGAATTCGTCAACTTTCTGACTAAGATCGCGATGCAGGATGCGGTGCTTCGGAAGCTCGGGGTAGCGCGTGGAGGCCATCATCGCTTCTTCCGCCGCAAAGTGCTCATGGACGTACTTCGCCAGCTTGTTGAGCAGGTCGCGGGTAATGGATTGTGCCTGGCCTTTGGTCATCGCCGCGTGCAGATCGTTGATCATGGTGAAGAGGATGGTGTGCTGCTTATCCATTGCTTCCACACCGACGGAATACTTGCTGCTCCAGGTCAAAAGAGGCATCTCTGATCTCCAGCCGGCATAGGCCGACATTGGAAATATCGGGTGCGCGCGGGAAAAGTTGAGGGTAAATCCCACGCATCGCACAGGGTTTGTGGTCGTGAAGAAGCTCTAATCGATGCCGCGCTCATGCAGCCAAGGCCCGTATTCGCGGTCGAGACCTTCGATGTGTTCAAGGTATCCGTCGCGCAGGGCGAGCAGCATCTGGCGGGTGTGCACTTCTTCGCCGTGCTGCAAGCGATGAGCGGCGCGCAACATTTCTGCCAGCATCCTGTGATGTTCTGCGCGATGGTCCCCGAGGCCGGGAAAGCTGGTCTGCTGCATCAACTGCTCCTCGCTGAAGAAGTGCATACGCGTGAACTCGATGAGCCGGTCAAGCAGCTCGCAGATCTGCTCGCGGCCGCAGCCGCCGACCAGGGCCAGCCGCAGTTCGTTCATGGTGTCCATCAGGATTCCGTGTTGGTCGTCCATCGCGCGAATTTCGACGGAGCAGGCGTGGTTCCAGGTGAGAAGCGACACATGAGCCTCCATTAATCACTAAAGTGACTATCGTCCTCTGCAGCCATAGCGTTACCGGGTGCGGACGCGAATCCATGACTTTAGTGCTGAGCGGGTTGGGGAATGGATGCCGGTCGAGCGCTGCCGCGAGGGTGCAAAATGGAGGCGAGCTCAATTAACATGAGCGCGTCATGAATGTTTCAAGTCTCGTGACACCGGCGAATGGGTTTGCGGCGCTGCTTGCGCTTGCGCCTTATCTGGCGGTCGCGTTCTTTCCTGAGCGCATGGCTGCGGGTGTGCGTTTGCTGCCGTTGTGGACACGGCTCTGCGCGCCGGCACTGCTCTGCCTGGCGTATGTGGTGGTATCAAGCGCGGCGGGGAATTTTCGCTGGGCCTGGTTGGGGCTTTATGCGGGGCTGCCGGTGGGCGTGGCCGTGATGCTGTGGTGGGCTCGACGCAACCCGGCAGCGAAGCGGGGTACATGGCAGGATTTTCTGGTACTGGCGGTGCTGGGGCTGGCCGTCGATCTGCGATGGTTTGAAGCGGCATGGCCGGCGCACCTGGCCGTCTTTAGCAAGATTTTGCTGATGGATGCGGGGATTTATGGATTTCTGATGGTGCGCGAACTGGATGGCGTTGGGTTTGACCTGCGTTTGCGCTGGCGCGATGCGGCGGTCGGGTTGCGGGAGACGGCGTTTTATACGCCAATAGCTCTGGCGCTGGGACTGAGCATGGGCTTTCTGCATGCACATGCGGTGTTGCCGGGGGTTGGGGCCGTTGTAGGGGCATGGCTGTTCACGTTCTTTTTTATTGCAGTGCCGGAGGAGTTGTTTTTCCGTGGCTGGCTTCAAAATCTCCTTGAACGGCGGATGGGTCGATGGGGCTCGCTGCTCGCGACTTCAGTCCTGTTCGGACTGGCGCACTTCAACAAGCGGGCTGCCAACTTTAATTGGCGGTATGTGCTGATGGCGGCGATTGCCGGATTCTTTTACGGGCGGGCGTGGCTGAGCGCGCGGCGGGTGGGCACGTCGGCCGTGACCCATGCTTCAGTGGACGCCATCTGGTCCTTGTGGCTGCAGTAACCGATCCGGGTAGTGGTAGCGGAGATAACCGAGGCCTACGCGCATGTTCCGCACCACCGGACCGGGAACGGTGATGGCAATGCTGATGCCAAAGATGGCGTGCGCGATCGCCAGCGGATACAGGTTCCGGTAGCGAAGAAAAACCAGGCAGGAGGCGAATCCCCAGACGAGTGTCAACGGCGCGAGGACCGGATTGGGCAGATGCGCCAGAGCGAACAGGCCCGCTGCCGCAAAGGCCGCGGTGCGTGGGCTGGGTATGATGCGCAACAGCCGCAACAGAAAAAAGCCCTGCAGCAAGAACTGCTGCACGAAGGTCCAGAGCGCGTAGCTCCAGAAGGTCTTGAAGAAGACGAGCAGGCCGCCTTCATGTGTGGTTGGCGACACCGGGAACTCGAGAGTCGCTTTGTCGACCCCGGCGATTAAGGCGACGGCGGCGAGCGCCAACGCGACGCCCACCACCCAGAGAGAGCGCAGGAAGTTCTCCTTGCGCAAGCCCATGGCGCGGAAAGCTTCACGCGCGGATCCCGCCGATCCTGTGCCCGCAGATCCTTTGATTGACAGGCAAGTGATGGCAGCGATGCCGGCCACGGCCACCAGCCACAGTACGCGCTCCCAGGGGCGCGGAGTCCAGATGACGACCATAATCAGCACGTAGCCGATGGCGAGCTCAAAAAGGGCTCGTCGCTGGCCCTGCTTGTCTGGTTTGCTGGTTGGCGTGCTGTCGGTCATGCACACGATAGTAAGGCAAGCCGCGGAGGCTACTCCAGAATGACAGCGGGTTCCGGCTCGTGCGCGTGGGTGGTGAGAGCGATGGCGGCGGCCAGGATGAGCGCGCCCCCGACCCATGCATAAGGGCCGAGGCGCTCCCCGAGCAACTGGACGCCGAGCCATGAGCCGAGGACCGGCTCGACATTGAGGAAGACGCCGGCGCGCGAGGCGGGGACATGATGAATGCCCCAGTTCCACAGGAGCGTGGTGGTGGCCGTGCAGAAAAGTCCGCTGATGGCAAGCGCGGCCCAGGCAGTGAGGCTGACATGCGCGAACGGTGGTGGCTGGGCTGTTTGATGGGTGATGGGCGACAAGGCCCACGGGCCCATCACCCACAGGGCAAGCATGGCGGCGCCGGAGAGAATCGTATAGGCGGTGACGACCGGGGGACTATGGCGCTCCATGAGCTTCTTGCTCATCAGGATCCAGGCAAGCGCAATGAACAGGGAGAGGATGACGAGCAGGTCGCCGCCGAGCGTGGGCACTTCGCGCGCGGCAGCGTTGTGGCTGGCGCCAAGAGTCACAAGGGCCGCTCCGGCCGTGGATCCGCAGAGAGCCAGCCAGCCTAGGCGGTCGAGTTTTTCTCCGGCAAACAGTGTGGCTGCGGCGGCCAGCAGAACCGGCATGGCGCCCACCATCAGCGATGCATGGCTTACGGTCGTGCGCTCAAGGCCGTGGAACTGCAGAAGGAATTGAATGGGCACGCCCAGCGCCGAGCAGATGAGAAGCAGTCTGACTTCCGATGCGGTGAGGCGCACGCGTCCGCCGAATTGGAACAGAAGCACGGGCAACATGCCAAGGGAGGCAAACAGGAAGCGGTAGAGCACCATCCACTCGACGCTCATCTCATTGAGGGCAAGCCTGCCGAAGTAGAAACCGGTGCCCCAGAGGCATCCGGCGAGCGCACATGCGCTGTAGCCCAGCATGCGAGTGCGAGGGCTGATTGGCTCTGCGGTCGTGGCCGGCGTCTGGTTGCCCACGTCGCTTGTTGCGTGTTCTTGCATACCATCTTTACTGTCGCATACGGGCACTGTGGGTCGTCTTACTTAGAGCCATGCGGGAGATTCCGCGGAAAGGGAAGGTTGATTGAATTCGCAGCGCCATTCCCAATAAATATTTTAGGCAAGCGGTGCTCTTTGGGGGCTGAGGTTGAATACTAAGAACAGTTAGCCGTTATCGCGTGTCAAGTTGAGCCCGTAAGGTATAGCCTTCCGGGTGCTTGTGATGGCTGCGACAAGAAGCACCGATTGATTGGGCCGAGAGATGCCAATAAAAACGATTTTCGAACCATTTCGGATCAAGAGCGTCGAGCCGATCCGATGGACGACGAGGGCGCAACGCGAAGAGCTGTTGAAAGCCGCTCACAATAACCTTTTCCTGCTGCCTGCCGACGATGTGCTGATCGACCTGCTGACAGACTCGGGTACCGGCGCCATGTCAACGCATCAGTGGGCAGCCATCATGGAGGGTGACGAGAGCTACGCCGGCAGCCGCAGCTTCGTTCGCTTCCGTGACTCAGTCCAGAGCATCGTGGGATACAAGCATGTGATCCCAACGCACCAGGGCCGTGCGGCTGAGCGGATTCTCTTCGGCACAGCCTGCAAAAAGGGCGATGTCGTCCCCAACAATACGCACTTCGATACTACCCGCGCCAACGTTGAGTACGTGGGCGCGGAAGCAGTCGATCTGCTCATCCCGGAGGGCCGCCAGCCTTCGCTCGACTACCCGTTCAAGGGAAACATGGATGTGGGAGCGCTTGAAGCGCTGATTGAGCGCGTGGGCCGCGAGCGTGTTCCCCTGGTGATGCTCACGGTGACCAATAACTCCGGCGGCGGCCAGCCCGTATCCATGCGCAATGTTCGCGAGGTGAGCGCGGTATGCAGGCGTCATGGCATTCCGCTCTACTTTGATGCCTGCCGGTTTGCCGAAAACGCCTGGTTCATCAAGCTCCGCGAGCAAGGCTACGCTGAAAAGTCGCCCAAAGAGATTGCGCAGCAGATGTTCAACCTGGGCGATGGCTGCACCATGTCCGCGAAAAAAGACGGCATGGCGAATATCGGCGGCTTTCTCTGCACCAACGACGACCTGCTCGCGCAGCAGGAGAAAAACCTGCTGATTCTCACTGAGGGCTATCCGACCTACGGTGGGCTCGCGGGCCGCGACCTCGAAGCGATTGCCGTGGGAATCCAGGAAGCACTCGAGGAGGATTACCTCCGCTACCGCATCGCTTCGACGGCCTACTTGGGAAACCACATCTCTGCCGCGGGTGTGCCGATTGTTCAACCGCCCGGTGGTCATGCCATTTACATTGATGCGCGCGCGTTTCTTCCTCACGTCCCCTCTGAGCAGTTTCCGGGAGTGGCGTTGGCGGCGGAATTGTATCTCGAAGGCGGCGTTCGGTCTGTCGAAATCGGGAGGCTGATGTTTGCAGACGCGGCGCAGATGGACTTGGTTCGGTTGGCGATTCCCCGGCGCGTTTATACGCAGAGCCACGTGGACTACCTGGTGGAAGTGATTCTTGAAGTGTTTCGAAAACGCGACCAGATCAGGGGAATGCGGCTTACGTACGAAGCTCCGTTCCTGCGCCACTTTACCGCGCATCTTGAGTTTTTGGGCCAGGTCGAGGATCCGGCTGGCGGCTCACTGACCAAAGCGGGCCTCATCGGCGAGAATACATAAGCGATGGGGAAGCGGACGATGTTGGGGAATTCTTTTTCGGGCGCGGGCAGTCGGCTGGCGCTCGCAGGCTTGTTCCTCTCATTGCTCGTTCCCGCTCATCCACAGTCGAACGCCGGTTATGCTCCTGACCGGTCGCGTCCAATCAGGGAGCGCCTGCTTCCCGGCGCTTATCCCGCGAATCCGACCTTGCCGCCCACCGCGAAGATTCCCGTCGAGCCGCTAGGCTTTTCTCCTCCCGGCCCGCTCTACCTGGGGCAACGCAACAGCCTGGTGTCGATGGACTTTATTGGAGAAAACGAACTGCTGTTTACGTTTCGCGTTCCGGGGTTGATTCACCGGCAGTTGAAGGCGGGCGAGAGCGATCAGAGCGACGAGCGGCAGATTCGTGCCGTGGTGCTGCATTTGCCCGAAGGAACCATTGAAGCCGAGGGGCTGTGGACGCTGCACGACCGGGGCCCTTACCTGTGGATGTTGAAGGATGGGCACTTTCTGCTGCGGGACCGAGAAAATCTGCAACTGGGCGACGCGCATCTTGACCTGAAGCCGCTGTTGCAGTTTCCGGGGCCGCTGCTCTGGCTGGAGCTTGATCCGAGCCAACGGTTCATGGTGGCCAACTCACAGGAGCCGGCGGCAAAACCTGCCAATGCCGACACGGCGGACAGTCCCGCGATGCCTGCAGCTACTCTCACACCCAGCGACGAGGCGGCAACCGGCGAAGCAGCCCCACCCCAGCCCGACTTTGTGGTTCGCATTCTCCATCGCGAAACCGGGCAGGTGTTGCTGGTCAGCCGTGTTCGCCAGCTCGTTCATCTGCCCATCAATTCTGAGGGTTATCTTGAGAGCCTGCGCGGCCGCAGTCAGGACTGGGTGCTGAACCTGAACTACTTTACGGGGGGAAGCCGGGTGCTGGGAACGGTGGAGTCAGCGTGCGCGCCAAATATGGACTTCATCTCGGAACAGGTGGTTGCGGTGGCCGGCTGCGACTCGCTTGGCTCCCATAAGCTTTTGGCCGTGACCACGCAAGGCAAAACGCTGTGGGCCAATCTGAATCCAGACACAGCGATTTGGCCCCTGCTGGTGCGGTCGCCCGATGGCTCGCGACTGGTGCAGGAGACGCTGGCCGTCACCCACGCCGTGAGTTCGTATGCTCCGCTGAGCAGCGACGATATCAAGGGACAGGTGGTGCGGGTATTCGACGCGGCCACGGGCGAGGTCGCGTTTGAGTCGCCGGCAAGCCCGGTGCTCGATGCGGGGGGAAACGTGGCGCTTTCGCCTTCAGGCCGGAGGGTGGCTGTGCTCAATCAAGGGGCGATCGAGGTCTTCGATCTGCCCCCCGCGGCTGCCTTGGCCGGCGCAGCCCCAAAGACGCCCGCCCACTAGTCCGCGTCCGAACGCTCCCGCCGGATCTTGACGAACAACAGCACAATCAACAGCAGAGCGCCAGGCCCGGCGATCCATAGAGCCCAAGTTACGACGACCGGAATATCGTTGGAGAACGCTACGGATTCCCCGGAAGGACCCACCTTGAGGGTGGCATTTACGCCTGCGCCTATGGTGTCGGTGTGGACGTTGAGCACTACCTTCTGGCGCTGGCCTGCAGTGGGTTGATATTGCCCCAGGGTCACGTTGTTTGCCCCGCGTAGAATGGTCGTCAGAGCCCCCTGCTGAATGACAGATCCATCGCCGGTGACGATCTTCCAGTCTAGGTCGACTGCAGTTTGGCGGAGCGGAATGCCCGCCCAGTCAAGCTCAACGAAATTCGTGCTGCTTGCGGCCGGAGTGAATTCAGGTGAGGTGATTGTGCCTTGTTTGAGCGTTACGGGGACCGAAAGAGGCTTGGGATTCGGGTTGACACTCAACCGCGCCAGAACGTAGGCCCCCGGCGTAATGCCTGCAACCACCAGCAAAAAGCCAAAAAACACAAGGATCCTGTACCACGGCCAGTTTTTCACGGCATTCGTCCTCAAGGGCTAAGGTACCAAGATTCTACTCCGACTCATGGATTTGCGACCGAATCCCGCCTCAAACAGGTAACCTGCTCGGCGACATACAGCCAAATCCCATGTACACTAGCCGGTGGGAGTTTCCTTTTGGCCACGGTTTTACTTCAATACAAGGCTGCGGCGGTTTCAGACAAGGGCCGCAAGCGCCCCTCCAACGAGGATTCTTTCGGCTATTCCGTTGAGCACGGCGTTTACCTGGTTTGTGACGGCATGGGTGGGGCCGCTGCCGGGGAAATAGCCAGTTCGCTCGCGGTGGACGAGGTGATGCGGCTGATGACCGCGCGCGAAGCCGGCAACGCGTTGGACGAGGTGATCGAAGAGGCCATCTCGACTGCCAACGAGGCCATCTTCTCCCGTTCCCAGACGAACCCCAGGCTGAACGGCATGGGCACAACTCTGGTGGCGCTGGTGGTTGCGGAGAACCACATCCGGGTGCTGAATATCGGCGACAGCCGCTGTTACCGCCTGCGCTCGGAGCACCTTGAACAGATTTCCCAGGATCACTCGCTGGTGGATGAGCAGGTTCGCCTTGGCCGCATGACGCCGGCAGAAGCCCTCCGCTCGCCGCTGCGGAACGTGATTACCAGGGCACTGGGCACGCAGAGCCACGTGACCCCGGATGTGTTTGAGTTGGCCGCCGAACCCGGCGACCTGTTTCTCCTGTGCTCCGACGGCCTCACGCGCGAACTGCCCGACCTGACGATTGAGGCTTTGTTGAGCGAAGGCCTGCCCACCATTTCTCCTCTTGGCAACCTGTGCACCCGCCTGGTGGAAGCAGCAAATCATGCCGGCGGCGGTGACAACATTACCTGCCTGCTCGTCCGCGCCGAACAGTAACCCGCTCCTCTACTCGCCAGCCGCTTCAGCCACGCCGTCGGCGCGATGCATTACCTTGCCGAGCAGCAGCAACAGAGGAATGCAAAGCAACGACAAGTACCCCATAAGGCGAAAGTTGTCAGCATAGGCAAGCAGCGCCGCCTGTTGTTGGATGCTGCGGTAGATTGCGCCCATGGCGGCCTGTTGCGCCGACCAGGCACTGGACCCGGCCTCCATGAATTTGGCCTGGAGGCCCGCCAACAGCGCCTGGGCCAGCGGATTACTCGCCGACACATTGCCCGCAAGGTAATTCTGGTGGGTTTGCGCGCCGCGCACCAGGCATGTGGTGATGGTGGCAATGCCCACCGAGCCCCCGATATTGCGCATGAGGTTGTAAATGCCGGCGGCGTTGCCGATCTCCTGCTTGCGCAGCTTGCTCATGGTCATGGTGGTGAGCGGAACAAATACGAACCCGCCTGCAAAGCCGTTAAAAAAGTTCGGCCACGCCACTGAACCCATTGAAATGCCGAGATTGATGTGGCTCAACACCAGCGCCGAGTAGCCAAACCCGGCAAAGCCGCAGGCTAGCAGTATGCGGCTGTCAACCTTATTCACCAGGAAACCGACCACTGCCATGGCCAGTAGCGAACCCAGGCCGCGGGGACTCACAGCCAGTCCGCTCGCCAGGGCCGAGTAGCCGAGTTGGGTTTGCAAAAACAGCGGCAGCAAAGCCGTGATGCCGTACAACGAAAACCCATACATCGTCGCGATCAACGTACCCAGGCCGAAGTTCCGATTGCCCAGGATGCGCAGCTGCACGATGGGCTCGCGGCTCATGAACTCCCTGATGATGAAGCCGACGAGCGCCGCTGCCGACACCAGCGTGGTCACCCGGATCCAGTTGGCTTCAAACCAGTCGGCTTCCTGTCCCTTGTCCAGAACCAGTTGCATGGTGCCGAGCCAGATGGCCATCAGGCCGAAGCCGAGGTAGTCGATGGCGCCCCGAAATTTGTGGCGCAGATACGGCGGATCTTCAATGAAGAGATTGGCCATGAATAGCGCCAGCAGGCCGACGGGCAGATTGATGTAGAAGATCCAGCGCCACGAGTAGCTGTCGGTAATCCAGCCGCCGAGCGTAGGGCCGATGACCGGCGCCACCACGATGCCCATGCCGTAGACGGCCATCGCTGTGCCGTGTCTGCTGGGCGGGAAACTTTCAAGCAGAATGGACTGCGCCAGTGGCTGCATGCCGCCGCCGCCCAGCCCTTGCAGCACGCGCGCCACAATCAGCATCGGCATGTCCATGGCAACTCCGCACAACAGCGACGCGGCGGTGAACACCAGGATCGAAATCATCAGCAGGCGCTTGCGGCCGATGCGCCTGGCGATCCAGCCTGAGGCGGGCAGCATGATGGCATTCGCCACCAGGTAGCTGGTCAGCACCCAGGTTGACTCGTCCGTTGATGCTGACAGCGTGCCGGCAATGTGGGGCAGCGCGACATTGGCCACCGATGAATCAAGCACCACCATGAAGGTGGCGAGCATCACCGAGGTGGCCACCAGCCAGGGGTTGACCGTAGGCGTCCAGTCGGCGTGCGGGTGGTCGGAATCACCCTCCGTTTGATTGCCGATAGCCGTTTTGGACGCACTGACCATAAAGTCAGTCTAATATACTATGAAGTCAGAAAGGTTGCTTTCAAAATCAGCCCGGGAGCGATTGGCAACGCGATGAAGACCAAGCAGCAGGTTGTGTCGGAATTCCGACGGAGTGAAATCATCTCCGCTGCGCGGACCATCTTCGCGCGTGGGGGATTTAACGCCGGCATCATGGATGAGATTGCCAGGGAAGCGGGTGTCGCCAAAGGTACGCTTTACCTCTACTTCAAAAACAAGACCGAGATCTACAAAGCCGTGCTCGACCACGACATGAGGGAACTGAAGGAGAGCACCATCGAACGGCTCGATGCGGCAACTGGCCTGAAGAACAAGATCCGCGCGTTTATGCTGGCGCGGCTTGAGCGGGCCAGGGTCAACCGCGAATTCTTCCGCATCATGGATTCGGATTCGCGCTCGCTGTCCTACACGCGCAGCCAATATCGCGACTGGCTGCGGGAGCCTGTGTTGCAGCTTGCCGCGGCCCTTGAAATGGCTGCCGCGAAGGGCGAAATTCGCCGTCTCGACCCTGAAAAGACAGCGTGGATGATTGTGGATATGACGCGGGGAACCATCCAGCGAAGCCTGCTTGCAAGTACCGATGCTCAACCTGCCCGCGATGCCGAATTTCTGCTCGACTTCATCTGGGCCGCGCTCCAACCCCCGCCTCCCTCACGAAAACGCTAAGGTTCAGTTGGCGTGGCAATCGGGCGTTCACCCTTTGCGCGTTTGATCCTGGCCACAGGAGAGAGTCTCTTTCCAGCGCCCTTCTTTTTTGTCTTGGCTCGTGCGCCCGCGCCCAGCATCGACGACCACCGCAGTTCAAGAGGCTTCGGCGCTGCCAGGGCTTTGGTAATTGCGAGATTGGCGACCTCGCGCACAATCCATTTGAAGTTCTCCTCGCCGACTGAATTCACGTCCGCATCCGGCACGGGATTCATGAAGTCGATGGCATAGGGGACGCCCTTCTCGACTGCAAACTCGACCGTGTTGAGGTCGTAGCCGAGCGCGCGGCAGAGTTTGAGCGCATCCTGCTCCATGCGCAGCAGCAGCAGTCGCGGATATTTTGGTGGACTCTTCACGTAGCGTTCCTCATGCGGCCTGCGCGGGTCGTACGCCATGATGCGCACCTTCTTTTGTCCCACGACGAAGCAGCGAAAATACGCAGTGAAGCTGACGGCCTTCTGGTACATCATGCACAGATCGCGCGATGCGTCGTAGGCCCGGAAGAATTCCTCGCGGCTGTGGACGGGGAAAACATCACGCCAGCCCCCGCCATTCACGGGCTTGAGAAACCCGTGCTCTCCAACGTAGGCGAAGACCGAATCCCAGTCAAGCGGGTACTCCAGGTTACGCATCGATCGTTCCGTTGTGTCGCCGGGGAGTTTCTTGTGGGGCAGGATAACCGTCGGCGGCACCGCGATACCGAGCCGATCGGCAAGGGCATAGTTGAAAAATTTGTCATCCGCCGAGCTCCAGAAAGGATTGTTGATCACCACCGTTCCCTGGAGGGTTGCGTGCTTGAGCAGCGCACGGTAAAACGGAACATCGTGGGAGATGCGGTCGATGATGACGGCGTAGCGGGGCATTTGGCGAAGGGCGACGGCGCCTGCCAGCACAAATTCCGCCCGAACGCCCTCGCCGTTCCGAGCTTCGATGTTCCGGGCATTGATGCGCTCCACAAGCGCGCTTGGAAAGCTGTTCTCGACGCCGAACAGAATGCCGATGGTTTTCATGCAGTTGCCTTCCTTGAACACAGACAATTCATGATACGGAAGCGAGGTCGTGGACGGCCAAATTTGGGTCGCGGAGCGAAACAGGAGTACCCTTGAAGTGGTCGGTAGCGCGGGAGGATTGGATGAACTACCGTGCTTTGACAGTTTCGAGAGAATTTGGCAGCGGCGGCGGGCGCATCGCGAACACGATCGCCGGCTGGCTTGGCTGGAAGTTGCTCGACGGTGAAATCATCGCCGCAATCGCGCGCAGGGCGCACGTCGATTCCCACGTCGTGAGCACTTACGATGAGCGCGTTCACTCCTGGCTGCGGCGCATCAACGAGGAAGCCGTGCGCGGCGTGGCTATGGCTTCGGGCCAGCCGCTTCAAGAAAATGACATCTTCGACGCGCACGTCATGACCGAACTCACGCGCAAAATCATTGAGGAAGCGTATAACAGCGGCGACTGCGTGATTGTAGGCCGCGGAGCGCAGTGCATCCTGGAAAACAAGAAGGATGTCTTCCATGTCTTTGTGTATGCGCCATTGCGCGAGCGCGTCAAGCGGCTCAAGAGCCGGTTGCCGGTCGGAATCGACATCGCACAGCGCCTGCGGACGGTGGATGAGGAGCGGGCGAAATACTTGCATCAGCGGTTCGACAAGAACTGGTGCAGCCCGCATCTCTACGACCTGATGATTTCGTCGAGTCAGGACGAAGACGCAACGGCCCGCGTGGTGCTGCAGGCGATGACGGGAAGCACGGTGCTTTCGGAAGTGAAGGTCTGAGGGTGGAGTTTCCTCCCCGCCCGCATGCGCGCTTATGCCTTGACGCCCATCGGTGATACCAGTGTGAGCTTTACGGTACCTGTAGTGGTGCGCTTGTGAGGGGTGCCGCGCGGAATCAGCAGCAGGTCGCCCGCCTTGAGGTTGTAGGTGGTGGCGCCTTCTGATTCCGGTGCGAGCCACTCGCCGGGGCCGGTGCTGTGCGCGCCTTTCGGCGTGCCACCCACCTGGTACATCGTGGTGCCTTCCACGATCTGCAGAATGTGGTCGCGGCCCTCGTGGTATTCAAATTCCTTGGCGGCGTGGTTGGTTTCCACGGTGTACATGATGGTGTAGGTTCCACCGTTGACCACCGTCTTGTTGGCGGGCGCGGCTTCCAGCTCGTGCCATACGCCCGCGAGTTTTTCTGCGGGATAAAGCTCAAAGGTTTTGGGATCCGGGGGCAACGGCGGTGCTTGCACGGCAAAGAGCTTTTCGTCCTTGAGCGCGAGGCCTGCGGCTGCTGCTGCGGCGGCCCCGCGCAGAAACGTGCGGCGGCCCGGATTCTTGATTGCGGTATCTCCCATGGTTTTTCTCCCGGAACAGTAAAACATGAGGTCGCTGTGGCTGTCAGCTTTGGCGCCTATCGGAGCGCGCTAGTGATAAACCCGCCGGTCGGGCTGCACGCGAGGTTTTTGCGCCAAAAGCGCTAGTGCCCTGAGTTTGAAGTTCGTTAAAGAAAAACTCGCAGGTTTTGTGTCAGCGCACGACTTCAGTCGTGCCGTAAAAGTCGCAAAACGAGTGGGCTTTACAGGTTGCGGAAAAACTCCATTGACGAAGTGGTTTGTATCAGGGCACGAGTTTACTCGTGCCGCAAAAGCCGCAAAATCAACGTCGGGCTTTAGCCCCTGCTGATTCAGCTCGACCGAAGACGCCTTTTTCCGCAGCCTGTTTAGCCCCTGGGGCAAGTTTCTCGAACCATTTCGATTCGTCGAATCGTTCAACGAACTTCAGAAACACAACGCTAGGAAGTTCTTTCGCGGCGGATTACGTCGAGAAGGCGACGATCCTCGTCGGTGAGAGATGCGGCTTGAAGCAGATCCGGCCGGTTGGCGAAAGTTTTGCGAAGTTGCTGCTCGCGGCGCCAGCGGCGGATCTCCAGGTGATCGCCGTTGAGCAGCACGTCAGGAGCGCGCAGGCCGCCGAACTCGGCGGGGCGCGTGTAGTGGGGATAGTCGAGCAGGCCGCCGGCGCCGTGCTGCGAGCGAGGTACGCCGTTTGCGTCAACGGCGATGTCTGCGTCGGCGACGCCGAAGCTCTCAAATTCCCCTGATGCCTCGTTGCCGAGTACGCCCGGGATGAGGCGCATAGCCGCATCGATTACGACGGCGGCGGCAAGCTCGCCTCCGCTCAGCACGTAGTCGCCGATGGAGAGTTCCATGTCGCAGTAGAGCTGGTTGATGCGCTCGTCCACACCTTCGTAGCGTCCGCAGAGAAGCACCGCGCGATCGAGGGTCGCGAAGTCGCGGGCGATGGATTGCGTGAACGGGCGGCCCTGTGCCGAGAGCAGGATGACGCGGGTTCTTGCGGCGTCAGGATCGGCGGCGCGTGCCTCGCGCGTTGCTAGGCCGAGCGAGGCGAGTGCTTCAGCAAGCGGCTCGGCCTTCAGTACCATGCCTTCGCCGCCGCCAAAAGGACGGTCGTCAACAGTGCGGTGACGGTCGTGGGTGAAGGCGCGCAGGTCGTGGACTTCAGTTGACACAAACCCCTTGGCACGGGCTCGGTTGACGATGCCGTGCTCGAAGATGCCCGCAAAGAACGCGGGAAAGATGGTGACGATGTCGAACCGCATTGTTCTGATGATAAAAGGAACGCGCGGATCGTGCGGGACAGGTGCCTGGCTTTCTGGAAGCTCAAGGCTCCAGCTGAAACCTGTGGGGCTCCAGCTGAAACTTGTAGATGTTGATGCTGGCGGGCGCGACGGTGATGGTGCTGGAACTCTTCTCGCGGGCGATTTCCTTCACGACCACTTGCGGCGGAGCGCCGACGTGGTTGGCTGCGTCGAGACTGCTCCCGGTCATCTGCCACAGCGTCGATGGACCGGCCACGTGAACGCCTTCCACATTGAGATCGAATTTCTGCTCAGTTTCCGTTGCATTGACGATCGCCAGAGTGAGGAATTTGCGATCGGGCGTAAGGGCGGCGACCATGTCGAGTGGATACGTGGGGCTGCCGGGGTTGGTTGCGGGCTGATCGCCGGCGAGGTCGTATTTCGGCGCAGGTTGAGGCGAGTTGCCGTTCACCGCGACTGGAATGGAACCGACAAAATGATCGCCGTACAGTTTGAACAGCAGTCCGGTCGAATTCAGAATGGCGGAGGTCCGGTTGTAATCGAGCGTGGAGACGCCCATGGTGAAGGCCGACATTGCGATGGCGTCGGTGTGGCGGATCATCTCGTTGAAGACCATGCCGTAGGCGAGAGCCAGCTTCAGATTCACAGGCGCGCCCGAGTAGGCGTATTCGTCGATGGATAGAAAAACCTTCTTGTCCACCATCGCCGGAAAGCGCCGCTGATACTCCTTCCATTCATCGGCCTTGAGGCGGACGCGATTCGATGGGTATCGCGCCCACTCCAGCAGCGACTGATCGACGTTGACGTAAGCAGCCTCGTTGGGCGCGTCGGGCGGCAGCGTCTTTGCAAGCGCGTAGTCAAAGCGCTTGCCGGCGCGTGCATACCAGTGCTCCGTGAGGCCATCGAAGTTGCCAAAGCTGTGGGCTAGCAGGCCGCCGGTAAAGTCGCCATCGGAGCCGAACTCGGCCTGCACGTCCTTGAGATGAAGGGCGCGCGTCTGGCCGGTGACGGTCATCTCGTCGGGCATGGCGCCGGAGGCGAGCAGCGTAATCGACGGATCGGCCTTGCGCATCGCCTTCGCAAATTCATTGTGCTTCAGCTCGTAATAATTCAGATCGGTGCGGCCAAGCTGCCACGTGCCGTAGGGCTCATTGCCGATGTCCCAGAACTTGACGTGATAGGGCTCCGGATGGCCGTTGTGCGCGCGCATTGCGCCAAGCCGCGTGGTCGCTGCGCCGTTCATGTACTCAACTTCTTCGGCCGCCGAGTGCGCATCGCCGAATCCCGCATTCACTGAGATGTAGGGCTCTGTACCGATCAACTTGCAGAGAGTCATAAATTCGTCCATACCCACATCGTTCGGCTGCATGGCGTTCCAGGCGTAGTCCCATACGGGCGGACGTTTGTCGATATCGCCGACCGAGTCGTACCAGCTCCAGTTGGAAAGAAAATTGCCGCCCGGCAGGCGCCAGAACCCGGAGTGAAGCTGGCGCAGTAGTGCGGTTGTGTCTGGCCGGAATCCTTCCACGTTGTCGGCGGGCATCAGCGATACTGTTCCGACGTGGAAGTTGCCGCTTCCTGTGCCGGTAATCTCGAGCGCTGCGTCCACGCTGTCACCCTGGGCCGTGAACGAGAACGGAAATTTCTTATACGCGTTCGTCATTGCCGCGAACGAGAGTGTTTGGCGATCGTGCTCACCGGGGCCCCACACCAGCGCGACCTTGATCCTGCTGCCGGGAGTGCCGCGAAGATAAATGCGCCCGGTATACTTCTTGCCTTTCATCAGGGCCAGACCCGCTTGCCGGATTCCGTGCGGCGTTGAGGCATCGAGTTCGATGCGCGGACTCTGGTCGCCGACAAACGGCTGCTCTTTGTCCGTGGTCACCGCGTCGTCTGGACCGATGGGACGCCACTTGCGAAGCTGCATATTGCGGAACTGCCCGCCGCCCTGCTGCACGGGGACTGCATCGGGCTCTTTTGAAGAGATAGGGAAATAGAACTTGCGGTCATCGAGCATCTCCGCCCACAGGCTGCGATAGATGAGGGTCCTGATGTGCTCAATGAACATTCCGTATTCATACTTGGGAACGGCCGGCGCAGCCTGATTCGTATCGATGGTGGCTATGACCTGGCTGGGCGCGGCCGGTTGCGCTTCGCCTCGAACCGCACACCCAAAACAAAACGCCGCGGCAGCAATCAAAGCAATGCGCACATTCATTAATCTGCTCATGGTTTCTCCTGTTTCGGTCCTGCGGATTGCGTGCTGTCCCGTTACCCCATGCCCGGCCATAGGCCCTGGTTCTGGCGCGACAGGTGACTGGCCCTCAAAGCTACGGGAGAACGATAGCGGTTGGAGCTCGCGGGCGCAACGGAGATTTTCGTGAGACTTGAACCGCAGACCGCGAACGAAGCGAGTCCGAGAGCGGCGTGCGAACATCGAATAAGTGATGAGTTCAAACGATGCAGCGGTTCCTGCGGCGGCTTCCCCGGCTACCGATGACAAACAGAGCGTCCAGTTTGGATTTGAGAATGCCTATGCGCGGCTTCCGGAACGATTCTTCGTTCGGCAGAATCCTGTGCCGGTGGCCCAGCCGCGCCTGGTGAAAGTGAACGCGCAACTGGCCCACGCATTGCGGTTGGATGCGCATGCGCTCGAGAGCGAAGAGGGTGTCGCCATCCTGGTAGGCAACCGAGTGGCTCAAGGATCGGAGCCGTTGGCTGAGGCCTATGCCGGACACCAGTTTGGCCATTTTGTGCCGCAGCTGGGCGACGGGCGCGCCAACCTGCTGGGCGAGGTCGTGGGCCGTGATGGCCTGCGCTACGACATCCAGCTCAAGGGCTCAGGCCGCACGGCCTTCTCGCGCGGAGGCGATGGGCGGGCCGCGATCGGGCCCGTTCTGCGCGAGTACCTTGTAAGCGAAGCGATGGCTGCCCTGGGTGTACCGACCACACGCACGCTGGCTGCGCTTACCACTGGGGAACTGGTGATGCGCGAGACCCCGTTGCCCGGCGCGGTATTGACGCGCGTAGCCGCAAGCCACCTGCGTGTGGGCACATTTGCGTATTTCGCCGCGCGACGCGATGTGGACGGCCTGCGCACGCTGGCCGACTTTGCTATCGCCCGGCACGGTCCTGAAGTCGCGAAGGTTGAGCAAGGAACGCCGGCGGCCGGGCGCCCCTATCGCGCGCTGCTGGACGGCGTCGTTGAAAGGCAGGCGAAGTTGGTGGCACAGTGGATGATGCTTGGATTCATTCACGGCGTCATGAACACCGACAACACCTCAATCTCCGGCGAGACGATTGATTATGGTCCCTGCGCGTTTATGGAGGCGTACGATCCGGCAACCGTCTTCAGCGCCATCGATCAGCAGGGACGCTACGCCTATGGCAATCAGCCCCGCATCTTGCTGTGGAATCTTGCGCGCCTGGCCGAGGCTTTGTTGCCCCTCCTGCTTGAAGAAGAGGGAAGCGAACAGGCGGCCGTGGAGTCGGCGAATGAAGCACTGGGCGCTTTTCCTGGGCAGTATGAGGCGGCACGGCTTTGGGGCTTGCGGCGCAAGCTCGGCCTGGCGACCGAACGCGACGAAGATTCCGAGCTGGCCGAACGGCTCTTTGAAGCAATGGCCGCCAACCACGCCGACTTTACCCTCACCTTTCGGCGGCTTTGTGATGCGGCTGCGGGACCTCAAGGCGACGCGGGCGTGCGCGCTCTCTTTGCCGACCCGGGCGCCTACGATGCGTGGGCTGTCGGATGGCGCGCGCGGCTCAGCAAGGAGCCAGGCACAGGAGAGGAACGCGCCGCCCTGATGCGGAAGGCCAATCCGGCATATATTCCGCGTAACCACCTGGTGGAGGCAGCTCTCAAGGCAGCCACGGAACTGCAGGATTATCAGCCGTTCGAGGAAATGCTGGAGGTACTCGCTCATCCCTGGGAGGACAGGCCTGAACGCGCGAAATATGCACTGCCTGCCCGGCCTGAAGAACGCGTGAGCCAAACATTTTGCGGCACTTGAGCCGAGAAACCGGCCTGAGCATACTATTCTTCACCCTTCTTTTGGCCTCGACGGGAGCAATTTTGCCAATTTAATCGGTCCGGAGTGCGGGAATCTGCATCCGCTGCACAGTACCGATAACGGTACCCTCCAATCACCAAAGTAACCACGGTCTCCATCGGTCCCCGTGTCAGGCACATCGGCCTCTCTTTTGATTTGATTGATGTTAGAGTCGTTTTTTGGGAATATTACGAAGGTTTGATCAGTGCCTAGGTCGCCGATTATCAGGCGTTTACAACTTTCAGGTGATTGAAAATTCTTAAAAAATTAGATGGAAACCGGACCGATCCTGGACTACGATACTGAGCATTGATGAAAAAGATTGTTCTAACTTTGGTCGTACTTTGCTCCCCAGTCTTACCGGTTGTAAGCGGACAGTCTAGCTCTGCGCACAAAACAGTCACAAAAGACACGCTCGAAATGCAGATGCCGACGGCAACCGCTCCGGCGCCCGCCGCGCAAGACCAGCCCCCTGCGGCACAGAATGTGGCCACAGTGGCCGGGCAAACGGTCGCCGCGCAGCCCGCACAAAGCGCAAATCCACAAAGCTCCGCGCAGCCCGCCGCCGGGCAAGATCAGGCTCCGGCCGCTCAAGATCCGCAGGCGCCAGCCGCGCAGTCTGCGAAGACCCCAGCTCCACAGGATCCGCCAACGCCTGCCGCGCAGCCTGCTCAAACTCCCGCCGGGCAAGATCGGCAAACACCGGCCGCGCAGCCTGCTCAGGCTCCATCCGACCAGGACACGCAGACGCCGGCGGCCGAGGTTGCCCAGGCTCCGGGCGCGAACGATGCGCAGACACCGGCGGCAAAAGATGCAAAGCCAAAACCTCCAACTCCTGAAGAGATTGTGGCGGCCGCTGAAAAGCAGGCAGATCTGCTGGGTGGCCAACCCGGTCCGTTTGAGCTCGACGTCAATTTCTCGGTGAACATGAACCGGGCCATGGTCGGGCACATGGAACTGCGCTGGGAGGCAAAGGATCGCTGGTGGCGTCACATCGAGATGGACAACTTTACCCAAACCATGATGCGCAGCGGCGGCAAGATCTACACCTCGAGCAACATTCACTACATGCCGGCCGAAGTGACAGAGTTGATCAATCTGCTCGGATTTGCCGAGGACCAGGCGAGCCGTGGCCATATTGCCGTGTCAGTGCAAAATGACCGCAGAGAAAACGGGTTGAGGGCGCAATGCATGCAGACCTCGCTCAAGGATCTTGACAACCAGCCCGACGAGTTGTGCCTGAGCGCGAACTCGCACGACATTCTCAGCGACTACTGGAAGGCTTCGCCCGACCAACGGCGCAAGGAAGTATTTACGCACTACATGTCGTTTGGCAACTACCGCTTCCCCGGCGAGCTTGAGCTTGCGGTCAACGGCAAGAGAGTGCTGGTGGCCAACGTGACCAACCTGAGCCCGACGCCGTTTGACGAGAGCCTGCTCGATCCGCTCAAGAAGTTGATCCAACCGCAAACTTCCTCGGAGAGCATTGCCCAGGCGAAATAAGCGGTAAGAAATAATGCAAATCGAAGGGCGGCGCAAGCCGCCCTTTTTGCGGGTCGCTCGTTGCTGTCGAGCTAGCCTGCAGGCTGCCTGACTCTTGCATCCGTTTTTACGGCGGGGCATCTATCAAAGGTAGATTTCATCGCTTATTTTGAAAGGGATCCGGTCCGCTCATCATGACACAGCCTCTTTTTGCGCCTTTTCGGCTTCGCTCCGTCACGTTTCCAAACCGTATCGGCGTCTCGCCGATGTGCCAGTACTCCTCCCAGGATGGCTTCGCGAACGACTGGCATCTGGTTCACCTGGGCAGCCGAGCGCAGGGTGGTGCGGGGCTCGTAATGATGGAAGCGTCGGCGGTGTTGGCCGAGGGGCGGATCTCCGATGGGGATTTGGGAATTTACAAAGACGAGCACGTGCCGAAGCTCAAGCAGATCGTCAGCTTTCTTCATACGCAGGGCGCGAAAGCAGGCATTCAACTGGCGCACGCAGGACGCAAGGGAAGCATGAGCGTTCCCTTTGACGGCGAGCGGCTGCTCAAGAGTGACGAGGGAGGATGGACCCCGCTGGCGCCGAGCCCGGTGGCGTTCTCTGCGGACTACGCGGTGCCGCAAGCGCTGGACGAGGCGGGCATTCAAGCGGTGGTGAGCGCGTTTGCGCAGGCCGCGCGCCGTGCTGAAGCTGCGGGGTTCGATTTCGTTGAGATTCACGGAGCGCATGGATACCTGCTGCACGAGTTTCTTTCGCCGCTTGCCAACAGGCGCACCGACAACTACGGCGGCAGCTTTGAAAACCGAACGAGGTTGATTCTGGAGGTGGCGCAGGCTGTGCGCGGCGCGTGGCCGGACAGGTTGCCGCTGTTTGTCCGCATCTCGGCTACCGATTGGATGGAGGGCGGCTGGACGGTGGATGAAAGCGTCGAACTGGCCCGGATGCTGGGGAACGCGGGCGTCGACCTTGTGGATTGCTCGTCGGGAGGACAGGTACCGAATGCAAAGATTCCGGTGGGACCCGGATTCCAGGTGCCGTTTGCGGCGAGGATTCGCAAGGAGACCGGCGTGCCGACCGCGGCGGTCGGGATGATTACGGATCCCAGCCAGGCGAACGCGATTGTGGCGAACGGCGAGGCCGACATGGTGCTGCTGGCGCGAGAGATGTTGCGCGATCCTTACTGGCCGGTGCATGCGGCGGCTGCCTTGGGCGAGCCGGCGAGCTGGCCTGCACAGTATTTGCGGGCCGCGCCGCGTGGGTCGCAGACGAGAAAAGCAGGGGAATAGAGACTAGTATCCTGAGCCTGAAGTCCGTTAAAGAAAAATTCGCGGATTTGTGTCAGGGCGAGACTGCAAAGGAAGTGAAAACTCCTGCGAAGCCGGATTAAGTGTCAGGGCACGACTTCAGTCGTGCCGAAAAGGCCGCAGAACGAATGGGCTTTAGTGTCTGCGTGAGTACCGCTGACTTCCGATCCGCGAAGCGGCAAGGGCTCCCGGAGGGAACGAAAGATAATAGCCCAGGATGGAGTCCGAGACGAAGGCTCGGACGCAATCCTGGGAAAGGTCCGGAAAATTAGACCTGGCGCCCTGTATGGGCGCCGCGAATCTGT
>Ga0182012_10001839_pt1 | contig 23170 bp, 17 predicted proteins | sample 612S2SmetaG_FD_120486 | JGI IMG/M metagenome (GOLD analysis project Ga0182012, IMG submission 120486) | Permafrost microbial communities from Stordalen Mire, Sweden - 612S2S metaG | ecosystem: Environmental > Terrestrial > Soil > Wetlands > Permafrost | place: Sweden: Stordalen | collected... | reverse complement strand
AGGCGGTGCTATACCTATGATGGTAAAGGGATGCTTGTTTAACTGGACGACTCGACCCACTACGCCGCGGTCATCCTGAAAATGACTGTGCCAATAACTGTAAGTCAGTACGATATACGGGGCGCTGCCATAGCCACGCTCATCGGAAAGTTGAATAAACCGGCCAAGATAGGGATGAATTCTTAATACATCGAAGTAATTCCCGCTCACCGAATAGATCCAGACATGGGTTGGATCTTTACCGGTATCGAGGCCTGCCTGCGCGATGGCATAGGCCGCCAAGCCGTCGAAACCGCGGTTGCGATCGCGCAGATCGACATAGTCGGGATAGGACTGGACGATGTATTTTTCGGTGCCGCGCTGGAGTGCGTAAAGGCTCTGCCCTTGCGGCACATTCAATGGACGCAGGAACAGGCCGTTCAATACGGCGAAGACCACAGCGTTGGCGCCAATAGCCAACGCCAGCGTCAACACGGCGACGAAGGCGAACCCTGGCGACTTGCGTAGCACACGAACGCTGTAACGCACATCCTGCAGAAATATCTCGACAACACTGGCACCTGCCGCCTGGTGGATTTGTTCCTTGTACTTCTCGCGCCCGCCAAATTCGATGCGTGCCCGCCGTTCGGCCTCTCCACGGAGTATCCCGCTCCGTTCAAGATCGTCTGCGCGATGTTGGACGTGTGAACGGATTTCCTCGTCCATTTCAGCGTTCATCCGCGAGCGCTGAAAAAGATTAGCGATGTAGAAACCAAGCGAGTCGAGAGTCTTCATATTTCCTCCGGTGAATGAGAGAACGAGGAAACTCTCTCAACAATTCCAATTCACTCTTCGCGAAGCAGGCGCAAAGGATTGACAGCCAATGCCCGTTGCGCTGGAATCCACGTTGCCAGCAGGCCGAGCAATAACATGGCGAGAACCACCCCGGCCATAACCAGCGGGTCGCGGGGCGTAGCCTGATACACAATGAATGCAAGCACACGCGTGGCGAGCAGTCCGAGAACCAACCCTGCTACCGAACCGATAGCTAATAGCTTCAGTGGACGTCCCAACGCGGCCTGCAATACTTCCTTGCGCTTAGCGCCGAGGGCCATACGAATTCCCAGCTCGCGCAGCCGTTTGCTTACCGAGTTCGCGGCCATGCCAAAGATGCCGGTAATCGAAAGCATCGCGCCCATCAGGCCCATAACACCGAGAGCCATAGTGGCCACCTGCGAAGGGAACAGAACCGTTTGTAGCAGTGTGGTCCACGTCTGTGTGTCGGCGGCCAGTCCCGCATCCAATTCGCGTATCTTGCTCCTTATTGCGGCTGCAAGTTGCTGCGGATCGCGTTTCGAGCGAACCACTAGGTAGCCCGAACTCAAGGGAGCCAGCACGAATGGAAGAAACATCGCCGGCTGCTGCGATTCCGTGAGGACCTGATATCTTCCGTTTTCAGCCACGCCGACCACCTGTACACGCGTTCCGTCCTGCAGCTTGTAAATTCTGCCGACTGCATTGGTGACCGAGCCGAATATCTTCTCCGCGAAATCCCGATTGATAACGGCAACCGCAGGCGCATTCTTATCGTCATGCCATGAGAGACTCCTGCCGGCCAGCAGGCTTGTACCCGCAGCTTCGAAGTAGCCGGGAGATATGTCGTATCGGTAGGGCATGATCGGCGCATTCGCCGGCTTCAGATCGCTAGTTTCCTGCTTGAAGACGCTGACCTTGGAACCGGCCATGTAGACAAGGGGAGGGTAACCGTTCACCATTCCCACGGCATCTACGCCATGAATGGTTTGCAACGCATCGATCATGCGTCTTTGCATGGCGGGCACTTGATCGCCGGTGTATCCGGCCGTTGCCAGGTTCACACTCGCGAGCATCGTGTTGCGCGGCTCGAAACCGAAGTTACTATGCAGCGAACGAACCAGACCGCGCACGGCCACCATGGACGATGTAACAAGAACAGCACAGATCGCGATCTGGACAACCAGGAGCACGTCACGGAGAGTGACGCGACGCCCCTGCCTGACGCTGGAACCGGCTTTGACAATTTCATAAGGATTGGCGCGCAGCACCTGGCGAACCGGGACAATGCCGAACAGGAATCCGCTGATCAGGGCAAGAGCCAGGGCGAACCAATACAACTTTGCATCGGCGGTGACAGGCAGGTGAAGTGGAGCCCCGGCAATGGGCTGCCACACGCTCAGTTTGCGCAGTAACACGACACTACCCAAGACTCCAACAGTGGCCCCTGCGAATGAAATCAGGATAGCTTCAGTTAATAACTGCCGCAGTATCCGTTTACGGCTCGAGCCAAGCGCGAGGCGGAGCGCCACTTCCTTTGATCGATCGGCAGCGCGTGCTGCAAACAAGCTGCCCAGGTTGGCGCATGCGGCCAGCAGAATCAAGCCGGCCAGCACCATCAATCCCGAAACGAATGCTCGCACACCATTGCCAAAGGAAGTGAGACCTTCACGGCCAAGCTCGGTGCTGTGGTGAGCAATCTCTTTTGGATAGGTCTTCTCCAGGTACGCGCTCACAGCATCCACATCGGCCACTGCCTGGGTGGGAGTCACTCCCGGCTTCAGATGTCCGAACACCTCAAAAACTCCACCGGTGTTGCTACGATCGTTGGGATTTCCCCCACCCAGTTCCTCCTGGTTGACTATAGGCATAAAGAAATCGGGAGAGAGAAACATTAAAGTTCCCTGGAACCCTGGCGGCGCCACGCCGATGATGGTGAACGGATGCTTGTCGAGTTGAACGGTGCGGCCTATGAGACTGCGATCATCCTGGAAGCGGCTGTGCCAATACGCGTAGGTAAGCACAATATACGGAGCGCTGTTGGGCCCGTGCTCATCGGAGGCATGGAAGAATCGGCCAAGATAGGGATGAACGCGCAGCACGTCGAAGTAGTTCCCCGAAGTCGCAAAGCCGTTTGTGACAATGGCGTCCTTGCCGGTGTCGAGACCCACTCCCAAGGCCATGGTAAAAGCCGCCAGTTCCTCAAAGCTGCGATTACGATCGCGCAGGTCTAGATAGTTCGGATACGATTGCCACGCAGGATTGTCGCCGTAATGGGTTCCGTAAAGGGTTTCCGATTGGGGCACATTGAGCGGGCGCAGGATCAAGCCGTCCATCAGGCCGAAGACCACGGCATTCGCGCCAATCGCCAATGCCAGCGTCAACACTGCGGCGGCTGTGAACCCGGGAGATTTGCGCAGCTGGCGCAGGCTGAAGCGGACATCCATGATCAGGGTCTCGAAGAAAGCGCTTCCGATCGCCTGATGGATTTCCTCTTTGTATTTCTCTCGCCCGCCAAACTCAACGCGCGCGCGGCGTTCCGCTTCGGCGCGACCCATGCCGCTACGCTCAAGATCGTCGGCGCGGTGCTGGATGTGAGAACGAAGCTCCTCTTCCATTTCGTCGCGCACCTTTGAACGATGAAACAGTGTAGCGATGCGGAAGTTAAGCGAGTCGAGCAGTTTCATACTTCCTCCAGTTGCGCATCACGCGCGGGAACCCGGTTCAATCAGGCGACGTCACTCCTCGCGAAGCAGCATCAAAGGATCGACGGAGAGTGCCCGCTGCGCTGGAATCCACGTGGCCAGCAATCCCAGCAACAACATCACCAGAACCACGCCACACAATACGAGCGGGTCGCGCGGACTCGCTTCATACACAATGTACGACAGCACACGGGCGGCCATAACTCCCAGAAGCAATCCCGCCGCGGAACCCACAGCCAGCAGTTTCAGTGGCCGTCCCAACGCCGCATGCAATACTTCCATCCATCGCGCGCCGAGGGCCATGCGAATTCCTAACTCCCGGAGCCGCCGGCTTACCGCGTATGCAGCCATTCCAAAAATGCCCGTGATCGAGAGCATCGCGCCCAACAGGCCAAGCACACCCAGCGATACTGTTGCCGCACGCGCTGGGAATAACGCTATGCCCAATCCCTCAGTCCAGGTTTCGATGTACAAGGGGATGCCGGAATCCAGGTTCCGCAGCTTGCTTCGGATCTCCGGAGCCAACTGCTGCGGATCGCGATCCGAGCGCACCACCAGGCACAGCAGGCCAGTGGGCGATTGCAGAAAGGGCAGAAACACCGCCGGCTTCGGATTTTCGGTCAATAGATAGTATTTTCCTTGCTCGACAACACCCACCACTTGAATCCGTGTGCCGTCCGCCATCTTGTAATATCTGCCCAACGCGTTGGCCACCGAACCGAAGATCCTGGTTGCAAACAGCTCACTCACCACAGCCACGCGCGGCGCGTCTTTGCTGTCCTGCCATGAAATGCTTCTGCCGGCCAGCAAGGCCGTGCCCGCCGCACGAAAATACTCGGGAGAAATCTGGTATACATTCACGTTGGCGGCGGCATTCGATGTTCTCAAATCCGTAGCTTGGTCGGTAAACACATCGTCCGTCGACGCGCCTCCTCCCAAAGGAATTCGACTGATGAGTCCCACTGACTTCGCGCCTGGAATCGTCGCCAGCGCATCGATCATCTGCCTTTGCATGGCTTGCTCTCGGTCGCCGCTGTAACCCTCCAATCTGAGAGTTGTATCCACCAGCATCGCGTTCTCAGGGACAAATCCGAAGTTGCTGTGCATGGTGCGCACCAGTCCGCGCACGGCCACCAGCGATGAAGTCACCAGCACCGCACAAATGGCAATCTGCACAACAAGCAGCACGTCACGAAGAGTAATCCGGCGTCCGGTGTTGCCCGCGATGATCCCGGTTGAACCCGCCTTAACCACCTCGTATGGATTGGTGCGCAGTATCTGCCGCACCGGCACCGCGCCAAATAGGAATCCGCTGATCAAGGCCAAGAGCAACGCGGCGAGATACACGCTTGCATCCGCATAAACGGGAACGTGCATTGGATATTGGGGAATTGGTTCCCATACGCTCAGTTGGCGCAAGAGCGCGACGCTCGATAATAATCCCAGTGCGCCGCCTAAGAATGAAAGCAACAAGGCTTCCGTGAATACTCCGCGCAAAATGCGTTTGCGGCTCGATCCAAGCGCGAGGCGCAGAGCCACTTCACGCGAACGGTCGGCAGCGCGCGCGGCGAACAAGCTGCCCAGGTTGGCGCATGCGGCGAGCAGAATCATCCCGGCCAGCAGCATCATTCCGGTAATGAATCCCTTCACCCCAGGGCCCATCGAGTCGCCGACAAGACTTGGCCGCGACAGAGAATAGGTCATGTCGGCTTCCGTTTTGGGGTAGGTTTTTTCGAGGTACGAGCCCACGGAGTTCAGGTCGCCGATGGCCTGGGCCGGCGTAACTCCCGTCTTCAAATGCCCCAACACCATGAAAATGTCCCGTTCGTTCCGGTCATTCAGGACATTGAACCCCTGGAGCTGTTCCTGCTGCACCATCGGCGCCCAGAAGTCCGGAAAGAAGAAAACCAGCGTCCCATTAAACTCGGCCGGTGCCACACCGATAATGGTGAAAGGATGCTTGTTTACTTGAACGACACGTCCAATAACATTGCGATCGTCCTGAAACTGGCTGTGCCAATAGGCGTAGCTGATTACCAGATACGGAGCGCTGTTGGGGCCATGCTCATCCGCGTCGTGAAAAAATCGGCCAAGAAAAGGCTGAATCCCCAATGCATCGAAATAATTTCCTGTGACCTCGTAGCCCCAGGTCTGGGATGGATTGCCGCTCGTATCCAGGCCCACCGGAACCATGATGTATGCCGTCACATCGTCGAAACTGCGGTTGCGTTCACGCAGGTCTAGATAGTCGGGATACGAGGAGTTCTGCTCTTTATAGCCGCCGTGCTGGATCGTGAAGAGGCTTTGCGGATGAGGCACATTGAGCGGCCGCAGAATAAGTGCATTCAGCACGCCAAAAACCACAGTATTGGCGCCGATTGCAAACGCCAGCGTTAGAACGGCGGCGATGGTGAATCCGGGAGACTTGCGCAACTGCCGCAGGCTGAATCGCAAATCCTGCATGCAAGTCTCAATAAAGTTGCCGCCAACCGCCCGGTGAATTTCTTCCTTGTACTTTTCGCGTCCACCAAATTCGATGCGCGCACGCCGTTCCGCTTCAGCACGGCCCATGCCGGCACGTTCAAGATCGTCCGCGCGGTGTTCGATGTGCGAGCGAAGCTCCTCTTCCATCTCGGCGTTCATCTCTGAACGCTGAACGAGCCTGCCAATGCGGAATCGAATTGGGTCGAAGAATTTCATGCTTCCTCCGGTTGCTGAGAAAGTGCGGCGGCAATAGCCCCTGCGAGCCGATTCCAGCTGTCCGTCTCTTGCTGCAAGCGCTTGCGTCCAGCCGCGGTGAGCGAGTAGAACTTGGCGCGGCGATTGTTTTCCGATGTGCCCCAACTCGCCTTGAGCAGCCCCTGGCGAACCAGGCGAAACAGCCCGGGATAAAGCGCGCCCTGTTCAATCAACAGCGCGTGGGCGGAGATTTGACCGATGCGCAGCAGGATGCCGTAGCCGTGCAGCGGGCCGAGCGAGACAGCCCTGAGAATGAGCAAATCGAGAGTTCCGGGAAGAAGCTGAGCCTGGTCGTTCAAGTGAGCACCCCTAACTTGATTAGGAGAGTAGCCCATCTCTCCTAAGCTGTCAAGGGGAACGTACGAACAGGGTCGCAGAAAAGTTCCCTGGGTTAAAAAAATGTCCAGCGCCTTTGCTCACTCACGTGGAATCCAGGAATCGTCATTCACAGCGCAGAGCAACAATCGCATCCATCTTCGCGGCCCTGCGGGCAGGCGGAAAACTCGCTCCGATTGCGACAAGAAGCAGGACCAATGGAACACCCAGAAAGACAGTGAGATCGCGTGGTCCGACCCCGTAAAGCACAGACCGCAAGATGCCGGATGCCGCCAGTGCCGCCGGCAACCCCAACACCGCGCCCGCCGCCGCCGGGACGATACCCCTTTGCAGAATGAGCCTGACCACACTTCCGTAAGTCGCTCCCAGCGCCATGCGAATTCCCACTTCATGTGTCCGCTGCCGAACGGAGAATTCCACGATCCCGTAAATCCCAATTGCATCGATTAAGAGGGCAAAGAGAGCGAAGCCGGCCAGAAACTGCATCAACAACCTCGGCTCGGAAAGCGAGTCGGAGATGACCTCGCGCATGGTGCGGACGCTGAGCAAAGGCAGGTCGCGATCGAGGCTGCGAACCGCCGTCCGCGCAGTCTCTGTGAGTTGCGCCGCATCGCCGCGGCCGCGCACCGCGATCCACATCCACCTTGAAGGCGACTGCGCATGGGGACAAAAGACTCCGGCGGTTGGTGGGTTCATCGGTTGCTGGTGGTTTACTGAAGCAACCACCCCGACAATCGTTCGCCATTTGCCTCCGTAGGCGTCCAGATAGCGATGCCCGACGGGATCTTCGTCGGGAAAGAACTGCCGAGCAAGTGTGTCGTTCACGATGCCGACGGGCAGCGAGGATTCAGTATCCTGCTTATTGAAGTCGCGGCCGTGAAGGATGGGAATTCCCATGGCGCGAAAATAGCCCGGTGTCGACTTGCTGTATTGAACCATCGTATCGACCCAGTCGGAGGCCTTGGGGCGATCTTCCACCTGGAACGCGCCGGAGGACATGCCACCGGTCATGGGGAGATCGCTCACAGCGGCAGCCGCTTCCACTCCAGGAGAATTGCTGAGGCGGCCCAAAAGATCGCGATAGAACCCGGAGACCTGCGGCGACGACGCATATTTGGCGCGAGGCAGCGCTACTTCGAAAGTAAGAACATGCTCCGCGCGGAGCCCCGTATCCAGGTGCATCGCGTGGACGAAGCTTTTCACCAGCAGCCCCGCTCCGGCCAGCAGAAGCACGGACAGCGCCACCTCGCCCGCGACAAGCCCAGACATCAGGCGATTACGCGAACGCGCCCGGCTCCATGCGTTTCCCTCATCCTTCAAAACAGAATTCGGGTCTACTCCCGAGGTGAACCACGCTGGCACGAATCCTGCGCCAATTCCCGTAAGAAGCGAAAGCGACACGGTGAAAGCCAGCACTGCAGGATTCAATTGCAGCGCTGAATCGAGTGCGAACTCCCGCGGCGCAGCCTTGCGCAGTACGTCCATAAGCCACAGCGCCAGCAGAATGCCCGCTGCTCCGCCCACAAGGCTCAGCAGCACAGTCTCGGTAATCATCTGGCGCACAATACGGCCGCGGCCTGCGCCGAGCGAGGCCCGAATTGCTAACTCCCGTGTCTTGCCGGATGCGCGCGCCAGCAGCAGCCCGGCGACATTCACGCATGCCAGCAACAATACAAAACCCACCGCCGCAAACATCGCCAGCACAGGAATTCGGGCCTCTTCCGCAAGGGCCGCGCGCATGGTCTGCACCTTGATTCCCCAGCCAGTATTGGTTGCCGGGTACTTCTGTTCAAGGCGCCGTGCAATCGTGCTCATATCGCTTTGCGCCTGCTCGATCGTAACGCCCAGCTTGAGCCGCGCCGCCACCTCATATTGGTGCTGCTTGCGGCCCAGCGAAGATCCTTCCTGCAGTGGGGCGAAAAACTCGCAGGTTTCGATGCCGGGAAATGCAAAACCGCTCGGAAGCACGCCCAGAATCGTGAACGAACGCCCATCGAGTGTCATGCTGCGGCCAACAATCGCGGGGTCCGCGCCAAACCGCTGCCTCCACGCGGAGTTCGTCAATACCGCCACCGGTGGCGCGCCGGACCGGTCCTCTTCCTGCGTAAAGAATCGTCCGAGGTCGGGATGGATTCCCAGCACGCGCAGGAAATCCGCTGTCGTTTCACCGCCCGCAATACGCTGCGGTTCGCCGTGTCCCGTAAGCGTGTACTCCCCGGTCCACGGAACAATCGCCATCGCGTAGAACACGGCGTTTTGCTGCTGCCAATCGAGGAAATCCTGATAGCCGGTGGCGCTGTTTTTGCCGCCGATGTGTCGCGCTTCCAGGTTGACAATGCGGTCAGCCTGCGGAAATGGATAGGGATTAAGCAGGAGCCCATGAACCGCGCTGAAGATGGCGGTATTGACCCCGATGCCGAACGCCAGCGTCAAAACCACGGTCACCGCGAACACCGGACTCCGGCTCAGCGACCTGATAGCGAATCGCACATCCTGCATCAGGTGGTCGATCGCGCTCCAGCCCCACGCCTCCCGGCTCTTCTCCTTCAGCAACGCCGCATTACCGAAACGGCGCCGGGCCGCAAACACAGCCTCATTGGTGCCCATGCCGCTGCCACGGTTCTCGTTCGCACGGCTCTCAAGATGGAAGCGAACCTCCTCCTCCATCTCCCGATTGAAGCGACCTCTATTAAACAGGAACAGAAGCCTGCGCCATAATTCACCAAGGCTTTCCATTTGCGTCCCCCACCCCTTGCATCAGCTTTCAGGCAGGCTGGATCACGCGCGTGATCGCCTCCATCACCCGCGTGAACTCTGAAACTTCCTGGCTCATTTGTTCCCGGCCCGCTGTCGTCAGCCTGTAATAGCGCGCGCGCCGATTGTTTTCGGAAAGTCCCCATTCCGCCTTCACCCACCCCTTGATCAGCATCCGTTGCAAAGCAGGATAGAGCGAGCCCTCTTCAACCTGGAGCACCGAAGCCGACAAGCGCTGGATGTGCTGCGCAATGCCGTACCCGTGCATAGGCCCAAGGCTGTCCAGAGTCCTGAGGACCAGCATGTAAAGCGTCCCGGGTGGAATTTCAATCTTTCCCATAGCTAGACTATGGAAAGAATGGTCCCGTCAGACAGAATTGTCAACAGGGAATGAGAACCTGTCTCGACCAATACTCAAGCTGACTTGCTGACTCGCTAACCCGCGAAGCGGTGCTAACAGGCTGAATCTTAAAGAAATAATCGAAATCACAACCCAAGTTCCAAAAAACTTCAAGAATATTACTTGACGCCACATACTGTATGTGACACAGTAGTTATTGTACAGTGTATGAGGCACAGCATGACTATCGCAGAAAACCTCTTTGAGAACCTTCGCCTCGAGCTCCGCCGCGGCTGCCTTACCCTCGCAGTCCTCGCCCAGCTTCGCGTCGAGCGATACGGCTACACACTCCGCAAGGCCCTGGCCGACGACGGCCTGGTCATCGACGAAAGCACTCTCTACCCGCTCCTTCGCCGCCTTGAAGCCCAGGGCCTGCTGGCCAGCGAGTGGCGCGAAGAAGAAAAACGCAACAAGCGATTTTACCGCCTCACTCCAGATGGCGAGCGGATCTTCGCCCAGCTGCTCGGGGAGTGGAAGGCGATCAACGCATCCGTCACAGCCACACTCAACTCGACCACAAATGCCGCCAACAACGGCGCGCTCTAGAAGAGCAAAGGAACACGCCATGGAACTTCTCGATCGTTACCTCGAATCCGTAAGAAAGCACCTGCCCTGGCAGCGGCAGGACGACATCGTCGCCGAACTCCGCGCCAACCTCGAATCGCAGCTCGAGGAAAAGGAAGAAACGCTCGGACGGCCCTTGACGCAGGCCGAGGCCGAAGAATGGATCAAGCAACTCGGCGCGCCGATTCAAGTGGCCGCGGGTTATCAGCCGCAGCAGTATCTGATCGGCCCCAGCCTCTTTCCGACTTATCGGTATGTGCTCAAGCTGGCGTGCTCCTGGGCCATGATCATAGGCTCAATTGTGCTGGTGGTGCAGGTCTTCGCATCTCAAAACCCAAGCGCCAGTGCGTTGTTTGGTGCTCTGCTGAGCTTGCCATCTGTTTTGATAACCGCTGCAGCCTGGGTCACCCTGATTTTTGCGGCCATCGAATATGCCGTCGCGCAGGGTCATTTGAAATTACCCGCCATGTGCGCACCTTCCCCTGGCTGGACACCAAGCTCATTGCCACCGCTTGGACAAAACGTTGCGCACGGGAAAAAGCCGCGCAGCCTTGCCCAGGCCATTGCAGAAGTCGTATTTGGCATCCTGTTTCTGGGCTGGCTGTTATTGGTCCCACAACATCCATGGCTGCTTATGGGGCCCGGCGCACTTTACCTGAATGCGTCTCCCTTTCAATTGGCCGACATCTGGGTTCCGATCTACTGGTGCATCGTCGCGCTCAATATTCTGCAGCTGGGATGGAACATGCAAAACCTGGTGCGCGGTACCTGGCAGAAACCGCACCCGGTTTTCAATCTTGTTTTAAAAGCCGTTGGGCTGATCCCTGCCATTCTGCTGATCAACGCACCGAATCATGCAGCTTTTTTGCTCAAGCATCCCGCAATCGATCATGCCCGCTATGGCGCGGCGCTGGACACGATCAATCTGTACATACTTCGCAGCTTCCAGGTAATCATAGCCCTGGTTGTTCTGCAACTAGCATGGGACCTATGGCAATTAGGCAGGGATGCCTATCGCAAGCGCGAAGCAGCGATTGTCTAATGTCCTGAGTTTGAAATACGCTTCACAAAGCTGCCTGTCATTCTGAGCGAAAGGGGCCCCGAACGTCTTTCAGTTCGGGGGTGGTGAGTCGAAGAATCTGCTTTTGTTCTTCGAAGAACTTCAAACTCACCACAATAAGAAACACCCGCATAAGACCACGCCTTAACGCGTACCGTCTTCAACCCGCACATGAAGGCAGAAAGATTAATCGGAATTTACAACCTGCGGAGAAACTTCTGCCGGAGGGAGGCGGGGGTTTCAACCCCCGCATAATGTAACCAAAATCAATGCCGGCTTTAGCCGCGGACGGGCCCCTTACTTCATTCCCACGCTGCGCTTCATCGGATGCGCCTCCGTGTTGAATATCACGGAATCGAACTCAAGCGTAGACTCCGGCGCATAAAGCAGGTAGAGATACTTCAGCGTCTCCGCAAAGAAGAAGCTCTCCATCGAATCCTTCTGCTTCTTGCTGCGAACGTCGGACAGCGCCGCGTATCCCTCATCGGTGCGGCAATACTTCACCAACGCGTCAAAATAAGTCTTCCCCATCGCCAGGTATTTGGGATCGTGCGTCGCGTGATAGAGGTAGTAGTTCGACTCTATGATTTCCGGCCGTAGTTCATAATTCGCTGCCGTGATCTGCATCTTCGCGTAGTCCAACTGCTCCGGCTCAACCCCGGCGATATTCCACATCCGATTGCTTGACTCCTGCAGCTCGGCCGCTTGTCGGCCATCGCCCGCCAGCACCAGCACAGCAGGATAAAACGCATCCAGCGAGCCATAGGACGTGTGCGTGCGCGCCCCGGTATTCATATCCGCCTGCCCATACCAAAGCCCCTCAAAATGCCGGTCGGCAAGATATTTATCGATGGCGGTCTCGCTGTCGCGCCACATCCGCGCGCAGTCCTGATCGCCGAAAAGAATCGACGCCTTCAGCAGGTACTCGTAGTAGGAATCGATGCCGCCCATAATGCCCGCCGTCGGGTCGCTCCATACGCCCGTCTCCACATCGATCTCCGAGCCCACCAGCCCAATCGGCGAGCGCCTCTTGTATAACTCCACCAGCGCGCGCTTCGCCTTGGTGTAGTACTCCTGCTTCCCCGTATGCCGCGCCAGCATCCCGTACTCAATCAGCAAGCTGCCAATTTCCGCGGGATTGCTCTTCGTTCCTCTCACCGCACCCGTATGCAGATTTACATACTCATACGGCATCCCAGTCGGCGAGTTGAACATGGGCAGCATGCGCCGGCCTAACTCGTCGGCCAAATCAAGCAGCCGCTTGTCGCCCGTCAACTCATAACTCGACAGCAAACTGCCCAGCAGGCGGATCGTAATCTCGAAGTCCTTAACGTAAATATCCTGATCCAGATTCAGTTTCGTATCGATCAGCTCGCGCGCCTCATCGGCCTGCGGCTTCAGGCCCATCAGTGTCAGCGTATCCAGCGCATCCACCGGCGTCATCAGCAGCGTTGTCCCGTACCAGTCGAATGGCTTCTTGCTCAGCGGATGCAGCTCGTCGTGCCCCCACGCATATTTCTTGTATCCCTCCCATGCATGCAGAGTTTCCGCGCGCACGCGGTCCGCCATAGCAGCCTTTTCCGCATCGGTCATGGGAAGGGCAGGAGCGGACGCAAGCGGTATTGCTGCCGAACGAGGAGACATGAGAACACGTTGCGCAAAACAAGCGGGCAGCAAAAGAAATGAAACCGGGATGAATACTCTGAGAATTCGCATGGTTTCCTTCCGGGGCACAACCGATCATCATACCGTCTCAAGCGTTGCCCGCACCAAAACAAAAACCACCTGGAACTCAACCGCAAGGTTGAGTCCCGGGTGGTTAGCTAGAGGCTAAAAGCTAGCAGCTAAAAGCTGTTTTTACGCCGCCGTCATTTCCGAAGACCGCACGCGAAACCGCTTCATCTGAATCGAAAGCGTGCGCTCAATCTTGCGCAAATCGCCGCGTTCGTTCGGTCCGGCAAAGGTTGAGGCCACGCCACTCGCGGAAGCCCGCCCCGTCCGGCCAACCCGGTGAACGAAGTCCTCCGCAACCTTGGGCATATCGAAGTTGATGACGTGCGCCACGTTGGCCACATCGATGCCGCGCGCCGCAACATCTGTCGCCACCAGCACCCGATGATGCCCCTCGGAAAAGCTGCGCAGCGCCTGGTTACGCTGTGCCTGGGTGCGATCGCCGTGAATCTGCGTAGCCGAGAAGCCGCCCTTGGTCAGACGACGCGCAACGCGATCCGCGCCGTGCTTGGTGCGCACGAAAACCAGAAAGCTGCCCGTCTCCGCGCCCAGCAGGTGTTCCAGAAGCTCCTGCTTCTTGTCCGGCTCCACTTCAAACGTCCGCAGTTCAATATGATCAGCAGGCTTCAGCACTGAACCAATCTCGATGCGAACCGGATCCTTGAGATACTTGCGCACAACTTCCTTCACCGCGCCTTCCAGCGTGGCGGAGTAGCACAGCGTCTGCCGCGTCTCCGGCAGCATGCCGGCAATGCGCGCAATGGCCGGCTGAAAGCCCATATCGAGCATGCGGTCCACTTCGTCCAGCACCAGCATCTTCACGCCGTCCAGCCGAACGAGCCTGCGCTTGATGAAGTCCTCAAGACGGCCTGGCGTGGCCACGATCAACCGTGCACCGCGACGAATGGCCTCAAGCTGCGACCCTTCGGCAAGTCCGCCAACCACCAGTGCCACCGTCTGCGAAGAGCTGGTGCGAATCGTGCGGAATGCCTTCTCCACCTGCATCGCAAGCTCGCGCGTCGGCAGCAGGATCAGCGCCTGCGCTCCGCGTGTTTCCGACTTCTGCAGAAGCTCGACAATGGGGATAAGGAAGCCGAGCGTCTTGCCGGTTCCCGTCTGCGCGGTAGCCAATACGTCGCGGCCTTCGAGAGCCGGAGGAATGCAGCCGGCCTGAACCGGGGTTGGAATTTCAAATTTGTTCATGTCAAGGCGCGCCATCAGCGCAGCCGAAAGAGAAAACTCAGAAAACTTGGTGATCAAAATATTCGTTTCTTCCTGTTTGGTCCCGCGAGCCGCCATTTTCCCATTTATCAATTTCTGGCAGCCTGCAATCGGAACCGGTCAAAGGCGCGCACACTTACACACTTCAGGCGCGAGCCTGCTTCATTCATCTGTGCGTAAGGGAGAACCGAAACGTCCCTGGGACTGACCGTCAGGCATTCAAAGGGAGAACACCGCGGCCCGGAGCTGCCACACGCTACTAGTATGCCAAGCGGCACATTGCCGGCTGGCCACCTTGCTCCAAACGCAATCAAATCTTGATTGCCTTCCCCGGATTCATTCGAGCCAGACTAATTTGTCCGCTTGTGTCCAATGCGCCAGTCCATTCAAGGAGGCCCAAAAGGAAACAAATCGCTCGAACCCTCGCGGCAGACCGTCTTTACAGTCCAATGCGAATTCTCCGGGTGGGAGACTGATAGGTTCACGCTGTAGGGGCTTGGGGGAAAATCTGTGCCAGGCAAACTTGCCGTCGTTAAGGGCAAACCGCTGCTCACGGCCAAATCACTGAGCGCAAACCCAGTGTAGCATAGTTTCGCCTTTCGTTTTCTGTCCCGCAAGCGCCTGGGCAGAAGGGACATCCCGCCATTCGTGCCGGTGCTCAGGGCTGTCGCCTGTAGGCGTAGACGTGTTCGACGATCTGTGGTTGAGATCTGACTTCAATGCTAGTCCTGTTTACCTCTTCCAGCTGCGAGGGAACCTTGTCCGCGAGCAAGTCATTGCTGAGCACAAAACCACCAGGTTTGAGCATGGCCGAAAGGTTGGCACGCGCTAACGACTGTTCAAACGCGTCGTAATAGATGAATATGTTGGTGCCTATGATCAGGTCGAACTTCTCCTCTGGATCAGCCGCAACCATGCGCTGAAAGACAATGTTCGTATCCACAGGTGTGATGCGGCTGGCGATCTCCGGCCTGATGCTCACGGCCAGAATATGGACCTCCTGAACAAGTTTGAGGGGAACCGATACCGGCTGCACGGGCGTTCCGATCTGCTTGCCAAGCGCCTGCCAATACGACTGAAACGCCTTGATGTAGTCTTCGTTGAATGGGACCGCACTGTTCCAGGGCAGCTGGACGACATAGGGCTTGCCGGCAATCGCATCCTTCTTGGCTCGCGCAAGGTGGATGTTCACGCTGGGGCTGATGTCGAAGGTATAGAGCTGAAATGTTCTGGCATCGGCGAGTCCGAGCCGGATCAGCGAATCCAGAACTGCGAAGGGTTGGATGGACTGGGGCGGGTAAAAATCGTTGCCGAACTCTTTGTTGACGAAATCCAGGCCTGGACCCACAATCGCGATCCGACGCACGCTGCCGGGCTTGAGCATGCCGGCCTTGACCAGTTCGCTTAAACTGCGATCCAGAGCATAGTCGGGCCAAAGATTCGAATCCAGCGAGATGCCGCGCTGGGAGTAGAGCTGTGCCTGTTCGGAAAGATCCGCCGTCTTCAGTTTCTCGCGAAACTGCGCAAACTCATCGCGCATGTGGGCAAGATTTTCCAGCAAATGTCGCTTGACCTTCGCGCGCTCCTGCGGAGTTTTGAACGAGTAGCCGCGTTGGATCAGAAATGCGCGCATCTCCTGCATACCCTCATTCGCAGTTGGAGAGGAAAGCGCGCGGATTAGATCGTCGGCGCGGTTTTCCGCGAAGGAGTTGACCAGCGTGCTCTGTCCATAACGTGCAAGATAGTCGCGGTCGATCTGGTACTCGTTGGTGTAGGTCACTCCAAAGCGCAGAAGGTTGGTGAGAGTGTCCTCCTCGCCGAGTTCGAGCCTCTGGCGGATGCTGGTGTCTTGTGCCTGCACCCAGGCGGACCATGCTGTAGGGCTGGGTGCATGGCGGAGTTCCTCAGGAAGCGTTTCGGAAAAACCCTGCAGGGTTGGCCGCGCCGCCTCAAGCGGCATGAACTCAATCTTGGGCTGCTGACTGAGAGCGGAAACGCACAGAATCGGCGTAAGAATAAGTGGTCGCAGAGAAGCCAAATATTTGTCTCTCATGGGGCTTTCCTTATGGTCTTGCTTTTGTCTCTTGGTTTTCGAACCAATATACTCCCCTGTCGCTTCCACTCACAATCTCTTGCATTTCTTGCCGGGCGAGCCGCCCGGAGACGAAGAGCATATTCCGATTCGCAACAGAAGCTTCAGTGAGCGCACTTGGGTTGGAGCCACATTTTCCATTGCGCTAAATCTTCAACAGTTTGTAAACTCCCCTTCAAGCGTCCTCGCAACGGTACGCTTCTTCCCCCAAAAGCCACCCATGCTGAACGCTCGAGGTTCCCATGCATGTTTTCAACCAGATGGTCGCAATGCTCAAGCGACACTATGGCGTGCCGGAGGCGCCGCCGGCAAAGGGGCCGTTTGAGCTCGTTCTATGGGAGAACGCCTGTTATCTGCTCCCGGACGAGCGCCGTCTGGAAGTATTCGAGGCCTTGCGCAATCAGGTGGGACTCACTGCCGCAAACCTTGACGCGGCAAGCGACCAGGTCCTGCTGCCGCTCGCGAAAAGGGGCGGCATGCGCCCTGAGACGCGCGTCTTCCGTTGGCGAGAAATCGCCCGCACTACACTCGAGCAATACAACGGAGACCTCGACCAAATCCTGAAGCTGCCTTACGCCGAGGCCAAAAGCGCACTCAAGCAATTCCCCACCATCGGCGACCCCGGCGCGGAGAAAATCCTGCTTCTCTGCGGAGTCGCATCCGGTCTGCCACTCGAATCGAATGGCCTGCGGGTACTGGTTCGCCTCGGCTGGGGACGGCTCCAGAAGGACTATGGCGCCACCTATCGCTCGGTTCAGATCGCCCTGAAACCGGAGCTGCCTTCAGCCCCGGTGCGCCTCAAAGAGGCCCATCTGCTGCTGCGGACCCACGGAAAAACGCTGTGCAAGGATAACGGGCCTTTATGCCATCAATGCCCCGTATCGGCCGCTTGCGATTACGCCCGGAATACAGCGTCGTCGTTCCTCCGCCAGACTCTTTAGTCCCGAGCTTCCAGCCGCGCCGTCACGCGATCCACCAGGTCGTCGATCTCCGCGGAGTATTTGCCTTCCGCATCCAGAGCATCTCCGCCAATCCGCCCCATCCGCGCATCCGGCAGGCCCATCCGGCGCTTTCGCCGCAGAATGTCGTCGATCTTCTCTTCTGGAATCACGCCCAGCGGCGCACCAATCTGCTTGGCAATCAGATAAGTCTTGCAATAGGTATCGATAATCTCGCACAGCCACTCTGCATGGGTCACCGTATCGGCCCAGCAAACCACGCCGTGGTTCCTCAGCAGAATCGTGTTGTGCTCTTGCACATACGGCAGAATCGTCTCGGCAAACGCCTGCGTCCCCGGCGTCTCATACGGAGCCACCACGGTCGGCCCGATAAATACCTCGTACTCCGGAATCAGCCCTGTCGGCGGCGTGGTCCCGGTAATCGCGAACGCCGTGGCATACGGAGGATGGCAATGCACCACGGCCCGCGCCTTCGGGTTCGCCTTGTATATCTCCAGGTGCAGCAGAAGCTCGCTGGTCAGTTCCCGTTCCCCGGCCAGAATGTTGCCCGCCAGGTCGGAAAGACAGATGTCAGCCGGCTGCAGGTCGGCTTTGCTCAGCAGGGTCGGCGTGCACAGCAGGTACTTGGCGCCCAGCCTTACACTGATGTTGCCGCCATTTCCGTCCACATATTGCCGCTCCCAAAGCTTGCGCCCGGTGCGAATGATCTCCGCCCGCAGACCCTCGGCCTCAAAGGAGTTGGCAGCCACCAGCGGCGATTCCTCCACCACCACCGGCACGCGCAGCGCATCGACCACGGCCTCTACAATTTCCCTCACCTGTTCTGTAACAGGGTTCTGTGTCTGCTCCATGGTGAACCTCGCGGGCCTGACCCAAACCCCAGGCCTCTAACTTCTGACCGGCGCGCCCCAAAGCGCACCAGTTACCTCGAATTATATATAGTGCCAACAACAGGGCTGGGCCGTGACTCGGATCACGCTCAAGCCAGCCCTCAGCCTTTGGACGAAACAGCGTCTCATGAATACCAAACTGGCCGGCTTTGTAACAATCATCCACCTGCTTCGCCAACCCAAGGAGGCATGAAACTTGTGTCGACCAATGCTCCCGCTAACTTGCTAACTCGCTATCCCCGCGAAGCGGGGGTTAACTTGCTAAATCTGATCCCAAAAATTCCGCCCGCATCATCGATTCGTCAGACACCACCTAATCCACCCGCACCAGCCGGGTGCCCCAGAACCTGTCCTGAGCTTGTCGAAGGATCTGGATTTTCAGACCTGGGAGACCACGAACCCCACTAACGGAATCACGCGGTCAGTGACCTAATCCACCTTCACCAGCCTCCGCTGCAGCGCCTCCAGCGTCTGTCCCTTGGTCTCCGGATAAGTCAGCAGCACCACCACAAACTGCACCACCGTCATCACCGCGAAGAACACAAACGGCGCGCCTCGTCCCATCCGCGTAGCCAGCACCGGAAATTCCATAGCAATCACGGTATTCATGATCCAGTGGCTCGCATTCCCCACCCCCTGCCCCTTCGACCGTACGGAGTTGGGAAACACCTCGCCGATATACACCCAAATCACCGCCCCCTGCGACAGCGCAAAGAACCCAATATAGGTAACCAGCAGCCACACCAGCGCCCCCGGATGCGAGTTCGTCGAGAAGATCCACGCCACGCCCGCCAGGCACGCCGCCGTCCCCGCCGCACCAATCAGCAACAGCGTCTTGCGCCCCGCCTTGTCGATCAGGCTCATGCCCACAATCGTAAAAATCAAATTCGTTGCGCCAATCGCAATGGCCTGCTGATCGCCGGAGATCTGGCTGAATCCCGCCGCCATGAAAATGCTGTTCAGGTAATAGAGAATCGCGTTGATGCCCGCCAGTTGATTGAACGCCCCAATACTAATGGCCAGAAACAGCGGATACCGGTACTTCCTCCGAAACACCGGCTCGTGCGCTGAAGCATGTTCCTCCGCCAACGCGCTGCGAATATCGGCCAGCTCGGCTTCGGGGTTCGGATCACCCATCAGCTTCAGCACTTCCAGGGCCTCGTCAATGCGATTCCGCGATGCCGACCAGCGCGGGCTGCGCGGAATGAAGTAGAGCAGCGCCAGGAATCCCATCGCTGGCACCGCGGCCACACCCACCTGCCAGCGCCACTCGGTCGCGCCCAGGTGCAGCGTGCGGATCACGTAATTCGATGTATACGCAACCAGAATCCCGAACACCACGTTGAACTGGAACGCCCCCACCAGCCGTCCGCGCCACTTGGCCGGCGCCAGTTCCGCAATGTACACCGGCCCCAGCACGCTCGATGCCCCAATCCCCAGCCCACCAATAAACCGGAAGACCAGAAACGCATCCCAGTTCCAAGCCAGCCCGCATCCAAACGCCGAGACAATATAGAGCATCGCCGTCAACCGCAGCGCCTCTCGCCCGCCCAGCCTTTGACCAGCAACGCCCGCCCCCAGCGCCCCCACCACCGTGCCCACGAGGCCGATGGCCACCGTAAAGCCCTCGCTCGCCGCGCTCAGCCCATACAGCTTCACCAGCGCATCGATAGCGCCGGAGATCACCACCGTATCGAAGCCAAACAGCAATCCGCCCAGAGCACCGGTGAGCGTCGCTTTCATAAGGTTGAAGTTAGGCCGCATCGTCCAGTTCCCCTCAAAACCAACCCCAATCCTACACACCCCCTCCGCAACCGGTAAACCAAAGACCAATGTTACCCAGAAACATCTCGCCCATAGGTGGTGGCGCAGCTCGAAACAAGTTAGCGGCTTTCCTCCACGTGCAAAACGTTGTATTGACCTAGGCAGGGGTATCGCTATAGGTTTGACTTCACGTCAATTGATTTGGGGCGTGGACTCGGAATCGAACCGAGGCAGACGGATCACAAGGCCGTCGTTCTGCCGCTAAACTATCCACGCCAAATGAACCGCTCGCCTCTCGCAAAGGCGAGCGGTTTTCATTCCAGGAACATCCCTGGCTTTCGCATTTTCTACCAGCCTGAGGGTGGTATGCTTGGCGACACCCTGTCATTCGGATAACGGAATTGATGCTCGCTCCTTCTACAAGTGCCGAAATCAATTGGACGCGTCGTTCCGTATTGAGACGATTCATTCGCGAGTTCCCCTTCATAGGCAAATCATATATAAATGATTTTGCGGGGGCAAGGAAAGAAGCTTGCCAAATCATACAAAAGTGATACCATTCGCTGTGTGTCAATGGCGGTTCTTTGATTTCGCTGAGGACATTGAGGATTGGTTTGGCGCTTTATCGGAAGAGGGACAGGACATCCTGAATGGTCTTCTCAAGATCAATTCCAAAACGGCACTTCCACGTGATTGGATCGGCTGTGAAATGCTCCAAGGTCCTTGCAAAGAGGAAGGTATTTGGGAGTGGAGATTTCGTGCCGATGGTGTTCAGCAGCGACTACTTGGGGTGTTCGGGATAGAGCGAAGGACGGCCATTTTTCTAATCGGATGTTTCCACAAGCAAAGAGTTTATAAACCCGCTCTTTGTCTGCAAACCGCAATCAAACGAGCAAGTATCGCAAAGAAAGGAGGGCTATTTCGTGAGCGAAAGATCAGAGAGGATATCTAGGCTTCTGAAAAGCCATGCTGCGCGAACGGCATATATTAAGGCGAAGCTTTCCGTCCTAATACCGGCTCAGATCAGGACCCTTAGAACAAAGTCCGTTGACCCTCCAATGACATATCAGCGCGATTTGGCTAGAGAATCCGACCTGCACCAATCTCGCATTTCGATGTTCGAGACACCTGGGGCAGCAAACATGACCATTGAATCCATCGCTAAGATTGCGGCGGCATTGAGGGTCGGAGTGGTCATCAAATTTGTGCCGTTCAGCGATATGGTTCGCTGGGAAAGCTCATTCTCTCCCGACACGTTCGATGTTATGCGCCTTCAGGAAGACGGCCTATTCCTTAACCCTGAAGACATAGCCAAAACAGGAAACTCGCGGCAATTGGGCGGTCTGGAGTCATCACCAGAAAACGAGACTGGAATGATGAAGATGGAGGTGATCGCTCAGTATGAATCACTTGACACTTATCCACATCAGAATGCAATTGGAGCGTAATAATGGCCGAGACTGAAAACGAGCAAAAACCTTCCATCCTTTGGGTTCCTGGGCCGCAAGGGGTTATGGAGATCTATGCAAATCTAGCGACAATTCAATGGTCGCTTGATGATGTTCGGGTGAGACTTGCTCAGATGATAAATAGCCCGGAAACCCCTAATCCTGGGGATGACCTTGTGGCGATTGCACAGGAAAAAGCGGCGATTACTGTTACGTGGCGCGGAGCAAAGCTAATGGCCACTCGTTTAGCCGAAGCTGTCGCAGCCTACGAGCGAGTAAACGGAGAAATCATTACGGACCTTGTGCTCCCCATTTCACTGCCAAAAGATTAACGCTCTGTCGTTTCGGCGGGTGGCCCCTCACTCGATCTATCACTAAAGATGGATGGCCCAGGCCTGGACTTTCAGACCTGGGATCCGGCCAATCCCCGACCCGCGACGAATCGAGAATCAAAATAGAGGCTGTCATCCTGAGCGAAAGGGGCCCAAAACGCGGTTCAGTTTGGGGGTGGTGAGTCGAAGGATCTGCTTTTGTCTTTCGGGATTGCTACAACGAACTTTAGAGAAACCACACTAGCTATGGTCGTAAAGATCAAAGTTGCAATCAAACCAAACGATGTGAAACATACCGTCCATGCGGTAACCAACCATCGGCTTCTTTCCGCTAAAGCGAAAGGCTATCAATGTCACATCTTCTGTAATTTGAACCGGCATAGGACGACGGATTTCGCTCCGCCTGATCGTCTCGAACCCCATACCGTGCCGAGGCGCGTTGATGAGCTCGTTCCAAGTCAACAAGCTCATCCGTCGCAACTTGTCGGCAAAGGCGGCTTTATCCTCATGGGAGCATGAAGTAATACAGTAGGACGAGTCCACGAATCGCAAACAAAAGGTCGGCCTCTCCCGGTTGTAATCAATTCTTGCGGTGTCGGCCGACTTGCTGAGAGATAACTTTTTACCTTGAGTTGGCTGCGCCCTGCGGAACGTCATCGTGGATTACCAGCGTCTTGAAAAACTCTTTCATCTTTTCATGAGAGATGGTTTCGCTCTGAGGGGTATCGCGCCAAGGCGGTTCCTGGTGTGTCATGTCGCGGAGTTTGCTTGCCGTGAACTGACCGTATACAGAATTAACTTCGTCTAGGAGTTCGCGAACTTCAATTGGATATCTATCCAAGTCAACTTGTTCGACAGGGATCGGGCCCGCGCCAAATTGCTTGTACTCGTGATACACCTGTGGGACTACCGGCCCGTGCGCCCAAGCCTTGATTGCCTCCGGAAACAGGGGCTTATCATAACAGGCGAGGAATCCCCCTTGCGAATAATAGAGCAGCTTCTGGAGTTTGAGATTGGAGATCGAGTCCCCCGCTTCCTCATCGACGAGAGACACGAAGTATTTTGCCACATCGTGTGCAGGAATCATCGGGCAGACCTCTTTCAAGAGTTTACATTTTATGCCTATGGTCAGCGAACTGGTGATGAAACTTATTTTCATTCGGTAACCATTTCGGGACCGTCCAGAGTCCTACCAATTTCGCTAAATTCGAAGCGCTTTGACGGGTGGCCGATATCTCGATCTATCACTACAGATGGGTGCCCCTGACCTTGCCCTCAGAATGCGTATCTCTTAGCGGGCCGGGTTTTGAGGAAAAATAATCATCCTCGTCGTCGTCGTGGCGGTGGGAATGTGGGAATCGGCTTCATCGATTTCCAAGGTCT
>Ga0182012_10001838_pt1 | contig 23171 bp, 21 predicted proteins | sample 612S2SmetaG_FD_120486 | JGI IMG/M metagenome (GOLD analysis project Ga0182012, IMG submission 120486) | Permafrost microbial communities from Stordalen Mire, Sweden - 612S2S metaG | ecosystem: Environmental > Terrestrial > Soil > Wetlands > Permafrost | place: Sweden: Stordalen | collected... | reverse complement strand
GCCGTCAAAAAGGCTGTCTTCAAACAACTGGTCGGCGCGGTGCGCCAGGCCCGTGTAGTAAAAATCAGCCGTGGGATAGAGTTCGCTCCGCAAGAAGCGCGTGATATAGGCCGCCGAGGCTGCGCCGTCGAAACAATGGTCGTGATAGAGGACGCGGACCTTCATCGCAAAAGAAAAGCTCTCCGAAAACCTTTAAGATTGCCTCACCTAGAGCTGAAAAGCAAGCGATAAGCGATAATTACTTTTAGTACTGAATGCTAGTAACGGCGCTTGGAGCCGAAAAGCTTCTCTACTAGCGCCGACCGGAACCAGGGCCTAGCCATGTGAGCGGCCCATGAATCCTTGTGCCTTTTGGCCGTGGAACGTATCTTAATAATTTACCCTGCTGTCATCAGCTGGAACTAGGAAAATGCTCAAGACAAAAGAAGAACGCCTGACGGACCTCCACCCGCAAGAAACCGCTGAATGGCTGGAAGCCCTGGACCAGGTACTGGATGAAGCCGGGCCGGATCGCGCTGCTTACCTGCTCAGCCGGCTGCTCAACCGCGCCTCGCATTTTGGCGTCTCGGTACCTTCCCAAATCAATACCCCGTACGTGAATTCTATTCCGGTCCACGAAGAGGCTCCCTATCCGGGCGACCGGGCTCTTGAACGCCGTATCAAGAGCATCATCCGCTGGAACGCCGCGGCTATGGTGGTCCGAGCCAATAAGTACGACGCGAATATTGGCGGCCACATTTCCACTTTCGCTTCGTTGGCTACCATCAGCGAGGTCGGCTTCAACCACGTTTTCCGAGGCAGCTACGGCGATCAGCCGGGCGACCTCGTCTATTACCAAGGACACGCTTCTCCCGGCATTTATTCGCGCGCTTTCCTGGAAGGGCGTCTGAGCGAGGAGCATCTGCTTAATTTCCGCCACGAATTGCGCGACAAGCCGGGGCTCTCTTCTTATCCTCACCCGTGGCTCATGCCAAATTTCTGGCAATTTCCGACGGTTTCCATGGGCCTAGGCCCCATCAATTCCATTTACAATGCGCGTTTTCTGCGTTATCTGGAAAACCGCGGAATTCTGCCGCAAACCGACCGCAAGGTCTACGCGTTCCTGGGCGATGGCGAAATGGATGAGCCGGAATCGACGGGTGCTTTGCACGTAGCGGCGCGCGAGAAGCTCGATAATCTGTGTTTCGTCATCAATTGCAACCTGCAGCGGCTGGATGGACCGGTGCGCGGGAACGGCAGCGTGATTCAGGAGTTGGAAGGCGTGTTCCGCGGCGCGGGTTGGCATGTGATCAAAGTTCTTTGGGGCGGCGATTGGGACGAGCTCTTCGCGCGCGATACCAGCGGACTTTTGCTGAAGCGCATGGAAGAATGCGTTGACGGCGAATACCAGAACTTTAAAGCGCGCGGCGGCGCGTACGTACGACAGGAATTTTTCGGCAAGTATCCGGAATTGCTCGAATTGGTGAAAGATAAAACCGACGAGCAACTCGGCCAGTTGCGCCGCGGCGGCCACGATCCGGTAAAGGTTTACAACGCCTTCAAACGCGCGCTCGAAACGAAGGGACAACCCACCGTTATCCTGTTCAAGACGGTTAAGGGCTATGGGCTAGGGGAAGCTGGTGAAGGCAAGAACATTACGCACCAGCAGAAAAAGCTGAATGAAGAGGAACTGGTTTACCTGGCGAACCGCTTCAACCTCGATCTCACGCGCGAGCAGGTGCATGATATCTCTTTCGTAAAGCCGGCGGAGGATAGCCCGGAAATTAAGTATCTAAAAGGTCGCCGTCAGGAGCTAGGCGGCTATATCCCGGTACGTTCTCCGAAAGCGATTGAAATCAAAGCGCCGCCGCTAGAAACATTCGCGGAATCACTCGCCGGGTCACGTGGGCGGGAAGCTTCTACGACCGCCGCGTTCGTGACGGTTTTGAAAGCGCTGTTGAAGCTGCCGGATCTGAGCAAATACATCGTCCCGATCATTCCGGACGAAGCGCGGACTTTCGGCATGGAATCCATGTTCCGCGAGCGCGGCATTTATGCCAGCGGCGGCCAGCTGTACAAGCCTGTCGATAGCGACGTGCTGATGTACTACAAAGAAGCGCAGAACGGCCAGATCCTCGAAGAGGGGATTACCGAAGCGGGTGGGCTCGCGTCCTTCACGGCCGCGGGAACGGCTTATGCCAATGTCGGCGTGCCCACCATTCCCTTCTTCATCTACTATTCGATGTTCGGTTTCCAGCGCATTGGCGATATGGTTTGGGCCTTCGCAGATTCGCGCGGCAAAGGATTCCTGGTGGGAGGAACCGCGGGGCGCACTACGCTGCTGGGCGAAGGCTTGCAGCACGACGACGGACACAGTCACGTGCTTGCGAGCGTGATTCCAACTTGCAAGAGTTACGATCCGGCGTTCGCTTATGAGATTGCGGTGATTGTGCAGGACGGTATCCGCCGCATGTACGAAAATGGCGAAGATCATTTTTACTATCTCACGGTCTGCAATGAAAATTACGCGCAGCCGGCCATGCCGCCCACGCCCAACATCAGCGAGGGCATCCTGCGCGGTCTGTATCTGTATCAGGCTTCGCAAGCAGGCCCGTCGCATGTAACGCTATTCGGCAGCGGCCCGATTCTCAACGAAGCTCTAAAGGCACAAAAGATTCTGGCGGACAACTATCAGATTGGCGCGGATGTTTGGAGCGTGACCAGCTATACGGAATTGCGCCGCGATGCTTTGGTTTGCGAGCGCTGGAACCGGCTCCATCCCAACCAGCCGCAGCGCAAGCCATATATTGTGGAGACGGTGGGCCATCTTGATATGCCGATCATCGCCGCCACCGACTACATGAAAATCGTGGCCGATCAAATCACGCCCTGGGTTCCGGGTCTAACGGCTCTCGGCACTGATGGCTTCGGGCGCAGCGAAAACCGCGAACACCTGCGCCGCTTCTTTGAAGTGGACGCGGCCAGCATCGCGGCTGCTGCTTTGTCTCGACTGGCTGCCTGGAAGCGTTACGAGGCCGGCCGCGCACAGAAGGCCATCACCGACCTCGGCCTCAATCCGGAAGCGATCGATCCGTCGTTGGCTTAAGCTCAGAGCGCGGTGATCCCGCTTCACAGCTCTGTCACCGCAGCCCCGAGTATTTTTCCGCCTTCGTGGTCTGCGAGCAGCGCGACGACGCGCAAGCGTTTACCCCAGCGTGGGCCGGTTTTTATATCAGCCGTCAAGTGGCCTTCCCCGTCGAACTTTCCCGCCTTGCTCAGACTGCGCACCACTGCCGTATGGGTGAGCATATGGCCGCTGTTTTCTCCGGCCGAGACTTTCGAGGCAACTTCGTCTTCGGCGACCGCGAAATAGACCTGCTCTCCACGCTTCATTCCGTCGCCGGCCTGCAACTCGATATGGATACCGCTGTCGGATCTGCTTGCCTGGAGGCGCAGCGGAATTTTCTTTTCCCGCAAAGCTGTCTGGATCGCCGCCCCCACCTTGGAAGAGCTATTGCCCACTACTTCCAGCTTGCCGTCAATCACCGCCTGCGGCGTGTAGATATCCGCCACTCCCAGCGCATTGCCGTATTTCTGTTGCCGCTCGCTGAACTCGTGCGATGAGTAAGGATCAATCCAGCCCTGAGTGTTCCAGTAATCGACGTGTTCACTCAAGACGATCAACTGTGCGCCTGAAATCGGTTGTTCTTTGTCGAGCGCGCTAAGTAATCTGTCGGCCGGGGGACAACTGGAACATCCCTCCGAAGTAAACAATTCAATTACTACTGGAACAGTGCTAGTGTTTTGTGGAGCAGCGCCGAGAGCCGTCCGCAGAAGGAACGCGAAAGCAAGAATATGTTTCATCTCAAACTCCTTTAAGGTGCCTTAACAATAAGTAGTTCGTTCCGATTTCACCAGTAGTTACGCAGCAGTTACGCACCGCAACTTCAGCATAGTGCTTTGATGGGAGGCTTTTTCTTTGCCTCGTTTGAAACCCCTCAGTGATGCCTGCGTCCATCCATATAGCAACGAACGCAGCGGCAACTAAGGCTCAGGGGCTTCAGTGGTTGCGCGGCTGCAATCCGGATATCGACGGACAAGAGTTGCCATTCAAAACTATGAGGTTCACTATGACAAGAGAAATTCGTTCTATCCTGACTATTGCATTCGCGGCCTGCCTTGGCAGTTCGCTCGCTAGCGCCCAAAGAGGGCCGGATGTTTTCTTTGGTGTTGGAACGGCGATGGATAGTTCAAGCAATACATCGATCGATACGTTTGGCACCGGCTTTCCTTACACCACGCCGAAGCTGGGCGGCACGTTTGCCAAAATCGGCGGCGATTTCATGGTCACTAAGCAATTCGGCATCGGCGCCGAAACCGATTTTCGCTTTAGGCAGGCGGCTTATGCCGGACTGCAAACGCGTCCCATGTTTTATGACTTCAACCTGATTTATCTGCCCAGTTTCCATGGGTTCAAGCGGGTTGTTCCGGAATTTGAAGGTGGTTTGGGTGGGACGCATCTCGGCTTTAACTACAATCAATCTTCTTGCAATGCGCTGGCCGGCTGCAGCACATCCACGAGCCAAGTAGATAGCTCAAACCATTTCCAGGTCCACATGTCCGCGGGCTTGCGCATCTATGCCACAAATCACATCTTCTTCCGGCCGCAAGTGGACGCTCACTACGTGAATAACTTCTTTCAATACGGCAGCAACTGGGTTCCCGAGTACGGCGCTTCCTTAGGCTGGTCGTTCGGCGAACGCTAAAAATAAATTGATTAAACTGTTCCCCCTCCTTGCCCCGGACTTCGGTCCGGGGCGTTTTTTTTTGGCGCAAGATCAAATTACCTCCGCGAGTTCATGGTGAGACGTTCTAATCTATAAGACTAAGGACGAATTCATTGAAGAGCATATTGAGGCTGGCACTGCCTGCGGCCATCTTAGTTGTGCAGGCGAGCGCGCAGACGTTTGATCCGAGTTTATTTCAAGAATTGGCATGGCGCGCGATCGGCCCCTACCGCGGGGGCCGCACCCGTGCGCTGGCCGGCGTGCCGAACCAGCCCAATGTCTTTTATGTGGGCGCGGTGAATGGCGGAGTTTGGAAAACGAACGACTACGGGCGTACCTGGAATCCGCTCTTCGATGCCGAAGCGAGCGGTTCGATTGGCGCCATCGCGGTGGCGGCTTCCAACCCGAACATTATTTACGTGGGCAGCGGCGAAGGCTTGCAGCGGCCCGATCTTTCCACCGGCGACGGTATTTACAAATCGGAAAACGCCGGCGAAAGTTGGACGCATCTGGGATTGCGCGATGGACAGCAGATCGCGCATCTGGCGGTGGATCCAAGCGATCCCAATCATCTGTTAGTGGCCGTCATGGGGCATCCTTATGGGCCGAACGAAGAGCGCGGGGTGTTTCTTTCGAACGATGGCGGTAAGACATTCACGAAAGTGTTGTACAAAGACGAGAACACCGGCGCGAACGATGTTGAAATGGACCCGAAAGATCCGCGCATCTGTTATGCCGGTTTATGGGAAGCGCGGCAAGGCCCCTGGGAGAACAGCCAGTGGAGCGGCACGAACGGCGGAATTTTTAAATCAACCGACGGCGGCAGCACTTGGAAGCCACTCAAGGACGGTTTGCCCCAGGGCGTGATTCAAGCGAATTTGGCGATTGCCGCGAGCGACCCTAAGCGCATCTATGCCGCGGTGGCAACGCAGCAGGGTGTTGGAATCTACCGGTCGGGCAATGCGGGCGAGGACTGGGAGAAGATCACGACTGACGATCGGCCGGGACAGCGCATTGGGGGCGGCGACCTGCCCGTTCCCGCGGTCGATCCGCAAAATGCGGACGTGGTTTACAGCGCCAGCACGGTGACTTGGAAATCCATCGACGGCGGCAAAACATGGAGCGGGCTGCGCGGTGCGCCGGGCGGTGATGATTATCAGAGTATTTGGATTAACCCTCACAATCCCGACATCCTGTTAATCGTGAGCGATCAAGGGGCGATCATCACGGTGAACGGCGGCTCGACCTGGAGTTCCTGGTACAACCAGCCAACGTCGCAGATGTACCATGCGGCGGCGGATAACGCTTATCCATACCGCGTGTGCGGCGGGCAACAGGAGAGCGGCTCGGCCTGCGTGGCAAGCCGCGGCAACGATGGCGAGATTACCTTTCGCGACTGGCACCCGGTAGGGCTGGAAGAATATGGTTACGCCGCGCCCGATCCGCTCAATCCCGAGTTAGTTTATGGCGGCAAGCTGACACGCTATGACCGCCGCACCGGACAGACGGCGCAAGTTGGACCAAAGCCGCTGCGCGAGCCGGGCTATCGCGCGCTGCGCACGGCCCCGGTCGTTTTTTCGCCGATTGATCCGCACCTGCTTTATTTCGCCGCAAACACGATTTGGAAAACGCGCGATGGCGGAGATCACTGGACGGAAATCAGTCCCGATCTTTCGCGCAAGACATGGGAGATTCCGGCAAGCGTAGGCAAGTACCGCGACTCGCCCAGTGCGAAACCAACACAACGCGGCGTCGTATATGCCTTGGCCCCGTCGCCTCTTGAGTTAGGGCGCTTGTGGGCAGGAACGGACGATGGATTGATTCATTTGACAGTCGACGGTGGCGTGCATTGGAAAGATGTGACGCCGCCGCAACTGACACCGTTCGCGAAAGTTTCGATTATCGATGCCGGGCATTTCGATAAAAACAGCGCCTACGCCGCGATCAATACGATCAGGCTGGACGATTTGCGGCCGCACATTCTGCGCACGCACGACAGCGGGAAAACCTGGATCGAGATCGTGAACGGGATTCCCAACGGTGCGGCGGTGAACGTGGTGCGGGAAGATCCAAAGCGCAAAGGTTTGCTGTTTGCGGGTACCGAGCGCGAGGTCTACGTTTCGCTCGATGATGGCGATCATTGGCAAACACTGCGGATCAATATGCCGGCGACATCGATTCGCGACGTCATTATCAAAGATGACGATTTGATTGCAGCCACACACGGGCGGGGCTTTTGGATTATGGACGACATCACACCGTTGCGCCAGCTCGAGCATGGGAGCGCCGATCCGGTAGTGTTGTTCAAACCACAACAGGCGACGCGGGTCCGTTGGAACACGAACACCGATACACCGATTCCACCGGATGAAGCGGCCGGCAAGAATCCGCCCGATGGCGCGGCGATTGATTTCTATTTCAATGGTGAGGCTGCGACGCCCGTAACGTTAGAGATTCTGGACCGCGCCGGCAAGACCGTGATCCGCAAGTATTCGAGCGATGAAGCGGATGAAAACGTTGATCTCGAAAAGCTCCAAGTTCCGACCTATTGGGTGCGCGCGCCGCGCCGCTTGCCGACGAAACCCGGCTTCCACCGGGTCATTTGGGACATGCATTATGCCCCGATCACGACAAACCCAGATGAGTTGCCCATGCAAGCGATATTCGAAGACACCGCGCCGGCCAATCATGCGCCGTGGGTTTTACCCGGCACTTACATCGCGAGACTAACAGTGCAGGGTAAGACGTATGAAAGGCCGTTGGTTGTGAAAATGGATCCGCGCGTAAAAACGCCGACGGCGGGCTTGCTCGAGCAGTTCGAACTATCTAAGAAACTCTACGACGATTTGTCGAAAGGCAGCAGCGCATTACAGGCATTGCGCGCGCGCCGCGCGGAATTGAAAACGAAGGCGGACGCGGACTCAAAGGCGCTGGATGGCAGGTTAGAGGAGTTGGAAGGCCGGCAAGGGGCGCGTTTCGGCGGTGGCGGCAGATTGCCCGTGAACGGCCCTGCCACGCTAGCCAGTTTGATCGCCTCTCTCGAAACGCTCCTTGGCGCATTGCAAGATGCCGATGTGCCGCCCACTGCGCCGCAAAGAGCCGCCGCAACAATGCATTTGCGCGAGATGGACGCCTTGCTGGCCCGTTGGGAACAACTCAAGAAATAGGCATTCGGCGGATAGAAAACTTTTGTGAGCCCAAGTGCAACCCGATAAAGCCGCAGTCGTCTAATTGACTAATTAGATCGACCGTACCCGTCACGGTCGCGTCTAAACCAAGATTTTTAAAGGGGTTAAGAAAGGGGTTCCATGGCATCAACTGCCTCCCAGGTGCAAGATTGTGTTGACGATCACATCGGGCCGAGTTTTGAAGAAGAATATGTAAGCGGCGTTAATCCGCATTGGGTGCGGCTCTTGAAATTACTGCAGATGAACGTGCAGTACAAGCGCTGCAGTGGCGCTGAATTAACCACCTCCGATGGCGCGACTATTCTGGATTGTTTATCGGGCTACTGCGTCCACAATTTGGGACACAATCATCCGGCGATTATTGCGGCAATCAAAGACGAATTAGACCGGCTGGGACCCGCCATGCTGCAAAGCCACGTACCCGAACGCGCGGGTGAATTGGCGATGCGGTTATGCAAACTGGCCGGTGGCGATTTGCAGAAAGCGTTTTTCTGCAGTTCGGGCAGCGAAGGCGTTGAATCAGCGATCAAGTTTTCGCGCGCTCACACCGGGCGCGCAGGCCTGCTCTATACGCAAGGCGCGTTCCATGGGTTGACGTGCGGCGCACTTTCCTTGATGGGCGATGCATTTTGGAAGAAGGGCTTTGGCCCGATGTTGAGCGACACTTGCGAGATTCCGTTCGGCGATGAAGCGGCGTTGGCTGAAAAACTCAAGACGAAGAGATTTGCGGCTTTTGTGGTTGAACCCATGCAAGGGGAAGGCGGGATTCGAGTACCGTCGGCGTCTTACCTGGAACGAGCGCGCGAACTTTGCTCCCGCTTTGGCACGCTGCTGGTGTTTGACGAGGTGCAGACCGGCTTCTACCGCACGGGTAAATTCCTGGCGGCGCAGCATTATGGCGTGAATGCGGACATCGTGGTTCTGGCGAAGGCGCTGAGCGGCGGCTTGATTCCGAGCGGCGCGGTGTTGATGACCGATCCCATCTATGACGCGGTATACGGATCGCTGAAGCGTTCGTTAATCCACACCTCAACCTATTCAGAGAATGGCTTAGCGATGCGGGTAGGCTTGGCAGTGCTCGATGCATTAGAGAGTGAGAACGCCGGACCGCGTGCGGAAGAAATGGGCGAATATCTGCGCCGGCGGTTGCGCGAGCAACTGGCCGAATTTGAAATGGTGGACGAAATCCGTGGCGCGGGTTTGTTCTGCGGCATTGCGTTCAAAGCACCGCGGAAGCTGACATTGCGCGCTTCCTTCGAAGCTTTCATGGCGATTCACCCGGCGATGTTCGGACAAGTGCTGGTGATGCGACTGTTCCGCGATCACGGCATTCTGACGCAAATTTGCGGCAATAATTTCACGGTCTTGAAGGTGGCTCCGCCGTTGATTGTGACGCGTCCACAGATTGATCATTGCGTTAAAGCGCTGCGGGCGGTGGTGGAGTTGGCTAATACACCTTCGGCGTTCTGGAGCGAAGCGCTTGGTTTGGCACGCAGAGTGGTGAACGTCTGAGATGAGTATCGAGGATGTTTGTATCGCCGGCGGCGGGCCGGCGGGTTTAGGGGCAGCGCTGGCTCTGCGGCAACGGGGGTTTCGGGTAACGGTTGTTGACTGCGCCGTACCACCTATCGATAAAGCGTGTGGCGAAGGGTTGATGCCGGATAGTCTGGCGGCATTGCGGCGCTTGGGCGTTGAACTAGATGTAAACGCCGGATATCCGTTTCGCGGCATCCGCTTTATCGACGGTGCTTCTACCGTCACCGGCCACTTCCCCAATGGCAGCGGACTGGGCATGCGGCGGACTTATTTGCATGAGGTTCTGGTGAGACATGCGGAATCCGCTGGGGTCCGGCTGATTTGGGGAGCAAAGAGCGTGCGGCTTGGCGACGGTGGTTTATCGGTAAACGGTTCACTGCTGCGCGCACGGACGGTGGTCGCCGCCGACGGTCAAAAGTCGGCCATCCGCCACAGCGCGGGTCTCGATCCCATCAAAAGCGAACGGCGGCGTTATGGCTTCCGTACGCACTATCGCATTGCCCCGTGGTCGGAATACGTTGAGCTCTATTGGGGTCCGCAAGGGCAAGTTTATGTAACGCCGGTAGCCGCCCATGAAGTGTGCGTGGCGTTCATCTCGCGCAACTCAAAGTTGCGGCTGAGCGAAGCCTTGAACGATTTTCCGGCGTTACAGCAGCGGTTGGCGGGAGCGGAGCAGGGCTCTCATGAAATGGGGGCGATGTCCATTTCACGGCAGTTGAAGCGCGTGCATAAAGACGGGTTGGCATTGCTGGGCGATGCGTCCGGTTCGGTGGATGCGATTACGGGCGAAGGCATGTGTCTCGCCTTTAAACAAGCGGATGCGCTGGCCGGGGCGTTACGGGCAGGGGATTTGCGGGAATATGGCGAGCGCCACCGGGAGATTGGGAAGAAACCGCGCATGATGGCCTCGCTCATGCTGAGCATGGAATGGCACAGTGAACTGCAGCGGCGCGCGCTGGCGAGTTTGGCAAAGCGGCCGGAGTTGTTTGAATCGCTACTAAAGTTCCACGTTGGCGAGAGGCCAGTCTTAGGGCCGCTGGCGCGCGAGGTATTTGGTTTTGGATTGGATTTTATAAGGGTTTAGGGGAGCGACAGGCTTGAGAAAAAGAGCGTTTGGGATGCTGGTAGCAGCCGTGCTGTTAGCGGCGCCGACAGTTTTCGGTCAGATGGCGGTGGACTTTGATCCGGCTGCGAGCAAGATCAATTGGATTTTAGTGGGGAACGTGCATACCGTACACGGCACTTTCCAATTGAAACAAGGGCACGTGGACTTTGATCCAACCAGCCGGAAAATTTCCGGTGACTTTCTCGTTTTGGCAGATAGCGGCGACAGCGGCAGCGGCGCGCGTGACAAGCGCATGAAGAAGGAAGTATTGGAGACGGATAAGTTCCCCGAAGTCCGGCTGAAACTTAACAAGATCGAAGGAGCGGTAGCAATAGACAACGCGTCAGACGTGCGCGTCGCGGGCGGAATGACAATCCATGGGGCCACTCACGAGGTGAGTGTTCCGCTGCAGGTGACAGTGAATGGGATCAACTTCACTGCTAAAGGTAAGTTTATTCTGCCCTATGTGGACTGGGGAATGAAAGATCCTAGCAACTTCCTGTTTAAAGTAAATAAAACGGTTGAAATTGAGTTGGAAGCTAGCGGACGGATCAAGCGCTAGTCCGAGGGCTTTTGTTTGCGCGAGAATTTGCGCTGCAATTCGGGCCAAAATTCTTTCAAAACATTGGAAGCAGCATCCACGCTCACTTGGGTCACGAGTTTAACCACGGCATCGGAAGCATCCCGATTGTCGCGGTAGTAGGACATGGAAATCGCTACACCCGTGGCGTTGCCCACAATTTCCGAATAATTGAAATCGGTGTCGCCGTTATCAGAATGGGTGACAATGACCTGCCCTGCGGCATACGCCAGACGCGACCAGCCGGAACCCCTGCCTTTGCGAAAGTATCGGGGATCTTGATGCAGCAATGTGGGGAAGATGCCTTCCGTCATATAGTCGCCAACCACGTAATCGGCATAGGAAGCTCCGAGATATTGCCCAAACCCGGATGCGCCTTGACCAAAAGCCCTATTGGAATTGCTGAGCTGCCCTTCCCCGGCGAATAGCGCAGCTAATACAAACGTGCCTTGATCAAAAGCATCCTGGCGCGCCAGCTTAAACTTTTCGGCGGGCGAGATTGGACTATAAGGATGAAGCGCCGGAGAAGTTCGATAGTTGGGTATGATCCCCAAGATTCGCTTGCTCTCCGCCGCCGGAGCGGCCGTCTCTGCAGGGGCCGTTTTAGAAGCATCAACCTCGCCGGGCTGCTTAGCGGCTTCCGGTTGTACATTGAGCTGGCCGAACAACTGGCCTGCGGTTAGCGCGCATGAAAGCGCCAGTAGTTTTACGCTCTGAAAGCGAGGTCGTCCAATCCTCATAGCTATTCGATGAACAACTCCTCCTACAGTTACAGCTTTGTTTGGCGGCTAGAAGAGAAAATCGAAATCAGCCATGAAGCGGCGCTTGTGTTGACCTAGGAATTGGCCGTACAAGGGAGCATCGGTGTTGGAGTAGACAGAATCGGGATCAAAGTGATTGGTGGCATTGTTGGCACTGAGGGAGAATCGGACACTGTATTTGTTGTTCACTTTAAAGTCCTTGGAAACTCGCGCGTCGAGTGACGGGAAGTTTGGAAAGCGCTGGCTGTCGGGAATGCCAACGTACGACTGGGCGGCATTGGTTAGAGAATGGGGAAAACCACTGCGCCACTCGAAGATGGGAGCGATACGGAATTTCCAGGGCAGGTTGATCAAACCCCAGAGCAAGAAGCGATTAGAGATATCGCCTGGCAGATTGCCGAATTGATTGGGCCGGACAATGGGCGCGGGGAAGCTGCCGAGGTAATTACTGAAATCGTTCAGCTCGCCGCGGGCGCGGCTAGTTACATAGGAGAAAAAAAGCTGCCTTTTCTCACTCTCGAGCCGCACACGTCCGGAAATCTCGAGTTGCCGGTAGCGGGATTGTCCATCGCCGGTGAGCAGCATGGACGCGGTTAGCGTTTTAGGAGCCGGCGTTACAGGATTCAGAATAATCAGGCCCGCCGAAACGTTCTGTACATAAGACGCTTTTAGCTTGAGCCATGGACTGAAGTTTTGCTCGGCCTGGAAACTCCAGGTTGTGCTGCGGGGCGAGAAGTCTCCTGGCACCTGTTCGTGGAACAGAAAGTCGTGTTTTCCAGCAGGTCGCCATGGAATAGAGTCAAGTGATCTCCCAGCGTGCTGGTGTAATCATGCAGACTGGCGTCCGGAGTAGTGGACTTAGGATTGAAAATGCTGAGATTGACCGACGCCAACAGGGTAGGGGCGATGTGGAAGGTTGCCGTGAGTAAGTGGTTGGGAGAGAGAATATAGTCCAGCTGCGAGAAAGAGTTGAAGCCTTGCTTCAATTGTTGATTATTAGGAAATGGGAGGGTGATCACCTCGGTTTTTCGGACTTCATATTCAATACCCTCGGAGAAAAACAGCCTGTTCGCCAACAAGGGTCCGTCGAAATTCAAGGGAGGAGTGGCATCGCGAATGCCGCGCATGTGATCGCTGCGGATTCGAAAATCCGGCAGCGGGTCGTTGACTTCGGCCTTCCACTTATCGCCTCCGCGGCGTGTTTCAACTGACACCAGCGCCGAAGTAAAACGGCCATATTCGGCGAGGAAAGGCGTCTGCAGCACGTTCAGGGTTTCCACGCTATCGACCGGAACCATAGTGCCGAATTGGCCGGTGGCGGGGTCGGTCACGTCGACGGAATTTACAATGAGGGCGCTACGCTGTTCGCCACTCCCGGAAATATTCAAGCCGCCTTGCGGCGAGCGGGTGATGCCGGGAGTGAGCGGCAGAGTGTCTCGCACGATGGCAGGCCGGGAAGGGAGTTCTTTAGCGGAATTCGCCGGAATCTCTTGGGCAGAGCCGGCGGAATCCAGGGTACTGGCATTTCCTTCTACACTCACTTCTTCCCGATTCTGGAGTTTCGGGAGGAGGGTAACTTCAAAATTGGGAGGCTCGGTTCCCACGGCGTGCAGCGACAGATTCTTGAGAGGCTGAAAGTCTTGCTTGGAAACTGATATGTCATAAATGGCTTGTTTCAAAACGGTGAAAGCGGCTGTGCCATTCTCGCCAATGGTTTGAGATATGACGCCTATTACTCCGACCAATGCGCCGCTCACGGGCTGGCGCGCGGAATTGAGCACTCTCACGCGAAGCTCTGTTGAGTCTTGCGCCAACAAGAGGGAGACAGAACAAAACAGCAATAGGAGATGCCGCAACGTAAGAGAGCCCCAGTCTTAGGACGCAAGTCTTGGTACGGCAGTTGCGAAAGAGCACTAGGGCCTGATTCGCGCGTTTATTGGGTAGTGTTGCTGGCAAGGAAATCAGATTTTTTCGATGGCAGCGCAGGGTTGGTCCCAAAGCGAACGCTGATAGCCGAGTTCTTTTTAAACTCCACTTCGAGTCCGCGCGAGATGAGCGTACGATAGACAGTCCAACCGAGCCCGTAGTAACCCAGCACCGCGCCGAATGTTTTGGAACTCTGGGCGGCGGCTGTTCCGAGCAAACCTAAACCGGAGAAACCACCCAGGGATCGGCCGCCGTAATTGGCCGTACTGCCCGCAGTGCCGGCGGTGCGTCCCGCATCGTTGTCAGCGGCACGGTTCGCGACAACCAACGCCAGCATAGGCGCGAGCAAGCGGGATTTTGGCTCAGTGGCTTTGGCGTCCCCCTCCGGACCCATCTTCACGTGAGCGCGCGGGTTCGATTCGGCTGCGGTCAGGATGAGGGGCGACCGTTCCGCCGAAATTGGTTGAATAGCCAGCAGCGCAGGAGGTTCGATCCGATCAAAGGTGAAGCGCAATTGGCCGCCACGATGAAACCAGCGAGCGGCGCGAACCTGGCGGACGCGGCCAGTCAGTTCGGTTCCTTCGGGCAAAAGGAGTTTGTGGTCCGCGGAGAAGACTGGCTCAGACAAGACGCCGCCCACTTGTGTTTTCGTGTCCGCGTTCGCGGAACTCAAATCTCCTACCAAGCGGACTTGGCCCCAGGACTCCGCCAGCGGAAGGCCGACACTTTTGAGGGAACTAGCCGTTACGGAAGCGTTTCCAAAATCGAGCGGCGCGGTCAATATGGCGTCGAAGCGCGTGTTGCGCCGATACCATTGAGGGTAATAGGGGAGCTTTTGTATCAGGAAGTCCTCCAAGCGTTCGGTCTTGTTAGGACCGCGCGTGAGATCAATGACACCGCGCGTTCTGGCGGAGAGTTGTTGCTGCACCTGTTGCTGGGCCTGCTGTTTGGCGGCGCCAAGCACACCCGAGTTGCCCGTCGAGCTTTTCTTACTTTTTTTGCTGGGCCGGGGCGGGCTGTAAAGCGTGGAGAGGCCCACTGAATCCAGGGTTTGGATCGGCAGATTGCGACCATCGGGCAACGCGACGTTTGTGAACTCGACGCGCGCGAAATGCAGCGGGGTGAAATTGCCATTTAAGATAGCCTGCAGGCGAGTCCACTTGGAGACGGGGTCGAGCTTGGTTACGCGGCCCTGCAATTCGCTTTCAGCGGGCACCACAATGCGATCAAATGCATAGATCGGAGCGATGAGCCGCGCTCGGACGGGTTCGGCGAGGCGCATAGGGAGGCGCTTGGTGATGTAGACGCGCAGCGGAACGCCTTTATGCACGATTAGCGGAACCTGCACAGCCGGCGAGTCCGGCGGTGCATCAGCAGCAGCGCGAAGTGGGCTGGCGAGGAATAAGACTGCGGCGAAAGTGGAAATTCGGTTGCGGAGCATGCGGTTGCACCTTACGGCTAGTATGCCACCCATTAGTGAATCGGATTTAAGAACTTAATTCCCCTCTAGAATCCGCCAAGATGGATCGATACCTTAGCAGGAGAGAGGTACCTTAATGATTAGTTCGATTTCATCCAGTGCGCAGGTTCAGCCGGTTTCGACGGCTACGCCGAAACAACCAACAGCGGCGCCGGCAGCTAAGCCAGTCGAAGACACGGTGCACCTGAGCCCACAAGCTTTGGCGGCCGCCAAAGATGCCGACCATGACGGCGATAGCAAATAGTGCTTGGGAAGAGTTCATCCGCGGCACCCTGGCGTAAGTTAGGCTGAAGAGGATGGCAAGTAAAATTCTTCTTTGTAACTTCTTTTTCTTGCTAGCTCCCGCGTGGAGCGAGCAACTTCCGAAAACCGCCGGTGAGAGCTTGGCTGGTCAGGAAGTAATTCTGCCGGATTCGTTGAAAGGCCATAACGCAGTGGTGATTGTGGGCTTCAGCAAGAGCTCGCAAAACGGCGTGAAAGCCTGGGAGACGCGGGCGCATAAACAACTGGGCGACGGGTTCGATGTCTACCAAGTGGCAGTACTCGAAGATGCGCCGCGTTTCGTCAGAGGAATGATCACGCATGCCATGAAGGGCTCGACGCCGGCGGCGCAGCAAGATCACTTTCTGGTGGTGGTGAAAGGCGAGGCAGAGTTGAAGAAGGCGGCCGCGTTTTCGGCCGCCGATGATCCCTACTTGTTCTTACTAGACAGCAATGGGGAAATCCATTGGCGCACGCATGGCGAGGTCAGCGATGGCGCTCTCAAGGAACTTCAAGCGCAAGCGAGCAGCCTTAAATAGCAAAAAGGCAGGTCCGCCCGGAGCGGCCTGCCCTTGTTGATTTGCGAAATAAAAGCTTACGCGGCCTTTTGCTCAGACATAGGACGATCAATTTTCGCCACTTGAATCGCGCTGGCCAGACCGACTCTTCGCATGACTCTCAAGAGCAACCAGGAGGGATCAAACTCGTACCACGCCAGACCATGGCGAGCCGAAGTGGGGTGCGCATGGTGGTTATTGTGCCAGCCCTCGCCGAAGGTGAGAAGTGCAACCCACCAGTTGTTGCGCGAATCGTCACGCGTATTGAAGCGCCGCCGGCCCCACATATGAGTAGCGGAATTCACCAGCCACGTCGCATGCAGCCCGACAACCACGCGCAGGAAAATACCCCACAACACCAGTGGCAGTCCGCCGAACGCGTAAAGGATCGCAGCCAGAATAACCATCGGCAGCCAGTGCCAGTTATTCAGCCAAATGTAGAAGGGCTTCTTGGCTAAATCCGGTGCATACTTTGCCATACCCATGGTGTTGCTGTGATTCGCTTCACCGAAGATCAGCCAGCCCACGTGCGCCCACCAGGCGCCATCGCGCGGCGAGTGCGGATCGCCTTCTTGATCCGACTTCTGATGATGAATACGATGCGTGGCGACCCAGGAAATGGGGCCGCCTTCCAGCGTAAGAGCGCCACAAACGGCAAAGGTGTAATCCAGCCAAACCGGCACCTTAAAAGAACGGTGCGTGTGAAGGCGATGGTATCCAAGACTGATGCCGAGACCAATCGTGGCCCAATATAAGACCGCAGTTATAAAGAACAGCTTCCAAGTGAAGCAGAAAAGGGCAGCAAGAGCGCCGATGTGAAAAATCACCATGGCGATGGTAGTTGGCCAGTTCAGGCGCTCCGATTTTTCAAAATAGTTGGTATTTGTCACGTAAGAGTCCGTTCGGGTACCGATAGAAGCCCCGTGATCCCAAGCTATCAGGAAATCTGCGCTGGTTCTGTAAGACTTGTGTAATATCGATTGTTTAGCGAAAACCTTGTATCTGGAGCCAAGCGGCTAAGTGATCAGGCCATGTGCGCAGGATAGGGTCTCCTTGGGCAAGACCGACACCGTGGTGGCCTTTCTGGTAGATGTGCATTTCCACCGGAACACCGGCTTTTCGTAAGGCGAGATAAAACAGGATGCTGTTTTCAACAGGAACAACCTGATCTTCAGTGGTGTGAAACAAAAATGTCGGCGGCGTCTGACTCGTCACCTGAAGTTCGTTAGAGAGGGCCTGGACCAGAGCCGGATCTGGCTTATCGCCGAGCAGATTACGCCGGGATCCGAGGTGGACGTAAGGCTCAAGCATGCTGATCACCGGATACGAAAGAATGGCAAAATCGGGGCGGGCGCTTTGGCTGTCGATCGGGTCCGCACCTTTGTCAGTACCGGTGAAATGAGTCGCGGCGGTTGAGGCGAGGTGACCGCCGGCGGAGAAACCCCAAATGCCGATTTTGTCGGGGCGAATGCCGAATTCGGCGGCATGGGCGCGCACGTAGCGGATAGCACGCTGGGCATCCCAGAGTTCGATAGGGTGGTGGTATTGGGGGCCAAGCCGGTATTTGAGAAGGTAGGCGCTGATGCCAAAGTTGTTGAGCCAAGCGGCGACTTGGACACCTTCGTGGTCCATGGCGAGCGCGCCGTAACCACCGCCCGGAAAAACAAGAATGCCGGTTTGAGTTTTGGTCGCGCCGGAAGCGGGATAGAGAGTCAGCGACGGCTTGTCCCCGTCCGCTGTGCCTTGGGCCCCGGGCGCACCTTCGGGCCAAAGCAGGATGGTTTCTTTGGGATTCTGAGGTAAGAGAAACGGGCTGAGCGATATGGCAAGCGTCGCGAGACGAAGAGCAAGCATTCCTCTCAGTTATATAACGCACTTAACTTAACCAAAATAGCTGAACAGCGATTTCAGATTGGTGAGTGTACCGTGGGCGGCAATAGCGGCTTGCTGGGCGGTCTCGGCGGTTTGCAGGTCCGTGGCGGCTTGGGCGGCGTCGGCATCGCGCAAACCGCTGAGTTGCGATTGCAAGCTGGTCAACTTTGAAGTGGCGCTGCTGCTGGATTGCTGGAGCCAGTTTAACGTCACGCCAGAAGCCGTGGTGGCTTGCCCTAATTGAACAATGGAAGTCGTGATTGAACTGGCTGCTGCCTGTATGCCCGCTTGATTGTTGCTCTGCAGAGCTTGACCGAGAGCGTAAACATTTTGAAAAATATTGCTGGCCGCTACCGAACCATCGGCGTTTCGCGCGTCGAAAATTTGTTGCGCCGTTTGCGGGGGGATGACCAGCGAATCGCCGTCGCTATTGGTGACCGCCACCGTGACGCTCGCCGTGTTGTTTTGTACCACACCGCCGGGCACGCTCCAATTGAATGTGTAGGGTTGCGTGGTGGGATCGTCGCCGCCAAAAACATAGCTGCCGTTAAAGCTGGTGTTGGCGACCGAAACTAGCTGCTTAAGTATTCCTTGAACCTGCTGGCCGAGCGAAGCATTCTGAGTAGCGGAAGAAGTAGAACTGGCGCCTTCCGTGGCAATCGACGAGAGCTGATTGAGCATGTTACTGGCGGTCGAGAGGGCGGAATCGGCAACATTCGACATGGTGGTGGCCTGCGACAGATTACTTTGCGTCTGCGTGACCTGGTCGATCTGGCTCTGATAGCCGAGGATCGCTTCGATAGCACCCGGATCGTCGGAAGGCTGATTCACGCGATAACCCGAGCTAAGCTGTTCGTTCGCGGTGTTAATGCGGTTTTCCGTGGTGTTCAAAGCACTAAGAAACGTCGAAGTATAAGCGTCTAGGCCGGCGAGCATATTTTTCCTTTATGTTCTTAACCCGCTTGCTGCATCACGCTGAGCAAACTCTGGGTGATCGTGTTAATCGTAGTGATCAATTGGGCCGAAGCCTGATAAGACTCCTGGAACTGCAAAAGCTGGGTCGCCTGTTGGTTCAACGAGACGCCCGAAACCTGGGCGCGCAGGCTCTGCGCTTGATTGAGCGCGGCGCTCGTGGCGCTGGCATTGCGCGAAGCGGTGGAGGCTTGTTGTCCTACATCGGCAGCGACGGCGCCGTAAAACTGGCTGAAGCTCAGATTATTTAAATTCGTATCCGGCTTGGTCGCCAGATTGGCTAGTGCGGTAGCGTTGCCATTGGCAACACCGGCACCCGGATTGATCGCGGCAAGTTGAGAACCGGTGATGGTCGATGAGACAGCCAGCGAACTGGCAATACCAGTTGGCGCAGCCGCGCTGTAGGTAAACAAAGGTACTCCCGGCACGGCAGGCGGACCGGCGCTGATCTGGCCGTTGGTTAGCAAGTTGTTGACGGTGTCGGCGACACCCTGCGCCAGCTGATTCAAACTGCCTTGCTGGGAACCACTGCCTAGCAATGCGGGCATCGTCGTGTTGGCAAAAGTGAGCCCGGCGCCGATGGTGCCCTGAGTGACCAGAGAGGTAACGTCCTGGCCTTGCGGCGTGAGCAGCTGGGCGCTGGGTGTGGCATTAGGATAAGTAGGATTGGCCGGCTGCGTATAGTTGAGCGTGATATTGTTCTGGGTGACACCTTGCACGAGGGGCGATTGGCCTCCGAGTAAAACCGTGGCGGTCCCATCACTCTGGATGTTCACTGTGACGGGCGCCAAGTTCGACACTTCTTCGAGAGTGTTGTACAACTGAGCCTGCAAACCGGCATCGTTGCCCGGACTGGTACGGATTTCGCCGTTGAGGGTAGCTATCTGCGAAGTGTACTGATTCAGTTGGCTGACCGACGATGTCAGCTCTTGGTTGTTATCGGAATTGATTTGCTGGGCTTGCGAGAAGGTTTGGGAAAAGGCGACCGAGACGCCCTGCGCGGCGGTAAGCACCGATTGTTGCGCGGTGGCATTGCTGGGGCTGCTGCTCCAAGCAGAAAACGCTGAGTAAAGGGTACTGAGAGCGCCCGGAATACCGCTTTGGCCCGTCACATCGAAAATTTGTTGCAACTGGTTGAGGCTGGCCGACTGTTGGCTGGCATAACCGGATTGCTGGTTGGCAGTCCATACCGATTGCTCGGCATACTGATCGCGCGAACTTTGCACACCCGTCGATTCGACGCCGCCCGACAGATTACCTTCCACATCGAAGGGTCGCGCGGCAAGTTGCAGCGTTTGCGTCACATAACCTGGCGTGGTGGCATTGGTTACGTTGTTCTGGACAACGCCGATCGCTTGTTGGAGGACATCCAACGCGTTGCCGGCAGTTCCTAGAGTGGCAAAGAGGCTAGACATGAATTAACCATGCAGCGCGAGCAATGCTGGGCCGGGCTGATTCGACCCACTGCGAGACTCGTAGCCATCCGCCGAATAACACAGGTCAGGTGTGGCGCTATAGCCTGCCGCGCACCAACCTCGATAAAAATCGCCGGCCGACGCCAACATACGCTCCACGCGGCGAAGTTGGAGGAGCAACCCCTTTAGCTTCCGCTGAAGAGAAGCGCGTTCGGCCGATGGGGTCGCGGAGGCCAGTTCCTGCCTGATTTTCTCCAAGGCTTTTAATTCGGTAGCGGCTTCGGCCAATGCGGCCGTACAGCGTACAGCAGGGGCAGCTTGGCGGAAGTCCGTCAGATCGGCGAGCGCCTGATCGAGTAGACCTGCTACCTGGCTCACACGAGCGCTGGCGTCCGTGGCCCGGCTGGCGAATTGGCTCACTGCAGATGTCCTTCGACCACCGCATGGCTTACGCTGGCGGTGTCGGTCGAATATTGGCCACTTCGCAGAAGCGAGGACACGCTTGCGAGCTTGGCGGAGCGATCCGTCGCACTCGTTTTGGCCAGATTCAACAGCTGGCTGGCACTCGACAGGTTTACGCTATCGTTCCTGCTCTTTGCCGCGGCAGAGGCCTGTAGACTTGCTCCGACGCCACCCGCCGCCGCTGCGCCGCCCGTGGCGAGCGTTTCAATGCTGGTATTCGTTATTTTCATAGCTTGTGCCAATTCCGCCTATCCGCCCGCGGCCAATCGTTTCTGCTCGCTTAGCCGGCTCTCTGGGGGCCACTCTTGTTCCTTATCGGTTGCACTGCGCGAAACTAGAGCGGCACTGCCGCCGGCCAGTCGTGCACCTTGACTACCAACTCCACCTCTCCTTGCGAAATCTGCAGATCGGCCGCGATCTCCGCCGGCGATCGGCCTTTGCCATGCAGCCGCAAGATTTGCCCGCGCCGGTTCAAATTCACCGCTTGCGGAGTCCAATCGGCCGGAACAGGGCGCGATTCAGCCGCCGCAACCCTCTCACGCAGGGCCTCCAATTCAGCGACCATGTCCGACCAACGCCTGTCGAGTTCTACGCGCGTGATCACGCGCCGGGTCAGCAACCGTAGCTCTACGGTCAGTGACAGATATAAGTAGATTCCCAGCGGCAAAGCAATAGCCAGCAGCGCTGCGGGAACCCACAAGAGAAGTGAATGGATCATAATTGTGCTCATGGTTTTCGTCTTCTTTCTTCGTCCGAAATTGAGTTTCTCTGCATCGCAGCGACTTAATAACCGTTTCTGCCGCTCGGCCATTTGCGCTCAAGATAAGTCCGTAACCGCAAAATGCCTTGCGCGCGTAGTTGCGAGATACGGGTAATATGCAGATCCATGATGGAAGCGATTTCCCGTAGGTTTAGCTCTTCCTTGTAATACAAGCTCAATACCAGCCTTTCGTTTTCGGGCATCTTCTTCATGCCTTCAGCGACCACGCGCTCCAACTCCGAGCGCTCTAGAATCCGCTCCGGAGTTTCCTGCCCGTCGTCGCCGATGAACTTGAGCAAACTCATATCTTCCCCGTCCTCGACGACTTCGAGGCTACCCAGGGAAACGGCGCGCAACTCCACCACCCATTGCTGGTATTCGGCCAGCGAGATTTTGAGTTCGGCGGCGATTTCTTCTTCTTCGGGTGTGCGCTGCAAGCGGCGTTCGGCGGCGAGCATCGCCTCCTGCACCAGCTTGACGCGCTTGCGCTTATGCGTAGGTATGCCGTCTAGGCCACGGATGCTATCGAGAATGGCGCCGCGGATTTTATATTCGGCATAGGTTTTGAGACTGGCATTCTTCGAGGGATCAAAATTATCCACCGCCGCCAGCAGACCGACGATCCCGGCTGAAATAAGATCGTCGAGTTCCACGCTGGGCGGCAGTTTCTCATGTATGCGCGCGGCAATCCAATGCACCTGCTTGAGGTGTTCCAGGATTAGCTCCTCGCGCTCCTGCTCGGTGCGCGCCGGTGTCTCGTAAGCGTACATACGCGCCTAGGCGGCGGAAGCGATGCGCCGGCCGGCCGAGCCTCCCGTGGCAGCGAGCGGCGTCAACAAACGGTCGAGCGAGGCCTCCTCTAAATCCTCCGGCACCTGCTGGCCGGTCGCCAGGAAGGAAAGCGGCAAGCCGGCACTTAGCGCCGTTTCGAGTACTGGCCCGCAGGTTTCGACCTCATCCAAGTGCGTAAACAGCAACTTAGCTGGTGCGAAGGGCGCAAAGCGTTCTATCACCGACAAATTGATGCGCGGCTGCGCGGCGGCCGACAAGACCAGATGCACTTCGACGAACTGGCGGTGTGACGACAACCAACTGGCGAGACTCCGGCTGGGCGGTTCGGCGGCTGAAAAGCCGGGTGTGTCGATGAGCAGCAATTTCTTTTGCCGGTGCTCGGAAAACAGCGAATCGAGTGCCCCGGGCGTGTGGACCGGCTGGCACGGGATACCCGCGATGCGCGAATAACAGGCCAGTTGTTCCCAACCCCCAATGCGTAAAGTATCGAGTGACAACAGTTGCAATGGCAAACGGGCGCGTAGGCCATAACGCAGCGCCAGCTTGACCAAAGTGGTAGTCTTGCCCACGCCCGCCGGTCCCACCAGCAGCACAGCCCGCGGTTCCGCGCCTTCCGGACCAAGCGCAGGGCTAAAGCGCAAACGACGTTCGCATTCGGCACGCAAAGCCACCTCGATTCCCATTTCGGTACGCCCGCCACGGGAACGCAGGCTTTCGGCGGCGCCGGCCAACTCGCCG
>Ga0182012_10001836_pt1 | contig 23190 bp, 16 predicted proteins | sample 612S2SmetaG_FD_120486 | JGI IMG/M metagenome (GOLD analysis project Ga0182012, IMG submission 120486) | Permafrost microbial communities from Stordalen Mire, Sweden - 612S2S metaG | ecosystem: Environmental > Terrestrial > Soil > Wetlands > Permafrost | place: Sweden: Stordalen | collected... | reverse complement strand
TGGATCGAGATGGCGTGGCAGGACGGTTCGTTGGGGTGGATCGGCATCGCCAATCTGCCGTCGGCGGCGGCCTGTGCGGCCTATCTGCCCGATGAGGGTTTCGCCGAGGTGTTCACCGCCCACGACAACAGGGTCACGGTGGGGGGCCAGTTCTTCCCCAACGGCATGGGGGCCACCGTCGACGGCGGCTACCGGGTCTCGGGGGCGTGGAACTTCGGGTCCGGAACCGGCCACTCCCACTACGTGGCGGCGGGCTTCATCCCGTCGGTCGACGGGGAGATGGTGACCGGTGACGACGGCATCCCGCCCCTGCTGGTGGCCGTCATCCCCCGGGCCGAGGTCACGTTCGCCGACGGATGGCACGTGCAGGGCCTGCGGGGAACGGGCTCCTACGACTACAGCGTCACCGACGTGTTCGTGCCGGCCAGCCGGACCTTCGCGCTGTTCACCCGTGATCCCCACCGCGGCCGGTCGCCGGTCTTCCGCATGGGCCTCATTCCGATCACCGCGGCCGGACACGCCTCGTGGGCCCTGGGCGTGGCCAAGAGCATGATCGACGACGTCACCGAACTGGCCGCCACCAAGGTCCGCATGGGGGACGAGGCGTCCATCGCCCACCGGGCCTCGTTCCAACGGGGCCTGGCCCACCATCTGGCCCTGTGGAAGGCCGCCCGCCTCCTGGTGGTGACCACCTTCGGCGACGCCGAGCGGTCCGTCCGGGACGGTGAACCCCTGACTCCGATCCTGCGGGCCGACATCCGGGTGGCCGCCACGTTCGCCACCGAGTCGTGCCGCGAGATCGTCCAGTGGGCCCACCTGGCCGCCGGGACGGCGGCCATCCGCGAGGGGAGCCGGCTCGAGCGGGCCTTCCGCGACATGTACACCGGCACCCAGCACGTCTTCATCGGCGAGAAGACCTATATCGACGCCGCCCGGATCTACCTGGGTCTGGTGGACGACCAGTTCGGCTTCTGAGCCGGCCCGGACGTCACCGGACCCCGGGCCGGTCGCCGGTCAGAGCTGGAGGGACTTGACCTCGAGGAACTCCTCCAGGCCGAAGGACCCGAACTCACGACCGTTGCCCGACTGCTTGTATCCGCCGAACGGGGCCAGGGGATTGAATCCCCCGCCGTTGACCTCGACCTGGCCGGTGCGCAGGCGCCGGGCCACGCTGCGGGCCCGGGTGGGATCGGCCGACCAGACCGCTCCGGCCAGTCCGTAGTCGGTGTCGTTGGCGATGTCGACGGCCTCGTCCTCCGAGTCGTAGGGCACGATGACGAGGACGGGCCCGAAGATCTCCTCACGGGCGATGGTCATGTCACGGGTGACCGACGAGAACACGGTGGGCCGGACGAAGAATCCGGTGTCCAGCCCGTCGGGAGCATCGGCCCCGCCCGTCACCAGCCGGGCCCCCTCACCGATCCCCTTTTCGATGTAGGTGCGCACCCGGTCCCGCTGCACGGCGGAGACCAGCGGACCCAGCCGGGTGGCGGCGTCGAACGGGTCGCCCGGCGTGAAGGTCTCGGCGGCGGCCGTGGCCAACTCCTCCACCTCGGACAGACGGTCCCGGGGCACCAGCATCCGGGTCAACGCACTGCACGTCTGACCCGAGTTGATGAAGCACTTGCGCACGCCATCGGGCACGGCCTTGGCCAGGTCGGCGTCGTCGAGGATGACATTGGCCGACTTGCCGCCGAGCTCCAGGGCCACCCGCTTGACCGAGGCCGCCGCCAGTTCGGAGACCCGCCTGCCGGCCCGGGTGGAGCCGGTGAACGACACCATGTCCACACCCGGATGGGAGGCCACCGCCTCCCCCACCACCGGACCGTAACCGGTCACCAGGTTGAACACGCCTGCAGGTAGGCCGGCCTCTTCGAACACATCGGCCAGCACGAAGGCGTTGAGCGGGGCCACCTCACTCGGCTTCAGGACCACGGTGCATCCGGCGGCCAGGGCCGGCGCCACCTTGGCGGCGATCTGGTGGAGCGGGTAGTTCCACGGCGTGATGGCACCGACCACCCCCACCGGCTCCCGCACCACCAGCGAGTTGCCGATGGTCGTCTCCCAGGTGAAGTCGGCCGCCACCTGGGCCATGACCGAAAAGCTGTTCACCGGCAGGCCCACCTGAACCAACTGGGACAGCACCAGGGGCATCCCGACCTCATGGGTGATGAGATCGGCCAACGACTCCATGCGCTCGCCCAACTTGGCACCGACCTCGGTCAACAGGGCGGTCCGCTCCTCCATCGGGGTGGCTGACCACAGGGGAAAGGCCCGGCGGGCTGCCTCCACCGCCCGGTCGATGTCCCCGATCGTCCCCTCGGGCACGGTGCCGATGACGGCTTCGGTCGTCGAGTCGATGACCTCGATCGACCCCGACCCGGTGGACGGGACCCACTCCCCCCCGATGTAGAGGGTGTCCCGGATGTCTGCGTTCATGGTCGGCATGGTGCTCCTGTTCGGTGCCCGGTGGTCCGGCCAGCTTAGGGATCGCGTGATTCCCGCATCGGCATCCGGCGCCGGCATGGTCACCGGTGGGCGGCGCGCTATTGCATAACGCTTCCGATATATGTACCGTGGGGCGCCGGGTCAGGCCCGCCCCGGCCACCGGGGGGACATGTCCAGAGCGCACACCAAGACCCAGCAGGAGCGGAAAGCCGAGACCAGGGAACGCCTGCTGGTCGCCGCCGCCCAGCTGTTCGCCGAGTTCGGCGTCGACGCGGTGTCGGTGGACGCCGTCGCCGAGGCCGCCGGCCGGACGTCGGGTTCGGTCTACGCCCACTTCGGCAGCAAGCAGGGACTGCTCCTGGCCCTGCTGGATTCGTGGAAGGACTCGGTGGTGACCGTGCTCCTGGCCGAGGTGGCGGTCACCCGGTCCCCCCAGGGTCAGTTGGCCGCGGTGTGGGGCAATGTGACCCACTCCCCCGGCGACGAATCCGGACGCTGGGCCCTCCTGGAGCACGAACTGTGGCTCCGGGCGGCCCGCGATCCGGAAGTGGCCGAGCGGATCAGGATGCGCAACGCCGATGCCCGGCGGTTCAGCAGCCACCAGCTCCGACACTGGACGGTGGCGGCCGGGGCGCAACCCAGCGTGCCGCCGGACGAATTGGCGGTTCTGGTCAAGGCCCTCCTGACCGGCCTGGCCATGCAGCGCCTCCTTGAGCCCGACGTGGTCACCGACGACCTCGCCGTCCGGGGGTTGTCGGCGCTGGTGGGACTGACGTCCGGGCTCCCGTCCCACCAGGACACCCCCCGTCCGGCCGACCCTGGGCCGGCCCACCGTTCCGATCGATCGACGACCATCAACGAAGGAGCTACACCATGAACACCGAGATCCGCCGGAAGCTCGGCATCGAATTCCCCATCTTCGCTTTCACCCACTGCCGCGACGTGGTGGCTGCGGTGTCCAACGCCGGGGGCATCGGGGTGCTCGGCGCCATCGGCTTCACCCCCGAACAGCTCGAGGTGGAGCTGACATGGATCGACGAACACGTCGGTGACCGGCCCTACGGCGTCGACATCGTCATCCCGGCCAAGTACGAGGGCATGGACGAGATGGACCCCGACAAGCTTGAGGCCCAGATCCGGGGGCTGATACCGCCCCAGCACAAAGAGTTCGCCCTGAAGATCCTGGCCGACCACGGTGTGCCTGAAATCCCCGAGGCCGAGCGCACCTCCAACGGCATGATCGGATGGACCGCGGCCCACGCCGCCGGACTTCTCACCGTGGCCCTCCGGCACCCCAACGTGAAGCTGATCGCCAACGCCCTCGGAACTCCTCCCCCGGACGTGGTGGAGCGGGTCCAGGGGGCGGGTTTGATGATCGGGGCCCTGGCCGGTTCGGTCAAGCACGCCCTCAACCACAAGGCCGCCGGGCTCGATTTCATCATCTGCCAGGGTTCCGAAGGCGGTGGGCACACCGGCGACGTGGGCAGCATCGTCCTGTGGCCCGAAGTCGTCGATGCCGTGGCGCCGATTCCGGTCCTGGCCGCCGGCGGTGTCGGCAGTGGCCGTCAGATGGCGGCCGCCCTCGCCCTCGGGGCCCAGGGGGTGTGGTCGGGCACACTCTGGCTCACCGTCGAAGAGGCGGACATCCCACCCAAGCAGATGGAGACCTACCTGGCCGCCTCCAGCCGCGACACCGTGCGGTCCCGCTCATTCACCGGCAAGCCGTGTCGGATGCTCAAGAACGACTGGACCGAGGCGTGGGAGGCCGAGGACACGCCGGATCCGCTGCCCATGCCCCTCCAGATGATGGTGGCCATCGAGGCGGTGTCACGGGGTCACCGCTATCCCGAACAGGCCAAGGACGTGAACTTCAACCCCTGCGGACAGGTCATCGGTCGGGCCACCGCGGTCCGGAAGGCCAAGGATGTGGTGTTCTCCATGGTGGAGGAGTACATCGAGGCCACCGATCACCTGCAGGCCGGGGTCGAGGTCTGACCGGCCGGCTGCGGCGCCCGCAGAATGTGACTCGTGGGCGGGAAAGGCCCGCGGCTAGAGTCGGCTGATGGCAAAAGTCCTGGAATTGGAGAACCTCCGCACCGAATTCCGGATGCGCACCGGTTCTGTGGTGGCCGTGGACGGGGTCTCCTTCGACGTGGACGAGGGGGAGTGTGTCGGCATCGTCGGCGAGTCCGGCTGCGGGAAGAGCACCACCGGGCTGTCGATCATGCGACTCCTGCCCAACAACGGGCATCTGACCGGAGGATCGGTCACGCTCCTCGGTCGCGACCTGGCCGGGCTGGACGAAAAGACCATGCGCAAGGTGCGGGGCGACGAGGTGGCCCTCATCCCCCAGGACCCGATGACGTCGCTGAACCCCACCATGTCCATCGGTCGCCAGATCGCCGAGGGTGTCCGGCTCCACCGGGACGTGAGCCACCAGCAGGCCCGGGACCGGGCCCTGGAGGTCCTTCGGCTGGTCGAGATGCCCCAGCCGGCCGAGCGGCTGGACCAGTACCCCCACGAACTGTCGGGCGGTCTCCGCCAACGGGTGATGATCGCCATGGCCCTGGCCTGCGCCCCGAAGCTGCTCATCGCCGATGAACCCACCACGGCACTGGACGTCACCATCCAGGCCCAGATCCTCGACCTGATCGATGAGCTCCGGAAGAGCCTGTCCATGGCCGTGGTGCTCATCACCCACGACATGGGGGTCATCGCCGGCCGGACCGACCGGGTCATCGTGATGTACGCAGGCAAGGTGGCGGAGGAGGCGGAGACCTCCGAACTGTTCAGCCGCATCCACCATCCCTACACCGAGGCTCTGCTGGCCTCGGTGCCCAAACTCGACCAGAACCGCGACGAGCGCCTGCTGTCGATCCCCGGGCTCCCTCCCGACCTCTCCCAGACCATCACCAGCTGCCGGTTCGCCCCCCGCTGCCAGTACGCCACCGACGTCTGCCGCAGCGAGGATCCCCCGCTGGTCGCCACCGGGGACAGCGGTGTCCAGGCCCACCGGTACGCCTGTTTCCATCCGGTCGATCCCTCAAACCAAAAGGTGGCCGTCGCCGGCACCGCCACCCTGTCAGCCACCCAGGGGCACCGGGTCGAGACCCTGGAGGCCGCCGAGCGCATCCTGAAGGTCAAGGATCTGGTCAAGGAGTTTCCGGTGATGGCCGGCACCCTCTTCCGCCATCAGGTGGGGAGCGTGCAGGCGGTGTCCTCGGTCACCTTCGACATCCGCCGGGGTGAGACCTTCGGCCTGGTCGGCGAGTCCGGCTGCGGGAAGACCACCGTGGGACGGTTGCTGGTCGCCCTGGATCAGGCCAATTCCGGTTCCATCCTGTTCGAGGGGACGGAGATGTCCAGCCTCAACGCCGGTGACCTCCGCAACCGCCGTCGTGACCTCCAGCTCATGTTCCAGGACCCCTACGCCTCCCTGGATCCGCGCATGCGGGTGGGCACCATCATCCGCGAGCCGCTGAAGGTCCACGGAGTGGGCACTGCCGACGAGCAGGAGGACAAGGTGCGCTCCCTGCTCACCGAGGTGGGTCTCAGTGCGGCGTCGGTCGACCGGTATCCCCATGAGTTTTCCGGTGGGCAGCGCCAACGCATCGGACTGGCCCGGGCCCTGGCCCTCGACCCCAAGCTGATCGTGGCCGACGAACCCGTCTCCGCCCTGGACGTGTCCATCCAGGCCCAGATCCTCAACCTGATGAAGGACCTCCAGTCGAAGCACGGCCTCACCTACATGATGATCTCCCACGACCTGGCCGTGGTGCGGTACATGGCCGACACCATCGGCGTCATGTACCTCGGGAAGCTGGTCGAGCAGGGTCCCGCCGCCGAGATCTACGCCAACCCGGCCCACCACTACACGCGGGGACTCCTCGACGCCGTCCCGGACGCCGACGTGGCCACCGCCCGGGCCAAGGCGCACCGGCCCCCCACCGTCCAGGGGGAACTGCCGTCCGCCATGGCTCCCCCGTCGGGCTGCCGCTTCCGGACCCGGTGCCCGGCCGCCCAGGCCGTGTGCGCGGAGAAGGAGCCGGCCTACACCGACTTCGGGAACGGTCACGTGGCCGCCTGCCACTTCCCCCTCCAGACGCCGGTCACCCTGACCACGTCCGGCTCCCGCTCGGCGGACTGACCCACCGGTCAGCCCCGGTCGTCGCCTCAGCGCTGCTGCAGCCGCACTTCGAGCGAGTCCCGGAGGGCGTCGCCGACGTAGTTGAAGGCCACCACCACCAGGACGATGCAGAGGCCGGCCGGGTAGATCTGCCACCAGTACCCGTTACCGGCGGCATCGACCCCGTTGGAGAGCATGGTCCCCCAGTCGGTCTGGGGGGCCGGTACCCCCAGCCCCAGAAAGCCCAGGGCGGCCAGCAACAGGATGGAGTCGGCCACCTGAAAGGTGGCGAACACCACGATGGTCCCGATGGAGTTGGGGATGATGTGCCGGCCGATGATCCGGCTCCGGCTCCCCCCCATGACCCGCACCGCCTGCACGTACTCGCGGTTCCGCAGGGACAGGGTCTCCCCGCGGATGAGACGGGCCGGCACCAGCCAGCTCACGAAGGCGATGACCAGGATGAGCAGGATCTCCGACTGGTGGTAGATGGTCACCAGGGCGATCAGCAGGAACAGGACGGGAATGGACAACAAGATGTCGACGATGCGCATGAGCAGGGAGTCCAACCAGCGGCCGAAGAAGCCCGACAGCGCTCCGTACACCGTTCCGAACACGGTGGCCACGAAGGCGGAGGCGAACCCCACGATGAGGGAGGCCTGGCCTCCGAACATCAGCCGGCCCAGGATGTCGAAGCCCGATCCGTCCGTCCCCAGGGGGTTCTTCGAGCTGGGGGGGGCGTTGTTGGTGGAGTTCTGCAGGGCCAGCTGGGTGTTGGTCTGGTTGGTCGTGTAGATGTGGGGTCCGACGAAGCAGAACAGGATGAAGAAGACGACGACACCCAGTCCGGCCACGGCCAATTTGTTCTCGCGGAACACCCGCGCCATCTGACGGAAGATGGTCCCGGTGGACCGGGCCTCACCCCCGGCGGGCACGGCCGCCTCGGCCTCTTCCATCTGGCCGGCTGTCATCGTGGGACCCCCACCGATGGGCAGTGGGGTCCTCGCCTCGTCGTCGTTGAAGATCCGGTCGGCGTTGATGTCTTCGGGATCACTCATCTCAGTCACCTCCCCCCAGGCGGATCCGGGGATCGGCCACGGCGTACAGAATGTCGGCCATCAGCGAGCCGATGACCGTGGCCACGGTGATGACCAGGGTCGTGCCCAGCACCACGGGGATGTCATCGTTGAAGGCCGACTGCACGGTGAGCAGCCCCATGCCCGGATAGTTGAAGACGTTCTCCACGATCAGCGCTCCCGAGACGATGGCCGGCAGGGACAGCCCGAGCAGGGTCAGCAGGGGGATGAGGGCGTTCCGGAGGGCGTGCCCGTACAGCACGCGGCGGTTGCTGGCCCCCTTGGCCCGGGCGGTGCGGATGTAGTCCTCGGCCAGGGCGTCCATCATCGAGGACCGCATGTACCGGCTGAAGGAGGCCACCGTGGTGGCGGCCAGGGTCACCACCGGCAGGATGAACGCCCGGGGGTCGGTGAAGATCGCCCAGGCCGACGAGTCGGTGGGGGGCGAGACCGGAAACCAGCCGAGGTCGAAGGAGAACCAGATGATCAGCAGCGTCCCGAACAGGAAGTCGGGCATGGCGTAGAAGAAGAACGAGGCACCGGTGAGGGCGTAGTCGATCGGCTTGTTGCGTCGGACCACCTGGAGGATGCCCAACGGTATGGCCAGGACGAGGGCGATGAGCGTGGACACCCCGACCAGGGTCAACGTCTTCGGGAGCCGCTCACCGATGACCTGGCGGACGCCCTGGTTGTACTTGTAGGAGTAGCCCAGGTTGAGGTGGGCGAAGAGTCCCTCGACGTACCGCCAGAACTGCAGGTAGATGGGGGCGTCGAGCCCGTTGAGCCTATTGAAATGGGCGATGTTGGCCGGGGTGGCCTTGGGCCCGAGGACCGCCTTGGCCTCCCCCCCGGGGATCAGCTTGGCCAGCAGGAAGGTGATCAGGACGACACCCAGGATGACGACGATGGACTGGCCAACCCGACGGATGATGTATCCGGTCATCGGCGCCTGGACATACGTGCGATCCTCCCTGTGGGAAGACCCCCGGCTCCGGATCTGAGATCCTCGGCCGGGGGTCCTCTCCCGCTGCTACTTGTCTCCGCCCCCACCGGCTCGCGCCGGCCGGGACGTCGGACCTAGAACCTCCAGTCCTCCGGATTGATGGCCCAGAGGGGGCTCTGCGGCTGGACGCCCGACAGACCGTTGATGATCTCGGTGAGCGACGAAGCCTGATTGGGCTGGTAGATCACCGGAAGGTTGTCGGCCAGGAAGTTCTCGTAGTTGGTCAGGGACTCCTGCGTGAAGTCGGTGGCCTTGATGTTGGCGTCGTTGGTGGGGTTGGAGTAGTTCCCCGAGTTCGAGCCGGCACCGGTCTGGAAGATCTCCTCACCGGTCGGGTAGTAGTCCGGAGAGAAGATCCAGCCACCGCCCCAGTTCTGGAGCTGCCACGAGCAGCCGGTCGGGCAGGGGGTGGCGTTGCCGATCACCGTGTTGAACGAGGCCTGCGAGAGGCTCACATTGATACCGGCTGCCGCCCACTCGGACTTCTCGGCCGTCATCAGCTCGGTGATGGCCTGGGTGCCGCTGGCGTACTGGATGGCGAAGGACAGTGCCGCTCCGGCCGGGATGCCGGCCCCGCACTCGTTGGCGGCGGTACCCGGCGACACACAGGTGCTGGTGCCGCCCGGGACCACCTTCCATCCGTGGTCCTTGAGCAGGGAGACGGCCTTGGCCGGATCGTACTTGTACGGGTTGTCCTTCACCACCGTCGACACGAAGTCGTTGGCCGGCGTGGTGGGGACAGGCCCGTAGGTCGGGACGGCATACCCCTTGAAGATCTTGTTGATGTACAGCGGCTGGTCCACCAGGGTCTGCATGGCCTGCCGGAAGTACAGCTGATTGAAGATCTTGCCGGCGTTGCCCCCGTCACCCGTGGAGTTGAAGTTGTACGGGAAGTAGTTGATGGCCCAGGTGTACAGGGGCGACAGGGTGAAGTTGGACAGCCGGGGGTTGTTCGGCCCCGGCACGAGGGCGCTGGTGGCCGGCGACGTCACGTCCTGAGTGGGGAGATAGCCCACGTCGACCTTGCCTCCGACCAGGGCGTTGAACTCGGCCGAGTCAGAGGTGAACGGGAGGAGGATGAACTCCTTCAGCGTGGGCTTGACCGGTCCCGAGTAGGTGGTGTTGGGAACGAAGGTGGCGTTGCCGGTGGCGTCGAAGCTCTTCAACTTCCACGGACCGTCCACCACCTGCCAGAGCGGGTTGGTGGCGTAGGTCGACAGGGAGTTGTTGGCCGCCTTCGGGTTGCTCGGGTTGTAGCCGGCCTGGTTGGACAGGTACGTGTACACCGCGGTGCAGGCGGCGTCGGCCGTTCCGTAGGCCGCCATGGCGCACCCGCCGGAGTTCGGGGCGGCGCCGGTCGAGGTGATGTCCCAGGCGTAGGGCATCGGGGTGATCTGGGACAGCTCGTTGTAGGTGTACCAGTAGGAGTTGACCGGGCCCGTCAGGGTGAAGGTCAGCTCCGTCGGGCTGTTCACGACGATGTTCGAGATGTCGTCGGGGATGGTGCCGGGCGCATAGCCGGCCCAGTTGGCCTTTTCGGCGTGGAGCATGTTCATCCAGAACATGACGTCCTGGGCCGTCAGGGTCTCACCGTTCGACCACTTGTAGGGCTTCAGGGTGATGCTGAACTTGGTGTCGTTGTCGCTGTAGACCGGGGTGTCGGCCAGAGAGAGGGAGGGGTTGAAGTTCGGCGTGGTGCCCTGGCCGAACCAGTAGAGCGGGCGGTACATCAGCCACTGGAACTGCTCGCTGTTGTTGATGCTGAAGAAGGCCAGGCTCATGAACGGGAAGATGTAGTTCGGCGGCGTCTGGGGTGCCTCGGCGTAGGTGGCCGTGGTCTGTCCGGAATTGCTGCCGCTCGTCGATGAACTGCTGGACGACGACGACCCGCATGCGGCGGCGATCAGGCCCATGGCCACCACTCCGACCACAAGTCCGGTGCGCACTCGGCGCTGGCTGCTTCCTGCTCTCTTCATATATCCACCCTCGGGGTTCGCTGGGAAGCGAGACGGGTCTCGCTCGGGTTTGCGTTCGCTCGGCGGTACCGTAACGCAAATGTCACGTTCGCTCAACAATCCCGCCCCAATTTCGTCCTCCGTTCACAAAAACATCGGCGACCGGCGCTCAGGCGACGAAATGGGTGGTCGGTCGGGCCCAGGCCGGGGCGCCTCCACGGCCGGGTGACCCGGTGCGGTCAGGGGGTCGCCCGGTACGCCTCCCACTGGAACTCGTGGTCCCTGAACCCCAGCGACCGGTAGAGCCGGGGCCCCGCACCTTCGAGATCACTGACGATGACCAGACCCGTGGCACCGAGGGGGCCGAGTGCGTGGCGGCCGGCCAGGAAGACCAGATTGCCGGCCAGGCCGCGGCGTCGGAAGTCGGACAGGGTCTCCACCGTCTGGTAGCGGGCGCTCCCCCCCGGTTCCGCCACCACACCGAGGCTCGAACACAGCCGGTCCTCCACGAAGGCCCCGAAGTAGGCGGCCCGACCGGTGGAGCTCAGTGCCCGGGCTTCTTCGACACTCCCCCGCAGGAAGGCCTGGTGATCCTCCGAGGACGGACCCTCGTCCTCGGCCACCGCCTGACGGAGCCCCAAAAGCTGCGCCCAGTCGTCGTCGCGGCCGAGGATGCGCAGTTCGGGTCGACCTGACGGCGGCGCCGGTCGAAGCAACGACGGGGCGACCAGGACCCGGGAGACCTCGATCCCGACCCCGGCGCGCTCCCCCATCGCCCCCGATCGGGCTCCCGCCTCCGGCTCCGGTCGGCCGCCCGGACCCTCGGCGGCGGAGGGGGCGGGGCCGTCGGGGCTCTCGGGGCTCTCGGGGCTCTCGGGGCTCTCGACTGTGTCGAACCCGATGGCGACGTGGCCCGCCCCGGGGAATTCCGACGTGAACACCCCGATCCACCGGGCCAGTTCATCGTCGGCCGGATTGCCCGGCACCAGAATGAAGTTGCCCCAGTGGAAGCGGGGGTTGGCCCGGGTCCGCACCACGACGTACCCCGAGCGGTCCGTGATGTCGGAGCCGGCCAGCCGGCGGACCATGAGATCCGTGGTGAACCCCAACGACCGCACCCTCACCCGCCGGACTGTAGCCCCGACTCCCCCGCCCCCCGGGGGACGGCACCCTCCCCCCGGGGGCCGGAGCCCGGACAACCACGACCGGGGCCCCGACTGTCTTAACGTACGGGCATGCGCTTCGTGATCATCGGAGGCGGTCCGGCCGGCAACCAGGCGGCCACCCATGCGGCCAGCAAAGGCGTGGACGTCACCCTGATCGAACGGGACGTGGTCGGCGGGGCCGCCAACCTGTGGGACTGCATCCCGTCCAAGGCCATGATCGCCACCGGTGGAGCCGTGTCCTCGCTCCGGCGGGTGGCCGGCATGGGGGTCGTCGGCGCGGAAGGGGCGATCGACCTGGAGGTGGTCCGCGAGCGGATCCGGGCCATTGTGGACCGCCTCGAGCGCACCAACGAGAACATCCTGCACAGTCAGAACGTCCGTGTGATCCGGGGGTCGGCCCGCCTGGTGGACGCCCACACCGTGGTGGCCGTGACGGCCGACGGCGAGTCCACCTACGAGGCGGATGCCGTCCTCATCAGCACGGGGAGCCGGCCCCGCATCCCGGACTGGGTGGTTCTGGATGCCGACCGGACCCTGTCGACCCGGGACGCCTACCCCCCGAAGGTCCTCCCCGAGCATCTGGTGGTCATCGGTTCAGGGGTCACCGGGGTGGAGTTCGTCCACCTGTTCTCGTCCCTCGGCTGTGAGGTGACCCTGATCGTCAGCCGGCAGCAGGTCCTGCCCCAGAAGGACCCCGAGGTGGCGGCGGTGCTGGAATCCGATTTCGCCCGGCGGGGTGTGCACCTGCTCAAGGGGGCCCGGGCGGTGGGCGTAGACCGCAGCGACGGCGGGGTGACCGTGCGGTGCGACGACGGACGGCTGGTGGCAGGATCCCACGCGCTGCTGGCCGTGGGCTCCATCCCCAATTCGGAGGGGCTCGGGCTCGGGCAGGCCGGGGTCGAGGTGGACGGGGCCGGGTACGTGTCCATCAACCGCCACTGCCAGACGAACGTCCCCCACATCTTCGCCGCCGGGGATGTCTCGGGGAAGCTCCCCCTGTCCTCGGTGGCCTCCATGCAGGGACGCCAGGTCGCCGACTACGTGGTGGGGGGGCATTCGGTGGCCCACCGGCACCCCAACTACGACAGTGCCCCGTCGGCCATCTTCACCGAACCGGAGATCGCCGACGTGGGCCTGGCCGAGGCCGACGCCTTCGCCGAAGGCCGGAAGATCCGGGTGACCAAGGTGCCCTTCGCCGCCAGCGCCCGCGCCCTCATCGACAACGACGCCCGGGGATTCGTGAAGATCATCACCGATCCCGCCACCGGCATCGTCCTGGGCGGGTCCATCGTGGGACGCAACGCCTCCGAACTCATCTCGGTGCTGGCGGTGGCGGTGACCGGACGGCTGCGGGTGGCCGACATCATCGAGTCCATGCTGGTCCATCCGACCCTGGCCGAAGCCCTGGCCGAGGCGGCCGAGTGACCACTCCCGGGCGGGACGGGCCGACCGCGCCGACGGACGGGCGGGCCCGGCACCACGGTCGGGGTGTGATGGTCCTCGGCGCCCTGGCGGTGGTGGTGGTGTCCCTGGTCGGTGCGGCCGGCCCCGGCCCCGGTGCCGGAACGGCCGGAGCCGCCGGTGCCGCCACCCCTGCCCCCCACCCGACCCTGGCCCCGATGGGCGGGGCCTACGTCTTCCACGTGACCTTCGACGGGTTGACCCGCGAGTACCGCCTCCACGTGCCCCCGGCGGCCGCCTCCGGACGACCCCTCCCCCTGGTCCTCAACCTGGCCGGCGCCACCCAGAACGACTGGTTGGAGGAGATCACCTCCGACATGGATCCGAACGCCGATCTCAACGGCTACCTGGTGGCGTACCCCGACGGCACCCGGATCTCGAAGGTCCTCACCCCCGACCCCGTGGCCAAACAGGAGCAGTACGGGTGGAACGCCGGCATGTGCTGCGGACTGCCGGTCACCCGCCACATCGACGACGTGGGTTTCCTGCTCAAGGTGATCGCGGACGTCGCGGCCCGCACGCCGGTCGACCTGGGTCGGGTCTACGCCACCGGAATCTCCAACGGGGGCATGATGGCCTACGCCCTGGCCGCGGAGGCCTCGGACCACTTCGCGGCGGTGTCGTCGGTGTCGGGCCAGGTGGAACTGCCCACCGTCGATCCGATCGTCCCGGTCCCCACGCTGGAGTTCCACAGCGTGGACGATCCCATCGCCAGATGGGCGGGCGTCCCCAACCGGAACCCCCGGCTCCGCCTCTCGGTGATGGAGGGTGTCGACCAGTGGGTCAACGCCGACGGATGCCGCTCGAAGCCCCACACCAGCCCGACCATCGTCGGCGCCCCCGGGTCCATCTCGGCCGGCGAGACCGCCACCCTGGTCACCTACTCCGGCTGCCGGGCCGGAAGCGAGGTCGAACTGTGGCGTTTCACCGGCTCGGGCCACGTCTGGCCCGGGAGCACCCTCAACACCGGTCCCCGGTCCCAGTGGATCCTGGCCGGGGTGGGCCGGGGCATCGTCCTGGTCGACGCCGACGAGGTCATGTGGAAGTTCTTCAGCCGCTACTCCATCCCTCCGCCGCCACCGGTCCCGTTCCTCGACCTCGCCTTCGGGTTCCCCGGTATCGCCGGACTTCCCGTCCGCCCCACCTGAGAGAACACGGACCCCCGAGGTCGGATGGGGTCGCCCACGGATGACAGCCGGACCCCCGGGCACCCGCTGACCCTCCACGGTTGGACCGATCGGGCCGTGGTGGGGCTGGGCCTGGTGGCCCTGGCCGCCGGCTTCGGCCAGTTCGGGATCACCGCCACCCTCGGCGATGTGGCCCGCCATTTCGGCCATGAGGTCCACGGGACGTCCCTGGCCGACCAGGCCGGGCTGTCGGGGACCCAGCTCGGCCTGGGGCTGGCGGTGATCCGCCTGGCCTCCCTGGGCGGGCTCCCGCTGGCCGGATGGGCCGACCGGATCGGTCGGCGTCGGGTCCTGCTGTTCACCTGCGGGCTCGGCCTGGCCGTGACGGCGGCCTCGGCGGCCAGCCCGGGGTACTGGTGGTTTGTGGTGATCTTCGCGCTGGGCCGCCCGTTCCTCTCCGCGGCCTACGCCGTGGCCCAGGTGGGTGCGGCCGAGGAGACCGGCTCGGACCAGCGGGCGTCGGCCATGGCCCTGGTGTCCGCCGGCTACGCCGTCGGGGCCGGGGCCACCGCCGTGCTCTACGGGTCCACCGGCCGTGCGCTCGGCTACCGGGGCATCGCCGTCCTGGCGCTGGTCCCCCTGGTGGCGCTCCCGTTCGTGGCCCGCTGGGTGACCGAACCGGACCGGTTCACCCGCGGCACCACCGGGATGCGTCGCGACCACCGGCGACCGGTGCCGGGTGCCGTGGCCCGTCCCTACCGGGCCCGGCTGGCCCTGGTCACAACGGTGGTCTTCGCCCTCGGCATGATCACCGGTCCGGCCAACAGCTTCGTCTTCCTCTACGCCCAGAACATCAAGCGGTTCCCCGGCTACACCGAGTCGGTGCTGGTGGTCGGGGCCGGGATCCTCGGCTTCGGGGGGCTGATGGCGGGGGTGAGGCTGGCCGACAGTATCGGACGGCGCCCGACGGCGATGGGGGCCATGGTGGGTATCGGGGTATCGGGCATCGTCTGCTACAGCGGGAGCGGGCCGGCACTGGTGGTGGGCTACCTGCTCGGGATCACCGCCGGCGGGGTCATCGCCCCGGCGGCCGGGGCGTTCGTCAACGAACTCTTCCCCACCTCGGTGCGGGCCTCGGTGGCCGGGTGGAATGTCGCCGGGGCGGTGCTCGGGGCGGTGACCGGACTGGTGGTGTTCGGAGCCATCGCCGACGTGGGCAACCGCTTCGCCCCTGCGGCCCTGGTGACCTTCGTCCCGGCCATGGCCGTGAGCGGGCTGGTGTGGTTCCTCCCCGAAACCCGGGGCCACGAGCCCGAGTACTTCTGGCCCCGGGACACCGCAGAGGGTGGACCGGAGCCGGCCGGCTGACCGGACCGGCCGGATGGCCGACACCGGCGGTGGCCCTGTTGCATCATGGGGCATGGACACGGGGGCGGTGGTCTGCTCCGGGCGGGCCCGGATCCGGGGGGACCGGTGACCGGCGGTCGGCGGACCACGGCGGTGGTGGCGGTGGTGGTGGTCCTGGTGGTCGTGGTCGGCGCGGTGGCGATCGCCATGAGCCTCAGCGGTCCCCCGGCACCGGAGGCCCGGCCGGCGGCCGCCGAGCCCGACGCCCACTCCCCCGGAGCCGTCACCCTGGCCGGGACGGGTATCCCGGGCTTCAGCGGCGACGGCGGTCCGGCGGTGGATGCGCGGTTGGACTCTCCCGAGGGTGTGACGGTGGACCGGTCCGGTGACCTGTTCATCGCCGACACCGGCAACTGCAGGGTCCGCGAGGTGGCCGCCCACGGCGGCGTCTCCTTCGGGATCCGGGTCCGCTCCGGGGAGATCGTGACGGTGGCCGGTGGGCCCTGCACAGGTCGGGACCCGCACCCCGCCCCCACGGCCGTGGCCGTGGATGCCTCGGGAGATCTCTTCATCGCCTACGGGCCGGCGGCCCGGGTGGAGGAGTTGGCCGTCCGGACCACCCACCGGTTCGGCCGGACGGTCCGGGCCGCCACGCCGACCCCGGTGGCCGGAACGGGATCGCCCGGTGACTCCGGGGACGGTGGTCCGGCCGGACAGGCCCGGCTCGGCGATCCGACCGGTCTCGCCGTCGACCCGGAGGGGGACCTCCTGATCGCCGACACCACCGGCTGCCGCCTGCGCCTGGTGGCGTCGGCCACCGGCTCCCGGTACGGGACAGCCGTGGTGGAGGGTCACATCTACACGGTGGCCGGCACCGGTACCTGCGGGTCCGCCGGCGACGGGGGCCCGGCCCGTTCGGCCCAGCTGTGGGATCCGGGCGCACTGGCCGTAACCACCGGAGGGGACGTCTTCATCGCCGACCAGGGAAACCGGACCATCCGGGTGCTGGCCGCCACCGCCGGAACGTTTCTGGGTGTGCCGGTGGCCGCCGGGCATGTGGCCACGGTGGCCGGTGAAGGGTCCTACGGCCCGTACCTGGTCGACGGGCTGCCGGCCCTGGGTGAGACGGCCGAGCTCAACTTTCCGACGGCCCTCGCCGTCGACGGGCGGGGCAACCTGTCCATCGCCGACGGGGCCATGCACGCCATCCGCCTGGTCCCCCAGGTGACCACCACCCTGTCGGGGAAGCCGGCCGACGCCGGCGACCTGTACACGGCGGCGGGGGCGGAGGGTGCCGGGTCGCAGCGCGACGGGACGACGTGGGTCCAGACCCGGCTCCTGCAGCCGTCCGGCCTCGCCCTGTCCCCGGGGGGAGGGCTCATCGTCAGCGACAGCCAGTCCAATGTGGTGCGGGAGATTCCGGCGGGGAGGTGACCGGGACCAGGCGGGCTCAGGCCGGGTCGTCCGACACCGTGAAGGAGTAGCGGCCGGCACCCACCGCCACCACCACCGATCCCTCCCCGGAGCTGACGGGCTGGACCCCGGGGGCGTGGGCGACGGGCAGTCCGCCCTCCCGCACCTGCGAGAGCGATGCCGCCGGCAGCCGGCAGTGGGCCCCGGCGTTGGGGGGCACCGACACGGTCAGGCGGAGTCGCCCCGGGGAGGCATCCCAGTCCACCGCGTACGGCCCGGCCGGGCTGGGGAAGGTCCCGGCGGCCCGGGACAGGCCCCCAGCCGGAACGGACACCGTCACCAGGGTGGGAGGGCCCCCGTCGGGCGCCGGGGCGGGCGTGGCGCCCAACAGCACCTCCTGGATGACCACCAGGGCCGAGGATCCCCACCCGTGGGACATGCTGTCGCCGATCAGGTCGCTCGGGGTCCAGCTCTCCCAGGTGAAGGTGCCCCCCGCCTTGAGGATGGCGGCCCAACCCGGAAAGGACGGGTCGGTGAGCAGGCGCACCACGTCGGCGTCGCGGCCCCCGAGGTGCAGGGCCCGCAGGAGTTCCATGCCGTGGTCGGGATTGACCGAGATGTCGAGCGACGACACGTACCGGGCCACCGTCGGGACCCGGTCCGGCGGGACGACGCCGTAGGCCAGTGCGGCCAGGTTGGCCAGCTGCGACGACACCGCGCTCTGTCGGCCGTCGGCCTGGAGCCCGTCGCAGTAGAGGCCCCCGGTCGTCACCAGCCGGGCGTTGACGGCGGCGAGCAGGGACTGCGACCGTCGGGCCTGTACCGAGGCCACCGGGGCCTCGCCGAGCAGCGCCGCCATCTGGCCGATCCGGTTGTGGGCGTTGACGGCCAGGATGTTGAGGGTGGCGTCGGCCACGGTGCTGTAGTCGTATCCGAACTGGTTGTCCCCGTTGGTCGACATGGGCTGTCCGGAGATCAGGCCCGTGGCCGCGTCCTCGGTCCCGACGAGGTAGTCCGCCAGCCGGAGCAGGGCCGGAAACAGCTGCACCACGGTGGCCCGATCACCGGTGGACAGGTAGTAGCGCCACACCCATTCGGGGTAGACGGCAGTGAACAGCGGGTAGTTCTGGGGGCCGTCGTCGTTGGGGTAGATCTCATTGACCTGTCCGGTGGGCCAGTACCGGGCCTGGGCCCGGGCCATGTCGCGGAGGGCCTGCCAGGTCAGGTTGTGGTCGCCGAAGGTCCGCATCACGGTCTGGGACGAGTTGGACGCATCCCACAGGAACTGCCCCTTCTCGCGGGTCGGGGTGTCGACGAACTGCTCGTGGGAGACGTAGAGGCCGGAGTGGGCACACATCTCCCACACCGCGTCGAGCACCGGCTCCGACGAGGTGAAGGTGGCCGGGGCCCCATCGGGGAGGGTGGCGTGGCGGGCCACCAGGACCACCTGGCCGGTGTCGATGCTCTCCCCCGGGTCGTCGATCTGGAGGTAGCGGAAGCCCAGGTAGGTGTACGGCTCGAAGGTCTGGGCGCCGTCCCTCTGGGTGTAGGAGAAGGACAGGTCGGTGCCCTGGGTGTTGTGGGTGGTCGAGGCGGCTCCGTCCGGGTCGAGCGTGTATCCCACGTGGAGGGGGACGGTGTGCCCGTCCACCCCGTGCCGGAACGCCACCGTGGGCCGGCCGGCGTAGACCTTCCCGAAGTCGGCCACCACCGACCCGGTGGGGAGGACACGCAGCGACACCGGGGAAACCGCCCCTTCGGAGATCCGGGTGCGCTGGGCGAACAGCCGGGTGAAGGGGGCCGTGCCCACCGGTCCCCGCACCGCCGCGGCCGTCCATCCCCGGTCGTCGAATCCGGGTTCGGCCCAGCCCAGGGGGGTCATCCGGGCGTCGATCCACTCGACGAAGTCGCCGCAGTCGTTGTTCCTCTGCGGGGCGGGGAGCCACTCGGCCCGGAGCGTCCGCCAGGTGCCGTCGGACCCGATGGTGACCGTGTGGCCGTCGGTGTACTCCACCGACACCTGGACCAGCAGGCCGGGGGCCGAGGTCGGCCTGCCCCGGCCGGGGCCGTACCAGTGGTGGAGTATGCCGATGGTGTTGGGGCGCCCCGCCACCAGGGCCCGGGTCACGTCGGTGGCCTGGTAGTACTGCTCGTCCGGAAAGCAGAAGCTCGGCCCCGAATCCCGTTCGGCCCCGTTGACCCACAACCGGTACTTGTGGGCGGCGGCAACGTAGGCGGTGGCCCGGAGGATGGTGCCGGTCGGCAGTGTCCGCGTGGTCCGGAGGTAGGTGTACTCCTCCAGACCCGGGTCGACCGGGCCGGGGCGCAGCCACAGGCCGGTCCAGTCGGTGTCACGCAGCCCGGTGGTGAAGGCTCCGGTGGCGGTGGGGCTCCAACGGCCGTCCCCGTCGGCCGTCCTGACGGACCACCGGTAGGTGGTGTCCCCCTGGAGGGGCGGTCCCCCGTAGGGCACGAAAGCCTGCTCCGACGAGGCCGTCTCCCCCGAGTCCCACACCACCGAGGTGCTGCGCCCGGGCCCCGACACCACCAGGCGGTAGGCGCCCTGGACCGCTCCCCGGCGGGTATCGGAGACCTGCCAGGCGAACTCCACCCCGTCGGGATCCACACCGACCGGATCGGCCACGCCCGTGGTGGTCAGCCGGGACGGACCACCGGGCGCACCCCGATCGGGCGGCACGGTGGCCGAGGCCGACCCGGCGCTGTCCAGGGCGTCGGCGGCCCCGCCCGCCACCGCCAGGGCCGCGCCGGCCTTCAACCCGGTGGTGAGAAAGGTGCGCCGGTCGATCCTGTCCATGGTCCCCCTCCGCACAGGTGAACGAGATGGTAACGGATCGGTTCCCGCCGGGGACGGAAAGGCCCGCCCACCTGTCGGGGATGGTCAGCTCAGGCCGTCGTCCGGCGGGATGGCGTCAGCCGGGACGTCCATCGTCTCGTTACGGGTCATCAGGCCGTAGACCATGGCGGCGATGAAGCCCCCGACCAGGGGGGCCACCAGGAACAGCCAGACCTGGTGGAGGGCCGTCCCCCCGACCACCAGGGCCGGGCCCAGGCTGCGGGCCGGGTTGACGCCGGTGCCGGTGAGGGCGATGCCGATCAGGTGGACGAAGACCAGGGCCACGCCGATGGCCAGGCCGGCCATGGCCTCCCGGGCCACCTTGGACGTGGCGAACAGGATGACCATGACGAAGATGAAGGTCAGGATGGCCTCCACCGCGAAGGCGCTGCCCATCCCCAGGTGGATCTTCGAGGCGCTGCCGTAGCCGTCGGTGCCGAGCCCCTGGACGTTCTTCGAGTAGCCCGGCGCCCCGGTGAACACGCCCCACAGGGCATAGGCCCCGGCGATCCCCCCGGCCAGTTGGGCCACCCAGTAGCCGGCCGCTTCACTGACGCTCATCCGCCCGGCCACCACGAAGCCCAGGGAGACGGCGGGGTTGATATGGCACCCGGAGATGGGACCGATGGCGTAGACCAGGGCCATCAGAACCAGGCCGAAGGCCAGGGCGGTGGTGACCGTACCGGCCGAAAAGCTGGTTCCGAAGAGCTTGAACCCGAACGAGAGGGTTGCCGTACCCACCGCCACGAACACCAGAATGGCGGTTCCGATGAACTCGGCGATCAGCTTGCGGGAATCGAACACGCGGGTCTCCTTCATCTGTGCCCCCCTGAATTCTCCCGGCCATCATCACCGAGGCGGGTCCTCCGGGGGTGGATACCACCTGCTTCGGGACCCGTGCGGTGCCGTCAGGCGCCGCCGGACAGCATGTTGGTGATCTGGGTCAGGTCGAAGTAGTCGCGCCAGGCGGAGATCTTCCCGTCACGGATCTCGAAGGTGCCCATCACCGGCAGGTCGGCCACGACCCCTCCAACGGTGAAGGTGTCGACACGTTCGGTCAGGACCACGTCGTCCCGCACCGACAGGTGGCGGGTCTCGATGACCATGGCGTCGCACATGGCGAAGAACCCCTCGATGAAGGCGATGGTCTCCTCAATGCCCACCGCCGGGTCCATCGGGATGTTGTGGTACACCACGTCGTCGGTGAAGAACTCCCGTAACGCCTGGGCATCGTGCTTGGCGAACGCCTCGCACAGGCCCCGCACCACACTCTCGGCCTGCTGGTCAGAACCCATGTTCCACCTCTCCTCTCGTTGACGTCCGACGCTCATCTCGTTGACATCGACGCCGCGGTCGGCCGTCGGACCGGTCGGGATCACGCTACCTAGCGGCGAAGGCCGTGGCCGACACTCCCGTGTGACCGACGCGGCGAGTAACCGGCGGGGCCGGACCCCCAGTGCGGGCCACAACCCGTGCAACCCAGTGCCGCTCGCCGCCTGGGCCCTCCGGGGTCCACAAACTCTCAACCTCTACTTCAGCTTCACCCTCGATGACAGGTTGAGGGTTGTCCCACAGAGCCCGGCCCGATCGGGCTGTTCAGGGATCACCCTTCGTCCCGGGTGCCGACTGGGACGGTGCCGGACGGGCCGGTGGTCGGGAGGGCCGGTGGTCGGGAGGACAGCGGCCGACGCGATGGGTGGGGCCCCCGGCCGTGACACTCCCCCGGGGTCTGCCGGGCCGGTCCGTGCATCCTTCGGGTGAGGCCGTTCAGCCGGTGGGCCGATGACGACGCCAGGCGGGCGGGCGGCACCGCCCGGACAGGACGACCGGGGACGGAACAGGGCCCCCGGCTCAGCCGGGGGCCCTGTGAGTGCTGTGGTCCGGAAGGACCGGAGTTACTGGATCTGTGATCCCAGGCTGTTGACGGTGATCTTCCCCGACTTGGTGTAGACGCAGTCCTTACCGGAGACCTTTCCACCCTTGAGTCCGGTGGCGGTCCCACCGGTGATCGTCCCCGTCTCGCTGACCTCTTCGATCAGGGTCTCACCCGCGAGCTTCGGGCACGTGCTGGGCGTGACCTTCTTGAAGGTGAAGGTCTCGGTGGAGGTCTTCCCCGTCGCCCACTTGACGCTGGCCGACTTGTCGTTCTTGGCCACCGTGGAGGTGCCGGTGGTCCCGGTCTCGCTCTTGCCCGATCCCGAACATCCGGAGAACTTCTGGGTGGTGTTGCTTCCGGTCAGCTTGGTACAGGTCACCGTGAGCGGCGAAGTGGCCGACGCCGCACCACCGGGGATGGCGAGGGCGACCAGCGAAGCCGAGCCGACCATGGCGGCACAGACGGCGAGGCGGACAGGAAGGTGAAGGTGACGTCGCATGCAGTTCCCCCTTGGGAGTGAGTGGGCGGCAGCCATCCGGCTACCCGTGGTTCAGGTGTTCAAACGCAGGCAGGCCTCTCACCGTTACAGGGGCACTCCCGAGTTCGCCCGGGGGCACGCCCGCTCCCCCCCACCCTGCCCACCGGGTCTGGTCCGGGACCCGGTCCCCTCCGCCAGGTCGCCCCGGTCCCCGTAGGATCCGTCCATGACGACCGGACTGCGCACTGGCGACGCCCTCTCCTACGTGTCCGGGCGCTGGCCGGCGGACGTCCTGCCCCTGTTGACGGAGTACGCCCGGATCCCCAGCCTCTCGCCGGCCTACGACCCCGACTGGCAGGCCCACGGTCGCCTGGACGACGCCGCCGAGATGTACGCCGCCTGGGCCCGGTCCCGGCCCCTGGACGGGGCCGTGGTGGATGTGGTCCGCCTGGACGGACTGACCCCCACGGTGGTGGTCGACGTACCGGCCAGCGACGGCGAGGCGTCCGGCACCGTGCTCATCTACGGGCACTACGACAAACAGCCACCCTTCGACGGCTGGAGCGAGGGAAGGGGTCCGTGGACACCGGTGAGGGAGGGGGACTGGCTCTATGCCCGCGGGGTGGCCGACGACGGGTACGCCCTCCCGTCGGCCCTCGTCGCCCTCGAGGCGATCCGGGCGGGCGGTGGACACCACGCCCGGGTCGTGATCATCGCCGAAGGCTCCGAGGAGAGCGGGAGCCCCCATCTCCCTGCCGTGCTCGCCCATCTGGACGCCCGGATCGGCCCGCCGGACATCGTCATCGCGCTGGACTCGGGGTGCGTCACCTATGACCGGCTGTGGGTGACGACGTCACTGC